>Ga0207646_10002589_pt1 | contig 21350 bp, 22 predicted proteins | sample KBSK5502metaG_FD_184343 | JGI IMG/M metagenome (GOLD analysis project Ga0207646, IMG submission 184343) | Corn, switchgrass and miscanthus rhizosphere microbial communities from Kellogg Biological Station, Michigan, USA - KBS K5-50-2 metaG... | ecosystem: Host-associated > Plants > Roots >... | reverse complement strand
GTCCCGGCGTACGACGCCACCTTCCTGGTGAAATATGCGCAGCCCATCGGTTGAGCTGACCGCCCGCAGCCAGCGGCTGGTCATCTTCAGCTTGATCGCGATCGGGCTCGGGTTTCTGATCGTGGTCCAGCTCCGATCGCAGGCCGCCGTCGCCCGCACGCTGGCCGCTCAGGACGACACCAGCGTGGCGCTGCTCATCAACGATCTCAACCGTGCCAACAACCAGCTGATCCAGCAGAATGCCGTCCTCGCGGAGCAACAAACGCAGCTTCAAAAGGCACTGACCTCGGGCGGCGCCGATTCCCAGGCGCTCTCCAAGGAGCTGACCACGCTGCGCGAGGTCAATGGCGCGATCGCGGTGCATGGACCGGGACTCGAGATCCGGATCCAGGGGCCGGTGATGGACTTCGAGCTGCAGGACGCCCTCAACAACCTGCGAAACGCCGGCGCGGAGGCGATTTCGCTCAATGGCTATCGCATCATCGGCAGCACGCCGGTGGTCAGCCGCGGCGACATCCTCATGGTCGCCGGCCACGCGGTGCGCACCCCGTTGGTGATGCTGGTGATCGGTGACGCGGAGCAGCTCGGCCCCGCTGCCGATCTTTCCGCCAGCAGCCTCCAGACCCGCGTCCAGGTCTCGATCCAGCGCCAGGATGACCTGGCCATCACCGAGGTCGTTACCCCTCGCCCGGTCATCTACGCCCAACTCGGCAAGTAGCCCCCACCCCAACTCTCCCCCGCAAGCGGGGGAGGACGGTTGACGTTGTCTAGACTTTGCTGATGCAGCGGATCGTCGAATTGCGAAGCGATACCTTTACCCTCCCGACGGAGTCGATGCGTCGGGCCATGGCCGCCGCCGAGGTCGGCGACGACGTCTGGGATGAGGACCCCACCATCCACCGGCTGCAAGAACGCGCAGCCGAGATGGTCGGCAAGGAGGCCTCGCTCTTCGTGCCGAGCGGGACGATGGGTAATCTCTGCGCCCTGCTCAGCCATGCGGAGCCTGGTGAGGAAGTGCTGGTCGAAGGAGAAAGTCATATTTTTCATTCGGAAGTTGCGGGCGCGTCGGTCGTCGGTGGACTGCAGTTGCGCCCGCTCGAGACGCCGGACGGGCGCATGGAGCCGGAGCAGGTCCGTGCAGCGATCCGCGAACCAGACGTCCATCAGCCACCTACCGGCCTCCTTTGCCTGGAGAATACGCACAACCGCCGCGGCGGTACCTGCCTCAGTGGCGAGCAGACGGAAGCGCTCTCTGCCGTGGCGCACGACGCGGGGTTTCCGGTGCACCTCGATGGCGCGCGGGTCTTCAATGCCGCGGTCGCTCTGGGGGTCGACGTCCGCCAGCTCACCGGGCCGGTGGACTCCGTCATGTTCTGCCTCTCGAAAGGCCTTAGCGCGCCGGTCGGCTCCATGCTCGCCGGATCGAGGGATTTCATCGAGCGCTCGCGGCGCATGCGCAAGATGCTCGGCGGCGGGATGCGCCAGGCGGGAGTGCTGGCGGCCGCCGGGTTGTGCGCACTCGAAGAGATGGTCGACCGCCTCGCCGACGACCATCGCAACGCCCGGCGGCTCGGCGAAGGTTTGCAGGGGCTGCCGGGGATCGCCATCGACCTGGCCCGGGTCGAGACCAACATGGTGTTCGGCGATTGCCAGCCACCGCTGACGGCGGCGGCGTTCATCGAGCGTTGCCGCGAAGCGGGCGTCCTGCTCGACCAGGCGTCGCTGTATCGCTGGCGGATGGTCACCCATCGAGGCGTGACCGCGGCCGACGTCGACTATGCCATCGAGGCCGTGCGCCGCCTCTTCGGCGCGCCGGCAACGGCTCCGCTTCGCGCGACTGGCTAGCCCCCACCCGATACGCTCGCCTTTCCACACCGGGGCTCGCTGATCGGCCCTCCCCTCTGGGGGAGGGGATCACCGGACGGGGAGCCCGGTCGCCGGGTCGAAGACTGGTCCGCCGAATGTGCCGTCGGGGAGAACCAGCAAGCTGCCGAATACCTGCCAGTCACCGCTGGCGTCGATCAGGACCCCGGCCGGCGCGTCGGTGCTGCCAGCAAGGGTGATCGCCGCCGCCTGGCCCGGGAGCGTCCAGCTCGATGGCGTCACCGCCAGGGCGGCGTCAGCGCCGCCGAAGGCATGCAGCGCGCCGCCGCTGTCGAGCGCCAGTCCGGAATGCGTCCCCGGAAAGAGCGCGGCATCGACAACGCTGGCGCCGGCGGTAAGGGAGACAGTGCCCCCACCCTGCCCTCCCCCGGAAGGGCTGGGCGAATAACCGATGGCGCCTCCAGCACCGAAGGCCAGAACAGCCCCATCCACTGCGACGAGGAGCCGGACCGGGGCGCTGACGGGGAGCCGCGGAGCGGCTGTGCCCGCGCTGGTCCAGGTCGTTCCATCGGCCAGCAAGCGGAGCGGCCCGGACGGCAGGGTGGCCACGTCGACGGCGGCGGCAATCGATGGTGGGGCCGACGAGGCGACGGGGCGCTCGCCGGCGAGACCATGGATCGAGGCGTCGGCGCTGAGCAGCCACGCCCCCGCGGCCGTCGGATGTTCCTGCCGGACGCCCATCACGGGCGGCGCGCCGTCGGGCTGATCCGGCAGCGGGCCAAGGATGCTGCGGTCCGCGGCGGTGGCGGGGAGCCCGGCTGCGGCCGGTACGGACCCGCTGAGCACCACCGGCGTGGCCGCATTTCTGGCGGCGTCTCGCACGATGAGCCGGAACTGGTAGTCGTTGCCGGCGTCGCCGAAGAACCGCGTCGCGCCCAGGCTCTTGCCGGCCGATGGCTGATCCGCCGACTCCGAGAACCACGGTCGGTACGTGGACGATCCGGCCGCGACCTCGATCGCAACATCCTTGACGCCGGCGAGGCTGTCGCTGGCGGACCAGTGGAGGTTCAACGCGCTTGACGCGCCTCGATTGGCGTGCAGGGCGGAGGTCGGCGGCTCGACATCATATAGATATAGGTAGGTGATGTCGGCGCTGGTGCCGGCCCGGTCGAAGACCCGCAGGTGCAACGTGTGGGATCCCGGGCCAGGCACGGCGGCGGTGCCGTTCGCCGATGCGGTGCGGGGTGCCCCAGGGCCGGGATCGATATCCCACCCGGCCGCGTAACCAGCTACTCCGTGGCCGCCGTCACGCAGTTGCCAGCTGACCGGTGGCGGTGGCCCATCAGCGCCATACCAGTAGTTCCAGCGCGCGCCGCCCGGAAAGGCGAGCGGGAGCAGAAACGGCACCGGCGGGTTGCTCGTCCAGAGATAGCCCATGTCCCAGCGCCAGGGGTCTTTGCCTGGTCCGGTCCAACCGTAGGGGTCGACCGAGTGCCAGGGGACGAGCAGGTCACGGACCTCGAAGTGCACGTGCGGGCCAGTTGAGTTGCCAGTGCTGCCGCTGAGGGCGATCAGCTGGCCACGGGAGACGTGCTGGCCCGGATAGACGAACAACTGATTGTTGTGGAAGTAGGCGGTGCGGTCGAAAGCATGGTCGATCACCACGCCCCAACCCCCGCTGTCGCTCCACTCGCTGTAGATAACCGTACCGTCGTCGGCGGCCACCACCGGCGTGTTCGACGGTACCGCAAAATCCGTACCGCGATGGCCATCGTAGGCATAGCCGGTGGCGCCATCGAAGCGAACCATGATCCCGTCTTCCTGTCGCGTCGGGTAGTGGTGATCGGTCCACGAGGTGATCCGCGGGTTCGGGTTGGCGAAGGGGAGCGTGAGGTTCCCATCGGCGAGGGCGGGTTGCATCGTAATGACGGACAGGACGGATATGCCCAGGCTTATAGCCACCGATCTGTAGACCATTAAGAACCGCATTACAACAGGCCTGTAGCAGGTTCTGAAAGAAAGCCGCAACAGCACCGCGACGGGGCCGTCACGATGCGCGTCTCCTCTTGGGTCTCAACAGGCTTTCGCATAGTGTGGCGTTGAAGTGCGAAGGAGCATTCGATCCTACTTTGCTTTGCCATGTGTGTGGCTGCCCGGCAGCCGCGATTGTAAACGCCCAGGGGACCAGGGAATGATCAAAACGGACTCACCTTTACGCAGGAAACGGGCCCAGGCGCTGGCCGAGATGGCCGTGATGGTGCCCTTCCTCGTGATTGGCATGATGGGCATGCTGGACCTCGGTCGGGCCTTCTACTACCAGATCTCGATCACCAACGCGGTCCGCGAAGGCGCCCGCTACGCAGTCCAACCCTATTACCTGGGGTTGAACCCGAGCTGCGCCACCATCCCGCCGGCCCCCAACCCGGGCAGCAATTGCGTCAGCCCGGGGGACGACGCCATCACGACCCACGTTCAAAACGAGCTGGCCGGCAGCAACATCGCGATTCCGGCGTCGGACATCCACGTGAGTCCCGACCAGGGCACGCGCGTCACCTACTTCAACGGGGCCACGCCAACCTCCCAGTACCCGATCACGGTCTCGGCTAGCTTCAAGTTCAACTTCATCACCCCGATCATCGGCAGCCTGATCGGTAACCCGCTGACGATCAATACCAGCGCGGTCTTCAGGGCGGAGTACTGATGCGCAAGACCCTTCTCCGCCGTCACAGCGGCCAGTCGATGGTCGAGTTCGCCGTTCTGGCGCCGATCTTCTTCCTTCTGCTCCTTGGCACCATCGACCTCGGTCGTGCGGTTTACATTTACAACACCATCTCGGACGCGGCGCGAGAAGGCACCAGAGCCGCGATCCCCTTCGATACACCCCTGCCCACAAGCGCTGCCGTCTTGGGCGCTGTGCAAAGCAAACTGGGCGGTGGCTTCGCTCTGAGCACGGATCCTTGCCTTCTGAGTCCACCATGTGCATCCCCCACGACCCCGACGACGCCCAATACCGGGTTCATCTGGTACAGCTCTGGCATCGGCACGCCCGGCCGTGGTCCGGTCACGGTGAAGATCTCGTTTCTCTTCCAGCCCTGGGTCCCGGTCGTGCGCGACGCGGCCGGCAACGGACTCGTGATCTCGGCGCAATCCACGATGGTGACGGAGTACTGAAATGCTAACCAAGCTTCGGAAAGGCAAGCGCGCGCAGAGTCTCGTGATCGTCGCCCTGTCGGCCACGGCCCTTTTCGGCATCATCGCGCTCGGCCTCGACGCCGGCCGCCTCTATTTCCAGCGTCGCGATGTCCAGAACGCGGCAGATGCCGGCGCGCTCGCGGGCGCACAAGAGCTGCTTCCGATGGGCGCTACTTTCGGTGTGACCTCGAGCATGATTACGGCGGCCAACTGCCAGGCGTCCGTCTATGCCCTTCAGACTCTGCTCGATACGCCGGCGGATGGCGGCTGCAATCCGCCGTCGGGTGCCTATCAAGGCACGGGGATCACCGAACGAGCAGCCCGCATCTCGGCGACCGTCCAGGTCTGGACGCCATCTCGGAACAACTCGAACGAAATCCATGTTCGGGTGACCTATAACGTGCCGCTCACCTTCGCTTCAGTCCTGGGATTCACCACCTCCGCCGTTGTCGCCGACGCCTACGCGCACGGCGGCTTCTGGAACAAGACCTACACGATCTTCGGCTTCGATGCCGGCGGTAACGGAAACAGCGTGAACTTCGACCAGAACGGCAACGTCCAGATCGACGACGGCCTGAACGGGACGGACTTCTGCAATCCGAGCCCGACGCAAGGCCGCCTCGTTTCGAACGCGAAGTGGCACGCGCCCAACCCGGGTGGCGGCTGGAACAACCTCAATGGTCAGTTCTTCTACTCGCAGGCATCGGACACCCACGCACTCGTGACCTATTGGTATGGCGACGTCGGGACGTCGCAACCGGTCGAGCAAACGCCCAACTACGAGCCGCCGCTCAAGCCGGCGCTGATTGACCCGGCCTACACCCTCAGCAGCTACCGCGGTACGACGGTCCACGTGATCTGGCCCGGAACCTACACCCATGACATCAACATCCCGGCCGATTTCGGCGGCGGCACGGCGAACGACTTGTTCCGGTTCATGAACGGCATCTATTACTTCCAGGACTCGAACCTGAACATCACCGGCGGTACGGTGTCGAACACCCTGAGCGGCAAGCCGGTCTCCGGCCCCTTCGGTGGCGTCAGCGACCTCCCGAACGCTCCGGATCGGACCAACGGGGTCGAGTTCGTCTTCGATGGCAACGCGAGCTTCAGCGCCACGACCAGTGGCAGCACCTCGCCGAGCGTCTTCTTCGCGGCGCCCAGCTTCGTCTCGAGCGGAACCGACAGCATCGCCTTTTTCATCAAGACGACCGACACCATCAGCGGTCCAAACGGGGCGCCGTGGAGCGAAACGATTGATGGCACCAAGGCCACCTACGGCAACTATCCGTTCCAGATTTGGGGCTCGGTCTTCAACGCCGACATGAACGGCTCACACGGGTCGGTCGTGACGCTCCAGGCGGTGAGCAAGTCGGTTTACGCCGTGACCGGCGAAGTGGTCTCGCCGCAGGTCGATCTCAACGGTGGAAACATGGCCAATGGCGCGTTCACGCCCAGCACCTTCCCGGGTGCATGCCCGGGCTCTTCGAGCGGTTATCAAGCCAACTCAGCAGGTTACCTCGACCAGTTCAATCCGCACTACGTGCCGCACTGGCGCGGCCTCGCTTACCTGGTCAAATAAACGCCCCCACCCTGCCCTCCCCCGCAAGCGGGGGAGGGAGACCTTGGAGTCTCCCCCGCAGGGAGAGGAAGATTTTGTCCTCCCCCAGGGGCCGAAGATTTTGGCCGTACAATGCGGGGGACGTGGCGCACGCCATCTACTGCTTCCTGGACGGCGAGACGTTACACGGTGACCCACCCAAAGGGGAGCTTGAAGCGCCGTTCGTGCAAACCGGCATCCATAACCTCGGGACCAACAACCGGGGCGCGTTCGTCCCGCTCAGCAGCCTGAAGTATGTCCTGCTCGATTCCCGCGCCCCGTCCAGCGAGGTTGACACCGCCCGCTACCACCGAATCGCCATACACTTCGTCGACCACGAGGTGCTGCGCGGCTACAGCGATCGCCAGATGCGCCCATCCCGCTATGGGGTCACGTTGTCGCTGGTCTCGCCCGACCAGAGCGAGGTCAAAGAGCTGGCCATCCCGTTCACGGCCCTCAAGGGCATCTTCTACCTCAAGACCTGGGAGGGTGGCGAATCGGCGATGCTCGAGTCGGACTGGGTGCCCCGGATCCTCGAGGCCCGCGAGCAGGAGCAGGTTCGGCGCCAATACGGCCATAGCGGCAAGCCTCGCCACCTGATGCCGTTACTCGAAAGGATCATCCGCCGCCGGAAGATCGCCGACTAGCGCGGTTTGCCGGTCGTGGGAACCCCTGATATGTTGAATCCCGAGATGCAGCCCGCCGCCCCTCCACCGGTGGCGGCGGCCCCCCCGTCGGCCCTTCGCGAGCGGCTGCTCGACCCACGGACGCTGATCTCGTTCGCCATTCTCGCGGTCGTGCTCTTCGTCGTCCTGACCCACGTCCAACTTGACTACGGCGCCAGCCTTCGAGCGATCCGCCAGACCAACCTGCTGATTTACGGCCTGGCTATCGTGGCCTTCTACTTCTCCTTCGTGGTGCGCACCGTCCGCTGGGAGCTCCTCTTGCGCAACACGGGAGAGTCCAATCGCTTCGGCGAACTGTTTCACATCATCATCTTGGCCTGGTTCGCCAACTGCGTGCTGCCCGCGAAGATGGGCGATTTCTATCGCGCCTACCTGCTCCGGCAACAGACGGACGTGTCTGGCTCGAAGGGACTTGGCACCATCTTCAGCGAGCGCGCGCTTGACTTCCTCGTGCTGATGAGCCTGCTGCTGGTCAGCGGCCTCCTTAGCTTTCGCGCTTCCGTCCCTGAGCGATTCGTGCCGGCATTCATCGTCGGGCTTGTGATTGCCGCCGGCTTGATCGCCGGCCTGCTGGTCATCCGGTACAGCGAGGGGCGCCTCTCGCGCTTCCTTCCTGAGCGACTTCGCGACCAGGCGGCCCGCTTCAAGCACGGGTTGTTGAGCGCCTTCGCCGGACGCCTCCCCCTGTTGCTCGGGCTCACGGTGCTGGTCTGGATGGCTGAGTCCGCTCGCCTCTTCCTGGTCGTTCAGGCACTGCCGCTTCACATCTCGCTCAGCCTCGCCCAGATCATGTTCATCGCCCTGGTTGCGTCGTTGCTCACGACTATTCCAGCGCTTCCGGGCGGGCTGGTGCTGGTGGAGGGCGGGATCATCGCCGTGCTCGTCTTCTTCGGCCTGAGCGCCTCGCAGGCGCTGTCAGTCGCGATCCTCGACCGCCTGATCAGCTACTGGAGCCTGATCGCGGTCGGCCTGATCGTCTTCCTGCTGAGCCACCGCCGATGAAGGTCCTGGTCACGGGCGGCGCCGGCTTTATCGGGTCACACCTGGCCGATCGGCTCCTCAGTGGCGGACACGAGGTCGTGATCCTGGATGACCTCTCTACCGGCCACGTCGGACACCTGAACCCAGCGGCCCGTTTTTACCAGATGGATATTCAGTCTCCATGGCTCGATGAGCTGTTCAAGATCGAGCGGCCCGAGGCCGTGCTTCACGAAGCGGCGCAGGCTAGCGTTCGTCGTTCGGTTGAGGACCCCGGGTTCGACGCCAGCGTCAACGTGTTGGGGACGGTGACTCTGTTGCAAGCCAGCGTTCACCACGGCGTGCGGCGCTTCCTCTTCGCCTCAACCGGTGGTGCGCTCTACGGTGATGCTGACGTGATCCCGACCCCAGAGGATTACCCGACGCTGCCGGTCTCCCCCTATGGCGCCTCCAAGCTCGCCGCCGAGGTCTACTTGCGAACCTTTCACGCGTTGCACGGACTTTCGTACGCCGCCCTTCGCTACGCCAACGTCTATGGGCCGCGGCAGGACCCGCACGGCGAAGCCGGCGTGGTGGCCATCTTCGCGCAGCGCCTGCTCAGCAATGAGACGGCGCGCATCAACGGCGATGGCAAGCAGACGCGCGATTTCATTTACGTGGGCGACGTCGCCGAGGCGAACGCGCGCGCGCTGACCTCGGATGTAGTTGGATCGTTCAACGTCGGTACTGGCGTAGAGACCGACATCAACGCGATCTTCCAGGGGTTGAAACGCCTCTCCGGCAACAACCAGCCCGAGGTCCACGGCCCCGCATTGCCCGGCGAGCAGCGGCGCTCGGTGGTCGATGCGCGCAAGATCCAGAAGGTGATGGGCTGGCGACCGCAGACCAGCCTGGAAGCCGGCCTCGACGCTACGGTGCGGTACTTTCGCGAGGCGTCGAAACCACCGGCGGTAACTCCAGCGCCGCCTGTCTGAGCGCGGCATCCCCCGCGTCGAGGAGCCGCCGAGCCGCCGCGAGGATGAGCGGGTTGTGCACGCTCTCACTCCCGATCATCCGGCTCGCCCAGTCGTATGCCTCGCAGGCCCGGCCGAGTTCGGCACGCGCGGCGGCGCCGTTGTCGGGACCGGTCGTGGGGCGCAGGCGGAGCGTCTGGTAGTAGCCGGTCTGGAAGATCTTCCGGCTGGCGGCGGCCGCGTCCTCCAGTCGTCCGGGCTCGCCGTCCAGTGCCTGCCGGAGCTGGCCGGCCGCCCGCTCCACGGACGTGGCCACGTCGGCGAGGACGATGTGGTAGTCACGCGCCGCCAGGCGTGAGGGGGTCCCGAGCACCCGATAAGCTCCGACGAGCCCGGCGGCCAGCAGCAGCAGGATCAAGATGTAGAGCCACGCCATGGCGCTCTCCTCAGGGTAGCGCGGCGACTTACTTGTAGCGGAAGATGATCCGGCCGCGCGTCAGATCGTAGGGCGAGAGGTCCACTCGGACCCGGTCGCCAATCAGGATGCGGATGTAGAACTTGCGCATCTTGCCGGAGGTGTAGGCGAGGATGGTCTGGCCGGTCTGCAACTTGACCTTGAACATGGCGTTTGGCAGCGGCTCGACCACCTCGGCGTCCATCTCGATGGTCTCCTCTTTGCCGGCCGGGGTCTCCTTGGCTTCCAGTGTGTCGATGCCAGGGCGCAGCGTGGTTGGGCCGCCGCGCTTCTTTGGGTAGCTACGTTTCTTACGCAAATCGTCGACATCTTACCCGAGTTGCGCGTGAGACAATCGGCCGCGTGCAGATCAAGGCCGAACTTGCGGGCAATCTGTGGAAGATTGTGGTCCGCGAAGGACAGCAGGTCCAGGCCGACGAGACCCTCATGATCCTGGAATCGATGAAGATGGAGATCCCGGTCACTGCCCCCTCAGCCGGGCGGGTGACGACGATCCACGCCCGGGAGGGCGAGACGGTGCAGGAAGGCCAGGTCCTGATCGAGATCGAGTAGCGTCGAAGGCCCCTAGGCGACGGCCTGCTCGGCGTGGGGGGCGAAGAAGGCGATGCCGACCACGGACATGCCGTGCTTACAGAACGTACAGTAGGTGACGGTCACGCTCTTTCGGGTTTCCCAGCGGCGCTGCTCGCGCCGGCCGCAGTGCTGACAGACGAGATCGAACATCATGTCGGCCATCTCGCCGCGACCGTATCACCGATCACGTAGGGTCAGGGCAACGGACCGCCCACGGCCGGGTAAGGAGATGTAAAGCCCCCACCCTCACCCTCCCCCGCGTGCGGGGGAGGGAATCAACGAAGCAGTTGGTCGATGGCGGCCTTGACTTCGTCGGTCGCGGTCGGCCCTTCGAAGCGGGCCTGGATGATCCCCTTCGAATCGATCAGGAAGATCCAGGGCTCGGTCTGCAGCCGCCAGTCGATCACGGCCTGCGCTAGCTGCTTCTTTGATGGATCCGGCTTGAAGTCCCGGTAGATCTCCACGTGAATGAAGGCCAGCCGGTCTCGATAAGCGGGCTCCAGACTCTGGACGACCTTGACCTCGGGCCCGCAGGCTCTACTCACGCAGAACGCCGGGGTGGCGAAGACCACCAGCGCGGGCCGGTGCTGCTGGATGGCATCCGCGATCGACAACTGGTGCATGTCGTCGGGTGGCCGGCCGGAGTCGATGGTCTCGACGTCACTCACATCCCTGACGGTCGGATTGTGCGTCGCCGGCGCCGCCTGCCCAACCCCCGGCACCACGGGCAGCGCGATCACATTCATCGGGAGTCGTACCGTCGTGCGGGCGCCGTTGGGCCGGGAGGCTGTCACCTCCACGCCCCAGTCGCCAGGCTTATCGAAGGTCAGGTGCGCGACGTAGGTGCCGCCGCCCTCCAATCCCTGGCCCTTGAAGGGAGCGTCGGACTCACCTTTGAACACCCCGGTATTTCCGTTGAGCACGAAGGAGCGAACGTGGACGGTGGCATCGGTCACCGGGGTGTTGTGGTCGGTGACGCCGATCGGAACCCGCTGCTGGTTGCCGACCACCATCTCGGTCCCCACCACCTCCGCCTGGAGCTGTGAGCTGGTCGCCGCCGGACTCGGCACGGCCTCGGCTCCGCAGCCGGTGAGTAGGAGGGCGACCACGGCCCCCACCCCGACCCTTCCCCGCAAGCGGTGGAGGGAGATGGCGGGCTTCACCGGGATCGGGCGCGGTCGATGAACAGCTGGGGGCGCTGGATCTCCGCCATGGTCGGTAGCCATTCGGGCCCCTCCCAAACGCGGCTCAGGAGTTCCTGCCCACCCGCGTTGCGGACGTCGCGGCAGAACTTTTCGCCGATGACGTACTGGCGCATCTTCATCTCGAGTCCGGTCAGGCGGAGAAAGGCCCGCTCGAGTGGCGTGCGCTGCTCCTGGCGGCGGCGGTACGCGCCCTCCAGCAGCGCAAAGTGCGGCAGCTCGCGGCGACCAATGTCGGTCATCACCAGGTTGCTGTAGCCCTCCAGCAGGCTCATCACCGCCTGCAGTTTGGCGATCGCCTTCCACTGTTGCCCCACCCCGATCGTCAGCGTGCGGATCAGCTCCAGGCGGCTCGGGCGGCGGCCATCCGCCAGCCCGCCGACCAGCACCTGTTTGAGCAGCCCCTCGAGGTGCGACTGCAGCCATGGATGGGCCCGGAACTCCCACGCGTGGGTCATCTCGTGCATCGCCAGCCAGCGACGCAACTCGTCGACCGGAAGCTTGTCCTTTTGCGCCCAGGCCTGCACATTCGGCTCGACCAGGATCAACGAGGAGGTCTCGACCGGCTCTCGGCCGAGCAGAGCGGGGTCGTACTGGCCGAGGACGCGTCGCGCTAGCAGCCCCAGCATCAGCCCGAGGTAGCGGGTCAAGCCCTTTTGCCCGAAGTTAAGGAGCAAGGACCCCGGGATCAACTGCTGGAGGCCCTCGAGCGGCTCGAACATCTGGCGAAAGATCCGAATGTTGAACCGCACCCATTGGCGACGACCAACGGCGATCAATCCCGGGTAAACCCGGACATCGGGCGCAGCCGAGCCGGGCCCGAGCGCCTGCGCCAGCTGGGGCTCGAGCTCGGCGGCAATCTGCTGATAGGTCTGATCCCGGCTGAGGTCGGCGGGCGGGTCGCTGGCCTCACCGGAGCGGGCCAGCGCGATCTGCTCCACCCGCTCCCAGTCGATCAGGAGGGCTGTCTGCTCCCGGGGCCGGACCAGCTCGCGCAAGACGACGGCGCCGACGCCGATGGCAACGCCCCAGGCCATAGCTCGGCCGACGCGGCGGGTGGAGGCGACAGGTCCAGGCATACTCATCGGGGAGTGGGCCGCGAGGGCGGCGCCTCCCATTCTACCGAGGCCTCCCGCGGTTGGCGCTCGCCCAGGCCGACTGCTAGCACTCGGTGCTAAGGAGTGCTAAAATGCTCGGTGGCTACCGCCCCGTAAATACTGGCACGTTGCCCACACATCACAAGCAGGAAGGAGGACGATCAATGGCGAAGCAACTGGTCTACGATGCCGACGCCCGCTCCGCGCTGAAGCATGGCGTCGACAAAGTCGCCGACGCGGTTCGAATTACCATCGGCCCCAAAGGCCGTAACGTCGTACTCGACAAGAAATTCGGTTCCCCGACGATCACCAACGACGGCGTAACGATTGCGAAGGAGATCGAGCTGGAGGATCCCTTCGAAAACATGGGGGCTCAGCTCGTCAAAGAAGTCGCGAGCAAGACCAACGACATCGCCGGTGACGGCACTACGACCTCGGTCGTGCTGGCCGCGGCGATCATTGGCGAGGGGCTGCGCAACGTAACCGCCGGCGCCAACCCGATGCTCTTGAAAATCGGCATCCAGAAGGCCGTCGACGAAGTCGTCAAGGCGATCAAGGAGCAGTCGGTTCAGATCGCTGATCGCGAGAAGATCGCCCAGGTCGCGACGATTTCGTCCGGCGATCCCAAAATCGGCGAGATGGTCGCCGACGCGATGGAAAAGGTTGGAAAGGACGGCGTCATCACCGTCGAGGAGTCGCGCGGCATCGAGGACGAGCTGAAGCTCGTCGACGGCATGCAGTTCGACAAGGGCTACATCTCGCCCTACATGGTGACGGACGCGACCCGCATGGAGGCGGTCATGGAGGATCCCTTCATCCTGATCACCGACAAGAAGATCTCCGCGGTCGCCGACCTCCTGCCGGTGTTGGAGAAGGTGGTGCAGAGCGGCAAGCCCTTGCTGATCATTGCCGAGGACGTCGAGGGCGAGGCGCAGGCAACCATCATCGTCAACAAGCTGCGCGGCACCTTCACCGCCGTCGCCGTCAAGGCGCCGGGCTTCGGTGATCGCCGCAAGGCCATGCTCGAGGACATCAGCATCCTCACCGGTGGCCAGGTGGTCTCCGAGGAGCTCGGGCTCAAGCTCGATTCCGTGCAGCTCAACCAGTTGGGCAAGGCCCGCCGCGTGACCATCACCAAGGACGACACCACGATCGTCGAAGGTGCCGGCAAGCCGGAGCAGATCAAGGGCCGCATCAACCAGATCAAGGCCGAGATCGATAAGACGACCTCGGACTGGGACAAGGAGAAGCTCCAGGAGCGGCTGGCCAAGCTGGCCGGAGGCGTCGCCGTCATCAAGGTTGGCGCCCCGACTGAGACCGAGCTCAAGGAGAAGAAGCATCGGATGGAGGACGCCGTGTCTGCCACCCGGGCCGCGGTCGAGGAGGGCATCGTGCCCGGCGGCGGTGCGGTGCTGGTGCACGCGCAGAGCTCGCTCGACAACCTCAAGCTTTCGGGCGATGAGGCGACCGGCGTCGCGCTGGTCCGCCGCGCGCTCGAGGAGCCGCTGCGTCAGATCGTCAACAACGCCGGCTGGGAAGGCTCTGTGGTGGTGGAGAAGGTCAGGAGCCTGCCGAAGGGCCAGGGCTTCGACGCCAACAAGGGCGAGTACACCGACATGATCAAGGCCGGCATCGTCGACCCGACCAAGGTCACCCGCTCGGCGCTGCAGAATGCGGCCAGCATCGCCGCCATGCTGCTGACGACCGAGGCGCTCGTCTCGGACATCCCGGAGAAGAAGCCGGCCGCGCCCGCGCCTTCGATGCCGGATTACTAGGCCGCGAGGCTGAAGAAGGAGCCGCCCGAAAGGGCGGCTCTTTTGTTTTCGCCCGTCCCGTTGTCGGCCGGCGCCAGCGGTAGCATGGCGGCATGAAGCCGAGCGGCATCGTGACGCTGCTGACGGACTTCGGCCTCGACGACGCCTACGTCGGGGCGATGAAGGGCGCCATCCTAACGATGCATCCAAAAACGGCCATCATCGACCTCAGCCACGGCGTTCGACCGTTCGCGGTGCTGCAGGGCGCCTTCCTGCTGGATAGCGCCTGGCGAAGTTTCCCGGTGGGGAGCGTGCACGTGGCGGTCGTCGACCCCGGTGTGGGCACGGACCGGAAGGCGATCGCCTTCAAGGCCGCGGACCACTTCTTTGTCGGACCCGACAATGGCCTCTTCACCTTCCTCACTGAGCCCATCAGCGAGACGGTGGCGCTGGCGACCCCGCCGGAAGCGGCCCCGACCTTTCACGGGCGCGACGTCTTTGGTCCAGTGGCGGCGCGGCTCGCGGCGGGCGCCGCGCTGGCCGAGCTGGGCACTCCGCGTCAACGGGAGCCGCTGCGCCTCGCCGACGCCTGGGCGTCGAAGGTGGGTGAGGCATGGCGGGCCCAGGTCCTGCATTGCGATCACTTCGGCAACGTCATCACCAACCTACCGATCCGGGCGCTGGCACGGATCAAGGTGATCAACGGGGCGCCAGTCCGAACCGTCGAGACCTACGAGGACGCCCAGCCCAACGAACTGGTCGCGCTCGTCGGCAGCAGCGGTCGCATCGAGTTTGCACTCCGCCAGGGGTCGGCGGCCAGCCGCTTGCATACCGCTCCGGGCGAAACGCTGCTGGTGACGTGACCTGGCCCGCGGTCGCCTGGAACCAGGTGCCGACGATGTCGTCCAGCGCATTGCGCGAGGCGGACGAGCAAGCGCGTTTACGATTCGGGATCGAGCCGATCCAGCTGATGGAGGTGGCGGGCTGGCAGGTCGCGCGCTTCGTCGATAGGTTCGTCGACGGAGTGCGCGGGCAACGCGTCACGGTCGTTGCGGGGTCGGGCAACAACGGTGGCGATGCCCTGGTCGCGGCCCGTTTTCTTCATCAGCGTGGCGCGATGGTTCGCGCGTCGATCGTGGCCTCCCGTGACCCGAACAGCCTGGCCGCTCGTCATGCCGTGACCATCGGACACCTGGGCATCCCCCTGCTGGCGGCGCCGGAGGGCATCGATCGAGCCGCCGGCATCCTGGTCGATGGCTTGTTCGGCATCGGGATCCGCCTGCCGCTTCGCGACCCCGCCCCCGGCATCATCGAGGCCATGAATGCGAGCCAGGTGCCGATCGTGGGCATCGATGTGCCGTCCGGCTTAGACGCGGATAGCGGCGCGGGCTGGGAGGACGCCGTGCGAGCGGCCGTCACCCTGACCCTGGTCGCACCCAAGGGCGGGCTGCGGGCCAGCACGAATGCGGGGCGCGTCTTTGTGGCCGATATCGGGATGCCGGTCGGGGTCTTTTCGAGCGAGCGGGAGGCCCTGGCCGGGCTCTACCAGATCGGAGACATGGTCGAGTTGACGAATTGATGCTGCCTGACTACACTGCAGGCATCCGCCCAACGTCCAACTAATGGATCAGGTACACGTCGAAGCGCCAGCCTTCCGCGCTCGGGCCGTATCCGTGGAACGCGAGTTCTATTCGGACTTTCCTGTTGTCCTCAACTATGTCGCCCGACTCACGGATGACATCGATGGTGCCGCCGCCATCACCTGCGCTGCATTTCGCCAGATTGCCGACGGCTTGCGCCACCGGCCATCGAGTGAAGGGATGCGTCGAGCCGACGTGCTTCGCGCCGCTACCGAGCTCAGCCGTCAGTCGCTTCGGCCCCGCCGGTGGTTTCGCCGGCGCCGCGCACAACAGGTTACCCTGGCGGGCTTTCCGCAATCGGAGGCGCGCCGCGCGCTCCGCCGGGATACGGTGCAACGGGCGCTGAGCGCCCTCCCCTTCGAGGCGCGCGCGATGATCCTGCTCCGTGATTTCGTCAAGCTCTCGTACGACGAGCTTGCCGAGGTGGTCGACGTCGCGCCGCGTAAGCTGGTGCACGCCCTCGACCGTAGCCGCGCGGAGTTCGGGGAGATTTATGACTACATCAAGTTTTGATCGCAACCGTTGCACCCGGATCTCTCCCAGCGCGGTTCTCGACGACCGGCTCGATGGCAAGGACCTGGAGTGGGCCCGCGACCATCTGCGGCGGTGTGAAGCCTGCCGCGAGCGGGTCGAAGACTTCCGCGAGATGCTCTTGCGGGTGGGGCGCCTGCCGAACGCCGCGGTGGGCTCAGCCGCAATGGATGAAGCCTTCGCGCTGTCGGTCCCTGATCGGATGCGGGCGGAAGCGGGATCGCGCGCCTACGACATCGCACCAGCGGTGCCGGTGCCCACGGTTCCAGCGCCCACCGAATTGCCACCGGCGATGCGCCCCGAGGTCAGCAGCCTTCCCGATCTCCTAACCGAACTGGAGCGCGAGATCTTCCGGGACGAACCGGTCCAGGATCATCCGACTCGACTCTCCCCGATGCCAGAACCGCTTTATCCGACGATGGTCGAGCCGGAAGAGATCGAGTCGATGAGACCGGCCGAGCCCATCCAGCCGATTCCGTTTTACGAGCCGCCGCCCACAGAACCGGACCCGGTGGAGGCGGTGGTGGAGCCCGAATTACCGGCGCCGCCGCAGCCGGAAGCGTTCCCCGAATCATTTCGAGAGGTGCCGGTCGACTCGCATCGCGAGGGCCAGCGGGATCGGTGGGCCACGCAAGCGGGGCCTGATGAATGGGCGCGGCAACCGGAGCCCGTTGAGACTGAGCCGTCACGGTGGGACGCCGCCCCGGCGCTCACCAATGAGGGTACGGTCGACGAGGAGCCGTCGCTTGCCTTCAATCAGGACGCTGAGGTGGCAACGCCGGTCACGCCGCAAAAGCCGGATAGCGCCATGCGGATCGCGGTCGGATTGGGCGCCGCGGCCTGCGTCCTGCTGGCCGCCGTGCTCTACGAGGGTGGCTTGCTGTCCAGGGTCGTGACCGGGCGCGCCACGGCGGCAAGGGTTACAGCGACCGCTGGTGTTCGACCTTCCGCAACCGTCCGAGCCTCGGTTTCACCGGGCCAGAGCCTCAGCCCGACCGCCGCCCCTAGTGCCCCGGTGCTCTTCACGTTCGGCAATGGCGTGAGCGGGGGGACCGTCTTTCGCATCCGTCCGGGGACCGCGGTTGCCGGCTACACGCGGCTGGTCTTCGACATTCGCGGCGGCGGATTACCAACCATGGTGGTCACCAAGCCCGATGACCTCCATATTGCCGTGACGTTCCAGAGCACAACGGCCGCGGGCGTCCCGGTCAGCGGGATCCAGAGCTACCAGGTCGCCGGGATCGAGCCCGCCGTGCAGCAGGGAGCCGATGGCCTGATCACCATCGACCTGAATCGGCCAGCAAGGGTGACGGCCTTCACGCTTGCCGCGACCGGCAGCTACGCGTGGCGCCTCGTCGTCGACGTCCACACGTCTTAGAGGCCCCCACCCTGCCCTCCCCCGCACGCGGGGGAGGGGAATTCAATTGAGGGAGGTCTTTACTTTGGCTGCGGTCGCGGCGTGGGCGACCATCTGCTTGAGCAGCGCGATCTCCTTGCGCAGCAGGCGCAGCTCTAGAAGCAGGCGCGAGTCGGTCCGTGCCTCCGCCAACAAGGTCTGTTTCTCGGGCACCTGCAGGTTGAGCGCGGCCGCGATCATGTAAGAGAGGAGCTCCGGCTCCATCGGCGGTTCGGCTTCGTCGGGCTTCTGACCGACGAGCTGGCGCAGCAGGTTGGAGTACTGCCGGAATGTGATCGCGGTGATCTCGGTGAGGCGCGCGGTGGCGTCGAGATCGTCGCCGGTCTCCGGGATGATTCGGATCTCGCCCCGCAGGTAGGGGCGATCGTCAGCCGTCCGCACGATCGCAAAACGCGACGCGCCCATCACCAGCAGATTCATGCGACCGTCATCCAGTCGATCGATGCGCACGATCTTCGCTAGGGTGCCCACGTCGTAGGGTGTCGCCGGCCCGATTTCACTTCCCTCCCGGATGGCGACCACGCCGAAGCTATGGCCTTCTTCGAGGCACTCCGCGATCATCTGCCGGTAGCGCGGCTCGAAAATATGGAGCGGCAGGGGCATGTGCGGGAAGAGCACGACGTTCAACGGGAACAGAGGGAGCCATTGCGTGGGCACGTCAGCAGGCCGCCGCGATGAAGCGGGACGCGCGGTGGGCCATCGCCATGATGGTGATCATGGGATTGACGCCGGACGCGCTGGGAAACGCACTCCCGTCGGCGACGAACAAGCCCCTGACGGTGTGGGCCTCGTGATCGGGACCGACCACCGACGTGGCCGGGTCGTTGCCCATCCGGCTGGACCCCATCTGATGGAAGCTGAAGTAGCCCATCTGCCCCGGGCCGTAACCGTGGCGGTCGACCTCGTTCATGAATCCCTCGATGCCGCCACGCTGACCCGGCCGGTATGCGACATACGCACTCTGCCCGGTGAAAATCTCTCGCGCGCCCCCTGCCTCCATGACCTGGACGGCCGCCTTGATACCGTGTCGCAGGTCAGCGAGGTCGTTTGCCGCAGGTCGATAGTCGACGCGCGCGGCTCCATCTCTCGCCGTGACGCGCCCGCCGCCGTGGTCACGTACCAGCGGCGCAAGCACGGACATGTTGGGGAGCAAACGCATCAGCCGCTGGTACTGGGTCGGGTCCCGCCACGGTATCGCATGCGCGAGGATCGCCGGATGCATCGGCCCCGACTCGAGCTTCACGCCGTGGTACTGACCATCGAGGTTGATCCATTCGTCCGAGTAGACGGCTTGAAGACTGCCCTCCCATGGTCGAAGCGTCTGGTCGAACACGCCCAGAACCGCGACGCCGGGATGCAGCCGGAGCCATCGCCCGACCGCTAGCGATCGCACGCCTGAGCGCTGCAGGAGCGCCGGCGTCCCGATCGCACCGGCCGCCGCCACAACGGCGCGGCTGCGCACGATCAAGGTGAAGGCCGGCATCTCAGGCTGGCGCACAGTGGCGCGTACGCCGACCGCCCGTCCGTCCTCGATCAGTACGCGGTCGACGGTGCAGTTGACGACGATGCGGGCCCGCCGCCGGTAGGCGTCGAGCAGGTAGGTCTTGAGCGTCGATTGCTTGGCGCCGATCTGGCAGCCATAACTGCAGAAGCCGCAGCTGGCATCCTGCGTGCAGCCCTGAACATTGCGCGGCATGTGATCGACGTGCCAGCCAAGCTTGCGAAGGCCGCGTTCCAGCACTCGCTCGCGCGCGCTGACCCGGCTGTGATCGAGGTTGACGCCGAGGCGTTCGTAGACGGCGTCGAGGGAGGCGGTGAAGTCATCGCTCGCAAAGGCAGTGAGACCATAGCGATCGGCCCATTCCCGTCGCAGCCAGTCGGGACTACGAAAGCTGGTCGTGTAGTTGACCACGGTGCCGCCGCCAAGACAGCCACCCGCGATCAAAGCGATCGAGCCGTCGGCAGTGGCGGCGAATCCACCCTGGAAGTACAGCTTGCGCATCATGGCCAGCTCGAGCTGGTTGAAGTCGGCCTCGTTGTAGTAGCCGCCCTCCTCCAACACGATGACGTCCTTGCTGGCGGCCGAGAGCTCGCCCGCCACGACCCCGCCGCCTGCACCCGATCCGATGACGACCGCGTCGCAGGTGAGCGTCGTGTCACCGTCGAGCGTGGTCGTCCGGATACTTTTCGGTGTCGGGGGCGGCGCCGATACCGGCCCCGGGTAGCCGATCTCCGGCCAGACCGGGTTGGTGCCGTCGTCCTCGGTATCACCGATGAAGGCGAGCAGCGAGAGGCGCTTGAACACCTGAAAGAGCTGGCGGCGGAAGCTCAGCCGGCTGATCGCCCAGGACGACATGACGGCAACACGCTGCTCGCGCGGCCAGCGGTGAAACGGGACCGGGCGGCCGGTCAGAAGGAACGTCCCGGACCGGTGGCCCAGGATGCCGACGAGCAGGCGCAGCCGCCGACGGTCCGATTCGGAAGGCAGCCGCGCGAAGGTTTCCTCCATCGAGGCGGCGACCCGGATCGGCGATCCCGGGTGACCCATCCCCCCGATGAACGTGTCCGCCATCGCCACCAGCACTGGCGATTGGCTATCACGGCTGGTCGTGGTTGGCGGCGCTTTTACCGCGGTAGACATGTCTATGACCCCCCTGCCTGATCGGTGCCTCCATCATAAGCAGGCACAGCCCATTTGCGAAGGCCCACAATAAGTCCCCATGTGCTACACAGATGCGGCCCGATCTCCGCTTCCGCCGATCATGGGCGGCTCAACCGACGAGGGCGACCTGGTGCTGACGGCGGCCGACGGCAATCGCTTCCGGGCTTACGCGGCCCGGGCGGCGGCCCCCTCCGGAGCCGGCGTTGTCGTCATCCCCGACCCGCGCGGAGTCCACCCCTTTTACAAGGATCTGGTGCGGCGGTTCGCGCAGGCGGGCGTGGAGGCGCTGGTTGTTGACTACATCGACCGAACGGCCGGGATGTCGGAACGGCCGGAGAACTTCGATTTGCGCGCCGCGATCGGAAAAACGACGCCCGACGGGATCGCGGCTGATGTCGCCGCCGGGATAGCCTATTTGCGTTCGGCGACGGGCGGCGCCGTGGAGTCGGTGTTCACCGTCGGATTCTGTTTTGGCGGCGCCCAGTCATGGCGGCAGTCTGCGGCGCAGCCCGGGCTGGCAGGCGCGATCGGCTTTTACGGCCTCCCGTCGCGAGTCCGCGATGTCATCCCACACATGAAGGCTCCCCTGTTGCTGCTGCTGGCCGGCAACGACCAGGCCACGACGCCGGAGGATTTCGTTCAGTTCGACCGAGAGCTCACCCAGGCGGGTGTTCCCCACCAGAAAGTGGTCTACGAAGGAGCCCCGCACTCGTTCTTCGACCGCACCTTCGATGAGCACAAGGCGGCCTCGCACGACGCCTGGCGC
>Ga0207646_10002588_pt1 | contig 21352 bp, 18 predicted proteins | sample KBSK5502metaG_FD_184343 | JGI IMG/M metagenome (GOLD analysis project Ga0207646, IMG submission 184343) | Corn, switchgrass and miscanthus rhizosphere microbial communities from Kellogg Biological Station, Michigan, USA - KBS K5-50-2 metaG... | ecosystem: Host-associated > Plants > Roots >... | reverse complement strand
TGCCGCGGGACAGCAGTCCCTCGCGGTACGCAGCCAGGGTCTCCGAATCGACATGCCTGCTCACAGCCTGGGTTCACCTCCTCCTTCCGCAGGTGAGACGCGCCCGGTCACCGCCTGGTTCCCCACTTGCGGGGCGCTTTGTGCCGGAGAGGGGCCGCCGCGCAGGTGAGCCAGCCGCGGCAGCAGCCGGGCCCGGCCGCGCGCGCAGCGGCTCTTCACGGTGCCGGGGGAGACGCCGAGCACCTCGGCGGCGTCCATGACCGGGTACCCCAGCATGTCCACGAGTACGAGCGCGGCCCGCTGGTCCGGCGGCAGAGTCCGCAGCGCGGCCGTGACGTCGAGGGCCGTGTCGGCGCTGGCAGCCTCATCGCGTCCCGGCAGCCCCGCGGGGGAGAGGACGTCCATGGCCCGCTCGTCAAGCCCGGTGACGGCCGGCCGGGCCGCCCGCCGGCGGAGCCGGTCGAGGCACGCGTTGACGACGATGCGATGTAGCCAGGTGGTGACCGCGGAGTCGCCGCGGAACCCGCTGGCCTGGCGGAAGGCAGAGATCATCGCGTCCTGCAGCGCGTCGGCCGCCTCGTCGGCGTCTCCCAGGGTGCGCACCGCGACCGCCCACAGCCGGTCCTTGTGCCTGGCGAACAACGTGCCGAACGCGTACGCGTCGCCATTCACATGCCGCCGGAGCAACTCGGCATCGGGCGGCTGCTCGCCAGGAACGGGCGTCAGGGCGATCCCTTCACGACGACGTTGAAGATCTCGGCCTCAAAGCGGGTGGTCGACCCCGCAGTCTTGGGCGGCAGCTTCGTAAACCAGATCAGCACGAACCGGCCCCTGGCATGTCCGTGCGCGGTGAACGGGACGGGGCCGCTGACGTTGTTCCCGCGAGCGACGGTGGTGAACGTTTGCAGCGTGGCGGCTGCGCGAGCGGCGCTGTTGCCAACTTCGATGCGCACGTTCGCGCCCGGGATCGGCCCGAACGTGACCGTCAGCGAGGACAGCGTGACCGGCTTGCCCATGTCCAGGATCAGGCCGGTGCCGCTCTTGAGCCCGCCGAACGTGGGGTTGTTGAAGTAGTACTGGGTGTGCCAGGCGGTGGCCGGGTTGCCGTCTATCGCGAAGTGGGCCTGGTTGCTGTTCTCGTTTCCCGGATCCGCTGTCGGGCTGCTCAGCGGGTCGAATCCGAGCGCGGTCACCGGCTTCAGCACGGTCACGGCCGGGGCAGTCGATGGCGGGGGATTGCTGGGGGTGCCGCCGCCGCGCGGAGTGCCGCCGTGGTGGCCCAGCACCCACACGCCGACGCCCACGGCTGCGGCGACCAGCAGCACCGCGATGGTCGCCATACCCCGGTTGCCGGTCGGCTGCCTGCCCCGTGAGCCCCGCCGGGGCGGGCCGCCGGCCCGGCGGTACGGCGGGCCTGGCGCGGGCGTCGGGCGCTCCATCCCGCCGGTGAAGCTCCCGCGCGGGGCGGCCCGCGGAGGGGCCGGCGGAGGGGCGGCGGGCGCGGGGATCACCCGGTTCAAGGCCGTGGCGAGCATGGCGGGCGTGGTCACCGGCGGGCCGTGCTGGCCGCGGCCAAGGAGCGCCTGACAGCAGACGTCATCGATCCCGGCGGGCACCCCGGCCCGCACCTGCCGCGGGCTGCGCGGGTGGCCCTCCACCTCAGGCGCGGGAGGCAGCGATGGCCAGTCCCCGCCCGGCCAGTGGGCAGTGAGCGCGGCGTAGAGCAGCCTGCCCAGGCCCTGAGTGTCGGCCAGGGCGGGATCGTCGGCGCCCACCCCGGCCAGGGCGGCATCGATGCCCAGGCCGATGATCTTCACGCCGCCGCCGGGCGTCCAGCGCAACGAGCCAGGGGTGAGGCACAGGTGCGCGACCCCGGCGGCGTGCGCGGCGGCGAGGGCCTCGGCGCTCTGGGCGATGATCTCGGCGCCTTGGCCCGGGTCCAGCGGGCCGTCGGCCAGCAGGTCATCCAGGGAATCGCCGACCACCCATTCCATCACCACGTACGCGTGGTCCCAGTCCTCCTCGACGTCGAACACCTGCGCCAGGCGAGCGTCGGTGAGCCTGCTTGCCGCGCGCGCCGCCATCACCACGTCGGCGATCCGCGGGAAGCCCCGGGCGAAGGTCAGCACGGTGACCGGCCGGGCCAGCGTCTCGTCGATCGCCTTCCAGGCTGCCCACCCGCTGCTGGCGCCGATCCGGTCTTCGAGCCGGTACCGGCCGCCAAGGCGGGTACCAGGTTCCGAGATGAAGGTGCTCATAGGTGTGCAGCCAAGAGCGGCGCAGGCCGTCGACCCTCCTTCCGCGCCCCCGGAGTGACCGGCAACCTGGTGGAATCGACCACGCTGCCGGACACCATCGTAGGCCGCCCATCCCCACAGGCCGAAGCCCGTGCCGGCCGCCCGCGCAAACCGTTACCTCCCAGTGACTGCTCTGCTAGTTCTGACCCCGCCACCCCACCCAGTGCTAGTTCTGACCCCGCCACCCCGCCCAGTGCCAGTTCTGACCCCGCTCGCGGCCGCGTCATCGCCGCAGCCTCGTGCGCAGGCCGACGGTGAGCTCCGCCAGCTCGGTGATCCCGAGGGCCCTGGCGAACAGCACATACAGGAGGAGGCCGCCGCTCCCGCCGATGATCAGAGTGATGATGCCGAACGCAGGGCCGGCTGGCACGATGACCCCGACGGCGAAGGTGATCGCGAGGGCAAAAACCGCGCACGGGACGGCCGCGAGGTGCATCCGGATCAGGCTGCGCGCGATCTCGTGGCCCCGGAGGCCGCGCAGGCGGCGGCTGAGGATCAGCCACCCGACAATCGTTCCGACAAGGTTGGCGAGCCCGAACGCGGCCGCGAGGCCTTCGACGACGTGCCCGGTCGGCAGGATACTGAGTGCCAGCAGGCTGACGGTTATGTTTGTGATCATCACGGCGACCCCGATGAACATCGGGGTGCGGCTGTCGTGCAGCGCGTAAAAGACGCGCAGCATCAGCTGGAACATCATGTACGGCACCAGGCCCAGCGCGAACACGCCGAAGACCTCGCCGAGATAGCGCGCTTGCGTCACCGAGGTGCTGCCGTAGCCGAGAACGGCCTCGGCCAGCGGGGCGCCGAGGACCGCCAGGCCCAGCGCGGCGGGCACGACGACGGCCGACGAGAGCCGGACGCCGCTGGAGAAGTCGTCCTTCACAAGCGAGTACCTGCGCTCCGCCGCGTGCGCGCTCATCCGCGGCAGCAGCGCCGTGATGACCGAGATTCCGACGATCGCGTAGGGCATCTGGAACAGTTGCCAGGCGTAGCTGTAGCTGGAGAAACCGTCGTACTGGGCGTGGACGGACGCCTTGTTCGCGACGTTCTGAACGACAAGGAAGGCGACTTGCGTGGTGAGGATGTAGCCAAAGAGCGGGCCGGCCATCCGGCCGATCTCGGCGACCTCCGCCCGCCGGAAATCGAACCGGGGGCGCCAGACGAAGCCGACCCGGCGCAGCACCGGGATCAGGGCCAGGGTCTGGACGACGATGCCGATCGTGGTGCCAAAGCCGAGCAGCTGTACCTGGCTCGTGGTGATCCCCGTCGGGGTGACCCCGATGCCGCTACTGACGATGAACAGCAGCAAGACGCCGGTGACCACGATGTTGTTGAGGACCGGCGTCCACATGGGGGCGGCGAAGTGTCCCCGCGCATTGAGCACGCCACCCGCGAGCGAACTCACCCCGTAGAAGAAGATCTGCGGGATGAAGAAGTACGCCCAGATCACCATGAGGTGGCGTTCCGGGCCGGTGATGGCCCGCGCGTAGAGGTCGACGAGCAAGGGCGCGGCGAGGGTGGCCACGAGGGTGAGCGCGAACAGGGCGATCGTGGCGAGGGTGAACATGCGCTGGTCGTAGGCCTCGCCGCCGTCGGCGTCCCGCTTGGCCGCGTTGACGAGCAAGGGAACCACGATGCTGGTGAGGATGCCGCCCAGCATCAGGTCGTAGACGGTGTTCGGCAGCGTGTTGGCGTTGTTGTAGGCGTTGGCCACCGCGAATTCGCCGAGCGCGTAGACCAGCATGAGCGTCCGCAGGAAGCCGGTGCCCCGGGACGCGAGGGTGCCCAGCGCCATGACACCACTGGAGCGGACGACGTTGGTGTCCTCGGGCCGGGGGCCGGGGCCGTTGCGGGGCGCGTGCCCGGCTCGGTCGTCCCCGTACTCGGCGGTTCCCGGGGCGCGGGCTCCGGCCGCGTGGCGGCCGCCCTGGTGCCAGGTCGCGTCAGGTCCGGTCCGCCCTGCCCGGGGCGCTGGCGTGCTCATCGGCCTCCTTCGCTGACTGGCCATCGTCGGCTCCCCCGGATACGACGGTATCGGGTTCGTCCCTCGCGGAGGCTGGATCGCGCGGGCTGGGCATGGGGTTCAGCTCCTCTGCTTCCCCGCCAGAGCCGCCGTCCTGGGGTCCGCCGCGGCGGATCGCCCGGGCGGTGGCGGTGATCAGGAAGATCACGAGGGCGACGCTGATGATCACGATGGCCAAGGTGCCGAAGTGCGTGGCCACCACGGTCAGGCTGGCCCGGATCGGGAGATGCCCGCCGGTCTTGGTGGTCAGCTGCAGCATCAGCGTCGCGGTGCCCGCCTGCGTCGCCGTCACCGGGATCTTGATAAGCCGTTGCTGGTTCCCCTTCACCGTGACCAGGCCGGTGAACTTCCCGACCGACAGATGATCGGCGGGCGGCGCGCTGGCCTTGAGCAGGACCGTGACCGGCCGGCTGAGGCCGTTCCTGACCGACACGGGTACCACGCCGTTCTGGCCGCCCAGGGTGACCCGGGTCGATCCCACGATGCTGACCTGCCGCAGCTGGCTGTGGACGAAGGCCAGGTCGCTGCTCACAAGCCGCTCCGCGGGGCGCTGGGCGGCGCTCCCCCCGCGCCACTGCGACGACGCCGCGGTGTCCACAGCGGTGCTGAGGTAGCCGTTGCCGTGCGAGGTGAGGATGCTGTCGAGCAGCAGGACCTGCTGGTGCAGACGCTTGATCTGCCGCAGCAGCGGTGCGCTCAGCTCCCCGCGGGTCCTGGGCCGCTGCGGCAGGGCACGGCCTACCGGCCCATTCTGTGAACCCACGCTCGCCAGGCTGGCCAGGCTGGCCGGCCGAAGCCAGGGTGCGCTGTCGGTTGCCTTCAGCAAGCCAAGAGCCATGCCCGGAAGCGGATTCCAGCGGCGGGGCGGGGCGACGATCACTGCGCCACCGCGGGCGGGCGCGTGGGCTGAGAGGACGGCCGTCTCGGCGAGGAACCACTGCTCCTTCGCGAATGCGGCGGCCTGCCGGGCCTGCGTATGCGCGCCAGGTGGCGTCAGGTAGTCCGACGGCGCCAGACCCGTGATCTGGTCCCGCCGCCCGGACAGGATCTGGGTGAGGGTGTTGCTGGCGAGCAGGACGTTCAGCGTTCCCCCCTGCCCGTTGGAGATGGTGGTGACCGCGGCGGGGGTGTGGATCATGCGGCTGTTCAGGATCACGGTCTGGACATGGTTGTGAGCCAGGGCCTCCAGGACGTAGAAGTCGGCGATCCCGCCCGCGGGCCAGGCGAGCTGTCCGATGGTGCCCGAGGTCACCTGTTGCGCCTGCCCGAGGATTTTGGTGTGCGTGCCAGGGATCGTCGCCTGCGCGGCGGTCCGGCTGCCGTCGGCGAAGGCCGCCTGCAGCTCGTCGTCAAGGCCGCGATGGGCCAGCGCCGCCACGTCCACGTCGGCGTAGGGGGTGGTGAAGAAGTCCTGCTGCGTGGCGGCTTGGTGAACGCCGGCCAGCCATGCCATGGCCGCATGGCTGGCGTGCTGCCATTTCACGGCCGCGCAGTTGCCGGCCACGATGACGCGGTAGCGACTGCTCATGACGAAGACATCGCTGAGCAAGGCCGGGTCGATGGCCCAGGTGAGCAGCGCCTGGCGTGCGGCTGTGCTCCGTCCCGCCGCGAGCAGCGAGTTCAGCCGCCCATTCGTGGACACGCTGGCCGCGAGTTCGTTCGTCAGCATCCCGCACACGGTCTGCTGCGGGATGTCGATGAGAGGCCAGACCCATGCGATGCTGGCCGGCTTCAGCCTGCGGGCCGCTGGCTTGCCCGGCCAGAACGGGAGGAGCGTGCGGTCGGCGCCCAGTTCCGTGCCCGCGCCAAACAGGTGGGCCGAGAGCGGGTAAACGCCGAAGCTTTGCATTCCTGCCTGGCTCGCGGCCAGCGTCAGCTGCCACTGCTCGGTGCGGTGTGCGGGCACGGGGAACGGGAGGGGGTGCTGCGCCGTGGTCTGAACGTCGACGTTGGTGGGCTCCGGGGCGGTGAGGTAGCTGGCCATCACCGCGCTGGTGGTCAAGGGGAACTTCGACGAAAAGAGCTGGACCGAAAGGCCCGGCAGCGGCGAGCCGGTCGGGTTGGCCACGAACCCGGACACGGTCACCTTCTTGGTGGGCTGCACGAACCCGGGCGTAACCGACGTGATCGCGATCCACGGGTGCGGCCGCTGTTCGGTGGGCTGGGCGGCCGTACCGGGACCGGCAGTGCCCGCCGCGGCAGGCACGGTCGTGAGCCCGGCGATCCCCGCGGCCACGGCCACGGCGGCGATCCGCAGGCGCCGCCGGGCCATCGACCGACGATGCTCCTGCTGACACGCCATGCCGGAAATGCTATTGCTGTTCGTCGGCCGCTGTTCACGCGCCGCGATCACCGGCCCATTTCCGCTAACGGCCCGGAGCCCCTACCCTCGTGCCGTGCCGGATTCCTCTGAGCCCACCTCGCAGCAGCGCCGTGCGGCGGCATCCCTGCTGCGTAAGCCGGCAGCGGCGCTGGCCGGTCTGGCACGCCTGTTCGCCGCCGATGGCCACGAACTCTCCCTGGTCGGTGGCTGGGTCCGGGACGTGTTCCTCGGCCGCGAGAGCGAAGACCGCGAGTACGACCTGGCCACCGACGCGCGGCCTGAGCAGGTGCGCCAGATCACGGCCCGCTGGGCCGACACGATCTGGGAAACCGGAATCGAGTTCGGCACCATAGGCCTGCGCAAGGGTAATGCGGTCTACGAGATCACCACGTACCGGAGCGAGAAGTACCAGCCAGACTCCCGCAACCCCGAGGTGAAGTACGGGCGGTCGCTGGAGGCGGACCTGTCCCGGCGCGATTTCACCGTCAACGCCATCGCGGCCAGGCTGCCGTCGCTGGAGATCGTGGACCCATTCGGTGGCCTGCGCGATCTGAGGAGGAAGGTGCTGCGCACGCCGGGAAGGCCGGAAGATTCGTTCAACGACGACCCGCTCCGTATGCTCCGCGCCGCCCGGTTCGCCGCGCAACTCGGTTTCGACGTGGTGCCCGAGGTCCGCGCCGCCATGGCCGCCATGACGGGCCGGCTGTCGGTCGTGTCGGCGGAGCGGATCTGCGCGGAGCTGACCAAGCTCATGCGCGCCCCGGGTCCCGACGGGCCGGTGCGCGGGATCGCCGTGCTGGTCGACACCGGCGTCGCGGAGGAGGTCCTGCCGGAGGTCCCGGCGCTACGGCTGGAAGTTGATGAGCACCACCGGCACAAGGACGTGTACCACCACTCGCTGACCGTCTTGGCGCGGGCCATCAGCTACGAAGCCGGTTACGGCTTGGAGGGGGACCTGGTAGTCAGGCTCGCCGCGCTGCTGCACGACATCGGCAAGCCACGGACACGGCGTATGCTGCCCGGCGGCCGGGTCACGTTCCATCATCACGAGATGGTCGGGAGGGACATGGCCCGGGACCGGCTCAGGGCCCTGCGCTTCCCGGCCGCCGTGGTCTCGGACGTATCCGAACTGGTCGCGCTGCACCTGCGCTTCCACGGCTACGGGGACGCGGAGTGGACGGATTCGGCCGTGCGCCGCTACGTGCGGGACGCTGGGCGCTTGCTCACCCGGCTGCACGTGCTCACCCGGGCCGACTGCACGACGAGGAACGCCCGCAAGGCGCTGCGCCTCGAGCGCGCCTACGACGACCTGGAGAAGCGGATCGCGATCCTCTCCGCGCAGGAGGAGCTGGACAAGATCAGGCCGGACCTGAACGGCCACGAGATCATGAAGATCCTGGGCCTGCCCCCGGGCCCGCTCGTCGGCAGGGCCTACCAGTACCTGCTCGACCAGCGGATGGAGCACGGCCCGCTCGGCCGCGATAGGGCCACTCAGGAGCTGCTGGGCTGGGCCGCTCTGGAAGGGCTGGACGTGCCGGACGGGTCCGGCGGGGACTGACGGCTCAGCACCCAGTAGCCGGCCGCCGCCAGCGCATACCCGGCTGCGACCGCGCCGATCATGACCGGTGACCTGCCGTTGAGGGGCAGGAAAGCCGCGCTCAGCAGGCCCCCAGCGGCCAGCGAGACGTTGAAAGCCACGTCGTAGAAGGCGAACAGCCGGCCGCGGTAGGCGTCGTCGACCTCCTCCTGCAGCACCGTGGTCACGCAGATGGCCACACCCTGCAGGGTCAGGTAGAGCAAAAACCCGAAGGCCAGGTACGCGAGCTGGTTGAAGGTCTCACCCAGCGCGCCGGTCGCCACCGCGGCGGCCGCGAGCAGCAACGCGATGACGTTCGGCTTGGCCAGCCGCAGGGTGGCCGGCGGGACGACCAGCGCGGCGCAGCCGTAACCGATCGCGGAGACTATCGCCAGCACGACGACGTGCCCCTCGGCCATGGCGGCGCTGGACGGGTAGAAGTAGTTCCGGTACAGCAGGATCGACACCACGGTCAAGATTCCGAACAGGAACTTTCCCGCGGCGGTGGCGCCGAGCGCGGCCGCCGGGCCTCGGCGCCTTGCGACGTATCGCGCGGCGGCCGCCAGGTCGGCAGCTACCGCGTCCAGCTCGCCGAGTAGCCGTCCCGGCAGCGCCCCCGGGTCGAACTGCGGGCCGAGCAGGTCACGGCGCATGGTGGCGGCCACCAGACCGGCCGCCACGTAGCAGCCGCCGGCCACCAGCAAGGTGATGGCGGCGCCTCGCTCGGTGTCGCCGGTGGCCGCGTTCAGGCCGAGGGCGATAATGCCTCCGATCGCGCCAACGATGCCGCCAGCGGTCGGGGACACCGAGTTGGCAATCACCAGTTTGTCCTCCGCCACCACGTGCGGCAGCGCCGCGGACAGTGAGGCCAGGAAGAACCGGTTCACGCCCAGCACCAGCAGGACGGCCACGTAGAGCGGCACCCCGCGCTCACCGGACGCCATGACCGCCGCGGTCGCTACCACGAAAGCGGAGCGAAGCAGAGCCGACAGGACCAGGATCTGCCGGCGCGACCAGCGGTCGATGAACACGCCGGCGAACGGGCCGATCAGCGAGTACGGCAAGTACAAGACGGTGAAGGCCACCGCCGCCGCGCCCGGGGTTGGGAACGTGCTCGCGTTGAAGAACACGTACGTGCCGACCCCGGCGGTAACGATGCCGTCCCCGGCCTGGGAGATCAGCCTGACCGTGAACAGCCGCCGGAAGTCCCGCTCCGCCAGGACGCTGCGCAGGTCGGCCAGGAGAGACGCTCGGCGCACCGGCTCAGCCTAACGGGTGCGCCGCCGCCTGAGCCGTCCCCGGCGGGCCGTCTCCGGCGCCTTAGCGTTCCACCTCACCGCGGATGAACCTCTCGACGGCGTCGCGCGCGGCGTCGTCCCCGTACTGCTCGGGCGGGGACTTCATGAAGTAGCTGGCGGCGGACAGCAGCGGCCCGCCGATGCCGCGGTCCAGGCCGATCTTGGCGGCGCGGATCGCGTCGATGATCACACCGGCCGAGTTCGGCGAGTCCCAGACCTCGAGCTTGTACTCCAGGTTGAGCGGCACATCACCGAACGCCCGCCCCTCCAGCCGCACGTAGGCCCACTTGCGGTCGTCGAGCCACGGGACGTGGTCGGACGGGCCGATGTGGACGGCTGCCCGCTCCATCTCGTGCGGGATCTGCGACGTGACCGACTGCGTCTTCGAGACCTTCTTCGACTGGAGCCTGCTGCGCTCCAGCATGTTCATGAAGTCCATGTTGCCGCCGAAGTTGAGCTGGTAGGTGCGCAGCAGTTCCACGCCCCGGTCCTCGAACAGCTTCGCCAGCACCCGGTGGGTGATGGTGGCGCCGACCTGCGACTTGATGTCGTCGCCGATGATCGGCACGCCCGCCTCGGTGAACTTGGCGGCCCACTCGGGGTCCGAGGCGATGAACACCGGCAGCGCGTTCACGAACGCCACGCCGGCCTTGAGCGCGCACTGCGCGTAGTACCGGTCCGCCTGCTCGGAGCCGACCGGGAGGTAGGACACGAGGACGTCGGCGCGTGCGTCGCGGAGCGCCTGGACGAGGTCAACATACGGCTCGTCCGACTCGGTGATCATCTCGCGGTAGTACTGGCCGAGGCCGTCCAGGGTGGGCCCGCGCTGCACGGTGACGCCGGTCGGCGGCACGTCGCAGATCTTGATGGTGTTGTTCTCGCTGGCCCCGATCGCCTCCGAGAGGTCCCGCCCCACCTTCTTGGCGTCCACGTCGAAGGCCGCGACGAATTCCACGTCGCTCACGTGGTACGGGCCGAACGTCACGTGCATGAGGCCCGGCACCCGGCTCGCCGGGTCGGCGTCCTTGTAGTACTCCACCCCTTGGACGAGGGAACTTGCGCAGTTGCCCACACCCACGATGGCTACCCGTACCGAACCCATGAGGATTGCTCCTATTCTTTCGCCGCCGGCGCCGCGCGAACGGCGCTGGCTTGTCAGCTCGCGGGGTTGCCCGCTGACGTGTCGTTTCCTGGCGGCGGCACCGTTTTTTCCGGCACCGTTTTTTGCTGCGTCGTGTGCCGCCAAGGCTCGCCGCTCGACTGGCGCTCCGAGGCGATCAGCTCGTTCAGCCAGCGGACCTCCCGCTCGACCGATTCGAGGCCGTGCCGGTGCAGCTCGAGCGTGTAACTGTCGAGACGTTCTCTGGTCCGTGCCATCGCGGCCCGGACGGCGTCCAGCCGCTCCTCCAGCCTGGTCCGCCGGCCCTCCAGGATGCGCAGCCGGATGTCCGCGCGGGTCTGGCCGAAGAACGCGAACCGCACGCCAAACCCGTCGTCCTCCCACGCCGCGGGGCCAGGCTCGGCGAGGAGTTGCTGCAGCCGCTCCTTGCCCTCCGCGGTCAGCCGATAGACGATCTTGGAGCGGCGGCCGGCCAGCGGGTTGCCCGCCAGGCTGGGCTGTTCCTCCGCGATCAGTCCCTGGGCGAGGAGATCCTTCAGGCACGGGTACAGCGAGCCGTACCCGAACGCGCGGAACGCCCCGAGCAGAGTGTTGAGGCGCTTGCGTAGCTCGTAGCCGTGCAGAGGGGTGTCGTGCAGAATCCCGAGCACAGCCAGTTCGAGTACTCCCGACCGGTGACCGCTCACGCCCGCCCGCACCTCCGCCGCGTATGGCCGGCGTTGCCATGTTTGGCGCGGCCGGGGAACGCTATGCCTCAAATCGATGTATCGAACCGATACATCTCAAAGATATGTGCGAAGCGCCGAGTCCGCAACCTCACGTTTGGCTGCCGTTCGCCGCAGCCGCGGCGGGGCACTGTGACCAGGCACCTGTACTGGCTGGCGCCGCCGGGTGGGTCTCGGAATGATCGCGAATGAGTCGTAGTCTGTCGAACATGGCACCGAGGAGATGCGTGGTCGACTACGCGCTCGCGCGCAGGGCGACGCTCGCCTCGGTGTTCGCTGGCCACACCACGGTCGCGGACGTCTGCGATGCCCATCCGTACCTGCTCCGTGCGGCCAAGTTCCACGGCGAGGCAACACAGACCGGCTGCCCGATCTGCCGCCGGGTAAAGCTGACCCACGTCACCTACGTCTACGGCGACGAGCTTGGCCAGTACGAGGGACGGGTGAAACAGGCCCAGGAACTTGCTGAGATGGCCGCCGAATATGGTGAGTTCCGAGCGTATGTCGTCGAGGTCTGTCAGAGTTGTGGCTGGAACCACCTCGCCTCGTCGTTTGTCATGGGCACGGGCGAGCCGCGAGTTCGGCGCGGACGCCCTAGGGCGAGGGCGAGCGAATAAACAAGTCAAGCTCGGGTAGCCCGTTCCCGGGCACGTGGCAGGGCCACCGGAACGAGACCGACGCGGTGCCCCCCACCCGGTACGGTGGATCGCGGTGGGTTGGCTACCCCCGCCCGCGACTGGCTCATCTAACCAGCGAGGACGAGTGAGTAACCGAGACTTTCCCGCACCATACCGGCCGGACCCGCGCTTCGGGGCGCGCCCCGGAAGCGCGCCCGGCGGCCGCGGCGGCCGCCTCTTTCCCCGCTTCCGTCCCGTGGGGAACGGCCTCGCGAGGGCATCGGGGGCAAGCGGCCGCGGCCGCGGTGTTGACGAGCTTGACGGCTACGGCCGTGACCCCGGCGAACGGGCGGGTACGGGCGGCCGGGGCGGGCAGCACGCCCAGGGCCGCGCGCCGCGCGGCGGCGGCAGAGGCCGCGATTGGGACGAGAGCAACCGGGGTTCTGACCGCGACGGCGCCCAGTTCGGCCCCGGCCGCCGTGATATTCGGGCCGAGCTGAGGGAACGTCTCCGCAGGAACGGGATCGGCTCAGCCGACTGGGACGGCGCCGACGGCCGTCCGCGCGGGCGGCCCGGCGGGCCAGACAGCTGGGAGGCGGACCGCCGCCCGCTCTGGCCGTTCCGCAGGAGGGGCGCGGGCGGTGGCGACTGGGACGGGCCGGGCGGCCGGCGGCCGCGCCGCAAGGGCGACTGGTGGCGGCGCTGGACCTGGAAGAAGGCCCTCGGCGTAGTCGCGGCGGCCTTCGGCATGGTGATGATCCTGGGCGCGGCGGGAGTCGCGTACGTGTACGCGAAGACCCCGATCCCGAACATCCAGCAGGGTGTTTACCAGCAGGCAACCAAGGTCTACTTCAGCGACGGCAAGACGCTGGTGGGCCAGTTCGGCACGACCAACCGGGTCCTCCTGAACTACAACCAGATCCCGCCGGTGCTCCGCAACGCTGTGGTCGCGGCCGAGGACAAGAACTTCTGGCACGAGGGTGGCATCTCGCCCACCGGCATCCTCCGCGCCGCGTACTACGACCTCACCAGCTCCGGCGGGAGCCTGCAGGGCGGCTCCACCATCACCCAGCAGCTGGTCCGGAACTACTACCAGGGCATCGGCACCGCGCAGACGCTCAGCCGCAAGGTCAAGGAGATCTTCGTCGCGCAGAAGCTGGCCCAGGTCAAGTCCAAGGAGTGGATCCTCCAGCAGTACCTGAACACGATCTACCTGGGCAGGGGCGCGTACGGGGTCGGCGCGGCGGCGCAGGTCTACTTCGGGCTGTCCACCAGCCAGCTCGCCAAGATGACCACGGCGCAGGCGGCGATGATCGCGGCCATGATCCAGCTGCCCAGCGGCTACAACCCGGACCCGAAGGCCGGGCAGGCCTACCAGGGCCTGGTGTCCCGCTGGCACTACGTGCTCAGCGCCATGGTCGGGATGGGCACCCTGTCAACCCAGGTGGCCGCCCAGCAGAAGTTCCCCACCGTGGTCAAGCCGGTGAACAACACCTGGAACGGGTACCGCGGCTACATCATGCAGGCCGTGGAGAACGAGCTTGTGAACACCTACAACTTCTCGCCGGCCAAGATCCCGGTCGACGGGCTCCGCATTGTCACCACGTTCAACAGGCACCTCCAGAACTCGCTGTACGCGTCCGTGGCTTCGGTCGAGAAGCTGATGCGGCACTGCTCGCCCCCGCCCGAGATGGCCGGCCAGGCCCCCGCGCAATGTGACGGCCTCCCGCGCTATGTCCGCGTCGGCGTGGTGCTCGAACAGCCCGGCACCGGTGCCATCCTGGCCGAGTACGGCGGGCCGAACTACAACAAGAAGCATTGCCACTGCCAGTACGACAACGCGCTGCAGTCGCGCAACCAGGTCGGCTCCTCGTTCAAGACCTACGTCCTGGCCACCGCGGTTTCACAGGGGATGAACGTCCAGACGAGCGTTCTCGACGGGAACGCGCCGCTCTGGATACCACCGGACTCCCAGCCGAACACGAAGGCGAAGACCGGCGGTAGCCTGCCCCCGGGCCCAGGGGGCTGGTACAAGATCACCAACGACGAGAGCGGGAACAACAGCCTTGGGCCGATCAGTGTGAAGGTGGCGACGGCGGCGTCGATCAACACGGCGTATGCCGACCTGTGGCACAGGGTGGCGTTCAACCCGCAGACAGGCGCGCACCCCGTCGTCGACATGGCGAGGGCCTTCGGCGTCGACACACAGGCCAGCAGCCTGCAGACGATGCAGAACGAGGCCGGTACCGCGCTCGGCCAGGCGTCGCTCACCGTGGAGGAGCAGGCGACCACGATCGCCACCCTCGCGAACAACGGCACTTACGTGACGCCGCACGTCATCAAGAAGATCTTCATGGGCAACTCTGTCGTCCGGGCCCGGGTCACGCAGCGCGCGGTGCTCACCGGGAGCCAGGCCGCCGACGTCGACTGGGCGCTGTCGTTCGACACCGTGCCCGGTGGCGGCGGAACCGCGGCGGGTGAGGGCCTGACCAATGGTCAGACCGTCATCGCGAAGACCGGGACGACGAACCTGGCGCAGTCGGCGTTCTTCATGGGCGCGACGCCGAAGTACGCGATGGCGGTCGGCATGTTCGTCGACAGGCCTACCTGTCCCCCGCGGCTGCAGACCTTCTGCTCCTCCCAGTCAGCCCTGGCGTTCGCGCCGCCGAAGGGCCTGCAAACGCTGTTCGGGGTCGGCGGGATGTCGGGCTACGGCGGGCAGTGGCCGGCGTACCTCTGGCACACCTTCTTCATGGCCAACTTCAACACCCTGACGCCGATCCCGTTCCCCTCTGTGAACAACGACGGTTCCCCGTGGAACCTGTTTGGGCCGCTCCCCAAGAAGCACGACCACAACCAGGGGGGCGGCGGCTGCCATGGCCAGGGCAACGGGCAGGGCCAAGGGCCGTGCCACCACAATCCACCGCCGACGCCCCCGCCGACCCCCCCGCCGACGCCGACGCCGACGGTCACCGCGACGCTGCCGCCGATCAGGCAACCCCTAGGTACCGGGGGCGCAGTCGCGGGCGGGCCAGGCGCGGGCGCCTGGGCGCTGGCGGCCATGGTGGTTGCGGGGCCTTCGCTGTCCGTGCTGGGCAGAGTGCGCGAGCGGCGGCGGAGGGCGCTGCGGTCAACAGAGCGGCCGCCAGCGGACTAGCCGTCCCGCCAGGGTATCGGCGGCGCCGATGACGGGTCGTGGGAGCGCGAACGCGACCGCCGGGCCTTCGCCGGGCGAGGGGGATGTCGCCGAGCGGGCCGGTTTCGCGGGGTGGCGGCAGCGCGCCGCGCTGGTGGCCGGGTCCACGGCGGTGCTGGCCTGCGCCAGCCTCGCCGGCAGCGCGCTCGGCTTCCTCAACAAGGCGGCGTGCCGGGCCGGGGACTGGAACGTATACCTCAAGCAGATGCAGGCACACTGCTACACCGACATCTATCCGCTGTATTTCGGCGAGAAACTGTCGGCGGGCAAGGTTCCGTACACCGGTCACCCCGTCGAGTACCCGGTGCTCATCGGCGCCGCGATGCAGGCCGTAGCCTGGCTGGTCCGGCCCATCGCGAACCCCTACGTCCGGGGGCGGGAGTTCTTCGACATCACCGTGGTGATGCTGGCGTTGTTCGCCCTCGCGGGGACGCTGGCCACCGCCTACCTGGCCGGGCGGTCCCGCCGCTGGACCGCGCTCGGCGTCGCGCTCGCGCCCGGGCTGATCCTGGCCTCGTACGTGAACTGGGACCTGATCGCCATGGGCCTGGTCGCGCTCGGCATGGCGGCATGGGGCGCCCGCCGGCACGTCCTGGCCGGGGTGCTGCTGGGGCTGGCCGTCGCCACCAAGTTCTATCCCGTGTTCTTCTTCGGCCCGTTGCTGCTCTTGTGCCTGCGGGCCGGCCGCCTCCGCGCCTTTGCGGTTACCGCCACCTCGGCCGCGACCGCGTGGCTGGCGGTCAACCTGCCGGTTGCGCTCGCCGCGCCGGCCGGCTGGCGGCGGTTCTACTCCATGAGCACGACCCGCACCGCGGACTGGGGCTCCATCTGGTACTACTTCGAAACCGAGCACTGGCCGTTTGTCGGCTCGCTGTCGGAGCACGGGCTCAACACCCTCTCAGCCATCGTGTTCGCCGCCGGATGCGTGCTCATCGCCGCGCTCATCCTCGCCGCCCCGCGCCGCCCGCGCGTGCCACAGGTGTTCTTCCTGGTTCTTGCCTTCTTCCTGCTCGCCAACAAGGTGTGGTCGCCGCAGTACGTGGTCTGGCTGGTCCCGCTCGTGGTGCTGGCCCGGCCCCGGTTCTGGGCGTACGCGGTCTGGCAGGCGGCCGAGGTCCTCTACTTCTTCGCCATCTGGGCCTACCTGATCACCATCGCCATCGGAAGCCCCGTCGACGGCGGCATCGGCACCGAGGCCTACTTCGCTGCCCTGCTCGGCAGGTTCGGTGCCGTGCTGCTGCTGTGCGTGCTCGTGGTCAGGGACATCCTGCGCCCGGAGGCCGACCTCGTGCGCGTCTCCGGCGAGGACGACCCCGCCGGGGGCGTCCTCGCTGGCGCACCCGACGTGGTAACCCTGAAACCGCGTTCATGGCCGATCTTCGTCGGCAGGTAACCCCCCAACCACATCCCGACTTTTCCAAAGGAAAAGTCGGGCCGGAACCGGGGTTGCCCTCGTACCAGTCGAACCCTGGTTGGTAGCTGGTCACCCCAGACGTTGGCGCAGCCAGCGTATGTCGGCGGCTGGATCCGGGGTCTCCGAGACGGCGGGCGCGCCTGCGGCGCGCACGACGTCGAGCAGCAGCGCAGGGTCGATCGTGCCCGACTCGATCGGGGCGTGCCGGTCCCGTCCTGAGCCGAACTCATCCCGGGAGTTATTGCAGTGGACCAGGTCGATACGGCCGGTTATCGCCTTGACCCGGTCCACCATCGTCGCCAGGTCATCCCCGCCCGCATACGTATGGCATGTGTCAAGGCAGAAACCGATGGCATGGTTATCGCCGTCCGCGTCCACGAAGTCGCCGATCGCGTCCCACAGGCGGCCGATCGCGTCGAGGCCGCGCGCCATCGCGTGGTCACCGCCGGCGGTGTTCTCGATCAGCAGCGGCACGGGGCGTTCTATCCGCTCGACCGCCTTGCGCCAGTTGTCATAGCCTTCCCGTTCGTCCACGCCGCCGGTCACGTGCCCGCCGTGCACGATGAGGCCCTTGGCCCCTACCGCGGCGGCGGCGGCGAGCTGCTGGCTCAGCAGCTTGCGGCTGGGAATCCGGAGCCGGTTGTTCGCGCTCGCCACGTTGATCCCGTACGGAGCGTGGACGAACACGTCCAGCCCGGCCTCGCTCAGCGCGGCACGGAGCTTTTCCGCGTCACCGCCGGGGAACGTCGGCGCGTCCCAGCCCTGGGGGTCGCCGAGGAAGAACTGGATGACTTCAGACCCGGTAGCGCTCGCCACCGCCAGCGGGTCGCCCTCGCGTTCGTGGGCTCCGATGCGGACCATGTTCCTGAGCGTAGACAATCCGCCGCCGTGGTTGGTCGAGCGGCGGGCGCGGGAACGGCCTAGAAGCCGCCGTGCGCGACGCCGAGAGCGGCACCGACGAACGCGGCGACCAGCCCGGTGACAATGATCATGCGTTCGGCCCGCGTCGCGGAGATCAGCTGCGCGTACAGGCCAACCGTGAGGCAGGCGATCCCCACGACCGTAGCGATCAGGTGCAGGCTGACCACCCATCCGGTCGTGAACGCCACGATCCCGGCGATCAGGGTGAAGACGGCCAGGCCGTTCTCGAGCGGGTGCCGCTGGCCGTCGCTGTTCAGCGTGATGCGCGGCATGTTCGGACGGGGCCGGGTACCGGCGGCTTGCGGCATACGGCCACCCTTCTTGGATCCCGAGTGAGCTAGCTCAGGACGATTGTTCCCGCGCGGCGCCCGCAAAACCATGCCTTTCGCGGTGCGGCCGGAGTTGCCCGCGCCGGCCAGGGAACCGCGGCGCGGCTGGTAGCCTGAACTGTCTGCACCAGGCGGTAATGTGTCTGACCTGGAAGTGCAGTGCCTCCTGTCACGGAGACACCGTGACCGCGCCAGTCCAGAGGAGGGCAAGTTTCCTTATGCGCCACTACGAAATGATGGTCATCCTCGACCCGAGTCTCGAGGAAGGCACCGTCCAGCCGTCACTGGAACAGTTCCTGACCGTGGTCACCGCCGGCGGCGGGACCGTGGACAAGGTTGATGTATGGGGCCGGCGGCGCCTCGCCTACGAGATCGACAAGAGGTCCGAGGGCATCTACGCCGTCATCGACATGAACGCCATGCCGGACTCCGTCGCCGAACTCGACCGCCAGCTCGGCCTGAACGAGGCGGTCCTGCGGACGAAGGTCCTGCGCATGGAGCACCACTGAGCAGCGGCACGATCGCGGCCGCGACCGAACGAAACCCTAGGACCGGAGTCCCCCGATGGCAGCAGGCGACACCCAGATAACGATCACAGGCAACCTGGTCGACGACCCAGAGTTGCGCTACACCCCCACCGGCCAGGCCGTCGCCAAGTTCCGCGTGGCCTCCACGCCGCGGTTCCGCGACAACCAGAGCGGTGAGTGGAAGGACGGGGACAGCCTGTTCCTCACCTGCAACGTCTGGCGGCAGGCGGCGGAGAACGTCGCCGAGAGCCTGCAGCGCGGCATGCGGGTGATCGTCAACGGCAGGCTGCGCCAGCGGTCCTATGAGACCAGAGAGGGCGAGAAGCGCACCGTGTACGAGGTCGAGGTCGACGACGTCGGCCCCTCCCTGCGTAACGCGTCCGCCAAGGTCAACAAGTCCAACAGGTCTGGCGGCAACTTCAGCGGAGGCGGCGGCACTGCTGGAGGGTCCGGCGGCGGGCAGGGCCCGCGCGCGGCCGACGACCCGTGGAGCGCCGACCCCGGCGACGGTCTCGGCGGCGACGGCACGCCCGACGAACCGCCCTTCTAGCCCCCTGACCATCACCATCCCCGCCCGAAAGCGGGGCTCTCTCAAGGAGCACCACGATGGCGAAAGCACCAATTCGCAAGCCAAGAAAAAAGGTCTGCCTGTTCTGCCAGGACAAGATCGCCTACGTCGACTACAAGGACACCCCGCTCCTGCGGAAGTTCATCTCAGACCGTGGCAAGATCCGGGCCAGGCGGGTGACCGGTAACTGCACCCAGCACCAGCGCGACGTCGCCACGGCCATCAAGAACGCGCGCGAGATGGCGATGCTGCCGTACACGAGCACGCCTAGGTAAGGCGAAGGAGACAGCATCCGATGAGTCGCACGCCAATGAAGCTGATCCTCACGCAGGAGGTGACCGGCCTTGGGGCACCTGGTGACGTGGTCGAGGTCGCCGGTGGTTACGGCCGCAATTACCTGGTCCCGCGAGGCCTTGCCATGCGCTGGACGCGCGGTGCCGAGAAGCAGGTTGAGCTGATCAAGCGGGCGCGGTCCGCCCGGGACATTCGTGGCCTCGACGACGCCAGGGAGACCGCGGCCAGGCTCGCCGCGCTGAATGTGAAGCTGCCCACGAGGGCGGGTGCGTCAGGCCGGCTGTTCGGCTCGGTAGGGCCGGGCGACATCGCGAATGCGGTCCGCGCGGCGAGCGGGCCCGCGCTCGACAAGCGCCGGATCGAGGTCCCCAACCCGATCAAGACCATCGGGGCCCACCAGGTGAGGGTCCGCCTGCACCCCGAAGTCACCGCGACGGTCGACATCGAGATCGTCGGAACCTGACACGGCCGAGGCGGCGAAGGCTGCTCGCCGCCCTTCGGCCGGCTTCGCCCAGGGCGCGGCCGCTCTGCTGACGCCGACCCCGCCACCCCGCCCCATTGCTAGCCCGGGGGCCCGAGCCCCCGGACCCCCACGCCCCGGTTGCCGCTTGCTGGTTCGACTTCTGTCTCACCGGCATCCCGTTCTTGGGCGCTTTTCTGGCCATGAGATTGGCCCCGGACCATCCAGGAGCCGGAGACTGAGCCGGCTGAGGCGCGGCATCGCGGGCGCTTACTGAGTCTTCCTGCTGGCCCTGCGGGCTCATCTGCTGTCGGGGAAATAGGCGCGGAAGCGCGCGGCCAGGATCGGGTCGAGTTCAGCGATCATGGCCCAGATGCCGGCGAGGCGGTCGGTCAGTTCGGTCACGTCGGCGTGCCCAGCGGCAGGGGCGCGCGCCGCCGCCGCGACCTCGTCGATGGCCGCGCCGATTCGCTCGATTCGGGCCTCCCGCGTCGAACACATGATCGAAGCCTAGAGCCGCCCCGTCATGATCGTGGCGGCTTTCGCCCCGCCGCTCCACCGAGATTTCGATCACGGAGATGGGGCGGGGCGGCGGGGTCAGAGCCAGCACTGGGCGGGGTGGCGGGGTTCGAGCCAGCAGAGCGTGGGGCGGCGGGGTCAGAGCTTGCAAGTCGGCCGCTGGACGGGCGGATTTCCACGATCATGCCGGGCCCCTTGGCCTGGGTTGGCGGACCTGCCCCGGCGGGACCTACTGGCCCGTAGCGGACCATCGGCACATTCCGCCTGTGGACAACTACACGGTCCGTGTGGACGTCATAGCGGGACGAAGTTTTTTCCCCGCACACCCGGTGGACGGCGTAAGGCCTGGTAGGGCGGTTGCCACGGGATGATCGTTCGGCATGTCCCCAGAAGTATCCCCAGCCCGCACACAGCGTGAGCGGCGTGTCTGCACAAGCTGTCCACAGACCTGTGCACAGAGCGATTGGACGCCGGTGGCGGCTCCCGAAAGACTGTCCGAACCACAAGGTACAACGGAGTTTGGACGCCGGCCGCAGGAGCGCCTTCAGGTGTTCACGTCACGGGGAGGTAGGCCGCGTGAGCGTTACCGAACTCGCCCCCCGGGGCGGAGATTTCGAGCGTACCCCGCCACATGACCTAGCCGCGGAGCAGTGTGTCCTCGGCGGGATGCTGATGTCGAAGGACGCCATCTCCGACGTGATGGACGTCATCCGGCCGCACGATCACTACCGCCCAGCCCACCAGCTCGTGCACGAGGCGATCCTCGAGCTTTATGGCCGGGGTGAGCCCGCCGACCCGGTGACCGTCAGCGACCTCCTGGCCAAGCGTGGCGAGCTCGCGCGAATCGGCGGCGGCGCCTACCTCCACACGCTCCTGGCCTCCGTGCCTACCGCCGCCAACGCCGGGTACTACGCCAGGATCGTGCGGGAGCGCGCCATCCTGCGCCGACTGGTCGAGGCGGGAACGCGGATCGTTCAGCTGGGGTATACAGGCGACGGCGACGCCGATGACCTCGTGGACCGCGCCGAGGCCGAGATCTACGGGGTCACCGAGCGCCGGGTCAGCGAGGACTTCCTCCCGCTCTCGGAGATCATGCCCGGCGCGCTGGACGAGATCGAGGCAATCGGCTCGCGCGGCGGGACGAT
>Ga0207646_10002587_pt1 | contig 21368 bp, 20 predicted proteins | sample KBSK5502metaG_FD_184343 | JGI IMG/M metagenome (GOLD analysis project Ga0207646, IMG submission 184343) | Corn, switchgrass and miscanthus rhizosphere microbial communities from Kellogg Biological Station, Michigan, USA - KBS K5-50-2 metaG... | ecosystem: Host-associated > Plants > Roots >... | reverse complement strand
CCATCAGCGTCAGACCGATCAAGCAAGCGGGCACAATGAGACGGGTCATCGTGACCTCCGATCAGTGATCCATAGCATCCGTGCGTTTCAATTTGCACCCATAACGGCGGCCCGCAAGGGAGCGATTCGGCTTGTCCGTCTAGTCCGCCCCTTGAGGCACCCAAGGGCCGAACTCGTCACCGATCCACTGCTTCGTAATGCCCGTTGCGAAAGAGGACTAGACGCGCGCACCGGAATCTCAGTCGGCCGCCCCCGCTACCGCTGCCAGATCCGTCGCGAGGCGCGCCCACACCTCAGCGCCGAGCCGCGTCCGCAGCCGAGCCTGCGCCCGCTCCCACGCGGGGCGCGCGCGCTCGAGCCGCCGCCGGCCGCGCGGCGTGAGCGCCCAGCGCACCTCGCGCCGGTCGGGCCCCGACCGTGCGCGAACCCAGCCCGTACGCTCCAGGGGCCTGAGCGTGCGGGTCAGAGTCGTACTGTCGATCGCGAGCAGCTCCCCCAGCGCCCCTTGCGGACTCAGGCCCAAGAGCTCGAGCGCCTGAAGCAGTGTGTGCTGCGTCGGCGTCAAGCCGGTCGCCTTGAGCGCCGCCTCGTAGCCACGCGTCACCGCGCGCGCCGCGCGCCTGAGGTTCGCGCAGGCGCACGGCAGCGCGGGCAAGCTCTCAGTTGGCACGGGCGAGCCGCCGGAAGATGAACACGTGGTTTGCAAGGAACAGCGGCACGAGGAACGTCCGCACGATGCTGAAGGGCAGCGTGAGCAAGCGCTCGACGCCCGGCGTGGCGCCGGTCAGCGTCACCGCCGTGGCCGTGCCGACCGCGACCACGAGGTCAAGGAAGCCGAACGCGTTCCAGGCATGATACAGGAGCCGCCGCGCCGGCGTGATCGGCGTCCACGTGACGACGAGCGCGGCCGCCAGGATCGCGGTCGCGATGTCGCCCCAGCCCGCGCGGTCCGCGAACGTCTGGTTCATCTGGCCCTGCGCGGCGAGCACGAGAAACGCGATGCCGACGAAGCGCGTCGCGTTCACGCCCACGAGCACGCGCAACGGGACCGCGTCGATCCAGGCGCGGAGGCGGCTCGGCACCAGCCCGGCGGCGAGCGTCAGAACGACGAGCCCGAGAATGACGAGCTGGGGCCCGGGGAACGGGAGCCGCAGGAAGAAACCGGTGGCGCCGGCGGCGATCGCGAGGATCAGCCACACCGTCGCGGCCAAAGCGGCGGCCCCAGGCAAGCGGGGCGCGGGAAGCGTGGAAGCGGTCATCGAGACACCCTCGAGATATGGTTGTATATACAACTATTGGCGGGGACGAGGGGTGCCCGGAAATGGTTGATTTCGCCTCTTCAGCGCGATTTGGGGCAACAAGGGAAGCCGCCGGCAAGCGCCGAGCGGCTTTCAAGTTGCCCCTCCTGGGCTCGAACCAGGACTCTCCTGATCCAGAGTCAGTATTACGCCACGACCTAAGTCGTGTCGCATCATCGTCTAACTCGATTTTGGGCCGTTCTGTGTGCATGTGTTTGTTGCGCTCAATGCGAGTCGCGTACGCCCGCCACAACCGCTTGCATCACAACGGAATGCGCAGCCACCGCTGAGGGTGACACACTGTTGACCCACTGAGGTTGGCACACGAACCGGCACACTGAACGGCGCACAGTCGAGGGAGATGACGGAGCGGCACACGACCCAGAACGTAAGGAGGAATCGTGGCCACACGCGGACAGTTGATCCCTCGCGGAGAGAAGAAGTGGCTGGTGCGCGTCTACCTCGGACGCGACCAGCAGGGGAAGCGACTGTACTCTGGGAAGACCGTTCAGGGCACTGCCAATGAGGCACGGCAAGAACTCACGAAGCTGCTGCGCGACGCTGACACTAAGGTGCTTGTCCAACGTACAGCGCAGACGTTCTCACGGTACTTGGAGGACTGGTATAAGACGAAGATCGACGTGACGGAGCAGACGCTAAACAGCTACAAGTACCTAATGGAGCGGCACGCTGTACCGGCCTTCGGTTCGTTGAAGCTCCACGAGATCACACCGCAGGTCCTTCAGAGATTCTACAGCGACCTGAAAGACGGCAAAGGGTTGTCACCTCGGACCATCCGCTACACTCACGCTGTCTTGCATCAGGCGTTCGAGTGGGCTGTCGAGCCGGGGAGGCTCGTGGCGTCGAACCCGACTGCTCGACTCAAGCTTCCCAAGAGGGTCAAACGGGCTCCGACGTTCCTCTCAGCCGAACAGATCGCGAAGCTCTTGGACAAGACGCAGGGCGATCCTCTTTATCCACTGTGGCACCTCCTGTTGCACACGGGGCTTCGTCCCCAAGAGGCCCTTGCGCTCAAGTGGAGGGATTTCGAGGACACCAAGAATGGCGCTCAGGCGACCGTTGTTCGCACCCTCGTGAACGACGGACACGGGCACTTCTCCGTCCAGGACACGACTAAGACAGAGGGCTCGAAACGGACGTTGAGCATTTCCAAGTCGAGCTGGGAAGTGCTCCAGGCCCATCGCAGGCGTCAAGCGGAAGAGATGATGCTAGGTGGACAGCGCTACGAACGGCAGGATTTCGTCTTCGCGAACCGTTTCGGTCGCACCCTCGATCGCACCAACGTTGGGCAGCGGTGGAGAACCGCCTTGAGGAAGGCAGGAATTGCTACGAAGGCGCGCTTCTACGACACGCGTCACAGTCACGCGACCACTTTGCTCAACAACGGCGTGGACATCGCCCTCGTGTCAAAGCGCCTCGGACACAAGAGCATTCAGACTACGCTATCCCATTACGCTTTCCTGCTCCCTGAGACGGACCAGAGGATGGCCGAGACGATGGAGCGGGCCGTAGTCACCGCAGCGAAGACGGCTGCAGCGCAGTAGACCATCCGTGTGGTCAGTTGGGAGAAAGACGGAGGCCCCTGGGGAAACCTGGGGGCCATCTCCTAGTCCTTTTGTCACCATCCATTCGCACCTCACGGCCCGTCGCTGGCTTATGCGGGCCGCTTTGCGCCAATAGCCTTTGCGAGGACGCGATTTAGCACCTTCCGGGCCCAAGGATATGCCACAATCAGGATTGCGGCCACAGACGCCGTGAGCTGTCCAAGAACGAAGCCCGTTCGTGTGACGCCCTCTGAAGTAAACATGACCCAGGCGAAGCCGGCGGATGCGAGCGCGACAGCAAAATAGGCCAGATGTACCCACGTGCGAATCGCTTTGAAAGCCCGCTCCTCGTCCTCGATGTTGAGCGCGAGGAGGCGTACAGCTGCCGAAAGGAGCGGGATACCAAGGAGGATGGGCAAAGCTGAGCTCAGCGGGAAGGGTAAAATGGCTGATGAGATAGCTAGACCAACGCTGAGAACTGTTACCCTGGTCCGGAGTCGTTCTTGCTGCTCCTGACGCTGAAAGCGTGGGACGATCCGATCAAGAATTACTTGCTGCAGCCCGGGGTCCAAACCGGGGACTGGGGACCTGGAGCCTAGCTCTTCAGTTAGGCTTTTCCATGACGCGAAGTGGTCGGCGATGGCCTTTGCATGTAGTTCGGCTTGCTCTTGGAGGACCGCTGTCCGTGCGAGCGCCGGTACGTTCCGGGTGATCTGCTCCTCCATGGCTGCCTTCTGTCCTAAGAGCTGCTTTATCTGCTCCTCAGAGACGGACTTGTCGAGGTTTCTCTCAGCCCATTCGGAGATTTTCGCAGTGCGTTTCGCTGAACGACGCTGGTCGAGATAGGCAATAAGAGATATGAGACCGAAGAGAAAGCCGGCGAGGGCGACCCAGTCTTGCCACTTAAGAGCGGTCAGGAAGTTCGTGACATGCTGAGCCATAGGTCGTACGAGTAAATTGGCCAACAGCCTAATTAGACGATAGCCTGCAAGGGAGAACTCGCCATGATTCTGACGCGGTTCTTCGAGCGGATCAACGTTGTTCCGCTCCTAGGCCCATTCCCCTACCCCTCGCCCCAAGCACGGTCCGAGACCCGACCTGCTCCTGCCCCTTTTCGTCTCTCGGCACACTAGCGGCACACCGCCCGTCCGGACGCCTTGCGTCCCATGAGGTTAGCCACGGGCTCCTGATACGCAATCAGGAGAATCGCCCGTGACCTTATCCGTCGTCATCCACACCACGCGCAGTTATTCGGGCAGTTAGGGCCGGACAGCTAGCCCCCGATAAAATCCAATCAGCCCTCTCGCCCGAAAGCGACGGTGTTAAGCGGCTCAGATAGCGCTATGCGAAATATTAGGGCTCATCCCGCACCTGTTGCATGTTCTCCAATGCTACCGGTTTTCCGCATGGTACCTCATCGAGAGGCAAATAAACGGCCAACGAGAGCCGCAATGGATTTTCGCCCACTCGGTCGCTATGGTCGATGAGTGACCAAGCTCCGTGACGACCCCGTCAGCGCGAAAGATTTGCAGGAATTCGTGGACTCGAAGGCAGACTTCGCATTCGAGATGCGCGTGCTGCGTCGATTCGAGCAGTTGGCGTACAGTTGCGCGCATGGCGGCACATACCGCGATCCAATTACCAAAAAGACTCGACAGTTCGACATCCGAGCATGGCGCGCACATGTGGAAGCTGCTCGTCTGGGGATCGCCGCCGAGTGCAAGAACATCGGCGCCAACTTCCCGCTCCTCGTCCACGCAGTTCCGCGAAAGCCCGGTGAGGCATTTCACGAACTGATTGTCGTTGATCATGGGCATAGCGCGGGCCACAGCATCGAACACCTAGCGGGCAACAGCTCCCGATATAAGCCGGACGTCCCCGTTGGAAAGCGTCTTGATCAAGTGGGGCGCAACCCCTCCGGCGAACTAGTGGGGAGCGATCAAGATGTCTTCGAGAAGGTCTCCCAGAGCATCAACAGCACGTTCGATCTGACTGACAGCGTGGCACGTGACAACGCAAGTCCTCGACTGTACGCAATAGTGCCGTTGCTAGTTGTCCCCGACGAGCGGTTATGGCAGGTGGACTACTCCTCAGACGGGCAGCAACAAGGACCTCCACGACGAGTCGAGAGTGCCACTGTTTTTCTCGACAAGGTGTGGTCTTTTCGCTATCTAGGCGGGGGCTTTTTCAACTATCGACTGTCTCACTACGAGATTACTACTCTAGGCGGGCTTAAGGAAACCCTTACCCGGCTCTGGCAACCAACAGACCACACACCTGGTCTCTTCAACCCGGCCGCACAGAGCAGGGACATTCCCTTCAATTGGTGATCCGTGTCTCTCCAAAGAATGTTGAGGAGCGGTTGACGCTGCAGCGTCATCCCTTACCTTGGCAAGTGTTCCGTGATGAACTCCGCCGTATTAGCCTGGCGTCGGCCTAACACTCGCCTGAAGCTGCCGGGCGGTGATCGCTCTAGTGGAAGCGGAGTGTTGTGCCCTAGCGGGCACGGACTGTCGTCCAACTCTTGCGCCGACTCGCGTTGCGCCCGCAGCTTAAGCGCGATCCGTTATGCCGCCGCCGACGACGGCGCCTGGTCTTCCGCCTGTCCCCTTCAACTGGGAGCTCCGCCCATTGCGGCACCTCTACAGCGTCGTAGGCTTCCTCAGCACGCCGGTAGTGGCTGAGTGGAAGCCCGGCGGCTAGCATTGAGCTTCGCAGGTTCCCCGGAGCACCAGCTGCCGTCCTCGAACCTGCGCGACCGGCTCCAAGCGACTCTCAGCGGCCGCAACACGCTCGAACGCGAACTCGGCGGCGGCGGGATGTCGCGCGTGTTCGTCGGGAAGCCGCGATGAGTGCGGTCGACCAACTCAACGCCGCTCTCACCGGCCGCTACCGCATCGAACGCGAGCTTGGGGCCGGCGGGATGGCCACGGTGTTCCTCGCCGAGGATCTCAAGCACAAGCGCCACGTGGCGGTCAAGGTGTTGAAGCCCGAGCTCGCGGCGGTCCTCGGGGCCGAGCGGTTTGTGCAGGAGATCACCACCACCGCAAGCCTGCAGCATCCACACATCCTCGCGCTGTTCGACTCGGGCACGGCTGACGGCTTCTTGTTCTACGTCATGCCCTGGATCGACGGCGAGACGCTGCGCGAGAAGCTGACTCGCGAGACCCAGCTCAGTGTGGACGAGGCGGTGCGGATCGCGAGCGAAGTCCTGGATGCGCTCGAGTACGCGCATCAGCAAGGCATCGTCCATCGGGACGTGAAGCCCGAGAACATCCTGCTGCACGGCGGGCACGCGATGGTGGCCGACTTCGGGATCGCGCTCGCGGTGAGCGCCGCCGCGGGCGGGCGCATGACGGAGACCGGCCTCTTGCTGGGAACGCCGCACTACATGTCCCCCGAACAGGCGACGGCGGAGAAGGAGATCACGGCGCGCTCGGATGTGTACTCGCTCGGTTCGGTACTCTACGAGATGCTCACGGGCCAGCCGCCGCACCATGGCGGCTCGGCGCAGCAGATCATCATGAAGATCATCGCCGAGCCCGTGCAGGCCGTGACGTCGCTCCGGAAGTCCATCCCGCCCAATATCGCGGCCGCCGTCGCGCAGGCGCTCGAGAAGTTGCCGTCGGATCGGTTCGCGAGCGCCCGGGCGTTCGCCGAGGCACTGGGGAATCCCTCGTACACGAACGCCGCGTTGAGCGACGCGGCCGCTGAGACTGTCCTCGGGGCACGGCCGCTCAGGCGTCCACTCATCGCCACCTCGGTGCTTGCCGTCGCGGCCACCGCGGTGGCACTGTGGGGATGGTTGGGCCGAACCGCGGGTGAGACGCCGCGGCCGCCCGTCCGGTTCTGGGTCACCGGCGACAGCGCGCGCTCGGTCGGCGAGGCCGTGGCGATCTCGCCCGACGGGCGAACCATCGTGTTCCTGGGGCGCACGGGCAACGGCCCGTCGCTCTTCGTGCAGCGGCTCGACGAACTCGAGGCGCAACCGATCCCCGGTACGTCAGATGCAACGGCCGAAGCGCTCTTCTTCTCTCCGGACGGCGCGGCCGTCGCGTTCTCGGCCGGCCAGAGCCTCAAGCGCGTGCGGCTCGATGGCTCGGATCTCGCCGTCATCACCCCGATCGGTTTGTCGAGCTCTGGTGCATGGGGTCCCGATGGCACCATCGTCTTCTCCTCGTATGGCACCGCGTTGAAGCGAGTCAATGCGAGTGGCGGGGCCGTGACGGACGTCCCGGCGCACCAGGGCGACGAGCAGCGCCTCTTGTTGTATTCGCCGCGCTTCCTGCCGGGTGGCCGGTCGATCCTGTGCGTAGAAAGTTCTCCGTCCGATGCTTTCGGCGTGCTCGACCTCAGCTCCGGTGAATACCGGGCGATCGGGCGGGGATACTCGCCGAGCTACAGCCGAGGCCACCTGCTCTACTTGACCCTGGACGGTGCGTTGATGGCGCAGCGGTTCGATCCCGCCCGGCGGGACACGCTGTCGGCCTCCGAGCGCGTCATCGACGGGATCGACATGTTGTTGTCAGTTCTCGGTCGCTACGACGTGTCGGACTCCGGCGCAGTCGTGTTCCGGCCGCGGGGGTCGAGGGACTTCAATCTGGCGCTGTTCGAGGCGGACGGCATGAAGCGGAGCCTGATGCGCGCTCGCCGGTTCTGGGTGCCGAGGATCTCTCCCGACGGCCGCACGATCGCGTTCGGCGCGTACGAGAATGCCGCCAATTCCAACGCCGACCTCTGGACGTACGACCTCAAGACGGGCACCGACCAGCGCCTCACGACGGGCGGATGGACTGGCCGGGATTTCAATGAGCCCGTGTGGAGCCGCGACGGGCGACGGCTCGCGTTCGACGGTCTGGATACGGTCGCGGCGACCATTGCATCCAAAAGCCTCTACACCATGCCGGCCGACGGCACCGGGAGGCCGCAGCTCATCCCGACGCCGCGCGGGGCGAATTATCCGACGGATTGGACGCCAGACGACAAGTACATCGTGTTCACCCACAATGTCGCTACTAGGCCGTCTATCTGGATGGTGCCGTCCGACGGAAAGGGCGAGGCCCGTCCGATCATGGAGGCGAATTTCGACGCGTGGGGTGGGCGCGTCTCGCCGGACGGTCACTGGCTGGCCTACCAGTCCAACGAGACAGGACAGGACGAGGTGTATGTGCAGCCGTTTCCCGCACCGGGACCGCGGGTTCGCGTTTCGACGGCGGGGGGCAGCTTTCCATCGTGGACGCGCGCAGGACGGGAGCTGGTCTACCGAGCCTCGGGGAGCAGGGAACAGCTGGTCGGCGTCGAGTTGACACTCGGCGCCGCCGTCGGGATCGGGACCAGGCGCGTGCTCCTGCGCGATGCGAACCTCATCCCCAGCGGCCTCGCGCCCTACGATGTGACATCCGATGGCCGTCGCGTCGTCGCCATCACCGTACCGCCGAGACCAAACCGTTTCGCGGTGGTGCTCGACCTGCTGACGAATCGCAAACGCTGATGTCCGTCTCCGGTTCCCGGCCGGCTCACGAGCGTGGCGCAGTCCTCCATCGGGCTGAATCCGACCGATGCGCTGGGGGAAGCACTCGTCGCTTCTCGGCGCGAGGCAGTCGGCCGCAGTCACGCAACGATACTCAGCGGTGAATTCGCCCGCGGCATAACCAGCGCTTGCTGCTGGCGAGCGCAGACGATTTCGTTAGCGCGCGCTCCGCGCGCGCATTTTGTTGATAGCGCTCGCAGCAGAAGCGCAGGACGTTAGGCGGCTGCTCATCGTTCCTTCCAGAGAGGCTCCGTTGATAGACGATTGGGCGCCGCATGTAGACCACGAACTCTCCCAGCTGATCAAGCTTCACTATCACATGCGCGCGCCTTGGTACCCGCTGTACCCCGATACAGTTCGGCGGGCGTGCCGAGTAGCCTATGCCTCTCACCTCCGAGCGCTGCTGGAGTTCTTCCACGGCGGGCGACCGGCACAAGCCCGCCTTGAGGCAGCCGGCTGCGAGCCGCGAGCTCCGAATCAAGACATCACATTCAACGACATGACCTCGAGTGCAGCGTCGCGTCCAGACTGGACAACCCCAGAATTGTTACGGCTTTGCGATGCCGACAAGCTTGTCGGACACCTAAGCAAGCTGCGCGGAGCCAGGACGAAGCTCGAGGATTGGGGCTCCGACACAGATATCGATCTCTGGCGTGACCACGCTAGAGCGCTGCTGAGCCTGGTCAACGAAAACGTGCTCCCGAAGTCTCACGGTGCAGCAAAATGCTACCGGATCTAAAGGCAGCCGCCTAACAAGCGCTTGAAGCTGCCGGCGCGCGTAGATTAAGGAATGAATCTTTTTTCAGCGCGCCGCAGCTTAAGCGCGGTCCGTTAGGCGCCAAAGAGAACCGCGAGATACCAGACCATGAGACGGTTATGACCGAGATATGAAGCTCGCGCTCGTTAATGGGCAACGCCAAGAAGCTCAGCCCAATCTTTCAGGCAAGTGTCCGGCTTGCGATCACCCGATGGTTGCCAAGTGCGGAGAAGTCAAGATGTGGCATTGGGCTCACCAGGGAAGACGCTTCTGCGACCCTTGGTGGGAGAACGAAACAGAATGGCATCGCGGCTGGAAAGGACGGTTTCCCGTTGACTGGCAGGAGATTGTCCATTATGCCGAAGACCGTGAGCGACACATCGCAGATGTGAAGACCGATCGAGGTTGGATACTTGAGTTCCAACACTCGTACATCACGCCTGAAGAGCGTCGATCGCGCGAAGCCTTTTACCCGAAGTTGGTTTGGGTGGTGGATGGAACGAGACGAAAGAGCGATAGAAATCAATTCGTGAAAGCGTTCGAAGAAGGTACACCGGTCGGCGGGGGTTCACTGGTGCGGAGAACTCTCTCGGACGAGTGCCTACTGCTGCGGGAATGGTCACGAAGCCCTGCGCCCGTTTTCCTCGACTTCGGCGACGAGCAAGTCCTTGGGTGGCTGGTGGGCAAAAGCCCTAATGGACCGGTGTACGTCGCTCGTTTTCCGCGTGCAGGGTTCCTCGAAATCCATCGCGGGACGGTGACGCAAGACTTCGATTCGCTTGTGAAGGAGTTTTCCGAATTGGTCGCGAAGTACGAGTCACATCTTCAAACTCAGGGGTCCATGCTCCACGACCCCCTCCGGAGCTTCAGGAGATACCCAGCCCGCCGGAGACGTCTTTAGGTTGGGCTCGCCATCGCCGGGCAGCGTGGGCCCCTTCGGCGCTCGTGCTGTGGGGCCCCATGCTCGCGTACGCATGGCGAGTCAGTTGCCGCGCTGCCTAACATGCGCTTGAAGCTGACGGGCCTGCTCTTAAAGGAATCGGCCGTTCCCTCGCCTGGCGCGCCCCCCGGAGGCGGCAGGTCCCTTGCGCTGGCGGGCACGCCGCCCGCAGCTTAAGCGCGATCCGTTAGGCCGCAGGATCGGCCGCTAAAGCGCGAGGATGGCGTGAGGTTCCGTGTGTATCGAGACACCGGCGGCGGCCTCCACGCCTTCAAGCGGGGCTTTGCCTGGCAGGCGTTCCTCCTCCCCGAAATCTGGCTGTTCGTGCGGGGCCTCCCCATCGATGCATCCGTGTGGCTCGCTCTCGCGATCAGCGCGGTTGCCTTCCTACCACGGCCCTGGGCCGGCCTGGTCGTCCTGTCTGCACGGATCGCCGCCGGACTGGTTACCTGGCGCCGACTCAACGCCACGTATCGATCCAAGGGCTGGACCCTTGTCGCCGACGTGAGAGCACGTTCCCTCGTCGATGCGCTCAATACCGTCCAATCTCCCATCGTGCGGCCAGCGGCCTAACATGCGCTTGAAGCTGACGGGCGCTCACAAGTAGGGAGGAATATGACCAAGGCATTGCCGGGCATCATACTGCTTTTACTCGCCGCGACTGCGGTTAGCGCGCAAGACTGGCGTGTCCAACTCAAAGCGGACGCCGTTGTCATTCGCGGCACCAAGATGATTTATGACGAGGTGGGTTTGTACAAGATCAAAGTGACTGGGTACGAACCAGCGCAGGTTCAGGTTAAGGTTCATAGCGAAGCGGCTCAGGGTGGAGTCGTTAGCCGAGACAACTTCGTTTCTCTGACTACTCTAATGTTCTCGATGACGTTCATTGCCGCGCTCTCAGAGTCCTATAGGGTTCCAGCGAGCCAGTTCCTCCAAGGGCTCGACTACACCCAGTTGAAGTCAGCGATTGGCACCCCGGATTTGGAACTGAACCTCATCATGACGAGTGAGGGGATGCAACTTGAAGTCGTAAACACGTCGTCCGGGCAAAAGACGCGACAAACAATGACCTGGGAGCAAGTATTCGCGAAGTAACTGGTAACGTAGCGACGTGTATCAGATACGAAACTATTTGTAACCTATGCAAGACACCCATCGCCTAAGTCCAGCCAACTAGGCTTTTGCGCTCGACGGGGCTAGCCTAGGGCTCGCTCGGCGAAGGGGAAAAAATCGAAAATATTAAAATATTCAGCTGGGAATCTTTATAGCTCATATGGTGAGATAGTGTATACAGACTATATAGCACTTCAATCAGCCCTCTGCGTCTCGTAGAGACGGTTCGACCCGCTCAGACACCGCTTGGCGAAATATCCGGGACCACCTAGAGCCCACGCTGGAAAGCGGAGAATATCATTTTGTGCATTTAGAGGTCGTTTAAACGGCGATGTATTATTATGCAGCCCCTTGATTTTTTATGCTGAACGTGTTACCTTGTGTCCACCTCAATTCAGGAGACTGAATGAAGCACGCAGACTAAGCACTAAGGACTGACCAATGACAACCGATGTACCTCGCGCTAGTTCGCAGCAATCAATCCCAACATTCGTCACTGATCATTTGGCACTCGCCGCCTACTTGGCGAGTCGCGGTCATCTTGTCACGCTCGTTCCAACCAGATCGGGCAAGATTCTTTTCAGCTTTGGACAGACCGATGCCTTGAGCACTGACGCGGTAGCCTTTAGCGACGGCTCAGGGCAGGTCGCTCCAGCGACGTACGACGCGGCGCGTATTCGGCTTCGTCGCCAGATGGACGCGCTGAAGGGCGGTGTGGTATGAGCCTTTCAGCCATCCTAGAGTCTCAAGCCTCGCAGCTTCTTCATCCAGCGATTGACGTTCAGGGCGACTTGCTCGGCTACGGGTTTCGCACAGCCGGCGGCAACGTTCACGTGGTGAGCGAAGGTGGAAAGATCGTCGGCAGCTCTGACCTACGTGCTCAACTCGGCGACCGCACAGTACAGTGGGAGCAGCGCAAAGGCTCACTCGTGCGCCTTGATGATCAGTGGAACCGGGACGACTTGCGTCAGTTTCTGGCCGCACCGGCCGCCCTAAGTGGCCGCGCTTTGTACGACAAGCATCGAGCGGCGTGGCAGATACATGTAGACTTGGATCACCCCGGCAAATACGTAATCCTCGTCTGCTGGGGCCTGATGACCTACGTCTACCCGACGTTCTCGTCGCTGCCTTTCCTTCACTTCCTTGGGCCGAAGGGCACCGGGAAATCTCAGTCGCTTGATCTGCTAGCGGCGCTGTCACGCGATGGCTACAAATCCCGCGCGACGGCCGCCGTTGTCGGTGACCTCATTGAATCCAGGCGCGTGACGCTGTTGTTCGATCAAGCGAACAGCATGTCGCCAGAGCACGTCGATCTGTTTGCTGACTCGTACCGTGCGGGCGCGCGCCGAACCATTGTCAACATGGACAAGCGTGGCGTGCCATACGAGTTCGAGACGTTCGGACCCAAAACATTCGCGGGAATTCAGCCGCTCGATCCTGACCTTGCCGATCGGACGATTTTGATAACGACGACCCCCGCCTCTCGAACGTTGGAGCCGGTTGGTTCTCACGATCCCATCTTCGCTGACCTTCGGGCGCAGAGTTACCGCTGGGCATTGGTCAACTACTGGAGGCTTGTGCCGGTTGTCGAAATGCTCGGCAGCAACTCACAACTTGCGGCGAGTGTGTACACGGCCCTGCACAGCCATCGCGGACGCCAGCGCGATCTGTGGTTACCCATCGAAGTCATGATGGAGATGCTGGAAGTGCCCGAAGAGGACCGTGTGGAAGCGCGCGACTACTATCAGCGCTCGCAGACATCGACCAAAGCAGAGCTACCGGCTGATACCGTGGACCTGTTGCTAGTGCTCGCGGGGTTGGTTGGGGAAAAATCTACAGTCTCAGTGTCAAGCGCAGACCTTTTGCGTCGACTCCCGGGCTGGACAGCCATCAAGTTAGGAAAACGGCTCAAGAGCCTCGCATTACTCGCTCGGGAACCAGAGCGTGAAGATCGTAACCACGTTCGCATGTACGAAGTGGACGGCTCGGGAGTTCGGTCCCTCATCGAGCGGTATGCAATCAAACCTACCACGGGAGGCGACGCGCGATGACCGGTCTAGAGCTCGTCGCCGATTGGCTGCAGGGCCGGCTTGCGTACGATTTGGAGTCTGGCATGCGCGAACTAAAGGCTTGGGCGCGCGACCTGAGTCGCCTTGAGCGCGAGTTGGTGCGCATGGTCGCAGTCCAGATCGCTCGACACTACGTTCCTCTTGGCATCCTGCGAGAGATGCGCGAGACAGCGCGACGACTCGTCAACGCTGCGCTGCGGCTCCGCTGACCGAGTGACGACTTCGACCAACTCTGCGCGGCCCGGGGCCTGGGCTCTAACACTTGTGATCGATGATGGTTATGAGCGGTTGTGACCGAGTGACCGAGTGAGTTAGTAGTAGGTAGTAGTGCGCTGTAGTGAACGGTGCTTCAGCGGCTTTCTACCCTCTACAATTCGGTCAACTCGGTCAGTTGTTCAGGAATGTCGCAATTTCGCCCTGCGCTGCCGCAAAAACGCCCTAGTGCGTGTTGACGTCTTGAGCAGTTTGTTTTTCACAGGAGTGACGAGTTGACCGATCTTCGGGAGCCATAAGCCACAATGTCGCTTGAGATGGTAGAGGCCGCGTTAGCGGACTTCGTGAGTTCGAAGGACTCTCGGCTTGTCGCTCTAAGTGGCCCTTGGGGGGTGGGAAAGACTTATTACTGGAAGCGGTTTGTTGAGCGACAGGCCGCAAAGGTGGGTCCGCCGCTGTACTCATATGTGTCGCTTTTCGGCATTCCTGATCTCTCTTCACTCAAGGACGCAGTATTTGAATCGTCCGTTCGGTTGCACGAACCGGGTGGTCTTCAAGGGGGCCGTGAGATCACTTTCAGAGACCGAGTGATGGACTTGCGCACGCGCTTAGCCCAAGCCGTCGGGCCATATCTCGGATTGATCGGGAAGGTACCAAAGCTCAAGGAGATCGCTCCATTCTTGCGTTCCGTCGCATTTCTCTCGGTCAGTGACTATCTGATATGTCTCGATGACCTCGAACGTCATAGCCGTGCTCTGCCTCTTAAAGACATCCTTGGGTTCATGACAATGTTGCGGGATGAACGCAAGTCTCGCGTGCTTGCCATCCTGAATACCGACGCTCTTGGTGGAGACGATGCTGAGGACTATAAGCGTTTTCGAGAAAAAGTATTCGATTACGAAATCACCTTTAGGCCAAGCCCCGAGGATTCCATAGGCATCGTCTTTCCAAATAAGGGACCGTATACGCAAGCCGCTGAGTATTCACAACAACTCGGTATCCAGAATCTCCGAATCCTGTCGCGAGCTAAGCGAGTAATCGACTTGCTCGCTCCGTATGTATCCGAGCTTGATCCAGCCGTGATGCGCCAAGTAATTCACTCATCGGTGCTACTGACGTGGTGCTACAATTCTCACGGAGAGAACGCGCCTCCATTTGATTACGTGAGGCGTCTAAACTTTGGTGCGTTTATCAAATTGCCCGACACGAAGGATGTCCCCGCTGAGAAAAGCAAGTGGAATGATTTGCTCAGCCGGTACGACTATACCAACACGGACGACCTCGACTTAGTCATTTGCGACATTCTTGAACAAGGCTTCCTCGACCAACCCCGCGTTCTTGAGGCTGTGTCTGGCCGACATGATGCTGCGGTACGTGTTGGCATTGAGCAGGAATTCAAGGCTGCATGGGATATCTATCATGGCGGCTTCGGCAACGATGAGGTGCGTTTGGCCTCAGCCTTCGACCAATCATTCCGCAAAGGTGCGCGGTGGATAAACCTTGTCAACGCAAGTGCCACCACGCGCCTCCTTCGTGACCTTGGTCACGAAGAACTTGCCGACGACCTCATGAATTATTGGATTAAGGTTCAGTCTGAGAACAATCCGGTGGCCTTGAATCTTGAAAACAACGATTTCCTTGAGGATGTCAAAGATCAAGCGTTTCTCAAGGCGGTCGCGAAGGCGTCTAGTGCGCTTGGCAAAGCTCCAACACTTGATGAGGTGGCGAGGTCCCTGTCAAAAAAGAATGGGTGGAATCCCGTCGACGAGCGAGTACTAAGTGCTGCATCAGAGGATGACTTCTACCGCCTCTTTAAGTCACTTTCTGGCGCAGAGACCCGATCATGTATTAGAGCGTGTCTTCGCTTTGGGGAATTCGAACGTAGAGACTATGTGGAGATTGGGGCGAAGGCGCGGGCGGCCTTGCAGCGCATAGGCGCTGAGAGCCCGTTGAATCGTCGACGGGTTCAATCTTTCGGAATTGATGTACCAAACCAAACCGCTCCCAAGGTCGACGACAACAAACCAGCCGCATCGAGACACTGACCTCAAGTCACTCTACTTTGGGAGACCAGCCTTCCGTAGCTCGCGACGAATTATTTCCATGAGGTTGGGACTTGTTGGCTCGGCTGGTCCCGACTTTGGGAATGGCGGCCTTCTCTGAGTTCCAAAAAACAAGACCGTTTCCGGTCCCATCACATCCACGCCGCGAATCTTCACCTCGTAGCGCCCGAGAGGATAGGACATCCAGCCCTCGATTGAACAGATCGAAGGCGCCACACTCTGATTTGGGCCAACAATCCACGGGGAGAACGCTCGTGATTCGGCTACCGTGGGCGTTCTATCGCGTGGGTTGACTGGTCGATCGTTACGAGGGACGAAATGTACACGTACTTCCGGTTTAGGGTGGGACGGACAATCGATCTCAATGCTCATGCAATCGCCGCCGATGAGCGTGGTACACTGCGCCGCCGCTTGAATGGCTTTCACATAGTGGTTGACCAGTTCAGCTGGACTAGCACAACTCCGCGTTGCAGCCTTCAACTCCTCAAAGGCGACGAACGGCGCGTTCGTGGCGGGTGACAGCCCCATCTGGAATGCCGGATGTCTTAGCCATCGGGTACCTGTGGCGTAGGAGCCGACTGAATCGTTTTCCTCCTTCACGAATGCCAGTGTGACAGGTCGAAAAGGGTAATGCGGATAGGCGGCTTGGTATCCGACCGCAATAAGCTCGAATCGACCCCTTCCAACGCCTTTAGGATCGCGTCGGCATCGCTCGCTAAGCGCCTCGCCGACGAGTCGTATTGCGTGTCCCAACTTTGGCAACCGCTTAGGCGGTCCACCAATAAGCGATGGTCGCGCATCGCCACGACCCCAGTTTTCGGTAGTGATCGTCTCTACGATCCACTGATCCGTCGGAATCCCGTCTAGGTAAGCGATCCCGCTGTAAGCCAAGGCAGCAACGCCGTCGCGGGCATGTAAGATGATGTTCTTGTTCGCGTCCCAGTCGTACGGCTCTCCCCGGGGCGGAGTGGTAAGCAGACGGTCGGTAACTTGGACGGCGAACGGCCATGAGGTTGCCGTAAGCGTAAGAGTCATGGGCTTAAAGATAACTGACAAGCCGACCGGCTAGCATGGCTTACAGAGTTGCTAGGCGCGCTAGCGGTAAGCCCTCCACGACTGCTCTCAGATGCTCAGTGACGAGGTGCGTGTAGCGCAATGTAGTCGCCAAATCAGCATGTCCCACGTAGCGCATGACCAATTGTGCTGGAACGCCTTCAGCCAGCTTGCGCGTCACGAATGCATGGCGCAGGTCGTGAGGCCGCAGTGTCACGAGTTTGGCCGTCCTCCCTGCCTGCTTGAACGCCCGGTATAAACTCTCGATTCTGTCGCCAGGTCGGGCATCGCGATCTGGCCGCATGTGCTTGAACAAGTACGGCGATTGTGGCGCCGAGAGTTTGTATTCAGCCGCGTGTTGCTTCAAAGCCTGCAAGGCTGCGTCGGACAGCGGCACGGTGCGTGAACGACGCCCCTTCGTCTGGCGGCCGCGTAACGGATCGTTGGCGAAGTTCACCAGCTTCCGTTGGAAATCAACGTCCGCCCATTCGAGTTGGAGTAGCTCACCGGACCGCGCTCCGGTTTCCCATGCCAGAGTGACGAAGAGATTGAGCATGGCGTGTTCCGCGCAAGCATTAGCTAATGATCTATACTCATCATTAGTAAGTAAGCGCGGTTCGCGTGGCTCTTCGCGTAGGGTTTCAGTCGCACTCACCGGATTGCTCGGAATGAGCAGCCACGGCCGCACGCAAAGCCGGAAGATGCGGTGGAGGGTGGCGCGGTACAGGTTTACCGTACGAGCACAGACACCCCCGTTACGCTTGTGCTCTAGGAATGCCGCTACGTCGTCTGGCCGAACACTCGCTACGACAGGATCATGCAGGGGTCCAGCGACGAACCACGCCCGTACCTGAGCCACGATGCCAAGGGTCCGACGTTGGGAAGCTGGGCGCAACTTGGGGGCACCCTCGTCTTCGTATCGCTTCAGCACCTCAGACATCCGAACCGGATCGGGCAGCCCAATGAGGCCCCGGTTGTGCCGGGCCTTCAGTTCTTCGAGGCGTTGACGGGCGTACTCGCGAGCGGTGGTCTTGTCTTCCGTTAGACAACTGAAGCGATACCGCTTTGTGCCCGCGTAGACTTGCGCGTGCCAGTAAGGGCTTTCACCTTTGCGGCGATAGATGTGAATGCGCATGACCGCCTCCCATATGGAGAGTTGCGGTCACAGCGAGTGTGGCGGTCTTTGTGGCGGTTTCGCTCCAAGTCCGACACGGACAAGGCCCCTTTTTCTTTGTTTTTGCCTTTGCCTTTGTCTTTCCACCGTAGTCCGGTGGGACTGAAAATCCGCGTGTCGGCAGTTCGATTCTGCCCCTGGCCATAGTGAACGAGATTGCGACGACAGGGGGGACGGAACAGGGAGGCGCGCATGCTCGACAGTGTATTCGCACCGTACGCCGGCGTCGGCGAGCTGATCCTGCGGCTGGCGCTCGGGATCACATTCTTGGCCCATGGCCGGGGCAAGCTGAAGGATCCGGCCGCGTTTGCGGGGTTCCTCAGGCAGATCCGCGTGCCAGCCCCGCTGTTCTCCGCGTGGCTGGTCGCGCTATTGGAGACGGTCGGGGCGGTGCTGCTGATCTTGGGCGTCGCGACGCGCCTGCTCGCGCTGGGACTGGCGATCGATATGGTGGTCGCGCTCGCGACCGTGCGAATCGGGAAGTCTCGGTTCGTGTCCGGGCCGCAGGAGGCCGGATGGGAACTCGAGTTCTTACTTCTCGCGCTCTCGCTCGCCCTCGTCTTCACCGGCGCCGGTCGTCTTGGGCTGGACCGCTACCTCGGAATCTGAGGTCGAGTCTGTCTGCGCCCATGTCGAGCAGCACCTTCAGCACGCCCGGGCGCTGCGCGTGCTGGAACGCCGTGACGGCCTGGGCGAGCGGGTAGCGCGCGTGGATCAGGGGTGCGACCGCCACCCGTCCCTCCGCGAGTAAGCGCAGCGCCGGCGCGAAGGGCCCGCACCGCGACCCGACCAGCGTCAGCTCGCTCACCACCACCGCTGCGGCATCGAGCGTCAGCGCGCCGGCGTAGGTGCTTTTCAGGACCCGTGTGCCGCGGGGGCGCACCGCGCGCTGCGCCACGGCGAACCCTTCCGGATTGCCGGTACACTCGACGGCGACGTCGAACTCCCCGCGGGTCACTCGGTCGGCACGCTCCGTCTCGATGCCCCGCACGGCGAGCAAGGCCAGCTTGGCGTCGTGCCGCCCGACCACGAGCAGAGCACAGCCGGTGAGCGCGAGCGTCTGCGCCACGAGCTGGCCGAGCTTCCCGTCACCCACCACGAGGACGCGGTCGTGGGGGCCGATCGGGACCTGCTCCTGGATCTCGAGCGCGGCGGCGAGCGGCTCGGTGAACACGGCGGCGTCCGTGGACACGCCGTCGGGGACCGGGTGCAGGTTCTCGGCCGGCATGATCAAGCAGTCGCGAATGCGCCGTGCCGGCCGACGATACCGAGCACCGTGCGGCGCTCGCAGTGGGTACGCCGGCCCGCGAGACACGCGCCGCACGCCCCGCATACGGCGTTGATCTCACCGACGGCGCGGCGGCCGGCGAGCGCCGACGGACCCTGCTCGACGACGCCCACGAACTCGTGGCCCGGGATCCCGGTGAACGGGTAGTACCCGCGCGTGAGCTCGATATCGGTGTTGCAGATTCCCGCGCGCAGGACGCGGACGAGCGTTTCGCCCGAGGGCGGCTCGGGGATCGGAACGTCCTCCCGTATGCGCAGGCGGCGATCCTCCAGCCAGAGGGCTCGCATGCCCGGTAATATGCCGCCGCGTCGTTGACACGGCCTCGGGCTTCGTGCTAGTTCCCAGGTGCAGCCGCGCGCCCCCGACCGGGCGCTGCAGGTGATCGAGACCTACCTGCGTTACCAGCTCACCGGGAACCCGCGCTTCTCGGCCGCCGTCATGATTGATTATGGAGAGACCGTGGCGCCCGCGGGGCAGCGGGCGGCGCTCGGAAAGTCGGCGTGACTCTCTTCCTCTGACCCGGGTCTAGAACTCGTGTGGTTGCTCGCCGTCTTGTTGATCAGCGACAGCGCGTCGGTGTCGCAATCGTTCATGGTGCCGGTTGCTCCAGCGGAGTCTCTGTCCGTCGAAACCACGGGCCGGGGTGACCCGGTGGTGCTCATTCCGGGGCTGTTCGGCTCGGCGTACGGTTTCCGCAAACTCGTCCCACTGCTCGTCGACGCGGGGTACCGGACGATCGTCGTCGAGCCGCTGGGGGTCGGGGCGTCCGCCCGGCCCGAGAAGGCGAACTACTCGCTCACCGCCCAGGCCGACCGCATCGCCGCCGTGCTCGACTCCCTGCACGTGCGCAACGCCCTCGTCCTCGCGCATTCGATCGGCGGCTCCGAGGCGTTCCGGCTCACTTACCGGCGGCCGGATCTCGTTCGGGGATTGTTGTCGATCGAGGGCGGGCCCACCGAGAAAGCGATCACCCCGGCGTTCAAGCGCGCGCTCCGGTTCGCGCCCTGGATCAAGCTGTTCGGCGGGATGCGGCTCATCCGGCGCAAGATCCGCGGTATGCTCATAGATTCGTCGGGTGACCCGAGCTGGGTGACGGACTCGGCGGTACTGGGCTACACGGCCGGCGCCGCGCGCGATCTCGACGCCACGCTCAAGGCGTATCTCGCGATGGCGAACTCGCGCGAGCCGGAGCCGTTGGGGCCGCGCCTGTCGCAGATCCGCTGTCCCGTGCGCCTGATGGTCGGCGGCGCGCGCCACGACGGCGACGTGGGGGCCCGGGAAGTGGACCTGCTGCAGCGCACACTTCCCGCGTTCGTGATTGATTCGGTGCCGGCCGCGGGGCACTTCATTCAAGAAGAAGAGCCGGGCGCGGTGCTGGCCGGCGTTGCCCGCCTCAAGGCGAGCGTGACCGCGGTCCACGCCCGCGGGTCACAGTGACGGAGGTTCACCCGATGCGCATCGCGTTGGTCGCCGAGGATTACTATCCGCAGCTCGGGGGCGTCCCCGAGCACGTGCACAACCTCGCCCTGCAGCTCAACAGCTGGGGGCATCCGACCACCGTGGTCACGTCCTACATGGGCGACTATCCGGACGCCGAGTTCGTGCGTCGGGTGGGGACGAGCCGAGTGATCTATTCGAATGGTGGCGTATCGCGCGTGACCACCGGCTGGCGCCTACGGCGACGCCTCGAGGAAGTGTTCCGAAGCGGCCGCTACGACATCGTGCATGTGCACGGCGGGCTCGCTCCGACGCTCGGATTGGCGGCGCCGTTCGCCGCGTGGCGCGCCGGCATCCCGGTGGTCGCCACCTTCCACTCGTGGTTTTCGCGTTCAGTCGGCTGCCGCGTGTTTCGGCGACCGCTGCAGCGGATCCTCGACCGTCACGCGGCGACGATTGCGGTGAGCGAGCCGGTGGTGGATGCGAACGCGCGCTATTTCCGCGCCGATTGGGACATCATCCCGAACGGTGTGGACAACACGTTCTTCCAGCCGAACGGTCGCCGGCCGACCGATGCTGCGACCGACCGGCCGCGGCTCCTCTTCCTCGGGCGCATCGAGCCCCGCAATGGATTGGGTACGCTGCTCGACGCGATGCCGCGCATCCTGGCGCGGTTTCCTGGTGCGGTCCTCACCGTGGTGGGAGACGGGCCGTGGCGGCGCTACTACGAGCGACGCGCCCAGGGGGGGAAACTGGGCACGAGCGTGCGGTTCGTCGGGCAGGTATTCGACGATCGCCCCGCGTACTACCGCTCGGCCGATCTGTATCTCTGCCCCACCACGATCGCGTCGTTCGGCGTCACGCTGCT
>Ga0207646_10002586_pt1 | contig 21368 bp, 15 predicted proteins | sample KBSK5502metaG_FD_184343 | JGI IMG/M metagenome (GOLD analysis project Ga0207646, IMG submission 184343) | Corn, switchgrass and miscanthus rhizosphere microbial communities from Kellogg Biological Station, Michigan, USA - KBS K5-50-2 metaG... | ecosystem: Host-associated > Plants > Roots >... | reverse complement strand
TAGAGACAGCGCCAGTGGTGCTCCAATCCGTCCCGCAGCAGCGGCACGACGACTGGCAGCTGCTCGGATGGATGCCCGTCGTAGATCAGGCATTTGTGACGGCTGACTTCGGGACGTCCGTGCTCGCTGTGCATAGTAGACGCTGCCTGCCGATGCCCCCACGGTCCGTGACGAGGGTCACACGGGAGCGTTTCGCCGCTGAAGACAGGACCGGTGCTCTTGCGGGCGGGAGACGGCCCCGCATCACCCGCAGCGGTCGCCTAGCTCGGGGCTAACGGGCCGGAGGTGGAAGCGCGCGGGGGCGAGTCGGAACCGAACCGGGGGAAGTGGGAATCGCACCAGGGATCGGCGCGCGCAAAAGTATTGACACCGCCCGCAACGCCATGGTACTACTCGGCATGGCTCGAGGAGGTACTATGCCGAACGATATGGGAAGTTTCCGCGTCGACGTCGAGCTCGAGAACCCTGCCCGCCCGGGTCAGCGACGCACGGTGAGGTCGGTGCTCGTCGACACGGGGGCGGAGTTGAGCTGGGTCCCGGCCGAAGTGCTCGAATCACTGGGCGTCGAGCGCAACAATGAGTGGTACTTTCGCCAGGCGAACGGCACGGTGCTCGCGCGGTGGACCGGCATCGTGATCGTCACCGTCGCTGGAAGGCGAACGGGGGACGACGTCGTCTTCGGAGAGCCCGGCGATCTAGTGCTGCTGGGGTCGCGCACCCTGGAGGGACTGAACTTCCGCGTAGAACCGGTCACGAAACAACTGGTCGACGCGGGCCCGGCGCCCGCTGCGCTTGCCGGTAACCTCCCCTAACCTCCCACAACCTCCCCAACCTCACGAACCTCCCTTAGGGAATCACGACGCACTTTACGCCTGTCAAGTCGAGCCACAGCTGCTTCCGCGGGCGCGCGATGCGCAGCACGACGGCGTCGCAGCTGGGGCACCGTATCACCATCCCCATGCCAGTGGCATAGACCAGCAGCGCACCCATCTCCCCCATCGCGCCGCAGCTGGCGCACGTCGCCCGGGCCGCCGTCACATCGGGGACGAAGACTTCGCTCAGGATGCCGCCCGCAGCATTCCCGTCGAGCCGTAGTGCTTCACCGTTCACATGGCCTCCCTATGACCCGCCCGTGGGTCCGAAGCGTTCGGTTTTCACCCGTGCCGGATCGTGCCCGAGCTCGACCAGCGTGGCCGCGACGGCCTCCACCATCGGCGTCGGGCCGCAGACAAACACGTGCGGCCGCTCGGCCGGGGGCCAGGCGACCTCCGCCAGCATCATGCGATCAATCCGCCGCCCGAATCCGGTCCACCCCGGAGGCGCCTCGTCCGTCAACGTGAACGCGACCTCGAGTGTCCCGTCGGCCTCCGCCAATCTAGTGAGCTCCGCGCGGTAGAACACGTCTTCCCAGCGACGGGCCGAATACAACAGCCGGGCAGGGACGGCGTGGCGAGCTGGCATGTTCGCCATCCCAGGCGCGGCCGCCCGATGGCGCAGCATCGCCATCAGCGGCACGACGCCCGACCCCCCCGCGACGAGGAGGAGCGGCCCGCCCAAACTGACGTTCCAGACGAAGTACCCACCGATCGGGCCACGCAGCTCGAGGCGATCGCCGCTCCGCAGCACGTCGTTCAAGTAGGGTGAGACTTCGCCATCGTCGAGTCGCAGGACCGTGAGCGCGATGCGCGGGTCCTCGGGCGCGGAAGCGATGGAATAGCTGCGCTCCGCTTGATAGCCGTCATCAGCCGTCAACCGCACGTCGACGTGCTGTCCCGCGCGATGGCCGGGCCATCCGGGGACGTCGAGCAGCAGCGTCCGCGCTCGGGGCGTTTCGGTGACGACGTCGACAACGGTGGCGAGTCGCCAGGCGATGGCCGCTCGCTGCGACGGCGCAGAACCAGGCTCAGGGGTCGCCGCTATAACGCTGCTCACGCCACGGGTCGCCGTAGTTGTGGTAGCCGAACGACTCCCAGAACCCCGCCTCGTCGTGTTCCATGAAACGCAACTGACGCAGCCACTTGGCGCTCTTCCAGAAGTAGAGGTGCGGCACCAGCAGGCGCGCCGGCCCGCCGTGCTCGGGGGCGAGCGGCGCACCGCCGAATTTCACTGCCACCCACGCTTTGCCACCCGTCACGTCCGCCAGCGGCAGGTTTGTGGTGTACCCGCCGTCCGACAGCGCGAGCACGTACGGCGAGGGCTTCACGCCGCGCGCGGCGGCCGCCGCCAGCAGCGCGTCCACCGAGACTCCCTCCCACATCGTGTCGAGCTTGGACCATTTGGTGACGCAATGGATGTCGACCGTCACACTCTCGTGCGGAAGGGCTGCGAATTCGTCCCACGCCCAACGTGCCACCGGTCCGTCGGCACCGCGGAGCAGGAAATCCCAAGTCGCGAGCGGCGTGCGCGGCGTGGGACCGGCCGAGAGGACCGGGAAATCGGGCGTTTCGTACTGGCCGGGAGGAAGGCGAGCAGCGGTGGCCCCGGGTTGCCGGCGGCCACGAAATCCGCGGGAGACAAATGGTTCGGTCATGACTTGTGAACGCTCTCTTCACGATCCGCTTCTAGTGTACAGCAGGATTCCCTTGGTGGCTATCATTCCGCGAAGGAAAAAGATATGGCCTGCATCGCCCTCGTCACCGGCAGTTTGCCCCTCCTGGGCTCGACGCGACACTACCAGGCTCGACTCGTCAACCGGTCGTGAGCGACGCCGCGAGGAGCGTTACGTCGTCGTGCGGTTCGGCCTCTCCGGTGAACGCCTGGAGCGCTTCCAGGACGCCCCGCACCAGAGTGGTGGCGGAGGTGTTGTTCGCCCGAAGGGCGTCCCGAAGACGCGCGGCGCCGAAGACCTCGCCGGTCGGGCTCCGCGCCTCCACCAGCCCGTCGGTGAACGCGAAGACGCCCTGGCCACTCTCGAGCGTTGCCTCGCCCGCCGTGAACGCCGCGTCCGGAAGGAGTCCGAGTGCGGGGCCCGTGGGGCGCAGCTCCCGCATGCTACCATCCGGGGCGATGACGATGGCCGGCTCGTGACCGGCGTTGACGTAGTCGAGTTGTCCGCTCTGGGGATCGAGCGCCCCGAGAAAGACCGTGGCGAACATATTGGTGCGTCCGTGTAGCCTGGCGATGTAGTCGTTGGTGAAGCCCGCGACCCGGATCAGCAGGTCGGCCGGCGTAGCGGACTCCAGCGACTGGCGAACGAGGGTGCGGCGGCCGCCGATCATTTGGATCGCACCGCCCCCGACGGGATCGGCGGAGGCGCGGATGAGGCTCCGGAACAGGGCCATGAACAGCGCCGCGCCGACGCCCTTGTCGCACACGTCGCCGACGACCAGGACGATCGTGCCGGAGGGCGGCAGCAGGAAGGCGTCGTAGAAGTCGCCGGAGACCTGGCGGGCCGGATGCAGGGCGGCCTCGAGCTGCGCCCCCCTCGCGAGTGGCAGCGATTCGGGAAGAAAGTCCCGCTGGATGTTCCGCGCGACGTCCATTTCGCGCGTGAGGCTCTCGGCGTCGCGCAGGCGTCGCTTGTTCAGCGCGGCGCTCAGCCGGGCCCGCAGCATGGCCGGCCGGAACACCGCCGGGAGATAGTCGTCGGCGCCCGACTCGAGGCACTGCGCCAGGACGTCGACGTCGTCCTCCGCCGACACCACGATGACCGGGACCGGCGCGAGCTCGGCGTCGTTCCGAAGCGCCTCGAGGAACCGCGGGCCCTCCGTGTCGGGTAGTGGAACGTCCAGCAGCACCAGGTCGAACGGCCCGGCCTTCAGTCGCGCCAGGGCCTCGCTCCCCGATCCGGCCGTCTCCACGACATACCCTTCCTGCCGCACGTGAGACGCCAGGGCATCGCGATCGGCGGATGCCGGGCCCACGACAAGCACTCTCATCCTCGCTCCCCGTCGAGCACGGTCAGTTGCCAGAGGTCCCGGGTGCTGGTGTGGACGAACGGTCGCAACGCGCGCAGCCCCGTCTTCCCGATGTTCTTTTCCAGGTACCGTAGCTCCTCGAATTTGTCCTTCACGGTCGGATCCGGCGCGGCCTCGAACCCGGCCTCGCGCATCATCAGGACCCCCTTGGCGCGAATAGCGAGCTCGGCGCGCAACCTGAGGAAGCACATCATGTCGACGATCACTTCGGCGGGGAAGCGGCTCTTGACGGTCGCGATGTAGCGCCCGACCGGGGTGCCCGAAACCTGGCCCGTGTGCACCGCCCGCAGCAACTCCTGGTCCGTGTCGAACCCGGTTCCCAGCCAGGCTTTCGTCTCGCGTTCGCTCTGCTGGAACACGGCGATGCAGAGGGAGGGAAAGACCAGGACGATCAGCGCCGTCGCCAGGACCGGATGCACCACGAAGTGGTTGTAGAGCGAGTGCAGGACCAGGGCCACGCACAGTCCGGGCAGGACCATGTAGAGTCGGAAAGCGTCGGAGCGGTGCTGGAGCGCCTTGGAGACCATCGCCACGATGGACGTGGCGCCCCCGTGCATGATCGCCGTGCCGAACCCCCGCACGACCCAGGTCCAGAGCGTCGCCTCGGGGGTCGCCTGCACATAGGAGAGGTTCTCGAGGAACGCGAAACCGGTGCCGATCCCGAAGCCGTGGATGGCGGCGTCCACGACGAACCCCACCTTGCTCCGTTGCAGCAGGTACACCACGAAGGCGGCCTTGAGCGGCTCCTCCACGACCGGGGCGACGTACCGGGAGTACCGGTCCCAGTCCAGGCCGAGCGCGGGCCTGAGCCAGACGTTCGCCCCGTAGGCGGCGAGGCCGGCGACCATGCCGGCGGCGACCGACAGCAGGATCGCCCGCGGCGCGACGAGCTTGTAGCTGTCGATGAGCACCAGCGCCCCGAGGAACACGAAGACCGGCAGGACACTGACGGCGACCGCGAGGACACTCGTCACATGATCTTGAACGAGAACATCCCGGCGGAGTGGAGCGGGGCGCCTGCCTCGTGTGCCACGGCGAATCCGATCGAGAGCGTGGACTTCAGATGGGAGAGAGTGACCAGCCTGAAGTCGAGCTGCGCACCCACGCTCGCGAGCGTGCGGCGGGTGGCCGGTTCATCCACGTCGGTCACGAGCCCCGTCGTAAAGAGCGACAGATCGGCCCACTGGAGGTAGAAGCTGGGGATCCCGACGCGGCGGAACCGGAGCGGCGGCAACACCCACTCCACCTGGGCCTTGCCGTAGCTCGCGCCGCCGATGTCGTCGATCCCTAGCCCCGCGAGGCTCGCGGTCTCCCGGAACTGCCGGATGTCCCGGTAGTCCACCCAGTTGTTGCCGAAGCCCCCGAAGAAGAACCGGGCGAAGGGGTCGCTCCGGTTCCCGGCCAGCGCCGACCCTGCCGAGGCCCGGAACCACAGCGACGAGTGGTTGAGTGGCAGGAGGAAGCCGTATGACGCATCCAGGTTCAGGAGAGGAAAGAGCGTCCCGCCGACGTAGTTGCCGTGAACGGTCGCGCTCGCGGTCGTCCCCAGCTCGTCCTCGACGGCGCCGAGCGAGCGTCGGAGGGATCCGTACGCGAGGTCGGCGGAGAACGACACGAGCCGGTCGATCGGCGCCGCCACGTTCTGATAGTCCGGCAGGGTCGCGAGATGGCCATACCCCGCCAGCCGCAGCGTGTACGTCAGGCTGCGCGGGTCGTCCAGGAAGAGATTCCCCCGGTACCGCACCCCCAGCGAATAGCCTCGGCGGCTCACCTTCGTGGGCCCGAAGAGGTCGTAGAAGTCGGCGCGATTCAGGGCAGCGGTGACGCACCAGTTCCAGGACTGGAAGTCCGCGCGCAGGTGGAGGCGCTCGGAGGACGACAGGGCCGGGTCGGGAGAGTAGGACGCGGTCAGAGTCAGCGCGGTCGCGCCGACCTGATCGGAGAGGTTCGCACGCCCGCCGATGGCCACGGCGTTGGTGCCGGCCGCATCCTGGTATCCTTCGACGACCGGATACGCGCTGTTCAGCGCGAGGTGGGCGAGCGGGCGGTAGGTCCGCGCGGAGGTCGTGAGCGAGTCCAGGTTGAGGCTCGAATCCTGCGGCGGGATCCATGACTGCACGTCGGTCCGCGTGGCGGCGATCTCGTTGCCGAGGAAGCGGATCGCGCTCACGCTGTCCGGCACCTCGTTGGGGATCATCGAGGGGACGAACCCCCGCGCGGTGTACCGGAACACCACGACGGAGTCTCCCGGCAGCGGGACCGGCTTGAAGAATCCCGTCTCCGTGTTGCTCAGGGGCTCCATGACCTGTCGCGTGAGGTCGTAACGGTAGATGTTGGAGACCCCCGAGTAGTAGGAGGAGCCGAAGAGGTACCTGCCGTCCGGCGAGAACACGAAGTTCGACGGCGGCCAGTCACCGAAATCGGACAGGACCTCGGGCGTGGCCGCTTTCGCCCGCAGCGCCGCGATGTCCATCCGCACCAGCTTCTGGCTCCCGCTGATCTCCGACATGGATCCGATGAGGGCCGAGCCGTCCCGCGAGATGTCCAGGTCGAACAGGTCCCTCCCGTACGGCAGGGTCTGGATCTGGTTCCAGTCGTGATAGGGCGGGGGGATGCGGACCAGCGTCGAGAACCCGTTGTCGTGCCTGACGCCCCACAGCGACCGGTCCGCCGGGTCGAAGGCGAGATCGCCGATCCGCGCTTTCCGGAGCAGGACCCGTGACCGGCCGGTCGCCAGGTCCAGGGCGCAGAGGTTCCGCCAATCGGCGTTGTCGGTCGTATAGAAGAGGGTCCGTGACGCCGGATCGTAGGCCAGCGCGGTCACGTAGAATCCCGCGGCGCCCAGAATCTCAGCGAGATTCGTGATCGACCCGGTGGCGACGTCGATGGCGGCGAGGTGGGCGACCTGGCCCGGATAGCGGATTCCCACGTAGATGGCCCGGGTCGTCGAGTCGTAGTAGGTGCGGGAGACCGAGCCGAGCGCGTGATCGGTCAGGGGGCGGAAGGTCGTCATCGGGTGCCGGCGGATCGCCGCGAGGTTGGCGGCTTGCCACTCCTGCTCCCACGCGATCCATCGCGACCACTCGTCCTCGAGCGACCGGCCATAGACGTGCTTGAACTGCGACGAGAAGTACCGCCGGCTGCCCGCGGTCCGGTTGAACCACGCGAGCAGGCTGTCGTTCCCGTACCGAAGCCCCAGGTAGCTGATGAAGCGCGTGCCGTAGAGATAGGAGTTCACACCCACCTGGAAGTCGATCGTCGTCCCTTCCGATTCCAACCCGACGAAGTCGAAGATCCTGGCGCTGTCGCGGACGAGGGTGCGGAACACCATCTCGTCGTAGGGACCGATGGCGCGCCCGATCCCCCCGTTCATCCATGTCTCGAGATAGACGGCGATCCCTTCCAGATACCACCGCGGCGCATACCACCGCGGCGTGGTCAGGTAGCCGTAGAGCATGGACAGGGGCACTTCGGGGTTGGGCGTGACCTTGCCGAAGAAGAGCGTCCGGTAGAACCGGTCGGACGCGGTGGCCTTGTCCACGGTCACGATGTGGGCCATCTCATGGTTGAGCGAGGAGGTCATCCGTTCGGGCGCGGGCGCGGACTCGTACTCATGGGCGTACGGCTCGATCCCGATGGTGATGTGGTTCTGCGGTATCGGACTCGCGCCCGCGTTGCCGTAATGCCAGAGGTCGTGCATCAGCACGTTGATCGGGCCGGACGGCGTGTAGTCGAAGAGGCGGCGGTGGAACTGCAGCGAGTTCTCGAAGCTCCGGGTCACCTGGGGGACCAGGTAGGACTGGAGCGGCGACGTGAAGACCAGCCGCATGTCGCTGGTCTCGAGCGTCTGGAATTGCGCCGCGAGCTCGGAGGGCGCGCACACCCGCGCACAGGCCAGGAGGGCCAGGACCCATCGGAGTCGTGGCATTGTCGGAGGGCGAAGAAACTACCCGGGGATCCCAACTCCCGTTAGGGCGGGCCGGGATCCCCGCGGGGTCAGCTTACATCTGGGCGCGCATCGCCTCGCGCACGAACGCCTGGGACAGCGCCTGGCTCTGCACCAGGGAGCGGAACGCTTCGGCCGCCTGGAGCCGTTGGAGCGCATCGCTGGCCATGATCTGGAGGTAGGCGTCGTTCGCCATCACCTGGTGGAATGCGTCGCTGGCTATCATCTGGCGGTAGGCGTCGTTCGCCATCACCCGGAGGAATGCGTCGCTGGCCATCATCGAGCGGAAGGCGTCGTTGGCCTGGAGCTGACTGAACGCGTCGTTCGCCCGCAGCTCGCGCATGGCGTCGGACGACCGCATTTCCCGGAACGCGTCCTGCGCCTCGAGCGTGCGGAACGCCGCGTTGGCCTCGAGCAGGCGGAACGCATCGCTGGCCACCAAGTGACGGAACGCGTCGCTGGCCAGGATCTCCCGGAACGCCTGGTTCTGCATGCCCTGTCGGAACACGTCGCTCTGCACCAGGTGCAGGATCTGGTCGTTCTGGAACAGCGCCTGAATCTCGGGATTCTTCAGCGACACGTCGGCCTCGGTCATGACCCGGCCATGATACCGTGCCGCCGGCTCGACCCCGCCGATCGTGCCGGCGGGGCGGCCGAGGGGGGGGAAGCCGGTGATGATCCCGGCGACGACGATCACGACCGCCGCCGCGGCGCTTCCGATGAGCACTGTCTTCCTGGTCATGATCGCCTCCTCCATGCGTTTAGTGACGAGTCTCGACCGCGGGGCGGCCCACCGCAGGAGCGCGCCTGGTGACGCGCGGGCCGGGTGCGGCAGTGCATCGAGGATCGCCCGTTTCAGGCGCGCGGGCGGCTCGCGCTCGGCCACCTGCGCGAAGAGCGCGGCGACACGGCGCAGCTCGGCCGCCATCGCCCTGGCCTCCGGATCTTGCTCCAGCAGCGACCGAAGCGCGGCACTCCCTTCGGGAGTGTTCGCGCCGTCGATTTCCAGCTGGATGAGCTCGACCTGGTCACGGCTCAGCATCGCTACCGGGCTCCTCCATGCAACGCAAGCCGCAGCCGTTCCCGTGCGGTGAACAGACGCGACTTGACGGTCTGGACCGGGATCTCCAGCACATCGGCGATCTCCTGGTAGGAGAAGGACACGAAGTGCTTCAGCACCACCACGGCCCGATCGTCGGGCTTGAGACCCATCAACGCCCTCCCGACGCGGTCCTCCACTTCCGCCCCACGATCGGCCGCGCGCCCCGGCGCCAGGATGTCAAGATCGTCCTCCAGCGTGACCGTCGGTTTTCGGCGCTTGAGCACGTTCAATGACTCATTCACCGTCATGCGATAGATCCAGCTGAAGAACTTGTACCTCGGGTCGTAGGTCCGGAGGCTGTGAAACGCGTTGAGAAACACCGTCTGCGTGACGTCCTCGGCGTCCTGCACGTTGCCCAGCATCCGAAGCGCGATATTGAACAGGCGTTGCTGGTAGCGGCTGACGAGAGCGCCGGCCGCGTCCCGGTGATGCTCCAGGCACCGCTTGACGAGAGCGCGGTCCTGTTCGTCCGTCGCTAGAGCTGTCTCTTTCAATTACAACTCAGACCGCCAAAGGTTGGAGGGGGAACGTGCACCGCGCGGGGCCCCTCAGCAATGCCGGGCCCTGGACCCGGGCTCACCCGGGAGGCCGTGGGGGGGGCGGCTCCGAGACACCCGGCCGCGGCGCCGCAGGCTGGCGATATTGTGGCGGCGGTGGTCTCATACAGCGGCCCGCCGGAGGGCGAGATGCGGCCCAGCTTCCATATGACGATCGACACCGATCTTGGCCAGGTCGCCGGAGTCAGCGCGGCGTTCGCCGAGTTCGCGGACGCGCACGCCGTGCCGGCCGCGATCCGGCGGAGCGTGAGCGTCGCCCTCGACGAGCTCCTGAGCAACACCATCGCGTACGGATTCGCTGGGCGAGCGGGCGGCGAGGTGAGCATCGACGTGCAGCTGCGCACGGATCGGTTGTGTGTCACGCTCACCGACAACGGCAAGCCCTTCAACCTGTTAGACATGGGTGCCCCTGACACCCCGCATTCCGTGGCGGAGCGGCAGCTCGGCGGGCTCGGCATTCACCTGGCCCGGCGGATGATGGACGACGTCGTCTATCACCGCCGGGCCGATCGCAACGTCGTCAGCCTGACGAAGCTCCTGGCGGGTGGGAGCACGCCGGGTCGTGGCGGAGGAAGGTCCATGGACATCACCACACGCACGCAGAACGGCGTCACCCTCGTCGCCTTCGCGGGGAGTCTCGACAGCAACACGTCGCCCAAGGCGCAGCAGGCACTCGATGGGATGCTCGCGGCCGGCGCGCGAAAGATGGTCGTCGATTGCACGGCGCTTGACTACATCAGCAGCGCGGGGCTCAGGGTGCTGCTCGGTACGGCCAAGCGGCTGAGCGGGGCGGGGGCGGCGGGCGCGGGGGGCGCGCTGCGCCTGTTCGGTCTGAACGAGACGGTCCGGGAGGTGTTCGATATCTCCGGGTTCTCGACGATTCTCGCCGTGTTCGCCACGGAATTCGACGCGCTCAAGGGGTTCTAGCACGCCCCCGACAGGTCTTGCGAGTCCCCCAATTGTGACTCGATCCAGACCGGCTTGCGAGCCGCCCAGCCGCCCGCATATTGAAACGCTACTCAGATGCTATGAACCTCGAGGCGCGAGGTCGTGCGGAATCGCCAAAGCCTCGAGGGGAGCAAATCGCGAAACCGGCTGAGCGAGCCTTCTCCCAGACGGACTTCACCGAAGACCTCCAGAAGATCACCGTGCAGGTCCTGGTGATGCATGGCGATGACGACCAGATCCTGCCCTACGCCGATTCGGGACCGCTGTCCGTTGGTGAAGCATGGCACCTTGAAAACCTACACATTCACCGAGGAGAGACCTGCAATGAACAGGCATGCTCTCGTCGCGGCCTTAGCCATGAGTGCTTTGGCCACGCCACTCCGGGCGCAGTCGGCGTCGCAGCGAGGGACTTCGCCCCGGTCGCGCGCGCGCTCCGACGCGCGACCCACCATCGTCCTAGTCCACGGCGGGTTCGTGGACGGCTCGGGATGGGCGGGCGTGTACAAGATCCTGCGGAAAGACGGCTACGCGGTCCGCATCGTCCAGAATCCCACGATTTCGCTAGCCGGCGATGTCGCCGCCACGCGTCTCATCGTCGACGCCCAGGAGGGCCGCGTGATCCTCGTCGGCCACTCCTACGGCGGCGCGGTCATCACGGAGGCCGGCAACGATCCCAAGGTGGCGGGGCTCGTGTACATCTGCGCGTTTGCCCCCGACAAGGGCGAATCGGTGAACTCGCTCATCGCGAATCCCGCTCCTGGCGCCCCGGTACCGCCGATCCTGCCGCCACAGAGCGGCTACCTATTCCTCGACCGTGCCAAGTTCGCGGCTTCGTTTGCCGCGGATGTGAACGCGCAGACCGCCGCGTTCATGGCCGAGTCGCAAGTCCCGTGGGGCGTGGAGGCTCCCGCCGGCACGATTAGTGAGCCCGCGTGGAAGACCAAGCCGAGCTGGTACCTAGTCACGACGGGTGACCGAATGATCCCGCCGCCAGCGCAGCGTGTCATGGCCAAGCGTGCGGGCTCGAGTGTCGTAGAGGTCGCGGGAAGTCACGCGATCTACGTGTCGCGTCCCGCTGCGGTCGCGGCGCTGATTGTGAAGGCGGCGAAGGGGCTGAAAACGCCAGCGAAGTAACCCCATGCGTCGATGTCGCGCCACCGGCGTCCCCAACGGGGCACGCCGGTGGCGAGGTGGCTCCGTTAGACTCGAGGAAACTTCCCTGCAACCGAATAGCTCGTGTCAGTTACGCTTCCCGTTTCCATTATTTCTTTCAACCTGCGCAGATTCGCAGATACTTCTTCGGCCGGGAATTTCCCGATCAGGGCGAGCGCCGCGCGTCCTAGTTTCCCGAGCGGTGCTGTCATCACTTCGCGCACCTCCGTCTCAGTAGCCGCAGCTCCCGAGGCGAAATGGATTTCCCAGTAGCTTCTCAATCCAAGTGACATGATCATTTCGTAGCGGATCAACTCGTTTGTGCGCTCCTCAGTCACTTGTGTCGTCCAGCGCGCTCGAATACCCAGGGGACCCTGTATCGTCCACCGAGACGTGGCCGGCCCGGTCTGCTCGATGGCGACCACGTCTCCCAAGAAGCTCGGCAGATTCTTGAAATCCCGATAAAACCTGAAGACCTCCTCGAGGGGACGTTGGATCGTTACGCTCGCTTCGATCGTATCGTCCGGGCCCGGTGTCCAAGTCCTTTGCATGAACGGCCTCCGATCGATCCGCCTGATATTGGCTGCGAACCGGCCTTTGCCGGAAGCCCGGCCTCCCTAGCCACCGGCTCTACCATCGCGTACATCGGTTCTCTGCGAGGCTACATTCCCAGCCGCACAAGTGTGTTCCCGCGAAGTGGAGTCTGTTAGCGCCATGATCAGCAAGACCGAGCGCTACCGCGAAGTGTTGACTGTACTCGCCCGACACGGCATCGCCGTGGTCGAGGATCAATTCATCAAGCACGAGGCCGGCGATCGAGCGCGCGCGGAGCACTTGCGCCGCGCCTGCGAGGAGCTCGGCACGATGTTCATCAAGCTCGGCCAGCTGCTTTCGACCCGTGGCGATTTGTTGTCCGAAGCGTATCGCACGGAGCTCGCGAAGCTGCAAGATGAAGTTCCCCCGTTGCCTGTAACGGCCATTGCGGACGTCGTTCGCGAAGACTTAGGCGCACCCCCCGACCAGATCTTCGCCTCGTTCGATCGGGAAGCGCTGGGGAGTGCCTCCATTGGTCAAGTGCACGCCGCGCGCCTGCGCGATGGTCGCGATGTCGTGCTCAAAGTTCGGAAGCCCGGTGTCGCCGAACTCGTGCAGATCGATCTGGAGATTCTGACCGGCCTCATCGATGAATGGTCTCCGCGCTTCCCGGTGCTCGAGCAATACGACGCCCGCAGCTTGGTTCGAGAGTTCAGCGACGCCCTGCGGGCGGAACTCGACTTTGGTCACGAGGCGGCGAACGAGAAGCTCTTCCGTAAGATCTTCGCGAACGAACGAGGATTCGCAATCCCCGAGGTCATCGAAGAGTACTCCAAGGGACGAGTGCTCACCGAAACGCGTCTCGATGGACGCAAACCTTCGGATGTTGCCCACCTGCCGACACGGCGCCGGGCAGTCGTCTCGCGCCGCATTGCCCGCTTCATATTGGAACCCGCGTTTGAGCGCGGCGTCTTTTACGCGGACCCGCATCCGGGCAATTTCCTGATTCAAGAAGACGGGGCGCTCTCAATCATCGATTTCGGGAAGGTAGGGCACCTCACTCCCGAGGTACGGCGGCGCGTGGCCGACATGTTCGTCGCTATAGAGCGGGGCGACGCGCAACGCTTAGCGGATCGCCTCGTCGAACTCGCCGCTCCCACTCAGCCGATCGATCGCGCGGCGATTACGAGGGAGATCGACCGCATGCTCGAGCTATACGTCGATGTGTCGCTGGAGCACGTGCGGTTCGGCGACGCGATCGGCGAGCTGCTCCAGCTGGTTCGTCGCCACGGGCTGCGCATGCCCGGGAATCTCGTGCTGTTCTTCAAGGCCCTGGCGATGTGCGAAGGGATACTGCAGGCCATCGACCCCGAGTCGAGCTTCGTCGATTATTTGCGGCCCATGGTCGGGAAGTTGATCTACCAGGAATTCGCCGGCCGTGAGTCGCTCGCTCGGCTGCGCGATGCGGCGCTCGATGCTGCGGAGCTCGGTATCGAACTGCCTCGACGCGTCGACCGCCTCCTGGGCGAGATTGAACGAGGCAATCTGCGGGTCTGGACCCGCGTCGAAGATATCGAGCCGCTCATCCAGCGCTTAGAACACCTCGGTCGGCGGGCGAATGCCACGATGCTCTCGGCAGCGTTCATCGTGGGGCTAGCGATCGTCCTGCTGTATTACCATCCCCAAGGATGGCAAGGGTGGATCGGCGCGGTGTTCTGGTTCGCGGTCGCGGCCGCAGGCATTGGCGTCGTGCGAGCCCTGTTGGCCATTCGCAAGTGAGGAGCCGAGCACTGGCGAGCCGCGGACCACGATGAATCAACTAGCCGAGAGATCCACACTCGTTGGTCAACGGAGCTAGGGGGTGAAGGCCTCGACCACCGCGACGACGGCTCTTGGACCTTTGTGGGGGAGGTGCTTCATGGCGACTTCCTTCGGGTGCCTAAAACCGCTTGTCGTGTGAGCCGATAATATCGAACGCAGACGGCTTGCGCCCTGCCATTACTTCGGCGTTGCTTTTCGGATCGTATTCGTCGCCATTTCGGTCCACAACACGCTCTGGCTGTCGAATGCGAGCCCGTTCGATGAGTTAGCATCGGACAACACACCACGGTAAATGAATACGCTGGTGTGGCCGTCGGGGGTCGCGGATCCGACTGACTGCTGATCGATCCAGTACACGTTCCCGCCGTCCGTCGCGAGGCGGCGGGTCTGGTCCAGGCCGAGGACGATGACCGGAGTTGTCGCGCCGCCCGTGATCGGCGCCTTCGAGATCTCGGCGCCGTCCCACTCCGAGACATAGATGTTGTTCGCATCGATGGCGAAATCGGTAATGAGGCCGCTGATCGGGCCGACCAGGCGCTGGGGCGCTCCCCCCGCCTTGGGTACGCGATCGATTTCGTTTTCGCCGGCGAGCCAATAGACGTAGGTTCCATCGAGGCGGATGCGCCCGGCCGGGCCTGGTCCAGCGCCGAGCGTCGCGATCGCGCCGCCGCTCACCGGCACAGATCGCACGATCGAGTAGGGCTGATCCTCCACCCAATAGATGTTCACGCCATCGGTCGCAATATCCGAGATGTAGAAATCGGCGTTCGCGACCCGCTGCGGCACACCGCTTCCCCCCGCGGTCGAGACGCGCTTGATGTTCCATTTGTTGACGAAGTACAGCGCATTGCCGCTGACGACGAACGGTCCGCCGCCAGCCATTTCGTTGAGCGACAGTGTGTTGGTGCCGTTGAGCGCGCTTTCGCGCATGGAGGCGAAGCCTTCGATTGCGCCGATGGGGCCGCCCTCCAGCCAGAAGAGGTGCGCCCCATCAGACGCGATGCTGAAGGGCGAATCCAGGTTGTCGTGGATCACGACCGGGGCACCGCCCGTCGTCGGAACCGTATAAATCGTGCCCTTGTCGCGATGGGCGCAGCAGGTGGCTTCGATCCAGTAGAGGTCGGAGCCCTGGCGAGTCAGACTCCACGGCGGGATGGTGCGGAGGCCGGCGAGATCGGCGACGGCGCCGCCGGCCTTGGCCATCGCTCGCACCCGATTCAGGTCGACCCAATAGAGCGTGGTGGCGTTGCTGGTCATACTGCGGACGAAATCGCTTGCGTCGTACGTCGTGTCGGCGAGCAGAATGTTGATTGCGCCGCCCGTGTCGGCCACGGACATCACGCGGTAGCTCTGGAAGAAATCGGCATCGGCGAAGTAGATGACACCGGAGTCGGCGACGATGCCGCCGCGTGGGTGCCAGCTCGCCGGGATGTAGCCCGGGCCAGGAGGCACGATCAATCCATTTTCCATCCCGTTGACGACTGTGGTGGCGGCGCCCCCGGCGAGCGCGACCTTGATAATCTTGCTGCCGACCGAGCCGTCGAGGGCAGCCGGTCCGACGCCGTCCTCTTCCCAGAACAGCGAGCCGCCGGCGACCGCCATGGCCGACACGCTGATGACGCCATTCGCGGTCGTGGCGATCGACCTCGCCGTGCCGCCCCCCTTCGGCACTTGGCGAATCGAGAAGCTGCACGGCGGGCTGCAGGTCGAGGGTGCGGTGCCGAGCCAATAGATGTGGTCCGGGTCCATCGTCATGACGGAAGGGGCGGGGCCATCGGCCGAATCGAGACGGACGGTGGTGGCACCGTCGAGCGTTGAGCGAAACAGCCGGGCGCCGCTAATCCAATAGACGTAGTTGCCGTCGGAGAGCTCGTTTTCGGGCACAGGGGCTTCGTGGAAAAGGGCGACGGCCGGTGCGCCACCCGCAAGCGAAAGCGTCTTAAAGGGCGAGCTCGTGCTGTCGAGCCAGTAAAGAACGTCGTTCTGAACGACCAGCTCGCTCGGGCCGGGCGTGCTAGTGACGGTGGAGACCGTCGGGGCGGGTGGCGGAGGCGGCGGAGGCGGCGGGCCTGTGGGGCCGGCGCTATCGTGGGTGCACGCGAGCAGTACGACAGACAGCAAGGAACCAGCGGTGAATCGAAGCGACAAACACCACCCCCTGAACATGCTCGCGAAGAGTTTACCGCGAATCAGGGGACTCCGCTAGAAAGCACGCGCCGGGCCGCGCTGCTGCCAGCTTCGTCACGAATTTCGTTCTTCCAATACCTGTATGTCGCGTGTCATCTAGTCTGCACGTAAACGCTGAACTATGAGTTGGCCTAGCTTGGCGCACCAACCCCATCGAATGCCGAGGGCTGCGATTGCAGGAGCGCACACTTGACCCCTCATCGCCAAACGCGCTGGCCTCTGGTCTCACTTTGCACTGACCCCTATGATGAAGCCGGTTCGGGGCTTCCCATCCGTGACCGACGCGCTTGTGCCTCTGAAAGCCGCCCTCGCCGGGCGCTACGCGATCGAGCGTGAACTCGGGCGCGGGGGGATGGCTACGGTCTATTTGGCCCACGACCTAAAGCATCACCGCCGCGTCGCGGTCAAGGTGCTGCGCCCTGAGCTCTCCTCGGATCTGGGCGCGGAACGGTTCCTCCGCGAGATTGAACTCGCCGCGAAGCTGACCCATCCGCACATCCTTCCGCTGCACGACTCAGGGGCAGCCCATGGCGTGCTGTACTATGTGATGCCGTACGTCGAGGGCGAGTCGCTGCGAGATCGCCTCCAGCGGGAGAAGCAGTTGCCGCTCCCGGGGGCGCTCCAAATCGCTCGCGAAGTGGCTGATGCCCTAAGCTACGCGCACGAGCGCGGCGTGGTGCATCGCGACATCAAGCCCGAAAACATCCTCCTCGCAGCGGGCCACGCGGTGGTCAGTGATTTCGGGATCGCCGCGGCCATTACGGCCGCTGGCGCGGAGAAACTGACGCCATCTGGGGTAGCGGTGGGCACCTCGGCCTACATGAGCCCGGAGCAAGCGGGGGGGAGCGAGTCGCTCGATGGACGCAGCGACATTTACAGTCTTGGATGCGTGCTCTATGAGATGCTGGCCGGGACGCCGCCGTTTTCGGGGCCGACGATACAGAGCGTACTCCACCAGCACCACACGGCCAAGCCGCCCAAAGTGTCGGCAATCCGCGAGACGGTCCCCCCCACCGTCGAGGCGGCAATCTGCCGCACGTTGGCCAAGGCGCCAGCCGACCGGTTCGCCACAGCCGCGGAGTTCGCGAGGGCCATCGACACGGGCGTCGGAGCACCGGGGGGGCGGCGACGTCTGGTCCGGTTCGCCATGCGCACGGTTCTAATCGGTGCACCTTTGGCCGCTCTGGTCGCGACGCTTTTCGGGCACCTCGCGCGCGAGGGCTCGCTTGATCCGAACGTGATCGCCGTGGCTCCCTTCGACATCCTTGACGCCAAGTTTGAGCTTTGGCACGAAGGGCTGGTCGACTACTTCTCCCGGAACCTGGATGGCGTCGGACCGGTCCGCACGGTGTCTCCAACCGTGATCCTGCGACATTGGAAGGGACGGGCGGACCCCGCGTCGGCGAGCGAGCTGGGACGCCGGGTAGGCGCGCGGCTCGTCGTGTTCGGACAGCTGATCGCCGCAGGCTCCGATACTGCGCGGTTACGAATGACGGTGTTCGACGTCGCCGTGGGCCGGGCGCTCGCCCAGCCCGAACGGGTGGATCTCGCCGGTCGTATCGACCGCCTGGCCGATTCGTTGACGATGGACGTGCTGCGGAACGTCGGTCAAGTCGGTCCCGCCGCAACGGTCAGGCTGCCATCGGGCGGTACGAGATCGCTACCGGCGCTGAAGGCATTCCTACGAGGTGAACAACTCCTTCGTCGATTCTCCCTCGACTCGGCCGAGACGTCGTACCAGGAAGCGGTGCAGCGCGACACCATGTTCGCCCTGGCGCTCAGCCGCCTCGGGCTCGTGCGCGGGTGGAGGGGAGAGCCGGGGGGACCGCTCGGCCTGCGGGCCGGCCGCTTCAATCATGGTCTCGCGCCACGCGACAGCTTGCTGATCCTTGCCGACTCGCTCGAGGCGGCGTCAGACGACCCGTTGAACGAGGCATACTGGTCGCAACGGGTGAGAAAGTTCACGACGCTCGAAGTGGCCAGTCGTCGGTACTCGGACGACCCGCAGGTGTGGTACGAACTTGGGGAGGCGCGGTTTCACCTCGGATATGTGGCGGGCAGCACCGCGCAGCAGATCGTGGAGGCGTTCGATCGAGCCATCGCGCTCGATTCGGCTTTCGCTCCGGCCTATTTCCATCCCGTGCAGCTCGCCCTCGAGCGAAACGACACAAGCGCCGCCCGGCGCTACATCACTGGCTACCTCCGGCTCACCGCCAACGTGTCCGAGGGAGCGGGCCTCCGTGTGGTGTACCAGCTCCTGGATCGCACGCAGGCGAGCTCCCCAGAGCTCCATGCCACCCTTGATACGGCATCGACCAACGTGCTCTTCGATGCCTGGCGCACTGTCCAGCGGTGGCCCGATTCCGCTGAGGCCGCCATACGCCTGCTCCGTCTCCTAAGCGCGGGCCACCGAGGGACCGGGATCTCTGCCGACACCGCGCGCACTCGGTATCTGCTGACGACAGAGCTGCTGTTTCGAGGGCACATACGAGCGGCCAGGGCGATGGCGGGCGCTGGGTTCGGCGTTCCGTTCGCGGAACTAGCGGCACTGGGGGTCATTCCCGAGGACTCGGCCGCTCGGGCGTTCAATCGCTGGCTTCGCGCCTCGAACGAGCAATCTGTCGTGGCCGACCCGCCGTGGGTGGCCCGCTGCTATCGTTCGTTTCTTGCGGCCGAGTGGTGGGTGCGGAGCCGGGATACGGTGGCGCTCATGAGCTTGCTGCGTCGAGGCGACTCGGTCGCGAGATCGGCACGAAGCATCCCGAGACTGGTAGATGCATGGGCGGACACCAGTCTGGCGCGCGCCGCGCTCGCGCTCGCCCGCCGTGACACGGCGGAGGCACTGCGCCGGTTCCTCGCATTCCCCGACTCCCTCTGCGCCGGGTTCTATACCTCGCTCTCCCCAAGCCTCGCACCATTGAACATGGTGCGATTCGACCTGCTCGCGGCAACAGGCCGAAACCGCGATGCCGCGTCGCTCTTCGATCGGCAGGTCACTCTGCCGCTCACCCTGAGTGCGGTCATCCGAACGCTCGCGCGGGCGCGCGTCGCTGAGCGGCTGGGGGATCGCGCCGTCGCCCTTCACGCGTACCAATTCGTCATCGCCGTCTGGCGCAACGCCGACCCGGACCTGGATCCCTACGTCGCCGAGGCGCGCGCTGCTCTCAATCGCCTGGGAGTGGAAGGGCACTAAGGGCGGAGAGCCCTCAGGGACGGGATCGGATCCTTGCCTCCCGCAGGACATTCTTGATGACCCGCTGCAGATTCTGGTCGACAACGAGGCTCGATCCGAAGCCCAGCGAGCCGACTGAGAATACGAAGTTCTTCTTCCCCTTCTGGCGGCGATAGACCATCTCCGCACCGGGGTGGACGTCTCCCGGCTGGTTCATGCCGTGGGCAAGGAGTGTGAAGGCGCCCGGCGGAGTCCCCTCACAGCGATAGTCGATCTCCCACTGGCTCGCGGCGCCATGGAGCCCCTTGCGGCCGATGGTATGCCCAACGACACCGCGGAGGAGCCGGTGCCTCGGTTCGGCGACCTCGTAGGGTGTCTTAGGGTCGGGCCACTCCACCGATTCGAACCCGACGCCCAGTATGGCCCGCTCGGGCCGCGGCGGCTCGTGGTTGCGCCAGAGGTCGTTCTTACGGGCGCGCTCGTGGTCGCAGCTCGCGAGCGGGCCAGGCGAAGCGTGCTGCAGGACTAGCATGACCTTACCACCCGCGTCATAGCTCACTTCCTCGTAGAGGCCGTTCCCTCCCAAGTAGATCAGGTTGCCACCCCGCGTGAGGTACGTTTCCAGCTTGTCGCACATGCCCTCCGTCCAGTATTCCGGATGCGTGTTGAGCACCAGGGCCTTGTAGAGCGGGTCGCCAGCCGAGATGCCTTGGATGCCACCGTCGAGATCGTGATCGGAATAGAGGTCGAAGGGATAGCCGTTCTTCTCAAGCCAGGTGAGCACCAACACCTCGGCGCGGGCACCACAAGCGGTCATCCCGCGAATATGACAGCAGTCACGGGTCTGCAACTCGCTCGGGCAGGTTCCGGGGTTCGGCCGCTCGAAGCTTAGCTGCTGCGGCAGTGGAGAGCCGCCGTAGCAGTGATACTTGGACTTCCCGCCCCAGCAATTGTATGCGTTCCACGTGTTGACGTTCGCCAGGACGGCGAGGTTGTTCGCGCGCTCGGACGGGCTGGGTTTCACGACGAAGACCACGTAGCACGCGCGCATCTCCCGAGGGTCCGCGCCATCCGGGCAGCACTCCGCGGCATAAAGCCCCGGGGGCCATTGGCGGGGGATTGTAAACTGGAAGCTCTTCTGCCAATTGCACCCGTTCTTCCAGGCATCTGCGGTTCTGATCTGAAACTTGGCCGTGTAACGGGTCGCTTCCGACTGCATCACTTGGTCTTCAGGGAGGTCGATGTAGGCGCCGGGTATGCCCTGATTCCGTTTGACCGTGCGACCTAGTCTCAGGTAGCGGACCTCGTAGTCCACAGTGGGGTGTTGCGACTCCGCTCGTTCGGTCACCGAGAGTTTGAATTCGAGTGGTTCACCGGGCGCGACCGAGAGCGGCCAGCAATAGCCTTCGACGATTGGTGGCAAGAGGACGCAGCGTGGGAGGCACGCCTGTCCCACCCTCTTCCCGTAGCCGGGCGGCGCCAACGACGGGCGCCCGCCGTCACCCTCAAGGCGGGTGTGACGGAAGTCCCCCTCCGTGTTGATCGAGTAGATCCCGCCGCCTCCAGCACTAAAGACTGCCACCGGGATGTCCCAGCAAAGTGCCTGGCGATCCCCTGCCCGAAGCGCGCCGGCCCGCGCGAGCTGCGCCGTCTTGTGGTGTCGCAACACGCCTCCGGGATCGATCGAGAAGAAGCGGCCGGGACCTGCCGAGAAGACCTGGAGGACATCCTTCCACCCCGTGACCAGACGCCGTGGCGGCCGCACGGTCCACTGCTCATTGGCGAGAATGAGCTGGCTCTCGTAGAGATCGCCGGGCGGCGTCAGCCAATAGAGCCTGCCCGCTTCGTCACAGAAGATCCTCCGGAATGGCGGGTTCTCCCACCCCGATACCGACAAGCCGGGAGGGGAGTGTACGAGTCCCGGAGTGGCGCGATCGAGACTCTCGACCCGGTTGTAGAACATCCTGCCACCCCACGTAATCAGCGCTAGATGGCTCTGGACTCCGTCGAGTCGCTCGTCCTCCTTGACGGG
>Ga0207646_10002585_pt1 | contig 21373 bp, 18 predicted proteins | sample KBSK5502metaG_FD_184343 | JGI IMG/M metagenome (GOLD analysis project Ga0207646, IMG submission 184343) | Corn, switchgrass and miscanthus rhizosphere microbial communities from Kellogg Biological Station, Michigan, USA - KBS K5-50-2 metaG... | ecosystem: Host-associated > Plants > Roots >... | reverse complement strand
CCTTGCTCTATTCTTGGGCTTCTCTGTCATCTTTCTGGCGATAATCATCGTCGGATTTGTGATCACCTGGTTGGTCACCCGGTTCGTGAAATTCGCGAAGCTTCAATGGGCGGACCGAATGTTGGGAGCGGCATTCGGCTTTATTCGCGGATGGGTGATCGGCGCGGTGATATTGCTCGCGTTGACCGCGTTCGACGTGCAAACGGAGAGGCTAAAGAACTCGGAGCTGGTGCCGTATTTCCTGCCCGGCTCAAGAGTCATCGCCGTAGTGACTCCCTACGAAATGAAAGCGAAATTTCTAGTTGGCTACCGTGCGTTGGAGCGCTGGTGGCGGCAGAAGTAAATAAAAAGGCAAAATAATCGACCCACAAGGAAAAGGTTGTGAAAGAGAAGTTGGAATCCCTTGTCGCAGAGATGATTGAGCGCCGGATTTATCTGGACGAAGCCATGGATGAGTTCGAAAAGAGGTTCATCCAGAACGCCCTCAACAAAACCGGTGGTAACCAAACCAAAGCCGCGCAGGTCCTGGGAGTCCACCGTAATACGCTGAATCGGAAGATCGCCCAACACAAATTGAACGGCCACCGGTAGCATTTTTATTGGCGTCGGGCCCACCGGCCAGCCCATTTCGGTAGACGCGTTAATTGATGCTGCGCCCTATCGGGCTTGCGCTCCGCGCGGCGCCTCTTTGAATGGGCAATGGCCGGTCCCCCCACGCCTAATCAGATCGCGACTTCCGTACCAAGGCCTTTCTCCCTCGCGTTTCTGTATGCAAGATCGGCGGCAACGAGATCTTCCAGCGCCATGCCCACGGACTTGAATACGGTGATGCGATTCTCGACATCGGGAGCAGGCTTTGTTTCCGAGACGAGTTCATCGATCGACGCATAGATCGTGTCACGTTGAATGCTTCCCTCGCTGAGGGGAATGACGATGTCACCCGCCTCCTTCAGCGCGCCTTCGTAAGAGTCGACGATGATCGTTGCATTGGCCATGACGTCGGATCCGATTTCGCGCGTGTTCGGACGATACGAACCGATGCCGTTGATGTGAACGTTCTTTCCGATATCCTTCAGCTCAAACATCGGCGTCGAATTTGTCGTGCACGTACAAATGATTTCCGCCCGCTTGAGCTCGTTTAAAATTGCGCGGCGGGACGGCTTGCGAAGTTTCCGCTCGACGCGTTCCGCGAATTCTTCACCGAGTTCGGGCGTTAGTCCGTAGACCAGGACTTCGCCGATCGAAAATAATTTCGTGAAAACTTCCACGTGGTTCCAGGCCTGAACGCCCGTTCCGAAAATCGCCATCGTCCTGCCCCCGGACTTGCCGAGAAGGTCTGTGACGAGAGCTGAAACCACGGCCGTTCGAAGTCCCGTCAGGATTTCGGCATCCATCAGACTGAGGATCTCTCCGGTCTCTGCGCTGACGTATAAATACTTCGAATGAATGAGCGGCAGATTCTTCGCCGGATTCGCATTCATCACGGTGACCAGTTTCATTCCAGCCGCAGAAAGCCCCACGCAATAAGCCGGCATGAACAGTGAGACGCCGTCGTGAGCGGGCATTTCAATCGTGACACGCAGTGGAATTTTCCATTCGCCTTGCGCGAGGCGGCGGAAGCCATCGGTCATTGCTTCAAAAAGTTCTGCGGCGTCCAGCGCGCGCCGCATGTCATCCCGCGACAGTATCAGCATGAGTGGGTTTTCGCTTTCGTTTGCGCTGTTGAAGTTGCCGGACCCGTTCCGTGACCTGTTTCGGCAGATTTTCACGTTCACGAACCGGAAGCAGATCGACGCTTTGCAACGGATCCACGATGAAATTGCTGACGAGACAAAACTCGTCGTATTGCCTGTCGACCGATTGGCGGTCGCCCGGCACATCAAAAAATCTGGCGATTTCGGAACCAAGCGTTTCTTCAAGCGACTCCACCTCGAATTCCTCGAAACCGACGACTCGAGCCTCGCGCACAAATGCAATCTTGCAGCGCGAAACGGAATCCGATCCGAGGATCACGAGGTAATTAAAATTCCACACGGAGAAAAACATATCTTTGTATTCCTTCCGCGCGCGATGAATTTTGTCGAGCTTTCGCCGAATCACTTCGGCTTCTTCGAATCGCATATCTGTCGCGAGATTGTTCATCTTTTCGACCAGCGTGTGGTCGATATCTTCATCGCGTCCCTCGATGAATGCGATCGCCTCATGCACGTCCGCGAGATAACCGCGCCGGTCGATGTCGTTGTTACAAGGGCGCGAGCAGGTGTGCATCTGGAAATAGAGGCAGTCCGGGTGCGGATCGTTACCGCGGATGTTGTAGAGGCAGGGACGCAGCTTGAACGTCCGCTCGAGCGCTGTCTTCAGCCGCGTGAATTGTCCGCGGGAGACGAATGGACCGAAGTAGTCCACGCCGGCTTTGATCTGCCGGCTCGCGTAAATGCGCGGGAAACGCTGCTTCCGATTGATCTTCATGAGCGTGAACAGGCGGAACGTGCGCATCTTGCGATAGGTTTTCGGAAAATGAGTTTTCCTTTCCTTATAGAGGATGTACAGCGTTTCGAACGTCGAGTCCGTCCTGATGTATTCGATTCGTCCCGTGATCTCGCGCAAGTCGAGATCCCGGACGCGCTCGGAGCGGTCGCCGTAATAACGCAGAAAGCGATCGAAGAGGTTGCTCGTCTTATCCAGAACGATCAGCTTCCCGCGAACATCGAAGATTTTATATACGCCGGAATGCTTGGGCAGGTTCGGCAGCGTTCGATCGTATTCGATCGTTTCGAACCGGAACTCCATGACGAATTGTAAGACGAATCGTAACGCTTGCTGAAGCCCCCGTTCACTTCCCGTTGAAGGCTTTCCAGTGGAAAAGCAGGGATTCGCTCGTGTGCTGCATCGCGTAATCCCAGCCGTGGCGGCCCGGATAGAGATGCGCTTCGTGCGGATAGCCCGCTTTTGTAGCATCTCGTCGAGTTGCCGCGCGCCGGCATCGAAGCCGTAGTTGTCTTCTGTCCCGCAGTCGAAGTAGAGCTTGAGGCCGTTGAGTTTGCGTGTGTCTTTCGCGAGCGTCATGGGATTGTTGGCTTCCCAGTACGTCAGGTCCTGATTGATGCCGTAGATTTTGTCGAACATCGACTGAAACATCTGGATGCGCCGATCCGATACCTTCGCCGCCGAAAAATCGGCCAGCAGCACGGCGCTATGGGCGCTCGCGGAGCCAAACAGATCGGGATGTTTCATCGCGATTTTCAGAGCGCCATAACCGCCCATTGAAGTCCCACTGATTCCACGCGTGTTTCGAGTCGCATTCACACGATAAGCCGATTCGATCAAGGGCAGGAACTCCGTAACAATGGCGTCTTCCCACTTTTCGCTGCCGTCGCGCGTGTTCGTGTAGAAACTGGCTCCTCCGTAGGGAAGCGCGACAATGAACTCGCCGATCTTTCCCTCGGCAATCATGCGATTCATGATCTGATCCGTCTGCCCGCGGGAACTCCATCGTGTTTCGTCTTCGAAGAGGCCGTGCAGGAAGTACAGCACCGGATATTTTTTGGCGGGAGACAAGTTGTACGACGGCGGAAGATACACGCCGTACCGGACCTCATGACCCAGCAGCTTGCTCGGAAACGATTTGTATTCGACCTTTTGAGCAAGCAGTTCGGTGCCGAACGCAAGAATGAGGACGAGTGCACGGAGCATCGATTATTCCTCCGGAGAAACTTCGCGGGGTTCCTGGGGAGCGTGTGTGGCGTCGAAGTGCCGGATCTGCATGTTCTCGGCGGCGATATCGGTAAGGTCCACGATGGAGGCGGCGCTCACGCCCATTGTGATGGCAATCGTCTCGCTCAGCTCTTCCTTCGTGGCGCCGTACTTCAACGCTTTCTTGATATGCCCTTCAAGACATCCCTTGCAGTGAGTCGCCAGCGACGCGGCAATCGCGATCAATTCCTTTGTTTTCCGATCCAATACCGAAGTTTTGTAAGTCTCCTGATAAAACTGGAAGTAGATCTTCCGCATTCGAGGATCGACCATCGTGTATGAAGGCCATTTTGGGTCTTTGGTATTCGGCTTATCGGCCATTAAAAACTCCTCGGATAATTCGGTAATTCCGCGTCGGACGCATAAATACCTAATTAGCACACAATGGAACCGTTGAGGCTAATTAGGTATTTATGCGTCCGACGCGGAATTACCGAATTATCCGTGGGAATGGTACGTGTTAGACTGCGACCCCGTCAAGCACGTCCCGGACGGTGGCCGCGAGTGTTACGACCTCAAATGGCTTGTTTACGAACCCGTCGATACCGAGTGTTTCCAGGATGGGAGCTTTCTCCGGCGAGGTGTATCCACTCGATACCAGAACCTTCACATCAGGGGTTTTCTGGCGAATGGAGCGCAGGGCGGTGACCCCATCCATCACAGGCATGATCATGTCGAGGATAACGAGGCTAATGTCTTCGGCGGCGTATTCGACCGCCTCGAGCCCATTGCGCGCCGCTATGACTGAATAGCCGAGATCTTTCAAAATCGTGTCGAGCACTTTCAACATTTCGGGCTCATCGTCCGCGATGAGGATTTTTTCGGAGCCACCCGCAGGCCGCGCCGCTTGATGAACGATTTTCTTTCGAGTTTCGGTGCACGAAGGGAAGCTGAGAACGAATTCGGTGCCGGCTCCGACTTCACTGGTGACGTCGATGCTGCCGCCAATCTGCTTGACGATTCCGTAAACGACGCTCAAGCCGAGGCCGGTGCCCTTGGACTTCTCTTTTGTCGTGAAGAACGGATCAAAAATCTTCGACAGGATCTCCCGATCGATACCCGTTCCTGTGTCTGCAACGCGCACGATAACCTGATCGCCCTGCACGCGTGAGGTGAATTTCAGGACGCCGCCTTCCGGCATCGCATCGCGCGCATTGATCGCCAGATTCAGCAATACCTGTTCGACCTGGGTTTCGTCGGCCTTGATATTGGTCGATTCCGTCGAAAGATCGAATTCCAGGCGGATATTCCGGTCCAGCGTTTCGCCGAGCAATTTTCCCGTCGTCCGAATGGCTTCGTTCAAACTCACAACGCGCCACGTCACCGGATCTTTGCGCGAGAGGGAAAGCAGCTGCCTGGTCAACTGCGCTGCCCGCTTCGATGCATTAATAATAATGTCGGCGAATCGTGTTGCCGGCGAGGCGGGCTCGGTTCGCATCTTGATGAGTTCGGCATTCGGCAGAATGATTCCGAGAATGTTGTTGAAGTCGTGCGCAACGCCGCTGGCGAGCGTTCCGATGGACTCCATCTTCTGGGCGCGCGTGATTTGTTCCATCAGCCGGGTCCTCTCGGTCATGTCCTTGATGATTCCGGAATAGCGGCCGCCATCGGTCACGCAACCCAGCAGTGCAACGATGCGCTCATTCGACGTGGTCAGCAGCTCAGTTTCGAAGTTCTGCACGGCCCGCGAGGTCCGCACCACTTCGACGAACTGGCTCGCCATGTTCGGCGATGCAAACAATTCCGTGAGCGTCTTGCCGACAATCGAGCCGCCGAACAATGCGTCTGCCGCCGGATTTGCATCCAGGATCTGCCACTGCCGGTCGCAAATGTAAACCACGTCCTGCATGCCGGTCACGAGCGTACGGTATTTCGTTTCCGATTCCCGCAGGTGGCTGTACAGACCGATGTTCGAAAAGGCGCTCGAAATCTGGGGCACGACCACCATCAGGGTTCGCACCGTGCGCTCGTCGAAAGCTCCGGGCGCATCATCGGCCAGGCAAAGAATGCCGCTGAGATAAGTCCGCGTCAGCATCGGAACGCAAAGCCACGAGGCCAGCGTCATGGGCAGCGGCCAGTCTTCCGACCAGATCGGATTCTCCATGATGTTTGCGATCTGGATTGGACAGCCGCCGTGTTTAAGATACCGGACGATTTGTGATTGTCCGATCGATACCGGAAATTGCTCGGGACCCGAGAAGATGCTCGACACGGCCTGAAGCTCGAACGGGCTTGCGTCTGAGCCACTGTAGATCAGAGCGTATTTGCAGTTGACGGCCTGGGCGATCGCATCGACGAGTTCAGAAGACAGGCTCCAGATTGACGTATGGTGGCTGATCGCATCACCCACGCGCCGGACTAGAGATAATTCGTCCATCTTGCCGTGAATCGTGTCATTCGCCTGTTCCAGCGCTGACGTCAAAAAAGCTATACGGCGATCCATTTCGTTCGACATAAATTACTGGCTGCGCCCTGTCTTAAGGCTGCGCGCTATCGCGCTTGCGCTTCGCGTCGGGCTTGCATTCTCAAGCCGCTCATGAATTACGTTAAAAGACTGTCGATTTGTGTGCGTCGACCCCTCAGTTCAGCAGCCACATCGAAGAAATCGTCGTTGGTCAAACGCAACGCGCGAAGGACCTCGGGGGCGATTTCTGCGCCTTCAGTCGAGAGGGCGACTTTCGCGCAGATATTTGCTGCGTGAACACATGCCACAACCGGTTCTGCGAGATGTTCCGGCATCAGTGAATGATGATGGGCAATCGCATTCACCAGTGTCGGCGGGAACTGCCATCGCTCGGCAACGCACGCACCCACTTCCGTGTGATCTATTTCCGTGTCTGCGGGGAAATACATATCGATGATCATTTTCCCGACATCATGCAGCAGTCCGGCCATGAAGCAGACGTCCTCATCCTTGATCCTGGCTCGTTTTGCGATCAGCGCGGATGCCGTGGCCGTCCCGAACGAGTGTTTCCAGAATTGCGTGCGATCCTTTCCGCCGCGGCCAATCGTTCCGCAGACGAGCACGCTCAGGGACAGTTGCTTCAGCATATTCATGCCAATGAGAACCATCGCATGTTTGATCGTGCCGATCTTGGCGCGATGGCCGTAATAAGCCGAATTCGCCAGGGCCAATACCCGTGCCGACAGAGCCTGATCACTCGACACGATCGTGGCGAGTTTTTCCGGGCCGGCGGTGTCGTCATCCGCCAGCTTCATCACTTTCTGAGCGATAACGGGCAGCGTCGGGAGGTCGCGAATCGTATAGATCTTTCGTTTGCAATCGAGTACGGCGCTCATAGTCGTGGGTTCCCCCCGGTTTTCGTATCGGAGGGCCCAGCCCGGAACTTTAGCTTGTGTTACGATAGAAAGTTCTTATGCTGCAAACGGTTCTTCCCGAACGGTTCAGCCGCCTCGACGACAGCGAGCTCGACAGCCGCATCCGTAACGCCCGCCAGGCTTTGGGCCGGCGTGTGGTCATTCTTGGCCATCATTACCAACGAGATGAGGTCATCAAGTTTGCCGATGTCCGGGGAGATTCCTTCAAGCTGGCACAGTGGGCCGCAAGCCGAAAAGACGCCGAATACATCGTTTTTTGCGGCGTGCACTTCATGGCGGAGAGTGCTGACGTCCTCAGCGCCGATTATCAAAAGGTCGTTCTTCCGGATATGAGTGCCGGCTGCTCAATGGCCGATATGGCCGGTTTCGATCAGGTTGAAGCATGCTGGGAGGACCTCGAACGCGTCACGTCGTCCCGGATTATTCCTGTGACGTATATGAACTCTGCGGCGAGCATCAAGGCCTTCTGTGGCGGTCATGGTGGGGCTGTCTGCACTTCATCGAATGCTCCCGCTGTGATGCGATGGGCGCTCGAACGGGCGGACAAGATTTTGTTCCTTCCGGATCAGCACCTCGGCCGGAACACGGGTTATGGTCTGGGACTTCGGCTCGACGAGATGCCGGTTTGGGATCCTTACGAAGAACTGGGCGGTAACACGGTTGAAGTTCTCGAGAACAGCCGGGTGATTCTCTGGAAGGGGCATTGCTCGGTGCATCAACGATTTCTGCCGCAGCACGTCGCGCAGGTCCGGTCCCGTTACCCCGATATTCGCGTCATTTCGCATCCCGAATGCCGGTTCGAAGTCACTCAGCTTTCCGACGAAGTGGGTTCGACCGAACACATTATTAAATGCATCACGCAGTCGCCTGCGGGTACCCGGTGGGCCGTCGGTACGGAGATCCATCTCGTGAATCGGCTCAAGAACGAAAATCCGGACCGCCTCATCATTCCACTCGATGACTGCGGTTGTCTCTGCTCCACGATGTTCCGCATCGATCCACAACATCTGCTGTGGTCGCTCGAGAGTCTTGTCGAAGGCCGCGTGCCCAACCAGATCACTGTGGCATCCGATGTGGCAGCCAATGCGCGCATTGCGCTGAACCGGATGTTGGAAATCTCGAACTAGTGCCGTCATCGCTCTCGAATGAGTTAAGCCGCCCAACCAACTGATGTAAAATCCGCGCATGTACTTTCGCCAGTTTTATCTGGCATGTCCGGCGCACGCTTCGTATTTGATCGGATCCGGCGGCGAGGCACTCGCATCGTAGACTGTATGCTGCGTGCGAAACATTATCTCGTTCGAGGCCGCGTGCAGGGCGTTGGTTATCGCTACTTCGCGCTTGAAGTGGCGAACCGGCTGGGAGTGAACGGTTACGTTCGCAATCTTCCGACACGTGAAGTTGAAGTCCACGCGGAAGGCGAAGAAACAAAACTGGAATTATTCAAACGAGAACTTGAACAGGGACCTCCAATGGCGCGGGTCAGCGAAGTGGTCGAAAATGATCTGCCCGTTTCGGGCTCGTATTCGTCGTTTCTCATCCGAGGTTAAACATGGACGATTTGAAGCAAATGATCCGAGAGGTCCCCGATTTCCCGAAGAAGGGCATCCTCTTTTATGACATCACGACGGTTCTCAAGGACAAGGCCGGGTTTCGCAGAATCATCGATGCCCTGACAGAACAAATTCGTCCACTGAAACCCGATGCCGTTCTCGGTATTGAAGCTCGCGGATTCATTTTCGCGCCGGCGCTGGCTTACCATCTCGGCGCTGGTTTCGTGCCGGTCCGAAAACCGAATAAGCTTCCGGCGGAGACGGAACGGATCAGTTATGAGTTGGAATATGGGATGGATACGCTCGAGATGCACAAGGATGCCGTCAGACCCGGCATGCGTGTGGTCATCGCCGACGATCTTCTGGCCACCGGCGGAACGAGTCTCGCCTCCGTGCGTCTGGTCGAAAAACTCGGTGGCCAGGTGGCCGCGGTGAGCTTCGTCATCGAGCTCGAGGCGTTGAAAGGCCGCGAACGGCTGGCCGGATACAACGTCGTATCGTTGCTGAAATATTGATTATCAATAGGCGTGGGGGGACCCGCCAAAAAAATAAGAAAATCGCCGGAAGAAGTGCCGGACCAGGTTCTCAACGAAGTCCAGACGTTTCTGCATTCGTAGCCTTCTCCAAAAATGCGCCGAACGCGCATAAATCGTTGTCCTATATATGGTTTTGATATATAAGGAAGAACGAAAAGAGCTATGAAAAAGAGACTGCTATTAGTCCCGGCGTCTTTCCTCGTCTTCTTGTGCGCGGGCGCCCCGATCCGATCCGGTCTGCAAGCGTCTCCGCAATCCGCTGCTACAGACATTTCAGTGCAGCGTGCCCTTATAGATAAATACTGCGTTACCTGTCACAACCAGCGAGTGAAAACCGCAGGGTTGGCCCTCGATACGGCAGATCTCGCCAACATTCCAGCGCAAAGCGACATGTGGGAAAAAGTCATTCGCAAAGTCCGTGCCGGAATGATGCCGCCGGTGTCGGCACCGCAACCCGAGAAAGCGCAGTTGGATGCAATGTCAACGCTGTTGGAAACGTCGCTGGACAAGTGGGCTGCAGCGCATCCGAATCCCGGAAGGCCGACCCTTCATCGGTTGAATCGCGCCGAATATGGAAATGCGATTCGCGATCTGTTCGCGCTGGATGCCGTCGACGTCACACAACTGCTTCCACCGGATCCGGAGGCTTATGGGTTCGACAATATTGCCGACTCTCTGGGCACGTCTCCGGCACTGATGGAACGCTACCTTTCCGTTGCGTGGAAGGTCACCCGGATGGCGATCGGCGATACGAAAATTCCAACGACGACGGAAACATTTCGCGCGCGAATGGATCTGACGCAACGCGATCACATTGAAGGCTTGCCGCTCGGCACGCGTGGAGGGATGGTTGTCCAGTACAACTTCCCGGTCGACGCTGAATATGAAATCCGGCCGAAGCTGTGGGCGAACACCGTCGAACAGATCGGAGGGCTGGAGCATCCCGACACGCTCGAAGTCACGTTCGATGGCGAGCGAGTCAAACTGGTTAATTTTGGGGGCCATGAAGATGAAGTCCTTGCCGCCGGAGTCTCCGCTGCGGCTCGATCTTCGATTGAAGGGCGATTCATCGCTCGAATCCCTGTGAAAGCGGGGCCGCACACCATCGCCGTGGCATTCCTGAAGAAATCGTCCGCCCCTCCCGTGGACGTCTTGAGGCCCTTCCTTCGAGACAGGATTGATCCGGTTTCCACGAACGGCATGGTTCAACTCGATAAGATTATTATCGAGGGTCCATTTAATGTCGTGCGTTCCGGCGATTCGCCAAGCCGCCGGCGCATCCTGACGTGTCGTCCGGCGAACGATTCCGAAGCGCTGCCATGTGCGAACAAGATTCTGTCAACGGTGGCTCGACGCGCGTATCGGCGGCCAGTGACCGATGCCGAAACGAAACAGTTGATGGGATTCTTCGAGAGCGGACGTCAGAAAGGTTCGTTTGATTCCGGAATCGAAACGGCGTTGGCGTTCATCCTCGTCAGTCCCCAATTCCTGTTTCGCTTTGAAAAGGATCCCGAGAACATTCCCGCCGGCAGCAGCTATCGCGTCAGCGACCTGGAACTGGCATCGCGTCTTTCGTTCTTCATCTGGAGCAGCGTCCCGGACGACCAATTACTCGACCTTGCAATCAAGGGGCGGCTGAAAGATCCCGCAGTCCTCGAAGCGCAGGTCAAACGCATGCTCGCTGACGAACGCGCCCGGGCCCTGGGTGCGAATTTCGCAGGCCAGTGGTTGTACTTGAGGAATCTCCGCGCGAAATATCCGATCGACGATGTCTTTCCGGATTTTGACGACAACCTGCGGAAAGCCATGCAGCGTGAAACGGAGATGCTCTATGAAAGCGTCGTGCTGGAAGACCGCAGCGCGCTGACGCTCCTGAACGCGGACTACACGTTCATGAACGAGCGACTTGCAAAGCACTACGGCGTTCCCGGGATCTATGGCGATCAGATGCGCCGGGTGACCGTGAAAGATGAGTACCGTAAAGGGATCCTCGGTCACGCGAGCATTTTGACGCTGACTTCAAACGACGATCGAACAAGCCCGGTCACTCGCGGCAAGTACATTTTGACAAATGTTCTCGGGACACCGCCGCCACCGCCTCCACCCAATGTCCCGCCGCTGAATGAGCTATCGGGGCGCGTGCTCACGATGCGGGAGCGCATGCTGGAACATCGCGCGAATGTGGTGTGTGCGAACTGTCACAGGCTGATGGATCCGATCGGACTTGCGCTCGAAAATTTCGATGCGGTCGGTAAATGGAGAACCACGGATGGAGGCGCTCCGATCGATGCGCACGACACGCTGTATAACGGCGCAAAAGTTGACGGTCCGGTGGCGCTTCGAAACGTCATCATGAGTCATCCGGATCAGTTTGTTCGCACGATGACGGAAATGCTCTTGACGTATGCGTCAGGTCGAGGGCTGGAAGATTACGATATGCCGGTCGTTCGCTCTATCGTTCGAGAGGCGTCCGGCAAGAACTACAGGTTTTCATCACTGGTACTCGGTGTCGTGAAGAGCGCACCATTTCAAATGAGATTGAAGAAATTAGATAACGACGGTCAAGCTGTAGCAGAGAACAAGTAAGCCCGACAATTAATAGGAGGGAGTTCATGTTCATTACGAAAAAGCACTTGTCCCGGCGCACCTTTTTGCGCGGCGCGGGTGTGACGCTCGCCCTGCCGTTTCTCGAGTCGATGGTTCCGGCACAAACTCCTTTGGCCAGGACGGCGGCGAATCCAAGCGCGAAGTTCGGCTTTATATACGTACCGATGGGATCGATCATGAAGCAATGGATCCCGGAGAAGGAAGGTGTTGGCTTCGAGTTCTCGCCCATTCTCAAGCCTCTCGAACCGTTCCGCGACAATGTGATCGTCGTATCCGGCCTGCACAATAGCGGCGAACCCGGCCACTCCGTCAGCAGCGCGACGTTTCTCAGCGGCGCGATTCCGCACAAAGGCAATCTGCTGAAGCTGAACACGACCGTCGATCAGATGATCGCGCAAAAGATCGGTCAGGACACCACGTTCCCCTCCATGGAATTCGCAACCGAAGACCATTCCAGCCACCTGGGCAGCTGCGCAGGCGACTATCTGTGTTCGTACATGAGCACCTTCACGTGGCGCACGCCGACTCAGCCGCTGCCGATGGAATTGAATCCGCGTGTCGTCTTCGAACGGATGTTCGGAAGCGATGCCGCCACGAAGGAAGAGCGGACTCTGCAGTTAAGTCAAAACACCAGCATTCTTGACGGCGTCAGCGAGAGTATTAAGAGCCTGTCGAAAGGCCTCGGCCCCAAGGATGTGGCGAAGCTGAACGAGTATCTCGACAACGTTCGAGAGATCGAACGCCAGATCGTTCAAGGCGAGAAGCAGCGCGCCGAACACAGCCTTGAAGCGCCGGAAACGCCGAGCGGCATTCCTGAGGATTGGGTCAAGCACGTTAAGTTGATGTTCGACCTGCAGGCTCTGGCTTTCCAGGGAAACATGACTCGCGTTCAGACCTTCATGCTCTCTCGCGAGCTGAGCACGTTAAGCTATCCGTTCCTCGGCGTGCAGGATGGACATCATCCGATATCGCACAATAACAACGTCCCGGAACAGGTTGCGAAGAAAGCCAAAGTGGATACATTCCATCTTTCGTTGTTTGCGGACCACCTGAACAAACTCAAGACCATTCACGAAGGCGACGGCACTGTTTACGATCACGTGCTCTATGCCTATGGCAGCGGCATGAGCAACGGCAATCAGCACATTCACACCAACCTGCCGCTGGTGCTGGTCGGTGGAGCCGCCGGGGCGATCAAAGGTAACCGTCACATTCATGTGAAAGAAGGTTCAACGCCCGCATCGAATCTGTGGCTCTCGATTATCAACGTTGCCGGAGTTCCGATCGACAAGTACGGCGAGAGCAACGGAAGGGTCGAACTCTAATGAAGAAACTGTGCCTTTTCGTGGCGAGTTTTTTCGTCTGCACGGTCAGTGTTCTTGCTGCAGGCGCAGTCGATAACGTTCGACTCGTGAACGCCGTCAAGAGCCGCGACCTGGCGGCCGTCCGAACGTTGTTGAAGCAGCATGCCGATCCGAATACTCCCGACGTCGACGGAACAACGCCGATCATCTGGGCGGCCCATAATGCCGATGCCGAAATCGGAAAACTCCTGGTTGCCGCGGGAGCGAACGTCAAAGCGACGAATCGTTACGGCGTCAGCGCGCTGGTCGAGGCTGCGACGCTTGGCGACGTTGCGATGATGGAAATTCTTTTGAAAGCCGGCGCCGATCCGAATGCCGCTTATGGCGCTGGAGAAACTCCTCTGATGCTGGCCTCACGCTCCGGCAGTCTCGATGCGGTCAAGCTGCTCATCGAACGCGGAGCGAACGTCAACAACGCCGACGAATTCAAGGGATACACGGCGCTTATGTTCGCTGCGACCGAGAACCAGCCTGAAGTGGCCAGTCTCCTCATCGAGCGAGGCGCGGACGTCAATGCCCATTCGCGTCATTTTCAATTCGGCACTCTCAAAGAAGCCAGCGGCGGAGCACTGATGGAGCGAGCCGAAGGCGGAATGACAGCGTTGCAGTACGCTGCTCGCGAAGGAAACGTCGAAACCGGCAAGGTCCTGATCGATGCCGGCGCCGATGTGAATGCTCCGGAGCCGCAGCACAATTTCACGCCGATGCTCATTGCGATCTACAACGGCAAATATGACTTCGCGTCGCTGCTGCTGGATCATGGCGCGAAAGTGAATGACGGCTCGCTGTACCTCGCAATCGAGCTCCGTAACATGGATACGTACAGCAACCATCCCAATCCGCCGGAAACCGACCGCACCCTCACGGCGACCGACATCATCAAAAAGCTGCTGGATCGCGGCGCGGATCCGAACCAGGTTTTCGACAAGAAGCCGCCGCAGATCCAGACGCAGGGAACCGTAGTCGTACCACCCGGCGCAACGCCGTTCTATCGGGCAGTCAAAGCAGCGGACTTGACCGTCATGCGTATGCTGCTCGATAAAGGGGCAAACGCCCGACTCGCTATCAAAGATGGAAGCACTCCACTGATGTTGGCGGCCGGTGGCGGTCCTGCGCGCGCCCAGGAAGAGGAAGTCGTGGATAAAGCGGGCCGTGCGGATCCGGTCGAAGTCGTCAAGATAATTCTCGATGCAGGAGCCGATATCAATGCCGTTAATGTGAATCAGGCGAACACGGCATTACACCTGGCCGCATTGAAAGGGAACGACAAAGTAGTTCAATACCTGATCAGCCGTGGCGCCCGGGCTGATATCAAGAACAAACTCGACAAGACTGCGGGCGAGGTCGGGCCGAAGCACACAACCGACCTGATCGCGAAACTCACCAAGAAAGATTAGCCACAAAGAGGCACAAGAGGCTCAAAAGTTTTTGAGCTTTTTGTGCCTTTTTGTGGCTAACCCCAGATTTTCCTCGCCGTATTGACTACGAGTTCCAGTTTTCGCCACTGGTCGTCGTCTGTAATCAGGTTTCCCGCAGCCACCGACGCAAACCCGCACTGCGGGCTCAACGCCAGATTCTCCAGCGGAACGTATCGCGCGGCCTCGTCGATGCGGCGGCGCAAGTCATCCTGCGATTCCAGCCGCGGCTCTTTTGTCGTGATGAGTCCAAGAACGACATTCTTTCCGCGAGGTACCTGACGCAACGGCTCGAAGCCTCCGGATCGGTTTGTGTCGTATTCCAGCAGGAAGGTATCGACATTCAGGCGGTTGAACAGTTTTTCCGCGATCAGGTCGTAGCCTCCTTCGGTATACCAGCGGCTTCGGCTGTTTCCGCGGCAGATGTGCAGGGCAACCGTCAGATTGTTCCGGGCCAGTCCTTTCAGGCAGGAGTTGTCGCCTTCAATTCCTTGCTCGAACTCGGCATCGGGATCGCGGCCGCTCTGCTTCATCCGCTCGCGAAGCGCGGGATCCAGATAGTGCGAGTAGTATGGCGCGTCGAGTTGAATGTAGGTCGCGCCCTCCGACGCCACCCATTGGACGTCATCACGCACGATTTCGACGAGATCGCGTAGGAAGTCGGCGTACGTCGGATAGAAGCGGTCGGTAACGCCTGTCTTGTAGCTCGCGACAATAAAATTCGATGGAGCCGGCAGCGTCACCTTGAAAGGGCCCGGCGCGTTCTTCTTCAGGAACGGAAGCTCGTGTCCGGTAAGCTTTCGGGCTTTCCTCAGCTTGGCTCCCGCAGCGAGGGCAGTGCTGCCCTCACGTCCGCCGCCGGGTCCCTTCCATTCAAGCTCGACGCGCTGTGGCACAAATCCCTCGACAGCATCCGCCATATCCGTAAGCCAGGATCCTCGGCGCATTTCGCCGTCGGAGAAAATGTCGATCCCGATCTGCCGCTGTTTCTCGAACGCCTGCGCGATGGCATGATCTTCTTTGGCCCGAAGTTCTTCCAACGAGATCTTCGACTCCGCGAACGCTGTGCGGGCCTGGAGCAGTTCCGCGGGACGCAACAGACTTCCAACCTGTTCAGCCCGGTATCGTGCAGGCATCGCACCTCCTGTTTGTCGTGTCAGTCAGTATACGTAGTGCGCGATGAGTTTCGCCAAATAGATCAATCCCAGAATGGGAAGAATGAGAATGACCAGCAGCATGAGAAAAACAGAAACGATGAAGAACCAATCCTTGAGCGGTTTCCGTTCACCGCGCAGTGATTCCCGATAGATTTGCACATTGCGGATGTTCGATTTATAAGCGAAATCGAAGAGATCGCCGACGAATGGAACCGCACCCCCGAGCGAATCCACCGCGACGTTGATCACCATGCGAATGACGGCACTCTTCGGTATTCCACCCTTCATCGCACTGACAATGATGATTGTGGAGACGACGGCGCCAGCCATATCGCCCACTCCGGGAATTAAACCGATCAGCGGATCAATGCCGAAAGACCACGGCCCGATCTGAATGGACTCGTCCATCAGCCACGCAAGCCACTCAATAAAGGGATCTTCAGTCTGGTTCTGGCGTTTCCGGGACATCAAGGATATTCCTGCTCCACAGAGTAAACAACGCGGTATGATGGTGCCATAAGGAGTGGATTTTATGCGCCGCTCATTAAACGTCGTCCTTGCCGCTTTAATGGTCTTTGCTTGCGCCGCAACACTGCCCGCGCAACGCGGTGGGTTCCATGGTGGTGGTGGCGGGTTCCGTAGTGGCGGCGGAATGGGTGTTGGACAAGTCCGCAGTGCGCCGGTGACGGTCTTTCGTGGAACACCGGTTGTGACACCCGGTTTCGCGCCCGCGCCTGTCCGGGTTGTGCCTCCCGGCCGCGTTGCGCCGTTTGCGTTCGGGCGTCCGCATCGTCCCGTGATCGTTGCGCCTGTCATTTCGCCTGGCCTGGGTTTTGGTTATTACTCCCCGTTTGGTTATTCCCCGTTTGGTTACTCCCCGTATGGCTATGCAGGCTCAATTTATGCGCCGCCTGCGTATTCGGAACCTGCGTATGTATCGCCATCGACACAGCAGCCGGCTGTCAGCCAGAACGAAGTTGATCTCGCATATCAGGTAGGGCGGTTAACACAGCAAGTCGAACAACTTCAGCAGAACATCGGGACGTATCAGGCGCCCGTTCCGACGCCATCGGCCGGAAACGCGCAGCCCGCAGTTCCCGTGGTTCTCGTGTTTCGCGACGGCCATCGCATGGATATTCAGAACTACGCGATTATCGGACAGACATTATGGGTGCTCGACGAGGGGACTGCGACGAAGATTCCTCTTTCCGACCTGAACCTCGACGCCACTCAAGCCGAGAATCGCAGCCGCGGTGTCCGTTTTCTGCTGCCGGCAAGATAGTTGTCCATGCAATACACACGTCTCGGAAACTCCGGGTTAATTGTGTCTCGTCTCGCATTCGGCGCGATGACGTTTGGATCTGCGAAAGGCACGGTCTTCGAAGCCATATCGAAAGTCGATGAGAAGCTGGCCACTGGAAGATAATCTCGGTGTCGTCAACCTCGAGCTTCGCCCCGACGAACTCGCGAAGCTGGACGAACTGACGAATCCCATACCGATCTATCCGAATTATTTCAACGAGCGCGTCCTGGACGAGCCGGTTCGCCAGGCGCTGGCTGCCAGGCGCTGATTTGAAATTCTTGCGAAAAGCCTAAGGCTCTCTGTACACTTCCGCAAATAACCCCCCGCGAGAATAGAAGACGAGGAGTGTGTCATGAAAGCGTGCGCCCGCGTGTGTGTGATAGTGGCTTTGGTTGCCGTAGCGGCATATGGCCAGGCCGGTGGAGCAAGTGTCCAGGGAACGATCAGCGATGCGACAGGCGCTGTGTTGCCGGGCGCAGCTGTCACCGTGAAGAATTCCGGGACAGACGCCACCGTTGAATTCGTGAGTGACGAGAGAGGGCATTATGTGGCGCCGCTGCTTCAGCCCGGCGAATATGAGATTCAGGTGTCATTGCCCGGGTTTCAATCGGTTTCCCGTCGAGGTGTTCGTCTTGCGGTCGGCCAGAACGCGGTCGTGGACTTCAAGCTCGATATCGGTCAGGTCACCAATCAAATTGAGGTTGTGGCAGACGCGAATCCCATCAATCTCACCTCAGCCGCAGTCAGTGGTCTGGTAAACGACAAGCAGATCCGCGATTTGCCGTTGAATGGCCGGTCGTTCCAACAACTCGCGCTCCTGCAGACGGGAGTCACAGCCGCGCTGGCGGCAGGCAACGACGTGGTAGGCGGGCGCACTCCAAAAATTTCGATCAATGGTGCACGCCCCGAGCAGAACAACTTTCTGCTCGACGGCACCGACATCAACAACGTTTATAACAAGACGCCGGGTTCTTCAGCCGGCGTACTGCTGGGTGTCGAGGCGGTGCTCGAATTTCAGGTTCTTACCAATTCGTATTCAGCGGAATTCGGCAGATCGGCCGGAGGCCAGATCAATGCGGTCACGCGATCGGGAGAGAACGCGATTCACGGTTCGGTTTTCGAATTCCTCCGCAACTCCGCGCTCGACGCCAAAGATTTCTTTGATCCCAAAGACAAGCCGATTCCACCCTTCAAGCGAAATCAGTTTGGTGCCACGCTCGGCGGTCCTATTCAACGGGACAAGACCTTTTATTTCCTCGCGTACGAAGGACTCATTGAACGGCTGGGCGTGAGCGGGGCGACCTTTGTACCGGACGCAAATGCGCGTCGCGGCATCATCGATGGGCGTGTCATTCAATTGCATCCACAGATCGGTCCCTATCTGGATCTCTTCCCGCTGCCGAACGGGCGGGCCTTTTCCGGCGGCATCGGTGAATATCTGTTCTCGCGATCCCAGCCCACGGATGAACACTTCTTCCAGGGTCGAATCGACCGGCATTTTTCGAACAAAGACTCTTTCTTCACGCGCTACACGTTCGATAACGGAAAAGTAAATCGGATACCCATCAATAAAACCCCGATTGCGTACACGGGCGAGAGCTCGCGCAATCAGTACGTGACCACGGAGTGGCGGCACACATTTTCTCCGACCTTCCTCAACCAGGTCCGATTTGGCGTCAATCGATCGACGTCGCTTGCCGATAACGTCCGCACGATCGATATACCGCCATCCATGTCGTGGATTCCGGGCGAGAAGTTCGGGTATTTCACCATCAGCGGCGTTGTGACCGAAAATGGCGGCGACTACCGGCTGCCGCGCTTCGACCGGCTGAATAACATTTCGCTGAACGATACAACTTTCGTGACTCGTGGCCGTCATGCCATGCATTTCGGATTCGAAGGGCAGCGGATTCACTTCAACCAAAACACGACCAGCCAGCGTGGCGGGATCGTTACGTTTCCCACTCTCGAGAGATTTTTAACCGGCACACCAAGTACCGTCGAGTTTGTACTTCCGGGCAAACTCGATCCGGTGCGTGGATATCGGCAGTGGTTGTTCGCCATGTTTGCGCAAGATGATGTGCGCGTGAAGTCGAACCTGACGATGAACCTTGGCCTCCGCTATGAATTCATCACCGTTCCCACCGAGGTGAACGGCAAGATCTCCAACCTCCGAAATGTGACCGATAGCCAGACCACGGTGGGCGATCCGTGGCACAACAATCCATCGCTGAAAAATTTTGCGCCGCGAGTGGGGCTCGTCTGGGATCCGTTCAAGACCGGTAAAACATCCGTCCGAGCGGGCTTCGGAATATTTTTCGATGAAATCCTGCCGAAGTACTACTTTTTCACAGGCAGCCTCAACCCGCCATTCACAACGAGAACGTCACTCACCAATCCTCCCTTTCCAAATGTCGTCGCGAACTTCGATCCGAATACAGTTAAACCGCAACTGCAGGTTACGAGTTTCGATCTCAAGACGCCGTACATGATGCAGTACAACCTTGCGATCCAGCGGCAGTTGCCCTGGAACTGGGATCTCACCGTCGGCTATGCCGGCTCGCGCGGAAATCACCTGATTCGTGTGGGGGATATTAACCTGGCGCCGTGGACCATCGTGGATGGCCAGAAGGTCTTCCAGCCGCAAGCCGGACGAAGGAATCCCAATTTTGTCGGCGTGTGGCAGCGAGTGACCGATGCCCAGTCCTTCTACAATTCGCTCCAGATCAGTGCGATCCGACGATTCTCCAGCGGCTTCCGCGCACAAGTCTCGTACACATTCTCACGGTCTGTCGACGACGCCAGCGGAATCAACTCGCAGGATTTCAGCAACAACATTCAGTATGTGGCCGACTTTTACGATCGCACCTACGATCGTGGGTTGTCGGCCTTCCACATGAAACACAACCTGACGTTCAACTGGACCTATGACCTGCCGTTCGCCCGTAACACCCACGGAGTGACAAGCGTTCTGTTCAAAGGATGGCAGCTGAATAACATCACGGCCATCAACAGTGGCGCCCCATTCACTGTTCAAATCTCCGGATACAACCGGTCGGGTAATCTCAACACGACGAACTTCTCGCTCAATGAAAGACCGAATTTGAAACCCGGCAAATCAAACAATCCAATCCTCGGTGGACCGGATCGCTATTGGGACGTCACGGCGTTCGAACTGGGACCCGAGAATCAGCGGGGCAACCTGGGACGGAACACGCTTATCGGCCCGGGCCTCGTCAACGTCGACTTCTCGCTCGTGAAGACGTTTGATATTGCCGAAGGGAAATCGCTGCAGTTCCGCGCGGAGGCATTCAATGCGCCGAATCATCCCAATTTCGCGGCGCCTTCACTTCGGACAGCGTTCACGAGCGCATCAGGCGTTCCGTCGCCGACTGCGGGCGTGATTTCCTCAACCGTCACGCGGCCGCGTCAGATCCAATTCGGTTTGAAATTGACGTATTAATTGAAAAAACGGGCGTAGCGTCCTGCTACGCGCCAAGCCAGAACTTGTCTGGCGTAATAGCGAAATCGTGAAAGTCAATTTGTGTCTTTGATACTTGTGAAAGGAGCAGCCTTCGTGCCATTCAAACTCGCTTGATCGGAAAGAGAATCCCAACGTGCAGCCCTGTTGGGAGTGGTAAGCCCTGCTCCAGGTGATGCCCATCCATGCCACTGCAAAGTATGTCCGCACACACCCTGTGCAAAAGCATGTCGCACCTTGTGCAAAAGTTGTGCAAAAGCATGTCGCACCTTGTGCAAAAAGATGTCGCACCTCGTGCAAAAGATGTCGCACCCCGAGCAAAAGATGCCGTACCCCGAGCAGAGCTTTTCCCCATGGGGGAACGGACTGGCTTCAGCGGAAGTGCCATATAATGCATAGGGAGATTAGATAAAGATGCAAGAAGCTCTCATCGCCCTTGCCGTCCTTATTATTGGCGTCATTCTCGGAGTGTTCATCAAACCGACTGAAGCGCAATTGCGGCCGCTCTCCCCCGATCAAATCAAAGGGCCCGGTCATGCTGAGGAGCCCGGCCATCACCACTAACGAAAGACAGTCTGAACCGCGGCCGGCGGGACAGAAGCTTGCGGTCGTTATGGTGGGGTTGCCCGCCCGCGGAAAAACCTTTGTGGCGCGAAAGCTACAGGGTTATCTGTCGTGGCTGGGATATCGCACGCTTTGGGTGAACGTCGGCGACTATCGGCGTTCCCGCGCCGGAGCCAGGCAGCCTGCAGCATATTTTGCGCCCGACAATACTGCGACGCGCGAGGAGCGCGAGGGCTTTGCGACGGCTGCGCTGAACGACCTCCTGGACTGGTTCAACAAGGGCGGCGAGGTCGGCATATAC
>Ga0207646_10002583_pt1 | contig 21376 bp, 23 predicted proteins | sample KBSK5502metaG_FD_184343 | JGI IMG/M metagenome (GOLD analysis project Ga0207646, IMG submission 184343) | Corn, switchgrass and miscanthus rhizosphere microbial communities from Kellogg Biological Station, Michigan, USA - KBS K5-50-2 metaG... | ecosystem: Host-associated > Plants > Roots >... | reverse complement strand
GCCGAATGCTGGTTAGCGCCCGAACATGGACTGCCGGACAAAGCTGCGGGGCGCGGGCCCATCGGCGCGTGCGCGGCGATCGGCTTCGGGATCCACGGTGGTCCGCGGCGGCTCCCTGTGCTGCGACGCGGCCGTGGCCGCCCGCAGCGCCTCCAGTTCGCTGGCGATGTGCGCGAGATGGAAAGTGACGTCCTGGGTCACACGGTTCTCTTTCAACACGAAGCGTCGCGCGCGGAACGCCAGAATCAGCAGCGCCAGCGCGAGGAGTGCTCCGACCGCGATTGCTGCGGCGATGGCGATGTTTCGTGGTGAGAGTTCGACGGATGAAATCCCAGGAAAGGCAACGGCGCCCAGCGCCGCCCCAACCGCGACTTGCGCGTTCATGGTCACCTCCAGGCGAAGCGGCTGGGCTTTTTGCTATTAGATGCGCGGCGGAAGCTCTTGGTTGGGGATTCAGGTCAGTTCATCCTTGTCGAGCAACATTGCGAGCAACGCGGCAGCGTCAAGACCTTCCATTGGAAAATCCCCTACAACCGCGTCGTTCGGTTAAACGGTACTGATCCCGACTCCGAACTCGCCCTCATCTGAACTGTGTGCTTGCGTGTTTGAGCACCTACGACTCAGGTTGGCCCACACCGGAAAGAGGTCTTTCTGGATAAGCCTTCCGGGTTCCGACATTCCAGAGAGTACTCCTGCGCAATACAGGCATCCGTCGCTCGGTCGCGTGGATGTACCTTTCGGAAACTGTTCCTGTAGCCCTCGTAGACCATCCTAGGACAGAAAATGTACTCTCCAGAGAAAGGAAAGCAAGCGGACACAATCGAAGGAGAGCCGCATTGGCCTCTGCTTTAACCCAGGAGAGCCAACCGGGCCCCCTTCCAGAGGGAAGCTTGGGGCTAGGGGTCACAGGTGTGGACGCGCAGGGCCACGTGTTCCGGGAGCGCACAACCGTGCTCAGCCTGGATGGACGCGCGTGTAAGTACAAGTCTAAGTTCGAAGTTCAAGTGGATAGCTGGGTCTTGCTCGACATCGATTATTCCAAGGCCAGCCAGGAGCCAAGCAGAGTCCAGGGGCAGGTGAAGTCGGTCCTTCCGCCGCGAACGAGCGACCAACTATTCCAAATAAGTGTGGAATTAGAAGTTGCCCAGACAATGAGGGTCGCGGAAAAGCTGGCGGACGATCACTTGGTGGCTCAGGAGCCAAAAGACCTGGAGCCGCAGGCCACTGCAATCCAGCCCGAACGGCCGGCCGAATCAGCTTCCACGCAACGCGCTGCAGCGGCGCTTCCACGTCCGCGGGTCGACAAAAGTACTGCGGGGGCCGCGCAAGGTCGCGAACAGCTCTCGAATCCCAGGGAGCAGGTCTTGACCGTGGTTCGTGAGACAGCAAGAGCGGCTGCAAGCGCGGAACTCGGCCAACATCTGGAGACGCTCAGAAACTGGGTATCCCGAGAGGTGGGGAGAGCCGTCCAGGAGGGCGCCGGTTCCCGCCTGGATCAGTTCCTTCGCGAAGCCGTGGAGAAGTACATCTCTGAAAACTTACAGGCCACGATTCAGGCCGTGAACGGCGACTTCGCGAATCAGCTCGTCACGCGACTCGCGGGAAGCGAGCAGCTACGAGCTTCTCTCACAAGCGCTGCTGAAGACCTAACCGCGCGGCTGGACGAATTTTCTCAAATGACAGTCAGGAAGACCGAGGAGGGTTTGACTGCCCGTGTGGTCGCCATCCGAGAGGTGTTCGAAGGATCGGTCGCGGAAACGCAGCGCAAACTTGACGACTTGGGGGCGAATCTGGAAGCCACCCTGGCCAGGGCGCAGGCCATAGAACGAGAGGCAGCGAGATCTGTGCTTAGCTTACGGGAGGCTCTGGAACGGTTCAAGGAAGCCGGAAAAATTGCCGCCGAGGAAGTTGAACAGGGCCATGCAATCTCCTTGGAGACACGCATCGCGGAGTTCACCAAGCAGCTTGATGGGATATCGGTTGAAAGCACGGCCCGCTTTGCCTCGGAGGTCGAGCAGCGGTTGATGCCTCATGTGCGAAGGGCCGACGAGACCATAGAAAAGCTGGCGACCTTATTGCAACTGGCTCAGGGGACCCTCAGGATGCAGGAAGAGCGGCTGGCCGAGCTCTCGCGGACTGCCACGGCGAACCTCGAAAAAGAGATCAACGCTCTCTTCCTGCGCTTGTCGGGTCACGCCTGACTTGCAGGCTCGAGAAGGCCTATCTACCGAAGCAATGTCACAACAAGAATCTCCGCCGCACACCCTCGCCGAAACCTCCGATCGTGACCCTCGCGCCGGACCAACACATCGGCCCAACCTGTCGCAGTCAACCTGGAACCCCAGGCGTCGAAGTTCCAGAGTGATCATCGATATTCCCGTGGAGGTGTATGGCCAAGATCCTGAGAGAAAGGTTTTCTGTGAGGTGACGCGCACCATCGTCGTGAATGCCGGTGGAGCTCTCATCATTCTAGCAACTGAAGTTTGCACGAGCCAGTCGCTGCTGCCGGTACACAAGAAGGTAGGCCAAGAGATCGGATGCCAGGTCGTCCATCGGAAGGAAACAGGGAAAGGGTGGGCCGAAGTGGGCATTAAGTTTGAAAGCCCTTCGCCCATGTTTTGGGGGATCGCTTTTCCGCCTGACAACTGGAATCAGGCCGAGTGCAAGTAGGCGGCTTCCTGTCCGTCTCAACTCTAGCTTGCCCGCGTTTCTCTTTGTCTTCGGCTTCATCTGATGGCTAAAAAGCCCGTCTTCTGAATCAGGCAGTTGTGGAACCTGTGTCGCGACGGTTTCTTGAAGGCCCAGCTAAAAGCTTGGGCCGATCCTCTGTGCTCCGACCCGCGCTTCCAGGATCTGCTCCAAGTGCACTCCATCGGCCGCTGGGACATCGTCTACGTCAATCCGGCCGATGATCCGCGCCAGGCAAGGAAGTAGCCTTCAGGGAATCTTGATTCGGTCCGATGTCGTGACGAAGCCGCCTTTCGTTGAAAAACGCAAGCGGCGTCGCAAGGGCTCGCCCGCGGCCCCGATTGCAAAAAGCTTCTGCCTCGCAGCTGCTTAAACCGCCCGTGCTCTTGCCGCGCCGAGTTCGTATGCCCCTTGCCACGTGGCCTCGACTTCGGTGGGCGAACTCAGCCGAGTCGTGAAGGTGCCCTTGCCAGAGATCTCGCGGAAATCTCCAGTCCCGCCCGTGTATTGCCATGTGCCTTCGACGGTGACCTGCCCGCCGACGGTGGTGACTTTCCCTTCGAAGGTGCCAAAGTCGCGTCCGGCATTGCCGTGGTCGTTGACGAAATAGCCGCGCTGTGTGCCGTTGCCGCCGACGGTGTCCGTAATTCCCCAGTACGTGACCGTGGAGTTGTTCCACTTCTCGTCGGAACTCTTCTGCGTGCCGCTGATTCCGGCGAGACCGAGGATATGGTTGGGCTGATCGAATGCAGAGACCATGGATTGCCCCCGCACGATCCCGGTAAATGACCCTGAAAACGCAGGCATGAGTTGCCTCCTTCTTAGTTTTCCACGTACAGAGAGGCCCGATTCTCCCCGCTCGCCGCGCCGATGTCAAGGAAGGCTCTCCATGAACTTAAGGGTTTGCTGTGTGGAGGCCGCTCTGCACCGCCATCTTCGGTGCTCAGATCAGCCAAATCAACGAGCGAGTAACTAGGTTGTTTGACGACGGAAGGCCGACTCCTCTGGCACTCGTACCGACCACAAAAGGCGCACCCAGCGTCGTTGTCGGCCCGAGTGGATGCGCATACATAATAGATCCTCTTGGTGGACGGATCCTAAAGGTCGAGCCCAAGTAGCCAGCAAAGACCCGGATCGATGTAATCAGGTTCGACCTGCCCTACCCCGGACACAACTGTGTGAGTAACTGGCGAAACGTTGACCATCCGTCAGCGAAGAGGAGAACGGCGATGCATGCCAACTCTATGAAGTTCGTCTGCCACCGCACCGCCAGAGTCCGCCGCTTCATTACCATGTGGACTTCATTGAAACATTCACCGTAAGGCAGTGCACGTCGCGACGCTGGAACCGCGGTGCGCTGACCGTGCCGAACACCAAGCCCGACAGTCGCTCGTTGAGGTCTATCGGGCTGCAGACGGCTGGTAGTCGAACTCAGGAAGCGCCGCCCTGAGGGGCCGAGCGACAAGGTTACTTCTTTTTTGCGGGAATAAGTCGCGGTAGAGTTCGTCGATGCTGCGAATGATCGATGAGCAGGGAAAGCCTACCGAGTCTTGTTTCTTCCCTTTTTGCGCTGATGACCCACCAAGTTGTCACTCTTTGGTACGAAGGGGCTTGAGAACGGAAAAACTCCCAAGCGCTCTTGTTTTCGCGAAATCGCTTTTCCTGTTGAGCGCTGAAGCGAGCGTGCTCGCGTTGCTCGTAAGAGTAAATGCCAGACTTTTTTGCGCTGCGCGCTACAAAGGCCTTAAGGCCGGCAGGGTGCATCAGCCCCTTCTTTGTGAGCTCGCGAACGCGCTTGATGTTAATTGAACTCCAAGCGCTGGTCGCCCTGCGCGGAGTGAAGCGAATCGAGTAGCTGCTTTCGTCGATGCTCCTTCGAACGCCGTCGATCCAACCGAAGCAGAGAGCAGCGTCTACGGATTCCGGCCAAGTGATGCTGGGCTTTCCGGAGTCTTTTTTGTAGAAGCCGACGAGCAGTTCGTGGAATTTGTCGTGATGGGCTTCCAGCCAGGCGCGGAAGTCAGATGGCGTCGGAAAGAATGTTGGTTTTGGCGGCATGGGGGCAAATCGAATCAAGTATAGAGCAAGACTCAATGGCCGCATAAGGCGCTAACGGGACAGGTGACTTCCTGCGCCGAAACTGTTGTTTTGGGAAGGCCCGCCGAAAGGCGACGGTCCGGGCGCAACTGCCGCGCGGAGAGGTAGGTTAGGCCATTGGATTCCCGAGGTTGGGTAATAACTTCCCCCACGACGTACACTGCTAAACCTTCGTGCATGGCCCGCTTGGGCGCTAACTCGCTGATGTTAAAACACTTATTTTGCGCTCGCCGCCTGGTATCTGATTTGCCCCCCATGTAGTTCGAGGTTATCTCCCCCTTACCTAGTCTACACCGCACTAGATTTCAACCCAGGGTATGGTTCCAGGAGGAAAGATGAATCTGAAACCATCGGACTTTGTGGTTGGGCTGCTAATCGCAACCGTGCTTGTGGCAGCTGCGTTGGGTGTAACGGAATACTTCTCAACCATCAGTTATGGCGGGGATCTAGACATGGAAGCCCGCCAGCGAGTTTTGCTGCGTCAGCTAACTCCTAGGGTACCTCGGTTGGAATTTAGTCCGCATCACTCGGCCCCAATCGAGGTCGCGCGGGTTTTCAGGCGTTCAGAGAGGTGCGCGGAAGCCGACCCGGAATTTATCGACCTTGTAGCGCGGGAAGCTCTTAGGGCCGGAATAGACCCACGCATGGTGGCGGCCACGGTAGTTGTGGAGTCGGGTTGCAATCAGTACGCGATTAGCAGCCGAGGCGCGGTTGGATACATGCAGGTCGTGCCTCGTGTGTGGAAGGATCGGTATGACATCGCCGGGCAGTACAACCTGTTCAACGACCGCGACAATCTGCGCGTGGGCGCGGCTATCCTTTCAGAACTTGTGCAAACTTACGGTATTCGGGAAGGTGTGCGACGCTACCAAGGAATCGGTCAAGATTGCCCAACTTGTGATAGGGGTTATACGGCTAAGATTCTTACTTTGGCGAAGCTTCGATGACGATTATGTATCCAAAGCAAGCAAAACTGCGCGGAAAGGCTGTCCTTTCCGCACACCTTGAGGATCAGATCCGACGCGAGCCAGATCACTAAGTTACAAGTAGGTCTGGTCATTCCCTGTTGACAGCCAGGTTTCCCGGAACCCGAGTCTGAATTGGGCAGCATATAGGGTGGGGCGCGCTTCGGGGAACGGCATTACGCCGCCATCTGTGGCAGCCCAGAAACAGATCGACCGCGCCACCTCCCCGGTGTGCGCGCTCGGTTGGTTGCGGGGGTGCGAGCTAGATGACCTGCCTAACGGAAGAATTTTCGCCGCGCGCCGGCAAGTCCCAAAAGGCCGGTGCCCAGCAGCAGGAGTGTCCCCGGCTCAGGGACGGCCGAGACGGTCGAGGCATCTACCGTTCCTCCGCTAAACAGACCGGAATTGGGGGCAATGACACCGGCACTGTTTGTGAACATGAAGAAGCTGTTTGTTGTGTCGATCCCAAAACTACCCGCCAACAGCGTGGGGCTTGATGTCGGCCCGGAGAAGGCCTGCGGTCCGAAGAGCGACCACAGAAACTGTTCGCCGCCGACCGTAGCGTGAACATCGAACAAGCCCCCTGCAGCGTCCACGAAGAAGACGATTTGGGACAATGGATCCGTAGTTGTGGTACCAGAAAACCCGACGGTAAGCAAAGCTGTGACCGTGAAGCTGCCGCTGTTAAAGAACAAAGGGGTCGGGGGTTGTGGCAAGCCAAAGGACAGCGAAAAAGCTGAGTTGGGAGAGCTGAGAGCTGTAACAGGAACGTCTGAGCCGTATGTGCCGCTGATGCTGAAGTCGATCGTATCGGCGCGCGTCACCGAGCAGCCCAAAGCTAGTAATATCAGCAGAAAGCCCAGTGTCGATAACACCCTGCGCATGGCACTCACTCCTTGCTGCGGACTGTGGATGGAACGGTGCACTCGCACTTTCATCTCTGTTACGCCAACAAGAGCAGTCTCGTTGCCGACTTCTTGCGTTGATTTGAAACAGCTTAGCCGAACGCCCGCACGGGAAACGACAATATTTTGCACACTTTGAGAAGTCGCCCCTCCGGCTAGACCGCGGTACACGGCGGGGGAGAGATCCGGTGGCTGCGAACGACAGCCTGGAGCGGGACATCGCGGAGTTGCTAACGCGTCCCGTGGGGCGGCCGAGCCACAAGCCAGTGGTCTGGTACTAGAGCTTTCTCTACCAAGCAGCCAGTTGGAAGACGGCGCAGCGGGTGGTCGCGAAGATGGAGTTCCACTCTGGAGAGTTGTTCCCTCGGGTCGGATTCATCGTGACCAACCTCGAGGCTGACAGCCGGGCAGTGGTGTGTTTCTACAACAAGAGAGACACGGCAGAGCAGTGGATCAAGGAATGCAAGCAGGCTGTGAAGATGACGCGGCTGAGCTGCCATCGGTTCCGATCGAATGAGGTGCGGCTCTGACTGAGTGTGATCGCCTACAATCTGGGCAACCTCTCGCGACGGCTGGTGCTGCTTTTTGTGGCCTCGAAGCAAGGCGGACTGGTTCCATGTCCCGGTGGTCCACACAAGACGGCTGATGGAACTCCAGCAGTCAGAGCCATGACTTGGAGAGACCTTGAAGAATTTGGCAAAAAGCTTAACTCCTTGAATCCTTACGATCCGAGCGTGGTGGGGGAAATCCTCAAAATCGAAGATTGCAACTACGATCGCGCCGGCAACCAGCACCAGCTGTACGGTTTGGCAGTGTCCGCGAAGCGCTACGTCGTCTACACGCGCAGCAAATCAAACTTGCAGATCATCAAACCCAGCGAGCACGGTCTGGGGATTGTGTATGTTCCTGACAAGCGCACGCGCTACAAACCCGTGGATTGCAAAGATCAAGAAACCGATTATCCGCTGTGGATAGTTGAGGCATGGGAGTGCCTTCTGGACGACCATTTCCGAAATATCAGAGATCCTGAAAACGCTCTCGTGGCGCGGGACTTATGGTTTGGAAATTTACCTGCCGCCATGCGCATCCGCGTCACAACACCCAATGTGATGAAAGCCCTGCGCAAACGCGATCCCGGAGCAGCCAAACCTTATAATTTCGCGCTCTCGCCGATACTCATTCAGCCTCCGCCAGATTGCACGCTCGTGGCGCCGTTCAGTAAGCACCCAGAAGAGTGGTTGACGCGGGACTATATCGAGATCCACAGCTTAGATACAGTCAACCTGTATGGGGAGTACCACAGGAAAAAGCTTTTGCCGCAGACTCTTTCGGGCGTTCTTTGGCGCCACTACCTGCACCCGGAAGACAAATCCGTCTCACCTGAAGGAAAGCGCTGCGATGCATATACCAGGGGATTGTTGCTTCGGCGACCGATTCAAGCAATGCCGCCTTTCATCTTTATCGGTAAAGAAATAGAGCACAAGGCGTAAGAGGGTGAAGATATTAGTCTGCTCTAAAACAGCGGACCCATTAGTTATCAGGCCGGCCAACCGCCAAAACCCGCGCCGCCCATGCCCGGTTGATACTCAGAGCAAAACGGTTTTCAAAGCGGCGGCTCATGCGTGAGTCCGGAAAGTCCCAGCATGCAGTTGAACGCTTCCTCAGCGGCGCCCGTGTCCATCTCACCACTCGGGCGGAAATTGCGCAGGCTATCGAGAAACTGGAGCAGGAAACCCGCGACCAGATTCAACCACGATAGAGCCTAAGCACAAGTGCGCGAAAGACTACGATCCTGCTGGCGCGTTGAGCGAGTAGTTCGCCACCAGTGGGTTACCCGTCGTGGAGATCGAAGAGGAAAAACTGGGTGCGGGCAGAGTTGCCGCCATGATTGAACGTCCCGGCAGCTCCCAGTGGATGCGTCCAGCGTGCCAGTGCTATCATACGCGGTACTTTATATCAACCAAGTATCACGGACGCGACGGGCGCGTCCCCCCTGAACCCTTCATGATTGGGGAAACCCTTGACTCCCTGTCCTCAGGGCGCTCCAGCAGTACTCCGCTGGGTGCTCTCCATCTCGATCATCTGTTGCAGCATGGTCCTCAAACCAATCGTGATGTTCCAGCGCGGATAGTGCGATCGGAATTTGTTCAGGTTCGAGATGTAGCAGACGTGGTCGCCCTTCCGCGCCTGCTCCTGATACCGCCAGGCGATTTTACGACCCGTCAACTCTTCCACCAGAGCGACGGCCTCGAGGATCGAGATGCTGTTGGCCCGGCCGCCGCCCAGGTTGTAGACCTCGCCCGGGCGGGGATCGGCGGCAAACTCTTCGACCGCACGAATCACATCGAAGCTGTGAATGTTGTCGCGCACCTGTTTCCCTTTATAGCCGTAGACCGTGTAGGTCTGCCCGGAAAGCGCCACCTTCACCAGGTAGGAAAGGAACCCGTGCAATTCCACGCCGGAATGGTTGGGCCCGGTCAAGCATCCCCCGCGGAAGATTCCCGCCTTCATCCCAAAGTAGAGGCCGTACTCCTGCGCGGCAATATCCGCAGCCACTTTTGACGCGCCAAACAGCGAGTGCAGCGTGCGGTCGATCCGGCAGTTCTCGTCAATGCCGTCGTAATCCTCCGGTTTGGCGTAGTCGTAGCGAGTCGTCAGCTCGCGCAGCGGTCTTTCGTTCGGGGCGTCGCCGTACACCTTGTTGGTGCTCAAGAAGACGAACACCGCGTCCGGGCAATGCTGGCGGGTGGCTTCAAGCAGGTTGACTGTGCCCAGGGCGTTCACCTGAAAATCGAGCAGGGGGATTTCGCGGGCTTTGTCGTGGGACGGCTGCGCCGCACAGTGCAGGATCCAGTCAAAGCGGTGCTCCTGGAACAAATTAAACACTTTGCTCTGATCGCGTATGTCCAGGTCGCAGTGCGTGAAGTTTTTAGTGACGCGGCGCAGCCGTTCCAGATTCCACGTCGTATCGCCCTGCGGACCGAAGAAGACGCGCCGCATGTTGTTGTCCACGCCGATCGCGTGATGGCCCTGCCGGTCGAAATGCTCCACGGCCTCCGAGCCGATCAGACCACTGCTCCCGGTCACCAAGATTTTCAAACGCTTCATGCCGTGCCCCCTGCCGGCACCGGCCAACGCCGGGCCTCTCACGAAATCAAGACGGGTTTTGCGCGCGGTTCGGAAACTGGTATTGCGAGCCGCGGCAAGACCTCGGTTGCGCTCACGGTGCACTATCCCCACCGGGTAGCGCGCCGCGACCTCCGCGGTGCGATCCTGCGACCCGTCGTCAATGATGAGAATCTCATCGGAGTATTTTGCTATTTTATTGCCTGCTACGCCAACTGGCACGGGTTGATTCTGGTACGTGGGCCGATTGATTGTCGGCAAATGGTCTACAATTAGGTGGCGGTCGTGCCTGGCAGGATGTTGCGCACGGCGAAGGCCGACTTGGTGGCGCGCAGAGCGTTGATGGGTGATATCGAGCGAGAAGACATCAAGCAACTCCAAAAACAGACGCCGGGGGTTCGCTAAAGACGATATGCCTGCGGCATTCGGAACACCTGCCGACGAGCGCAGGGCTGAGGATTCCCGATGACGGCTAGCACCACGCTCTCCGTGATTGTGCCGGTGTACAACGAAGAATACCTGGTGGAGGCCAGCCTGTCCCGGCTCCGAGTCCTCGGCGAATCCGACCTACTGCGTCAGATCCAGGTGGTTGTGGTGGATGACGGGTCCACGGACCAGACTCCGGCCGCCCTCGCGCGCTTCCAGCAGTCCATCGAAAGGCACCCTGTCGGCGGCAAATTCGAGTGCGTCTTCCTCCGCCACCCGCACAATCGGGGGAAGGGAGCTGCGATCTCAACCGGCCTCCAGCACGCCGACACCGAACTTACGGTGATGCACGATGCGGACCTGGAGTATCAGCCGCGCGACTTGCTGAAGATGATCCCGCTGTTCCTGGACGAAGGGGCGGACGCCGTCTTTGGGTCCCGTTTCTTGGCCGGGGAGTACAAGCGGGTCCTCTTCTTCCGGCACGCCCTGGGTAACGCCTTGCTCACTTTCCTCTGCGACCTCGTTTGTGACCTCAACCTCAGCGACATTGAAACCTGCTACAAGATGGTGCGCACGGACCTGCTGAAAAGTATCCCGCTCGAAAGTTCCGGCTTCGGGATCGAACCCGAGCTGACGATCAAACTGGCCAAGCGCGGCGCTCGCATCTTTGAAGTTCCCATCAGCTATGCGGGCCGGACCTATCAGGAAGGCAAAAAGATCAATTGGAAGGATGGAGTGCGTGCGCTTGCAGCCGTCGTGAAATTCTCGGTTTCCGACCGGACGTACAGCGCGGACGAGTACGGCAGCGAGATCCTGAACCGCTTGAATCGGGCGCCGCGGTTTACGCGCTGGATGGCTGATACGGTGCGGCCGTACGTCGGGGAGCGCGTGTTGGAGATGGGCGCGGGGATCGGGAATATTACTCTGCAGTTGGTGCCGCGATCGGTCTACTGGGCCAGCGAGGTCAATCCTCTGTATCTGGAGCACCTTCGCAAGCTGGGCGAGACCCGGCCCTATCTTCGCGTCACCTTCGCCGACGGCAACGTCGCCAGTTCATTTCCGAGCGGCGAGCAATTCGATACCGTCGTTTGCCTGAATGTGCTCGAGCATCTCCAGGATGACATAGCTGCGCTCCGGAATATTAGAAACGTGTTGCAGGAGGGCGGCCGAGCCGTCGTGTTGGTTCCCCAGGGCCCGCGCCTGTACGGGAGCCTGGATCAGATCCTCGGACACTGCCGGCGGTACACGCGGGAGCAGCTCGTTACCTTAGGGGAACAAGCTGGCTTCCAGGTGAGCGCGGTGCTGCCCTTTAATCGCATGGGCGTGCCGGCCTGGTGGCTCAACGGCCGCGTGTTGCGGCGGAGGACCTTCAGTCTTTGGCAGATCAAAATGCTGAACCTTCTGACGCCGTTTTTCCGAAGGCTGGATCGGTGGATCCCTTTGCCGCCTCTTTCGTTGATCGCCATTCTCGAAAAGAGGACGGGTCCTGGCCTGCGCGCGGAGGAGAGATTGCAGGAACCAGCCTCGGAACGCGTAGCAGCCGCGAGGTCGCCGGAAAGCCTATGAGCCTGACGCAGGAATCCGTGGCCCAAGCGCCGCAACCGCTGGTTCGCATTGCCGCTCCCCGCGGCTGGCTTGAATTGTGACTCGGGCCCAGGTCAAACTCCCGCTTCAGCCGTGCGGCACCAAAGGTGGGCAGTTTTTGGCGCAGCGCGACCAACTGCTCATCGACTTCGCGGAGTGTTCGGCGCGGGCAGTGCTGGGGGGGCGCGGCTCCGCTCTTACAGCCCCGCCAGCCCCTGCTGCTGGCAGCGACGCCACCACTTCCGCGCCGTGAGCGCACTGTTGGTGAAGGCCCGGGCGGTCGGCTTGAGGCCGTGCTGGTGGACGTGTTGGACCATCCGCAGCCGGTGGTTGATTTAGATCATCTAGTATCGGCTGCGTTGCTGCTTCGAAGGAAGAGCGAGCTCAGCGGTCTTCGTTTGGTCTGTCTGGGGCAAGGGAGACCGGCCAATTGGCAAGCCAGTTCCGCAAACTTGACCCCCAAAGGATCGCCGTGATTCTTTGACAAGGGCTTACCCAAGTTGATGGCTTCGCTTACCTGTTGATGATCGTTCGGCAAGCGGGCAAAGATATGGTGGTGAAAGGCTTTCTCTGCTTTCTTCAAGGTTTCTTCGTCGCTGCGATGCCACCGATTGATGACCACCCGAGCATTCCCGTTGTGGACCCCAAGAGCCGCAAGAACCGAGAGGTGGCGCTCGAGCGACCACAAGCTCAGCTCGCTGGCTTCCGCGACCAGGAGAGTCAGGGGAGCCGGCTCCGCGAATTGAATCCAGTCGGACGAGCAGGTCCCGCCGTCTATAACCATGTACTCGAATACCGTTTGAGCGACATTGACAACTTCGGCCAGCGCTCTCCCCGCGGATCTCAACTGCTCGTCTGGAGAAGGCGTTCCCGCCAAAACTTGGAGGCCGCTCGGGTGCGGGGTGAGCAGACCTCCGAAAAAGTGGCCATCCATCCGCCCCACGTTTTCCAGGGCGTCGCAAACCGTGTACCGCGGCTGCAGATCAAGCAGCAAAGCGATGTTGCCTATGGGAACGCCAAAATCCAGAAGCCCTACGCGCTTCTGGGTGATCTTAGCCAACTGGACGGCCACATTGACGGCCACCGTGCTGGTTCCCACGCCGCCTTTCGATCCCATCACCAGAATCACCTTTGCTGCCGGACTTTTTTCTGCCCCCTGCCGCCCTTGAAGGAAGCGGCTCAACGTGGCTTGCAATACTTTGGGATCAAGAGGCGTGCAAAGGAACTCCTGCACCCCGGCGCGCATGGATTGCAACAGCAACTCCGGATCCGGTTGGCTCGCTGGCGAACAAGCGATGAGGAGACTGCCAGGGTGTAGCTGGCGGAGGGTAGAGGCAAGCTTCAGAGAGGATTCCCGGTCCGGCGAAAGGTCTAAGAGGGCAACGTCAAGAGCGCCCTCGACAGGGTCCGCGTAAACGTCGGCCGACAAGCCCCACTGGTGCAATGAGCGCACCAAACCCGTTTGCTCCAGGCAATCTCGCAAAAGGCTTCGGCTTATTCCGTCTGGGCTGAAGACGGCTACGGTTAAGCCGGCAGACTGCCGTTCGACGGAGAGTTTGGGCTCATTCTCCGGGGTCTCTCGAATTCCTATGGCCGGAAAGACAGCAATGGAAGAGGCTTGTCTCTTCATGAAGTAACGCACTCTACGCGATCTCGGTCTTTCGAAAGGTGTGCGATTGGCCTGGATCACAGGGCGGGATAATCACTAAGGCAGTGGATTCCTCCTCTGCCGTTGCCTCATGCGGGGACGCACAACCTTCTCGGTATATCGACAAGGCTCATTTGCGGCGGGTCGATACCCGCTCTCCAGCGCCTTCTCTTGGGTCACAAACGCACCGGGTTTCATCTTCCCGTAAAACTGGCTGTCAGGGCAGTAATACAGCCCGGTTTGCTTGTAGATCCAGACTTCAACGATTGACGCCGCAGCCACAGTCGGTGTCTTTAGCTCAGGTAGCTGGTCCACGCGTCCCCCCCTCTCTAGAAGAGGAGAAATCATTAGAAATGCGAGTAGGAGAAAACTACCCACTAACAAAAGATTCTGACATGTGCGGTAGGTCATAATCGGTCGCTTTTTTATTAGCGGTTCGCCCGGCACCCCTGCCAGAAGAGCCTTTAATCGAAGCACGGAGCCCGGGGGTACCACAGAAACCGACCTTGTCCTCCCCCTTCATTATGCAAGGCGCTCTCCAAATCGCCGATCTCCCTGCATATTTCCGTACTCTACAATCTCATTGAAAAACCGCCACTTAGCCCCTCCAATGGTTTCAGCCGAAGGCGAACCCTCACCAGCGTGAAGCACTCATATGCATAATTTTTCCGTAAAAGGGAGGTTCGGGGGGGCGAATGTGAAGGGTTGAGCCAGACATTGCGGAACAGCAGCGTCCTACCAGGGGGAAGGAAGGAGAAAGCCGCGGATCTGCAATCCGGCCGGGGCATCCAGGCAGAGGGGCGCAGAAAACTCCTGCGCCTGGTGGGGTTGCTGCGTCCTCGCGGCAAATCTGGAGCGTTTCGAGGGTGGTTGAGGAGGCTGCTAGCCGTGGTGGCGCAGGTCCTCCGCCCCGAGGCTATCTCTGTTCGCCCCCAGGATCTCGCGCACCTTCCACCCGAGCTCATCCGGACTGAACGGCTTCTCGATGAAGGCCGTTCCCGGGCTGAGAATCCCGTAATTGATTATGGCATCTTCTGTATAGGCCGACATGTAGAGCACCCTTATGCCTGGACGCAGTTTCTCCAACCGCTCGACCAACTCGCGTCCCTTCATCCCAGGCATGACCACGTCCGTGAGCACCAAGTCGATCGGTCCTTTGTGGCACTCCATGAGCTGAATCGCGTCCGCGGCGTTCCTCGTCTCAACCACGGTATAGCCTTTTATCTTCAGAAACTCGCGCGTCATGTTCCGTACCGCATCGTCATCTTCCACCAAGAGGATCGTCTCGTCACCCTGCACAGAATCAGGAAGTGCCTTGGGGATTTCGACCGCCTCAATAATTTCCTCAACGCGTGGAAGGTAAATCTGAATTGTTGTCCCCTCGCCAAGTTTGCTCGAAATCGTGACGCATCCTTCGCTCTGGCTTACCGTCCCGTAGACAGTTGCCAGGCCCAGTCCAGTTCCTTTGCTTCTATCCTTGGTGGTGAAGAAGGGTTCAAAGACATGCGACTGGGTCTCCTCGTCCATCCCGTGCCCGGTATCACGCACTGCTAACATCACGTAAGGCCCGGGTCGAACCCCGGGGTGATGACGGACCCAGGTCTCGTCCAGATGAGAGCTCGCGGTCTGGATCGTCAACTCGCCACCGTCAGACATGGCATCCTGGGCATTAAATACCAGATTCATGATGACCTGTTCCATCTGCGCGGGGTCGGCCCTTACCCTTCCTAGCTCGGAATCAAGATCCATAACCAGATTGATGTCTTCCCCAAGTAGGGACGGCAACAGTCCCGCCACTTGAGTGACCAGGGCGTTGAGATCTAGCACCCGCGGTTGCAGCACCTGCTTGCGGCTGAAGGCTAGGAGCTGCCGGGTCAATGAGGAGGCTCGGTCCGCAGCCTTCAGGATCCCCTGCAGCTCCCGACGCAGCGGATTATCAGGGCCAAAGCAGTTCAGCGAAAGCGCGGCATGGCCGCGGATGACCATGAGCAAGTTATTGAAGTCGTGGGCCACGCCACCTGCCAGCCGTCCGACTGCCTCCATCTTCTGCGCCTGGCGCAATGCTTCCTCGGCTTGCTCGCGCCCGGCAATCTCTCTTTTTAGCTCTTTGTTGGTGGCTGCCATTTCCTGAGCGTGAAGCTGCGACGTTTCCGCCATATAAACAGCAAACGCTAGCAGCCCAGCCATCAGGACGCCCCCGACCAAGGCTATCCACGGCATCGGGGATCGCGCATACGCAAGTGTTTCAGGCTTCGGCCAGGCCCGCGCTCGCCAGGTTAACTGCTGAAACTCGATATCTGCTTCCTGGGCCCATACCTCCTCCCGCGGCGCGCCAGCTCCGGCGCGACTGTAGATTTCCTCGTCCCCCTCGTACACCGCCACCCAGTAGTCCTGCGCCACGTCTTGGAGGATCGAGTGAAGCAGCTCCTGATAGCGGAACACGCCGACCAGAAAGCCGCCGAGTCTTTTCTCCTGGTAGACGGGCACGCAGACCAGGAAACCCCGACCGCCCTGTCGCAAATCCACCGGGCGCGTAACCATCGTGCGCCCGCTGTCCTCGGCGGCGTGGAGCGCCACGAGCTGGCGCGCATCGGCGCTCAGGTCTGTGCCGAGGTCGCCTTTATTCCCTCTCCGCGGCGCCACCCAGCGCACGCGGAACGTCGGGTCCGCCCATTCGATAGCCTGGTAGGCGCGGTAGCCGCTCATCACCAGCGCCGCATCGGATTCCAAGTCCACATCGTTTGGTTGGCTGCGAACCTGCCAGCGCCAGGCCATGTGCTCTAACGGCAGAATGCGCGCTTTCAATTCTGGCTCGATTTCATTTTTCACAAACAAGGCGTGCGCTTTCGTCTCGGCTTGGATCTCAGCGAACTGCCGGGTAAGCAGCCGCTGGCAAAGGATCAGCGCGGCTAGGACGGTGATCAGGCCCACGATGGCTGGCAACAATAACCGGTCGATGAAACTTCTGCGCATCTGTTTTTCTCGAATGCCGTCAGCTCATCTACGTGCGTGGCAGGTGCCTAAGGCGTCCTGCCACTCATGCCTCGGTCGGTCTCTTCGCGCACACCTGCCCTCAAAACTCTAGCTTGCCCGCAGTGAGCAGATGCTGCTCTTCCTAACCTAGAAAAGTCAAGTTCCAAGCGCGATGGCATCTTGAACAACTGATTAGCAGAGGTAAGGAAGGTTCCTTGGGCGCTAGGCCGATGCGGCGCAGCAGCACGACTGTCGTTATCATTTTGAGCAAGGTCAAAGCTGAATCGCAGATTCCGCTTATGGTCTGAGCCTATCCTCACCTTATAAGTCTCCGTGGATAATTCCTCGATAGTCGGTGACCGACGCGGCTGCCCGCGGCTGATAGTCAACTCGCCTGTCTACGTCAATCTGGGCCCGAGCGCTGGCGGCTTCCTGTGCGACCTCAGCAAAGGCGGATCGGCTATTGATGTGTTTGGTGGCCTGTGCAATCAGGTGATCCGACTCGGGTTTGACCTGCCGGATACCAATGATCACATCGAGGCGATCGCGCAAATTTCGTGGACAAACGAATTGGCACGGAGAGTGGGGTTGGAGTTCGTGGACATATCTGAGCGCGCACGCCAACAGATAGGGGATTGGATTTCCCTTCAGAACATCGCAAAGCAATCCGAGGTCGAGGAAACAGTACAGTTTGAAACTTCATCAACCCAGACCGAGATAGAAAGGCAGGCCCTCTGGAGCAATGAGCACCTGGCCGAGTTACGGTCCACTCTAACGCAAGCTGGGAGATTCCGCGAACCCAAGCTGAGCGAGCAGATCATCGGCAGGTTAAGAATCCTCTCCGGCCTCGCAGTAATAAAATCCTCGCTGGGCTTTGTCGTGATACTCAGCGCCTTTTTCGCGTTGGGCTATGCCTTAGGACAGCATCAGTTGCAGATTCGCGCTACCAAAGCCGCGAACGGAGAGCCGACCCGCCCGAGTGAACATTCGAGAGCGTCTGTGACGATGGAACATGCGGTTTCGAAGAATAGTCTATTGCCTAAACTTCCGTTCATTCCGCATGGTGCCGTCCTGTTGCAGGTGGCTGTGTTGACGCGCGAGCGGGACGCGCTGGCGCTGGCCGAGACTTTGCGGCAGAAGAAGTACCCCGCGTTCGTCTTGATGCCCGGCGCCAACCACTATTACCGCGTGCAGGTCGGCCCGTACCTCGATGCCGCGTCAGCCCGCTCAGCCAAGCACAGGCTAAAAAACGATGGATTTAGGGCCATTGTCAAGCGTTGAGGGTGCGACCCCGATCGGGTCGCGATTGGACGTTGCAATGTCTGACAAAGGCCTCGTCTTCTGGTCAGCCCAGCGGCCCGGACACCCTACGTGCGAGATATCCCTAGAAGGCATCCCCCACAACCGCAGCGGGCAGCACAAAATCAAGAAGCTTGCCGGGCTCAAGCCCGGTGACGGATAGTCGCATATCCGCTGGCGAGAATACCGCTTGAGGTACGATATTTTGGGGCGAGGGGCAGTCCTGCACTCGTTTCGCCACCGCAGAGAAGCCTATTAGACCTGCGTCCTGGAAGCTGATAAGGACCTCAGACAAGGGTTGCCTACTTGGCAGGCCAATGAGGATTGCGCCTGCTCAGAGAGATCTTCCTTCTTCTGCCGGGAGAGAGGCGCGGGAGGTGTTTCGATCCTTTCTTTTTGTAGCCTTGCACCCCGTTCTCAAGAGCAGCTCGCAGATTTGAGAGCCACTTCTTTCCTCAGCACTCGAGCTTGCTCGTTAGCCGGCGGGGGTGAAGAGGATGCAGCACCCGGCGTTTCTTCGCACCAGTCCGCGCAAGGTTGCGCGCAGGGAAACCGGCCGGGTAACCGAGTCGGCCTTCGCCACGTCTCATGGTCCTAGGGACACGATCTGAACAGCGAATGGAGTTGGGGAGGGAGTCGAGAAATGCGAATCATATCGAAGACACTGCTTGCTGGACTGGCTCTGATCGCCGCATCGCCGCTCGTGGTGGCGCAGGGACCGCCGCCTGAGGGCGCGGGGCCTGACGATGGCCCGCAACGAGGCCAGGAAGTGGACCGGCGACTGGGCGGAGAAATGCGCCCGCGCTTCGCCCGCCACGCGGACTTCCGCGGGGACGGCTGGATGGGACCAGGCATGCGCAGACATGGGGATTTCGGTTTGACGCGGCTCGTGGCAAATCCGGAGATCCGCCAACGGTTGGGCATTTCGTCCGAGCAGGCGGCAAAGATCCGCCAGCAGGAGTTGGATTTCCGGAAGGCGCAGATCCGCAACCGCGCGGACCACGAAGTGAAGCGGCTGGAATTGGCCGAACTGCTGGAGGCCGAGAGGCCGGATCGGACGATGATTGACAAGAAGCTTCGCGAGATCAGTGACACGCAGTTCGCAGCCGAGAAGTCACGAATTGATCACCGCCTGGTCATGCGGGAGGCGCTGACGCCGGAGCAGCGCGAGAAGCTGAAGCAGATATTCAGGGAGTTCCGCCGGGAGCGCGGCTCTGGCCACTTCGGGCCGGGTGGTCCCGGCGGCATGGGGCCGCGCGGCCCTCGCCCGCCGGATGAGCCTCAGGCCCCGGCAGCTCCGCGGAAGCCCGCAGCGCCTAAACAGCCCGACAACTAGTACCGGTCCAACTTTTTCGGGCTAGGCCAGGCGTGCAGATTTCGAGTGAAGTCTCGGCCAGGGGCACAAGGAAGATTGGCTGCAGATAGTTGGAACGGCATTAAGCGGGTGGGCATCAACGAAAATGGCCGTTCAAGTCTGCTCGATAGTTCCTTGGCGACAGCTCCTTGAAGGTGGCTTTTCAGAGAGCGCGGTGAACTCCGACCGAGTTTGGGATCGGAAAGTCCAGGGGAACGGTTAAAAGCGAAGAAGACCATAGTTGAAGCTACCAGGATTACGAACACTGAACTCTGGCTGACATCTTTCTGTAATTCTTGCGCATCTGTGAAGGACGGCTCGCCGGGTCTGTGCAAAATCCGCTTTGAAGGCTATGACGGTGCGCGAGGGAGAGCATGAAAACAAAAACCACGACGATTCTGCTGATTTCCGGATTGCTGAGTGCTGCTTATGTCGCTTCTCTCGGCTCACTTCGCGGGCAGGCACCGCCGGGACCGATGCGTCCGGCGCAACTCTTGCCGCAAACGCAGGCACCCGCCCAGACAAAGGAGCAACAGCCGCGGCAGCCGGAACAGAGGCTGACTATTTCCGGGGCCTGGAAGCTGAACCGCGACGAGAGCGACGACGCGCGGAAGAAGATGCAAGAAGCGAGGGGCGGGAGCGGTGTGAGTAACCGAGGCGGTTCGTCCGGAGGCATGGGGCGCAGGGGAGGAGGCTACCCGTTCCCCGGCGGGGGCGGCGGCCGAGGGCCCTATGGAGGACGCGGTGGAAGCATGGGGGGCGGACAAGGCGACGAAGATCGCCAGCGGATGCGTGAGTGGTTTAATCCCGCGGATTCGCTGACCATCGCGCTGAAGGATGCGGAGGTTGACTAGCCGAAACACGCGGGCGCGGTGCCGGGCGCCGTCGGCGGTCTGGAATTCTACGGATGCCGGAGTGCTCACTCAACAAGCTGCTCAGGCGAGGTCCTTCTTTCTTGTCCTGCTGATGAAAGATCGCAGAGGAAAGCCGCAACTCGGGACCTGTATGCGCTTCCATCACGCGGCATGCGACCACGTTCGGGGGCTGTTGTGGCGCGGGACTTGCTCGAGGCTTCGAGAGGGTCAGGCCGAGCAAAGGCACTGCGAACACCGCAGCTACAATCACCCGAATCGTTCGCATGGAATCGTGCATGCGTGGCTTGATTCCCAGGTGCCGCAAGACGGAGCCGGGCACAACCGAGTATACCGCCCCCGAATCTACCAGGAATCGCAGCCGCGCAGCCTTGCGCGGATGGCCCGGGCTCGCCACGACGACTTCGATGTGCGTCAGACCCATAGCCGCCCTTCTGGCTTCTGGCCTTTCTCTTCGAGGCAGAGTTGGATCACCTCGCGCACGCGCTTCATCAACGTGTCGAGGTTTTTGGCCTGGGTGTGACAACCGCGCACATCGGGCACATGGGCGACGTGGTAGCCCTCCTCATCCGGTAAAATCCCGCTTCCGTTTCACGCGCACCTCCGCTGTGCTTCCAGCTTAGCACAGCGGCGATTTGGTTCAGCAACAGTTCAGTCGGTCCACCCAAAATGAAAAAGGCTCCGGAGGACCGGAGCCTTTTTCGTTGTTTAATCCTGGCGGTGACCTACGTTCCCACGCCGTTACCAGCGCAGTATCATCGGCCCTGCGGGGCTTAACTACCGTGTTCGGGATGGGAACGGGTGTGACCCCCGCGGTATGGCCACCAGGAAAGTCAAGGAAGCCGACAGTCGAAGGTTGACCGTCGAGCTTTGCAACTGAATAAGGCTAGTGAGCCGCAAGTGCTGCCGGGCTCCGCGGAGCGTGGCACGACCGGCTGTCATTCTGAGCGCAGCAAAGAATCTCAACGTGGAGATGCCTCACTGCGTTCCGCATGACAATCGATTGTGTTCCCCTCCGCGAAGAATGACGGTTTGGGAAAGTTTTATGGTCAAGCCGAACGGCCGATTAGTACGGGTCAGCTTCACGCATTGCTGCGCTTCCACCCCCCGCCTATCAAGGTCGTAGTCTGCGACCGGCCTTCTTATCCCGCCGAAGCGGGATTGGGAGACCTTATCTTGGGGCGAGCTTCTCGCTTAGATGCATTCAGCGATTATCTCTTCCGGACTTCGCTACCGAGCGATGCCCCTGGCGGGACAGCTCGTACACAAGAGGTCCGTCCATCCCGGTCCTCTCGTACTAGGGACAGCTCCCCTCAAGTCTCCTGCGCCCACACCAGATAGGGACCGAACTGTCTCGCGACGTTCTGAACCCAGCTCACGTACCGCTTTAATGGGCGAACAGCCCAACCCTTGGGACCTTCTACAGCCCCAGGATGCGA
>Ga0207646_10002582_pt1 | contig 21380 bp, 15 predicted proteins | sample KBSK5502metaG_FD_184343 | JGI IMG/M metagenome (GOLD analysis project Ga0207646, IMG submission 184343) | Corn, switchgrass and miscanthus rhizosphere microbial communities from Kellogg Biological Station, Michigan, USA - KBS K5-50-2 metaG... | ecosystem: Host-associated > Plants > Roots >... | reverse complement strand
GGCCCTGCCGGCACTCGCGATCGCCCAGGGAACCACCGGTACAATTAGCGGCACAGCGCGTGAGGAGGGAACGGGTCGCCCGATTCCAAATGCGCGCGTGACAATCGTCGGCACCGGCATCGCCGTACCGACGAGAGATGACGGCAGCTACACCATTCGTGGTGCGCCGGCAGGAGCGCAGGAGGTTCGGGTGCTCGCACTCGGACACGTCACCCAAAAGCTACCGGTGACAGTTCCCGCCGGCGGAACGGCAACCCTCGACTTCTCGCTCGCCGCGACGGCGATCCAGCTCGAGCAGGTCGTCACGACCGCGACCGGCGAACAGCGCAAGACTGAAGTCGGCAACGACATCCCGAGACTCAACGCGGCGCAGACGGTGGAGACCAAGCCGGTCACCAACATCACCGACCTGTTGAACGCCAGAGCACCGGGTGTCGAAGTTCTCGCCGGCACCATGACCGGGACGGGGCAGCGCATCCGCATCCGCGGCGTGAACAGCCTCTCACTCAGCAACGACCCGATCGTGATCATCGATGGCATTCGCATGGAGAGCGCGACTGGCTCTTCCAGCATCGGCATCGGTGGATCGAATCCGAGCCGCCTCAGCGACATCGATCCGAATCAGATCGAGAGCGTCGAAGTGGTCAAAGGACCATCGGCCTCGACTTTATACGGAACCGACGCTGCGAATGGTGTAATCGTGATCACCACCAAGCGTGGTCGCGTCGGCGCCGCGCGCTGGGACACCTATCTTCAGCACGGCCGGATCTCGGATCACAATACGTACCCGACGGCTTACACTCTGTTCGGCCACTCGCCGACCGGTGCGTTGCGCACGACGGCGCTCGGTAACTGCTCGCTGCCGAACGTCTCACTCGGCACTTGCATTCTGGACAGCGTGGCGGCGCTCAATATTTTCGCCGAGAAGGATCTTACGCCGCTTCACCCGGCGTATCAGGAAGAGTATGGCGCGGGCGTCTCAGGTGGATCGGAGACGCTTCGTTATTTCCTGCAGGGCAACTACGCCGGTGAGCAGGGCGTCTACAGAGTTCCAGATTTCGAGATCGCGCGTTTGCTCGCGAGAAATGGATCAATTCCGGGGGCGCAGCTGCGGCCGAACGCGCTCACCCGTGCGACGTTCCGCGGCAACATGAACCTGCAGCTCTCGCCACTGGCGGATGTCGCTGTGTCAACGGCGTTCATCTCCAGCTCGCAACGTTTGCCGCAGACTGAAAACAACACGACCGGTCTTACGTCGAGCGCGTATGGTGGACCCGGCTACAGAACCAACGGCTTCATTAGCGGAACGACGCTGTTCCGCAACGGCTACAGAGCATTCACTCCCGGCGACATGTTCCAGGAATCGGTCGGACAGGACATCAATCGGTTCATCGGAAGTCTGAGCCCGAACTGGCGTCCTTTTACATGGCTAACCACGCGCGGAAATTTCGGCATCGACTTCATCAATCGGGTCGACTCCGACATCTGCCGCCAGGGACAGTGCTCCGATTTCGGCAGCAGCCGCCTGGGCTTCAAGATCAACAACCGAACGAACTTCTTCCTGTACACATTCGACGCGAGCGGGACTGGGCAGTTCCACTTGTCGGACGCGATCTCGTCGAAGACGACGTTCGGCGCGCAGTACTTCCGCAGCATCTTCGCTCGTAACGGAGCCAGTGGTTCGGTCCTCCCCCCGGGTGCGACGACGGTCACGGCGGGTGCGGTTCAAGGGGCAGACGAGTCATCGACCTTTAAGGTCAACGCCGGCACCTTCTTCGAACAGACCTTCGCCATTCGCGATCGGATGTTCGTGACCGGCGGATTCCGCGTCGACAACAACAGCACCTTCGGAACGAGGCAGCACTCGGCCTTCTATCCAAAGGGTAGCGTTTCGTGGGTGATCTCCGAGGAGCCATTTTTCCCGAAGCCAGGCTTCCTCAGTCAACTCCGGGTGCGGACGGCGTTCGGTCAGTCGGGTAACTCGCCTGGATCGAATGACGCGACGCAGTTCTTTCTTGGCACTACGGCGAACGTTCAGGATCAGGGAACCGCAGCCGTCATCTTCAGCGCCCTCGGAAATCCCAATTTGAGGCCGGAGCGCGCGGGCGAGTTCGAAGGCGGAATGGACATCGATCTATTCGACAACCGCGCCTCAGTAACACTAACCGGATACAGGAAGAAGACGCGCGACGCTCTCGTGCAGCGCATCCTGCCACCATCGGCCGGTGTGTCGACTTCTCGGTTCGAGAATCTAGGTTCGGTCACGAACAGCGGTTTCGAGGCAAGTCTGAGAGCACAGGTACTTCAGCTGAGCAACATTGGGCTGGACGGTCTGTTCAACTACGCGATCAACAACAACAAGTTGGTGAGCCTCGGAACCGTTCCGCCGATCATCGGTGCGGACATCCGCGAGGTGCCGGGCTATCCGCTGTTCGGTGTCTGGCAGCGTCGCATCCTTGCCTACAATGACTTCAATGGCGATGGAATCCTGACGGCCAACGAGATCATCGTGAGCGACTCGGCGATGTTCATTGGGCGCACGAATCCGCACGTGGAAATGAGCTTCACGCCGGGCTTGGATTTCTGGCACAACATGTTCCGCCTCACGGCGCAGCTCGACCGCAAGGGCGGCTATTGGATCAAGAACTCCAATGAGCGCATCCGCTGCAACCAGCGCCTGAACTGCAGCGGGCTGGCGAACCCGAATGCGCCGCTCTGGGAGCAGGCGCGTGTCGTGGCGCTGCGCGATCACCCTTTGAGGACCGAGGGTGGATTCTGGGAGAAGGGCGATTACGCGAAACTGCGTGAGCTCGCACTGACCTTTACCGCGCCAAAGAGCTGGCTGGAGCACCGCTTCATGCCGGGCAACAGACTCAGCATCACTCTGGCGGGACGCAACCTGAAGACCTGGACTCAGTGGACGGGTACGGATCCGGAAGCGGTGACGGCGCCAGGTGGAACGGGCGTCGAAGTCGAGGATCCATTCCAGGCCGTACCACCGCCCCGTTACGTCACTCTCCGTTTCAACCTTGGCTTCTGACGCGCTCTAGCGCTTACCAATAGGACAAAAAAAATGGCAAACGTGAATTATCGAGCGCGCCTTAGAGGAGCGTTGGCGGCGGTGATCGCCGTTGCGACGCTGACGGCGTGCAACCGAGACAAAATTCTTACTATAACCGACCCCGATGTCATCGATCCGGCTAACGTGGGTTCGGCTGAGGGTGCCGAGGCGCTACGCCTTGGCGCACTGACCCGTCTATCCGACGTCACCGGGGGGCTTCAGGGAAGCGGCTCGCTGAACGAAGGCATTTTCCATTTTAGCGGCGTAGTCGCAGACGAATGGCGGTCAACTGACACCTTCGTGCAGCGTGACGAAGCGGACTCTCGCTCAATCACCGACGCAAATACAGCGATGACGCTTGAAGCGCGCGGACTCCACCGCGTGCGCGTCTCGGCAATTCAGGCGATGGCGTTGCTCCGTCAGTGGAAGCCGACCGACACCACGGATGTCGGGCAGATGTACTGGGTCCGAGGTTGGGCGGAGATGACGATCGCAGAGAATTTCTGCAATGGCATGCCGATCAGCTCGTTGGACGCCAGCAATAACATCATCTACGGCGATCAGCTACCGAATGTCGAGATCTATAAGCGCGCAATGGCCAGCTTCGATTCAGCGATGTTGAATGCACCGGCGGGCGTTCCGCGTGCCGACACCGTCAAATGGCTGTCGGGAATTGAGAAGGCAAGAGTCCAACTCGACCTCGGAGACGTGACTGGCGCGGGGACGACCATCGGTGCGGCGGGGGTTCCTGACAACTTCAGATTCACGATGTTTTACACCCAGGTGCTGGGAGACAACCAGATCTGGGCTCTAAACAACAGTGCCGGTAGATGGATGCCCGGTAACAACGAGGGCATCGTCGGTCTGAATTTCTTCAGCGCCAACGATCCGCGCGTGCCGATGTGCATCGGTGGCAGCGCGGCGTGCAAGACTTTCGATCCCAACCAGACGCGTACGACTTCGTTCGACAACAACTTTGGCCCGGGATCGTTCCTCGTGCAACTAAATTGGCCGACGCGCGAGGCGGATATCTCCATCGCCACGGGCACCGAGGCGCGCCTCATCGAAGCAGAAGTCGCATTGAGAACGGGCGATGTCGCGACGTGGCTGGCGAAGCTCAATCAGCTGCGCGCGAACTTCAACACCTTCAAGCAGCCTTCAAACCCCTGCTCGGCAACGTTGCCGCAGGTGACCGGGTGCCCGCTGGTACCCGCCGGTGGCTCGTTACCCGCGCTTACCGATCCCGGAAGTCAGACCGCACGTGAAGATCTGCTTTTCCGTGAGAGGGCTTTTTGGCTCTGGAGCACTGGTCACCGATTGGCAGATATGCGCAGGCTGGTTCGCCCAACAAGCGACGGCGGATTCGGTCGCGCAGAAAACACAGTCTTTCCGAATGGCCCCTACTACAAGGGTGGTTCGTACGGGACGGACAAGTTCCTGGTCATCCCTCTGGCAGAGCAAAACAACCCGCAGTTCCATGGCTGCCTCGACCGGAACCCGTAAAACTCAACCCACCGTCCCCTCACCCCTCAGGATGAGACCAATGAAGAAACTATGTCTTCTTGCTATTGCTGCTGTTTTTGTCGCGTGTAACAGCAACGACAAAATCACTGATGTATTACAGATTTCGAACTTCTTCGCGGTAAGGCTGGATCCGCAGGCAGTTACGCTGGCGCAGGGCGGTACGCAAACCATGACCGTTACCGCGTTCGACGCGAGCTGCCCCGGCCCGGCCGCGACGCCATGCAACCCGCTGGCTCCTGGTAACCCCGTCGCGGTAAACGGAGTTACCACGTTCCGCTCGACCGATACCACAGTCGCCAAAGTGGATGCGAACGGCGTGGTAACCGCGCAGCCGAAAGCGGGCGCGGCCAACATCATCATGACGCTGCAGAACATTCCCGGCGGGACGAGCAAACCGTCGGTAACGCTGGCGGACACAACTCCAGTCACTGTTCTGGCGACGGGTGCCACACCGCCCGCGGTCGCGGGAATGACGCTCACGTCTTCGCGGGCGACAAACGGCGCGGGGTCGACTGACACACTGACCATCACCTACACGGATGCGGGCGGAGCAACGCTGGCAACCCAGCGGGCCGCGACCAACGCCAGCGGGATCGGCAGGCCGGCGTTCTTCACCAGCAATCCTGAAATCGCCACCGTCGGAGCCACGGGCATTATCACGGGAGTAAAGCCTGGAACGGCGACGATTTCCGCGAGCAACACCATCGGCGGCGTGACCAAGACGGCGACGTTCCCAGTCACGATCACCGACCCTGTAACAGCGACGATATCAGTGACCACGGCGACGTCGGGTACTGGAATCATCTTCTTCCCCGATTCGATCACCGTTTCGGCAACTGAGGCGGCGGTCGAAGGTAGACCCAATGCGACAACTCCTGGAGCTGTCGTAACGTTTGCAGTCGTTGGGACAACGCTGTTTCCAACGACATTCACGGCGACAACTACGCCCAACAATGTCGAGTGCTTCAACGTCACGTTCGCCACACCGACCGCGGCGCTCTCGACGACTCCAACCGGTAACTCAGGCAACATTGGAACAGGAGGGGCCGGCAGCACGAACCCGCCGCTGTGCACTGGGTCTCAGGCGCGACTCTTTGTGACACCGGGTACTTACACTTTCAACAGCACCACCAACGGAGCTAAAGGCACGCTAGTAGTGAAATAGCGTGTTGTAGCACAGGGCAGCGGAGGCAGAGTGAAACGCACTCTTCGAGTTTGGGTCCAGATTACACTCGCGATGTGCCTCGCCTCCGCTGCCCGCGCTCAGTCGGTTTTCCTGGGCGCGATCGTAGCTGATGAGGATCCCTCTCCTCCCCTCCCCGGCGCCGAGATCACCATTCCAGCGCTCAACCTCGGCGCGCGCACGGATTCACTCGGCAAATTCTTTTTCAAAGGGATTCCGAAAGGAGTCTTCCGCGTGATAATCCGCCGAGTGGGTTACAACTCCATCGCCATCAACGCGCGCTTCTCCGGCGCGGACACACTCGCCGCTGATTTCGCGCTGACTCCCGTCGCCGTTTCTCTCGACACCGTCAATGTCCTCGGCGGTGGCACCCAGCACGGAAAATTCCTCGAGTTCGAGGAGCGGCGGGCTCATGGAGGCGGGGCATTTCTGACGCGGTCCGACCTCGACAAAGAGAAGGACCGCCAACTCGGCGAGATACTGGCGAGGCTTCCGGGCGTCCGCATCAACCACTATGGTGCGGAGAGCGCCGTCGCGAGCTCGCGCTACTCAGCGCAGCAGTCGCGCGGTGGTGACGCGATGGACCGGAGGAAGGGCGCTCCACGCGGCTGCTACTCGCAGGTTTACATCGACAACGTGCGAGTTTTCTCGTCGGATGTGAATGAAGCCCTCTTCAACATCAACGCGATTCCACCGTCGACTATCCAGGGGATCGAGTACTACGCGAGCCGCGAGGAAACTCCGATTCAGTACGCGTCCTATCGCTCGGAATGCGGAACGATGCTGATCTGGACGCGCATCGAGTAGACTCGCGCTGGCAGGGCATAACTCGAAGGAGGGAAGTCGAACCCGACTTCTTTTTTTTTATAACCGTCGTTTCAGAGGGCTCGGCTGGCTTGCGAATTGCGCCCGAAATGGTCATAACATCATTTCAGACAGTCGCTTATGGCAGACACATCACACCCACCGATTCTGGTGGTCGACGATAATCCCGATAACGCCCACATCATTCGGGATTATCTGGAGGCGCGCGGCTTTCCGATCACCGTCGCCTACAACGGCGATGACGCGCTGAAGGCGTTCGAGGAAGTGAAGCCTTCGCTGGTGCTGCTCGATGTGATGATGCCGGGTCGCGATGGGTGGCAGGTCTGCCGCGACATCAAATCGCATCCGACGCTTGGTCGCAACGTGCGAGTCGTGATGGTCACCGCGCTAGACGACTGGGTCAACAAACGTCAGGCCCTGCAGACGGGAGCCGACGATTTTGTCGAGAAGCCCTTCGAGCTGTCGAGACTTGCAGCCACGGTCGAGCGCAACGTCAAGCTGCTCGTGCCGAACGCGCCGTCCGGCGCTTCAACCTCCGCTCCCAGCCGCTGAGCGTGGACTATCATCAGCTACTGCGCGACTCACTGACGCGCCTGCCGACCGTCGCCGCTACGATCGACAGCATCCGGAAAGCCATTCAGGATCGAGGCGAAGTCGTCATTCTCTACTTCAACTTCGATCGCTACTCGAAGGTGGAAGAAGTCTACGGCTGGGAAAAGCTGGACAGCGTGCTGGAGACGACGGGCGAAGCGATGCGAGAATATCTGAGCAAGAGTCCACTGGCGTCGTCGAGGCTGATGGTGGCATTCCCCAACGATGACGATTTCGTCTTCTTCCACGTTCCCCAGGACGACACGCCCGCAGCGACCGACGCTGAAATCACGGAGCTCACTGCAGGGTTGAAAGACGCTGTCTCCTCGGAGATCGAGCGCGTCCACGGCGAGGACATCGCCGCCTTGTTCGACATCTTCGTCGGACGGGCGCTCGTCGTCTACAATCCGAAGCTTCGGCTGGAGCGGCAGATCTATCGCGGAATTCGCGAGGCGGCCAACGCGTCGAAGAGCCTCGAGCACCGCGAGCAGGCAAAGAAGGTCTCCGATCTGCGCGAGACGCTGCGCGATCGCGGGCTGTATATCGAGTACCACCCGATCGTCATCACCGACAGCCAGAAAGTCTTCGGCTACGAGGCGCTGGCGCGCGGAACGATGCGCAGCATGAGAAGTCCGGAGGTGATGTTCGAGATCGCGGCGCAATCGGATCTGATCTGGGATCTGAGCCGGCTCTGCCGGGAGCGGGCGATAGAAGGGATGGGCAAGTTGCTCAAGGACGGCGAGCTGCTCTTCATGAATGTCGATCCGGCCGATTTCGCCGATCCTTCGTTCGACGTGAACGCGCTCAACGTCAAGGATCCGACGAAGGTGGTGATCGAGATCACTGAGAGAACGGCGATCAAGGATTATCCGAAATTCCGCGGTCGTCTCAAGGAGTTCCGCGACAAGGGCTATCGGTTCGCGGTCGACGATGCCGGGAGCGGCTACGCCGGCCTCGGATCCATCGCCAATCTCGAGCCGGATTTCATCAAGCTCGATATGTCCCTCATCAACTGCATCGACCAGAACTTCATCAAGCAGAATCTGGTGGAGACGATGGTGCGCTTTGCCAACGAGCACGGCGCGATGGTGATCGCCGAGGGCGTCGAGCGCAAGGAAGAGTACGAGATGGTGAAATCACTCGGCGTTCATCTGGTGCAGGGATTTTTCGTGCACAAGCCGAGTACGAGCGGGGTTACGTACCGCCCGCCGATGCATCCGGCGCGCGCTCTCGCCGACGGAGCAAAGTAATCACCAGGTCGTAGGAGCGCTCCGCGGCACCCAAGCCATTCTCGACCACCGACCGCGCCAAGGAGCCGGCGGAATCGCGCGCCGCGCTCGAGCCGAGCCAGTCGGCAAGACGGATCGCCAGGTCGACGGCGCCTTTGATCATTGCACCGCCTCCGTCGTGAATGAGCTTGGCGGCGTCTCGACTCTTTTCATTGCGAGGCCCGAATAAAACTGGCGCTCCGAACGCGGCCGGCTCGAGGACGGAGTGCAGACCGGCGGCATGAAATCCACCGCCCACGTAGGCGACGTCAGCGAGCGCGTAAAGGTCGCCCAGGATTCCGTAGCGGTCGATGAGAATCACATCGGCTCGTGTGGCACTCGGAACATCGAGACGCGCCAGCGTCAAAACACTTGCGCGCGCCCATGACTCGATCGATTTGAGATGCGCGTCGCTGCTCTCGTGGGGCGCGATGATGAGCCGGGCATCGGGAATTTTTTCGCGGATGCGGAGCCAGGCGGGAAGGAGATGCTCCTCGTCGCCAGGCCAGGTTGATCCGGCGACCAGCGTCGGCCGCGACGAGCGGAGCGATTCAACCAACGCCGACGATGGCCGCTGGGCTCGCGCCCAGACCTGGTCGTAGCGAGTGTCGCCCGTCACGCTGATTCTGTCGGGGCGCACGCCCTGCTCGCGCAGACGCTCGGCGTCCTTCTCGTCGATTGCCCCGAGGCGATCGATGGCGCGATACGCGTCGCCGAGCAGCGCTCGCGCGAACGGTCCGCGACGACCGGAGGATTCAGGCAGCGTCGCGCTGATGACTCCAACAGCCACGCCCGACGCAGTAGCGCGCTCGGTGAGCGCGGGCCAGATGTCGAGCTTACTGAATACGAGCGCGTCGGGACGAATCGCCGAAATTATCGACTCTGCGTGCGCGAACGTGTCAAAAGGAAGGAAATCGGAGAAGTCAGCTTTTACCGTACGAGCAAACTGCTCGGCGCTCGGCGAATAAAAAGTGTAAGCGATCTGGACGTCGGGTCGCCGCGCGCGTACAAGCTCGACGACGGGAAGCGCCTGAAGGCCTTCACCGACCGATGGCGCGTGAAACCAGACCAGCGGGTGCGACAGGTCACGAGAAGTCGACGCCCATCGCGAGTATCGCTCGAGGAGTCCGCGTCGTGCGCTCAGCCCGCGGCGGAATTTGGATTTTCCGGCCGGTACAGTTCGGACGAGTCCTTCGGTGACGAGGCCCGCGAAAGCGTAGGGAATTCGCAGCAGCGAATTCACTGCTTGCGATTTTTCACCATGGCGGAATCGATGGCCTTCTGCAGCTCGTCGAGCGGCATCGCCCCCGCCAGCAGCTTGTCGCCGATCATGAAGCTGGGTGTAGCGCTGGCGCCCGCTCTCTGGGCACGGTCGTGATCCGCTTCGATGAGCGGCCGAATCTTGCCCGAGCTCACGCAATCCCGCCAACGCTCCATGTCGACGCCGGTGGATTGGGCGAGCGAGTCAAATACGGGCGCAGGTGAGGGCAGGTTTTCCCAGCGTGTCTGGGTGGCAAAAAGAGCATCGTGCATCGGCCAGAATCTGTTCTGAGCGCCGGCACACATCGCCGCTTCGGCGGCTGGGAAGGCGTGGGCGTGGCTTGACAATGGAAAGTTGACGTAGGCCAGGCGGACTTTCCCGGTCTTGACGAACTGCTCGAGGAACTGTGGATAGGTCTGGTCGTGCCACTGCTTGCAGTAAGGGCATTGGAAGTCGCTGACCTCGATCACCCAAAGTGGTGCTGTCGAGCTGCCTTGAATCCGCGCGAGGTCGGCGCGCGTAATATTAGAATCCGTCGGAGCGCGGCTGGCGACTGCAGTTGTTTCCGCGCGCGTAACTGAAGTGCTTTCAGAACCTTGTCGCTTGTTGTTCGCGGGAGCGCAAGCAAGTGCGAGTGAGAGCGCAGCGAGTCGGCGGATGCGGTTGACTTGTGGTTGAGGCATCTGCTAAATAGACCTCCTGCCAAGCGGTGAAATCAAGGGAGAGCAGATGCGTACTCGAAGCGGAGGAGATAGATACTTACCTCGGTTCTGATCGGCTTTCCTTCGACTGCGCTGACTGCGCTGCGAACAGCCTGGCTGTTCCTCCTTCTACAAGGCATTCAGATCCCGGCTCCGACGGGGCTCGTGAACGATTTTGCTCACGTGCTGACGGCGGATGCGGTGCAGCGAATGGAGCGCATCGCCGACGATGTGCGCACGAAATCCCGGGGTGAGATGGCAATCGTCACTCTCCCCGACATCGGCACACGCGACGTCCAGGAAGTGTCGCTGCAGATCGGCAGAGAGTGGAAAGTCGGCAAGATCGGAAACCCCGGCGATCCGACACGCAACGCGGGAGCGGTGATCCTGCTCGTTCCGAAGGAGACGAGCAAGGATGGACGAGGCCATTGCTTCATCTCGACCGGGCGTGGCACGGAAGGATTCATCACTGATGCCGATGCGGGTGACATCTGCCGCGAAGCGACACCGGCTTTCAGGGAAAGAGATTACAGCACTGGGTTGGAGCTGGTGACGCTGCGAACGGCGCAGGCGTTCGCCAAGGAATTCAACTTTGCCCTCGACACGGCGCTCGCTCCTCCGCCGTTGCCAGCACCGGAGGTTCAGTATCCGTCGAGCGGTGGCGGAATTCCGCTCCCTGTGCTGCTGATCATCTTCCTCATCATTCTGATCGTGCTGAGTAGCTTGCGCCGTCGAGGAGGAGGAGGATGCGGGCCAGGCTGCCTGCCGATCATAATTCCGACTGGCGGTTTTGGCGGTCGACGCAGTGGGTGGGGTGGCGGCGGCTGGGGTGGCGGGGGTTGGGGCGGCGGTGGCGGTGGAGGTTTCGGTGGATTTGGTGGTGGCGGCGGATTTGGTGGCGGTGGTGGCGGCTCGAGCTGGTAGCGGAGGAGGAGGATGATGAAACTCGACGAACTGGTCAAACAGCTTCAGCTCGCGTACGGCGGCGGGCTTCGCTCGGTGGTGCTGTTCGGCTCGGCGGTCGCCGGCGAGCACAATCCGAAGAAGTCCGACTACAACGTGCTGGTGATCGTGGATGCACTGCCGCTCGAACGACTACGCGCGGTGGCGGCCGTGTCAAAGGCGTGGGCCGAGGATGGCAATCATCCGCCGCTGACGTTCACGACGAGGGAGTGGAAATCGTCGTCGGACATTTTCCCAATGGAATACGCCGACATACTCGAGCGGCATCGCGTCCTGTTCGGCGATTCGCCGACCCATGAAATTACGGTCTCGGCATCTGATTTACGCCTGCAGGTCGAGCATCAGGCGATGGGGAAGCTTCTCCAGCTGCGTCAGGCGATCATGGGCGCGGGTGGAGACAATCGATTGCAGCTGGAAGTGCTAGAGAAAAGCCTGAGCACGCTGATGGTGGTTTTCCGGGGAGTGTCGCGCCTGTTCGGGCACGTTCCTTCGCCGGATTACGAAGAGCTGACGCGCTCGCTCGCGCAGCGCGCCGGGTTTTCGCCGGACCCGTTCGTGAAGGTGATTCGACACGTGCGGGGCACAGAAAAAATTCCGCGCGAGGATGCCGCTCGGATTCTGGAGGGATATCTGGCGGCGATGGAGCGGCTGGTGGCATATCTCAACGAATACAAGTCGTAAATTACTGTGGGCTTTGGCCACACAGAGTGTTGTCAATCTCACTCAGAGGATAAGAAAATGAAGCGTCGCATGGTGCTAGCCCTCGCCCCCTTGTTGTTGGGTGTGGGGGGCTGCGGTTACAACCAAATTCAGCGGTACGATGAGAATGCAGCGCAGGCGAAGCAGCAGATCTCGGTGCAGCTGCAGCGCCGCGCGGACCTGGTACCAAATCTGGTGAATACGGTGAAGGGATATGCCCAGCACGAGGAAGCCGTGTTCACTCAAGTGGCGCAGGCGCGAGCGGGATTGGCCGGCGCGATTCAGACTGGCGATCCGCAGCAGATGGCGAACGCCAACGCGTCGCTGACGGGGGCACTCAGTAGACTGATCGCAGTGGCGGAGAATTATCCGCAGCTAAAAGCGGATCAGACCTTCCTGCGTCTCCAGGATGAGCTGGCGGGTACCGAGAACAGGATCGCGACATCGCGAACCGACTACAATCAGGCGGTTCAGGCGTATAACACCTACATCCGCACTTTTCCGCAGGCGATCACGGCGAAAGTGACCGGGGCCAAGCCGAGGACCTACTTTGAGGCGGCTCCGGGCAGCGAGGCAGCGCCGACGGTGGATTTCGGAACCCGGCCGACGACTGGGGCGGCGGCGCCGGCTGCTCCAAAGAAGCCGTAAAACGTATAGCGGCTAATATAGCGAGTAGGGGTAACCCGAAAGAGCGCCGGTGAAGGAGCCGGCGCTCTTTGCGTCGTGCAATGAAATCTTAACCGTCGATGACATGTGCTTAGGGGTTGATACTCTTGACACTCTAGGTGCCCACCGGTAAATAGTTGCCACCCACAACAAATATCCAGCAGAGCCCTTACTACTCTGCCGGGCTTGCCGCGCCTGTGCGGCAAGCCTCACCCATCCAAGCTGGAGACAGGCATGAACAGAATTCGCTCGTCCGTTTTTTCATTGCTGTTGCTGGTATTCGTCAGTGCCAGCGCCTTTGCGCAGACGCGCCGCCTGAGCGGTCGCGTGACTGTCGAAGGAAGCAATGAACCGTTGGTTGCTGCCAGTGTGAGCGTCGTCGGGACGTCACTCGGCACCTACACTGACGATCAGGGGCGTTTCTCCCTGAACGTCCCCGCCGGGCCGGTGACACTCCGCGTGCGCCGCATCGGCTACATCGCAAAGACAACGGCGGTGCCCGCCGGCGACACTGAAGTGAACATCGCCCTGGGGCGTGACGTGCTCCAGCTCGAGACGCAGGTCGTCACGGGAACCGCGACGACGGTTTCCAGCGTCAACGCCGCGAACGCGGTGACAGTCGTGTCGGGTGAGAAGCTCAACAAGGTTCCCGCCCAGACGATCGACTACGCGCTGCAGGGCAAGATCCCCGGCGCGATCATCACTCAGAACTCCGGCGCGCCGGGCGGCGGCGTTCAGGTGCAGTTGCGCGGAGTATCGACGATCAATGCGAGCTTCCTGCCGATCTACGTCGTGGACGGCGTCATCGTGGACAACTCACAGATCGCCAACGGCATAAACGCCATAACTGCGGCGGCCGGCGGCAATTTCGGATCGACCCAAGATCAGCGCGTCAACCGCACCGCCGACATCAACCCAAACGACATCGAGAGCATTCAGGTGCTCAAGGGGCCGTCGGCCAGCTCGATCTACGGCTCGAGAGGCACCAACGGCGTCATCATCATCACCACGAAGCAAGGCCAGGCAGGGCGGTCGAACCTCGACGTGATTCAACGCTTCGGCACTGCCCGCATCTCGAACAAGGTCGGCTCGCGGTGCTTTGGGTCCGGCCAGGAATACGCGGACTGGACCGGCGACACGGCGGTCGCGGCCATCGCCGCGGACATTGCCGCGTATAATGCGGCGACAACCAAATGCCACGACTACGAGCAGGAGCTTTACGGCGAGCATCCGTTCAACTACCAGACGGTTGCGTCACTGCGTGGCGCGACTACAGGTGGCACCAACTACTTCGTGTCCGGCCTCGTCCAGCACGACGGCGGTCTCGCTCTCAATGACAATTACAACAAGCAGTCGATTCGCGTAAACCTCGGACAGAAGTTGGGCTCACGCCTCAACCTCCAGGCGAATACCGAGCTGATCCATTCGCTGACAGAGCGAGGCATCAGCGGCAACGACAACACAGGCATCAATCCGTACACGACTTTCTCGCAGACTCCTTCTTTCATCGACTATCGTAAGCAGGCAGACGGGACTTACCCGGTTGGGTTGTCGGTGAACAACAACAGCAACCCGTTCCAAAATACAGAGCTGATCAAAACCCCCGAAGACGTGTTCCGTCTTCTTGGCAGCGGACTGATGTCGTACAACCTGGTGTCGCAAGATCGGCAAACGCTCGACTTCTCAGTGAGGGGCGGTATCGACGCCTATAACGATCACGCGAGGGTCATCTCGCCGGCGACTGCGTACGTCGAGCAGGTCAACGCGCTGCCCGGTACGCTTGTGAACAACAACGCCAACATCTTTACTGGTAACATCGGCGCCAGCTTCACCCACCGCCTCATTCGAGATCGTTTCACCGCCACGACATCTGCAGGCATCGGCCAGGTTCGTCGTAACGTGGATATCCTCGGCAACACTGGTCGCGGAGTCTTCCCGGGCGTCACTAACGTAGCGTCAGCGACCCAGATCTTCACTACCGAAGCCCAGGACGTCGTCAAGTCGCAATCGATCTTCGGTCAGGAAGAGTTTCTGACGATGGGCGAGAGACTGCTGCTCACAGCGGGAGTCAACGGAGAGCGCACCAGCAACAACGGTGATGCACAAAAGTATTACGCCTACCCGAAGTTCTCTGGTTCGTACCGTGTCCCAGTTCCAACCGCGCGGATCGACGAGTTGAAGGTGAGGCTCGCGTACGGGAGAGCCGGCAATCAGCCGCAGGGTGGAAAATTCACCTTCCTCACGAACCTTATCTACGATGGCGTGACTGGTTTCCGAACCTCAACGGCTCTCGGTCTGCCAACAGTCAAGCCTGAAACTGCCAGTGAAATGGAGGGCGGGTTCGATCTCACTCTGTTCGGAGCTCGGGCGCGATTCTCCGCTACGCAATTCCGCAAGCAGATTGACGACCTGCTCTTGACCGCCGCCGTCGCTCCTTCCACTGGGTTTGCGAGCAAGACGATCAATGGCGGCCAAATCGTGAATCACGGCACCGAGCTCGAGCTGGAAATGACACCGATTCGGACCGACAGGTTCTCATGGGTGTCCGGCACAACCTATTCGAGCGCAAAGGGCAAGGTCACGCGTCTTCCGGTCCCGGGATTCATTCCGGTGTCGGGGTCGTTCGGCAGCCGTTTCGGCAACGCTTTCGTGCAACAGGGGCAGCTGATTACTGTCTTGCAGGCTGTAAACGGCTGCACGGCGCTCAACGCCGCGGGCACGTCCTGCCCGTCGGCGAATCGCGTACTGGTCTTTGTCGGGAACTCAGCTCCTGACTACGAGATGGGTTTCTCCAACGATTTCAGCGCCGGACCTTTCCGGCTCTCCTCGCTTCTCGATTGGAGAAAGGGCGGCCTCGGCGTGAACCTGACCAATGACTACTTCTACGGAAGCGGATTGGCGAAGGATACCGCGCTTGCGACCCGCCAGCTTGCGGCGTTCCGAAAGGGCGTAGATGTCTGGGTGGAAAACTCGGGATTCCTGAAGTTGCGTGAACTCACTCTCGGTTACGAGCTACCGACCGAGATGGCCTCACGCCTCTTCAACGGGCACGCTCAGAATGCCCGAATCGAGCTGAGCGGCCGTAATCTCTTCACTAGAACGAGGTACACGGGTCTCGATCCGGAAGTCTCGAACTTCGGTAATCAGGCGCTAGGCAGATTCCAGGACGTCACACCATATCCGCCCAGCCGCCTATTCTACTTTACGATTGCCACAACTTTCTAACCGAGCGATCAATCAGATGAAGCGATATACAACTATTGTCATCGCACTGGCTGCATTGGCCGCTGCGGGATGCAGGGACAACCCGGTGGCGAACCCGATCGATGCGCCCACCGTAGATCAATTGTCAGGGGCACTGACCGGACCGGCGCTGCAGTTCATCGCCACCGGCGCACTCGCCCAGGACCGAGGTTCCACGAACGTGTTCGCGTACGCTATCGAGGCAGGAATTTTTGCTCGCGATGTCTATCGTATCGATGCGTCTGAGCCGCGGTTCGTCCAGGAAACCTTGGGAGGAAATCCTGACCCTGGCAGCTTTGCTGGCGGTGGTGCCTGGGCAGCTTACTATACCGCAATTCGTGCCGAGAATGCGATCCTCGCCGCACTGGGGAACGTGGCTGCGAATCAGTTCACACCGGCTCAAGTGACTGCGACTCGAGGGTTCTTTCGAACGATGAAGGCACTCGAGTATTGGCGCGTTATCGAAATGCACGACACAGTGGGCGCAGTCATTCAATCCGACGACGCCAACGCGGTAACGGATGTTCGTTGTAAGACTGCCGTCCTCTCCTACATTGCAGCGTTGTTGGACACTGCCAATGCGGATTTCACGGCCGCTGGTGGCACCACCACACTTCCGTTCACCGTGCCGTCGGGATGGAAGACGTCGGTCGCCGGGCGCAACTACTCGGTCGTCTCCAACCTCGTGCTATTGAACCGCGGCTTGAAGGGCAAAGTCGATTTCTATCGCGGATTGAACCGCACAAACCCGACGCCTGCATTGTTCGCAACCGCTATCACGGAGATCACACAGGCTCTCAACGGGGCTGCAGCTGGCGCGGTTCCACCCGCAGATTTCAAGAAAGGTCCATATTACGTCTTCGTGCCTGGCGGATCTGAAAACACGCCCAATACGATCTCTGATTCCAAGATCGGATTGAATCCGCTGGTGAAAGACAGCGTGCAGGCGGGTGATACGCGCGCTTCGAAGATCGTTCCACGCTCCCCAACGGCCGGGTTCGGACTCGCGACCAGTATCACGTACGTTGGAGCTGTGGCCAGCACCGCGAACCAGGCTTTGCCACTCGGCCTCCTGCGCGATGAGGAACTAGTACTACTGCGAGCGCAGGCTTACATCGAAGCGGGCCAGCTGGCGAATGCCATTCTGGACATCAACGATGTTCGTACCAATTACGGCTTGGCGCCGGTCGCGCCAGCCGACAAAAATTCGGCAATCAACGCTGTTCTTTACGAGAAGCGCTATTCCCTGCTGTTCGAAGGTCCGCAGCGCTTTGACGATCTTCGAGAGTACGGTCGCTTGAATGCCACATTTCTCCGGCCGGAGACCAGCACGGATCCATACAACGCAGCTCTCCCGATTCCGCGCGCAGAGCTCAACGCTCGCGGACTAACCACTAACCCCGCTTGCACTCCGTGACGCTTGCGGATATGCGGTACATGTAGTAAGAACTGGCTCGGGACGCTCTCCGAGCCAGTTTGTTTTTTCGGGGCTTCGATTATTCAAACTTCGCTCCGCGAAAGCCCTTTCGAAGTTGGAGGTACCATGCTCACGCGCTGGGTAGTCGCACTGCCCCTCGTCGTCGCGGTCGCCTGCTCGCACCCGCAGCTCGGCCCGGGCGAGATTTACAACTCACAGGTGATAACAGAGGACGAGATCGCGGCAACCCACGCCTCTAATGCGTTCGAGGTGATTCACAAATTGCGGGCGAATTTTCTCACCAACCGTGGGCAGACCGGCATCAACCGCACGGCCGCCAATACATATCCCACCGTATATCTCGACGATCAGGAGTTCGGACCGATCAGTACTCTTTCGAGCATTCCAGCGGCGCAAATTGCGATGATCCGGCTCTACAGAGTCTCGGAGGCGAACGCGAAGTACGGCACGCACAGTCTCACTGGCGTGATCGCCATCACGACCAAGCGGTAAGGGTTTCGCCATTAAACAAAAAGGGGATCGCTTTCGCAGCGATCCCTTTTTTTATGCGGCAGGCACCGGCTCTCTTTTTGGAAAAAGCGGCGCGCCCTTTTGCACTTTCCATCCGCTCGGATCGAGCTTCGCCAGGCGGTCGAATCTCATCTCACTCACTGACCCCGGAGCGCCGAGCGCCTTCCACAGCTCCTCTGATTTCCCCGGCATGAAGGGGAAGAGATACACTGCCTGCCGCGCGAGCTGCCGCACCAATGCGGCTAGCGTGGTCTCGAGCGCCGCACGGTTCGCCGGATCCTTTGCCAGCTTCCAGGGTGCCTGGCGGTCCACGTACTCGTTGCCGCGCGCGATCGTCTGCCACACTGCCTTGAGCGCCTCGTGGAGCAGGAATCCCTTGGGGCCAAACGACTCGTGGTAGCCCTTGAGGTCCTCGATGTCGGCAGCGTCGATTTCGTTGCGCTCGCCGCGCGGGACTACTCCGCCACAGTACCTCTCCACCATTGATATCGTGCGACTGGCAAGATTCCCCAGCGAATTGGCGAGGTCGGCATTGTAGCGCTCGTCGAATCGCTCCCAGGAAAAATTTCCGTCGGCATCGAACGGAACTTCGCGGAGCAGGAAGTAACGGAACGCGTCCGGCCCGTAACGCCCGATAGCAACTCGTAAATCGAGGTTTCCACCTACTGATTTGCTGACCCGCGATCCGCCGACGAGAACCCAGCCGTGCACCCAGATGCGCTTCGGGACGGCGATCCCGGCCGCCATCAACATCGCCGGCCAGATCACCGCGTGAAACCGCGTAATGTCTTTGCCAATCACGTGCAGATCGGCCGGCCACAGCTGCTCGTAATCGGGATTCGGGAATCCAGTCGCCGTCAGGTAGTTGGGCAGCGCGTCCAACCAGACGTACACTGTCTGCTCTTCGCCGCCGCTCCCTTGGCGCGGGAAGGGAACTCCCCAGGAAAACCGGCTCCGGCTGGCAGAAATGTCCTCCAGTCCGGAGTCGATGAACGACAGGATTTCGTTGCGCCGCGATTTCGGCTGCAGAAATTCTTCGTTGGCGACGAGCTTCCTGACGCGATCGGAGTAGGCGCTCAGTCGGAAGAACCAGTTTTTCTCCTCCACCCACTCGAGAACTCGCGTCGGATGCAGAATGCACTTCCCATTGACGATCTCGTTGTCCTGCTTGAAGGATTCACAGCCGACGCAGTACCAACCCTCGTAGGATTTCTCGTAGAAGTCGTTCGGCGAATTGTCGAAGATCTGCTCGATGAGCTGTTTCACACCCGCCTTGTGGGCGGGGTCAGTCGTTCGGATGAACTGATCGTAGGAGATGCCGAGCAGTCCCCAGATCTCCTCGGTGCTCTCGGCGACAGCGTCGACCAGCTCCTGGGGCGAGACTTTTCGCTCGGCGGCAGTCTGCGCGACTTTCTGGCCGTGCTCGTCCATCCCGATCAGGAAATGGACGTTGTCACCCTTGAGTCGGTGATAGCGGGCGATGGCGTCGGCGCCGATTTTCTCGAACGCGTGACCCTGGTGGGGATCAGCGGTGGCGTAATCGATCGCGGTGGTGAGGTAGTACTTGGCCAATTACTGGCCGCCTGAAGAATTCGGATCCTCTCCACCACGCCCGCGGCGCCCCCCGCGTCTGCCGCGCCGCCTTCGACCAGAGCCCTCGTGATCGCGGCCGTTACCTGGTTCGAGGCCATTGCCGTTCCCATTCGGCGCCGGCGCCGAAACGTTCGCGCGCGGGACGAAGACAGGATGCTCCGCCGTGTACATCAATTCGGGAGATATTTCCTCTGGCCGGATGACTTCGGGTGCCTCCTCTTCCTCGGCGTTCGTGACGAGAGCGGGTGCACCAGCCTGCTCCGTCTCCTGCTTGTAGTCTGTCAGCGAAACGGTACGCATGTCGCCCTCGACACCGCGCAACACAATGCGCTCGCGGAAAATGTCGACGCTGACGACTTTCTCCTCGCCGAGCTTCGTCGCCACGATCTTGCCTTCCTTGGGAAAACGTTTGCGACTCTGCACGTAGAACTCGTGCTCATAGCGCAGGCAGCACATCAGCCGCCCGCAGGCGCCCGAGATCTGCGAAGGATTGAGCGAGAGTCGCTGGTCCTTGGCGACGCCGAGGTTGACAGGCCGGAGCTCGGGGAGCCACGACGCGGAACAGTACTGGCGGCCGCAGCGGCCAATGCCGTCCAATCTCTTGGCTTCGTCGCGGACGCCGATCTGCTTCAGCTCGATGCGAGTGCGAAACAGTGATGCCAGGTCGCGCACCAGGTTCCGGAAATCGACGCGCTTATCGGCCGTGAAATAGAGCGTCAGCTTCTTTCGATCCCACTGCCACTCGGCGTCGGAGAGCTTCATTCCCAGATTGTTGGCGCGGACGCGCTCCATCGCCTTGCGACGCGCTTCCTCGTTCAGCCGCTCGAGATCTTTGGAGAGCCCGCGATCCTTCTCGGTGGCGAGACGCAGCGCCTTTCGCTCCGGGAGCGAGTTGCCACACCCGTGTGAGCAGCCACCGTTTCTCTTCTGAGCGAGATCGCCGAGGGAGTGGACGTAGCCGAGATCCTCCCCGCGCTCGACATCAACGATCACCGCCGCGTGCAGCGGTGGCGGATCGGGATAATCCCAGAGAAAGAATTCCTTACGGTTGCCCTTGAAGGCGACTTCGACGAGGTGCGCCACTGCTTACTCCGACCACGCACCCAGACGCAGGAACTTCTGGCGGCGACGCCGCACGAGTTTCTCCGGGCGCATCTTGCGCAACTCCTCGAGGTTCTTGTTCAATGCCCCTTGCAGCGACTTCGCCGCCGTCTCATGATCGGCGTGGGCACCGCCCTTCGGCTCGGGAACCACTTCGTCGACGACCTTCAGCTCCAGCAGCTCCGGCGCGGTGATGCGCAGCGCAGTTGCCGCCTTCTCACGCATCTCCGGACTCTTGGCGTCCTTCCAGAGGATCGCCGCGCAGCCCTCGACTGAGATCACCGAGTAAACCGCGTTCTCCATCATCAGCACCCGATCGGCAACGCCGAGTGCGAGCGCCCCGCCCGATCCGCCTTCGCCGATCACAGTCGCGATGATGGGAACCTGAAGCTGGCTCATCTCGTAGAGGTTGCGGGCGATCGCTTCCGATTGGCCGCGCTCCTCGGCGCCAAGTCCAGCCCACGCGCCCTGGGTGTCGATGAAGGTGATCACCGGCACGTGGAATTTTTCGGCGAGCTTCATCAGTCGCAGTGCCTTACGATAGCCTTCCGGATGCGGCATCCCGAAGTTGCGCCTCAACTGCTCCTTGGTATCGCGGCCGCGCTGGTGCCCGATCACCATCACTGTGTCGTCGTCGAGCCGCGCCCAACCGCCAATGATCGCGGCGTCATCGCGAAACGCCCGATCGCCATGGAGCTCGATGAAATCGGTGAAGGCGAGCTTGATGTAATCGGCCGTGAAGGGTCGCTTCGG
>Ga0207646_10002581_pt1 | contig 21383 bp, 17 predicted proteins | sample KBSK5502metaG_FD_184343 | JGI IMG/M metagenome (GOLD analysis project Ga0207646, IMG submission 184343) | Corn, switchgrass and miscanthus rhizosphere microbial communities from Kellogg Biological Station, Michigan, USA - KBS K5-50-2 metaG... | ecosystem: Host-associated > Plants > Roots >... | reverse complement strand
TACATTTTTCACCCTAGAGCTAAGGCTTCAACCTCTGGCGTTAACAACCCGTCAAAATCTCCAATAGTGAAGAACGAATAAGAAGCCGAGCTTGACGAGGGCCTGGTCGATTTCATCCTTGTAAAGCGTACGCGTCCTCGGTGTTCGCTGTGCTTCCAGGACATTCCGGCAATCAGGGTCAACCACCGAGACGTAAGGCCGCCTCGGCTTGCTGCGATTATCAGAGCATTCGACCTTTCCATGATTCGCAGCAAGAAGAGTGGACGGATCCTGGTTTTCGCGGTTTGGGGCGCTTACGTCCCTCGTAAGAAATTGACCGTTTTGCGGCTCTGGTCGCGTTGCCATCGGCACGGCTACATGGTATATAAGCTGCCATAAACGGAATGGTTGGCGGTCAAGGCCCCCCGGCCAACCTCTACCTTGCCACCCCTTTTCTTTTGTGGCTTCCGTCTTATTTGGCAAACATTTGAGTGCAGGTTCTGTGGCGACTTGTGCCTCGCCACAGATTTCAAAACAGGTTTTAAGTTGAAGTGTCGGCTGCCGGTCGTGTGCGGCGCGATTGTCGGTCAGGCCGAGGAGAAAGCGTTAGCGGCTTTTGAGGCAAGAGCGTCAAAGGTTTCAGGTGACCCGCAGTAGTTCAGTATCGAAACCTCAGCGCCGCCTTACATCACTCTAAAAACTAGTTGGAGGCAGTATGAAGCGAACCACAGCCTCGCATCTTCCGAAGATGCGCAAGCAAAACTTAATCGTCGACGAGTTGCCGGACGAAGTCCTGGTCTACGACCTCGATCGGCACAAAGCTCACTGTCTGAATCACACCGCGGCCCTGGTTTGGCGCCGCTGCGACGGAAAGACCGGGCCGAAAGAGATTGCCCGGCGCGTGCAAAGCGAACTGGATCAACCCTTCAATGAAGACCTGGTCTGGTTGGCGCTGCGCCAACTGAACAAGATTCATTTGTTAGCGGAACCGATCGTCCTGCCGAGCCAATTAGCCGGAATGTCAAGACGCAGGATGATACGAGCTCTGGGCATCGCGGCGACTGTGCCGTTAGTTATTTCAATTGTTGCTCCGACGGCTGAAGCGGCTGCGACTTGCATTCCGCATAACGGTACTTGCCCGGCGGGCGGGCTTCCGTGCTGCGCTCCTTTCAATTGCGATTTGTCGAAAAACCAATGCAAGTGATTTACTCGTGCAATTAATTGAGTGCGAATCTCACCAATTGATTATGGACCTAATCCGGAAGAGTTCTGGTGCTAGTCGATCACATTTTCAGCGCGGTCGTTTCCTATCCGCGTTGCTCGCCGGCGCGTGGCGCGCGGTTCCGACAGTCCCAAGTCTTACTGAAGCTAAGCTGACTGAGATTGCGCCGTTGCTTTGCCAAACCGGTAGTGCGGCCTTGGGTTGGTGGCGGATCACAAATTCCGAGCTGGCCGCATCGCCGGCTGGGCAGGAGTTACACGAAGCTTACCGAAAGTTTCGTCTCTCCGCACTGATTCACGAGCGAGAGATCGCTTACATCTTTTCATTGCTTCGCGACGCTGGCATTGAACCAGTACTCGTTAAAGGCTGGGCTATTGCTCGCCTCTATCCCGACCGGGGCTTGCGGCCTTACGGCGATATCGATATCTGCGTGCGGCCCGATCGGTTTGCCAAAGCTGAACAGGCGTTGAAGTGCCTCGAAAGCCTCGATGGTCATTACGTCGACCTGCATTCAGGTTTTGCGAAGCTTGAACTGTGGTATGGGCGTCCCGCCCGTGGATTACATCATGGGCAGGATGCCCATGCCACGCTGCTATGGGACAAACTCTTCGAGCGTTCGCAACTCGTCAGTCTGGGTGAAGAGAGAATACGTGTGCTCGGCGGCGAAGATCATCTGCGCATTCTTTGCCTGCATCTTTTGCGCAGCGGCGCGTGGCGGCCTTTGTGGCTGTGCGATGTGGCGGTGGCTTTGGAAACGCTCGCGGCGGATTTCGATTGGGAGCGTTGTTTGGGCAACGATCCGAAAATTGCTGAGTGGGTGGCGTGTACGATTGGGCTGGCGCAGCAACTACTGGGCGCGCGGAGCGCGGACATCCCTGTCCGCTTGAGCGCGCAGCGCGAGGCCCCGCGTTGGCTCGCGCCGGCGATCTTGCGACAGTGGAACCGCTCTTTGAATCCGCACGCGATCGAGCCGGCGTTGCCGGCGCTGTTGGCACAAACGCTTGAAGCCCGAAAGTTCTTTGCTGAAATTTATGTCCGCTGGGACCAGCCGGTGCGAGCCACCGTGGCAATGCGCGGTCGCTTCAACAACTGGCCTCGCTGGCCATACCAGTTGGGAGAGTTGCTGCTGCACACTTCAGAAGTGCCCAAACAATTAGCATCGATGATTGTCCGCCGTATCAATGAATTGAATAGCTGGTGGCAACGCCACCGGATCGGGATTGGTAAAGAAGAAGCGCGACCCCGGAGACGTCGGATTCGCAGCGCCTGGTTTTTGCGAACCGGCGCGAGGGAATAGAGAATATCCTGGGTGGTGGGGTAAAAGTGTGTTGCTAGTCTCCGGGGCCTTAGCCCGACCGTCAGGGAGGGCTCCGATATGCATTAATTGAGCCCTCCCTGACGGTCGGGCTAGTGCCCCGCTTCACGACCCGATTGGTAGCAACACACAATTACCCCAGCACCTCATCCTGCAAACCGTTGACGATCTTCTCAGCAAAGCACGAAGCTAGACCGTTGATAAAAATCCTTACTTGACGAGGCTGGTACTCTGGGTTTCTGAAAACGAAACTAGAGGGCTGGATCGCTGAGAAAGGATGGGCTGCGCAGGCAGCACTCAATGTGGACCGAACTGGGAAGAGGCCTCTGCCGAAGATGCGCGAACAGGGATTAATAATTGACGAATTACCGGATGAAGTCCTGGTTTACGACCTCGATCGGCATAGAGCTCACTGTCTTAATCGCACCGCGGCCCAGGTGTGGCGCCGTTGCGACGGAAAGAGGCGGCCCGCGGAGATTGCTCGCCACCTGCAAAGCGAACTCGATCAGCCCTTCAATGAGGACCTGGTCTGGTTGGCGCTGCGCCAGCTCAACCAGATTCATCTGTTAGCGGAACCAGTCGGCCTGCCTGCCAAACTGGCCGGAATGTCCCGGAGAGAGATGGTGCGCACTATGGGCATCGCCGCCGTCGTGGCCGTGCCGCTGGTCACGTCGGTTGTTGCTCCGATGGCCGTGCAGGCGGCAACCTGCGCGGGGAACAATCAGCCGTGTACCAGTAAGGCCTGCTGCTCAGGCTTCACCTGTGATCCTATTACCAAGCGATGCACATAGAGCCATTTGGTCCCTACGTGAGGGCCGTTAATACGATCTGCGAATTCCCATAAATTGGCTCACCGGGATACCTCGTGTTCGCTTCGGGTAATTTAGGGATTCGGTTTTCAGATTTAAACCATAGAGTCTCTGTGGAGGAAACTTAGAGATCTTGCTCCGGGCTTTGTGCCCACCCCAACTAGAACCACCGGAGGAGTCGTGAAGAAAGCATCATCGTTATTGGCGGCGTCGTTAACTCGCTTGAGTTCACGGTTAAGAAGCTTCGTGAAATCCTCGCCGGTCCGTCTTCTTGGCCTCGGCCTTACGCTGTGTGCGGTGTTGGGAGTGTCTCTGTTCCTGACTACGTTTCTCATACCCAGAGATAGTTATGCCGCCGCCTGCAGTTCAAACAACACCGGTGGCGGTAACTGGAACTCAGGCGCTACGTGGTCGGGATGTAGCGGTACCGGTGGAGTACCCGGTGCCGCTGATATTGTCACCATACGAGGTGGAGATACGGTCAATGTCGATACGGTTACAGCGGTCTGCGCCTCGCTGACTGTGAACAACGGCGATGACAATCTGACAGGCACGGTGAACTTTATCAGCGGAGGAACCGGCCAATTGACGGTAGGTGGAAATGTCACGCTGGGCGGCGGCGGGACGAGAGTGGGCGTCCTGACCATGGCCAACGGCGGCGCCCTCAAGATTGGTGGAACATTCACGGTAACAAGCAATGGAAGTTTCACCGCAGGCACAGGTACGGTTGACTTCAATGGTACCGGCGGGCAGACCGTTCCGGTTCTCAGCTACAATAACTTAATAGTCAGCGGGGCGCGCACATCAAACAACGTCACGTTGGCGAGCGGCACGATAAATGTCGCTGGCAATTACAACGCTTCAGCAATATTCACCTCCGGAAGTTACGCCGTCTCGGGGAATACCGTAACTCTGAATGCCAGTTCGGGAACGCAAACCATTTCTGGTACCCCAACGTTCAATAATCTGACTTTGAGTAATACCGGCGTTGCTTTCGATTTCAGTACCTCAACGACAACTATTGCGGCAACACTAACCGCTAATAACGGTTCGATGACAGCTGGAACCTCGAAGGTAATTCTCACCGGTACCGGTAACCTGGCGGGCGGCAGTAACAAGAATTTTTATGACCTGCAAATAAACAGTGGTGCAACTATCACACATACCTCCGGGAATATGACGATTGCGCATGACTTCACTAATAACGGCACGCTTAACTTTTCAGGAACTCGAACAGCAACATTTAATGGGGGCGTAACTCAGTCACTATCAGGAAGCGGAAGCACAATTTTCAATAATCTCACTATTTCAAGTTCCAGCACGGTGAATGCAGGTTCACATAACATCACGGTTGCCGGAACCTCACTCGACTTTAACACTGGATCGACCTTTAATGGCGGCCCGAGTACCGCGACGTTTTCAAATGCCGGAACATTAACCATTGGAGGTGGCGGAACCTACAATTTCGGCTCAGTTACGATCAATAACGGAACTAATCTAGCGAATCCCTCGAACAGAAATTTATCAGTGAGCGGTAGCTGGACGAACAATGGATCTTACTCGCAGGGTACTGAAACCATTACCTTCAATGGCAGCTCCCCGCAGATCATTGGCGGAACCACTTCAACGACTTTTCAAAACCTGAAAATCAACGGCACGTCGACCGTGACGCTCAACACAAATGCTACGGTGCCCGGTTTGTTGACGCTCAACTCCGATCTGACGACCGGGGCCGCAATAGTTTTGACGATGCCTAATACCGGCACGTCCTCCGGTACTGCCGACGTGGTTGGCAATGTGAAGCGTACGGGGGCGTTCGGTTTGACGAGTTACTCGTACGGCAATCCTAATACGACGATCACATTTACCACTCCCGGTACCAGTCCCTCGGATATCACCGTCAAACTGGACAAAGTGCGCCCGGCTGACTTCAATAACGCCATTGAACGCACATATACGGTCAATCCCAACGGCGGCTCAGCTTACGTTGCGACGTTACGGCTGCACTACAGAGCTGATAACCTGGTTGATGATTTGAACGGTAATACGGAAACCAGTCTTACGCTGTGGCGAAAAGATGGCGGTACCTGGAACAATCAGTCAAAGACTGCACAGAACACAACCGATCCGAATAACTGGACAGAGACAAGCGGCGTGACGACATTCTCGCCGTGGACGCTCGCCGCCGCCGCGCCCACCGCGGTCAAGTTGCGCAGCTTCACCGCGACGCAGAATAGCAACAATGAAGTCACGCTCAATTGGCGGACCGGACACGAGGTGCGCAACCTGGGTTACTACGTCTATCGCGAACAGAACGGTCAGCGCACGCGCATTACTCCTTCAATCGTCGCCGGCTCAGCGCTGATCGCGGGACGCAATACGGTGATGAGGGCCGGGATGAGTTACACCTGGTACGATCAACTGCCGCCCGATCAATCGGGTTCGGCTACCTACTGGCTGGAAGATGTCGATTTGGACGGCACGCGCACCCTGCACGGTCCCATCGCGCCGGCGCGGAGTTACGACTTGCCCGGTGCTGCGACGGTCACTTACGGATCGGGCGTTGCTCCGTCGACTACCGGCCAGACGCCGCAAGGCAGGCAAACGCGGTCGGAGTTGCTGAGCGAAGTGCAGAAACACGGGCCCGCGTCGGGTAGTTACTTCCGCGAGTGGCCGACGGTATTTGCGAGTCAGCAGGCGGCGTTAGTAAAAGCTCCACAGCCCGGTAGTAATCGGAAAGCGGGACCCGACGCAGCCCAGGCGCAGGCACAGGCGACGCAGGAAACAATCGGTGGGATGTCGGGCATAAAGATCGCGGTCAGCCGATCAGGCTGGCAGCGCATCACCCAACCTGAGTTGGTCGCCGCGGGCCTTGATCCCAATGTGAGCGCGCAGAAGTTGCAGCTCTATGACAACGGCAGCCCGGTGCCCATCAGACTATCCGGCAACCGCATCAGCTTGACCGCCGCAGATCACCTCGAGTTTTACGGGCACGGACTGGAGTCGCCGACTGATCTGGATCAAACTTACTATCTGGTAGTCGGCAAGGAAACCGGATCGCGAATCATCGACGTTAAGAAGGCGCCGACGCTGCTGCCGCCGTCAGGGCCTTCCAGCTTTGATTACACGGTGGAGCGCAAGGACAAGTATCTCTATTACGCCGCGCTGCTCAACGGCGACAAAGAGAATATCTTTGGTCACATTGTAACCAGCTCGCCAGTGGACGAGACGGTGCCGGTCAGTAATCGCGATCCGGCGGCGGCGGCTGCCGGGGCGCAGGCGCACCTCGACGTTTCTCTGGTAGGTGTATCGCTGGAGGGTCACCACGTGCGCGTGAGCGTTAACGGTACGGACGTGGGCACGATCGATTTCGACGGCGCAGAGAACCCGGTGCGCACCTTTGCGCTGCCGGCGGGGTTACTGGTTGACGGCGACAACACTGTCCGATTTGCCTCCGTAAGCACCGACCGGGATGTCAGCCTGGTCGAAACCGTACGTTTGACTTATCCACACAGCTTCAAGGCGGACAACAACTCTCTGGCGATCGGCGTTAACAGCTCCGCGCCAACGCGCGTCAGCGGCTTTACCAGCGCAAACATTCGGGTGGTAGACATCACCAATCAGTCGAACATGTCTGAGCTGACTCAGACGATCAACGTTAAGCCGCAACCCGATGGCACGTTCGCCGCGGACATTCAAGTGCCGACCGCCATGCTCGGCAGCCCGCACACGCTGCTGCTGTTCGCTGGCGGACAGGCCCTGCATCCCGATCTGGTGAGACGCAACGATCCGTCATCCTGGGCCATGGAAAAAGCGGGCTTTGATTACTTGATCATTACCAGCCGCGACCTTAAGACAAATGTGGAGCCGCTGGCCCAGTTGCGCCGCATCCAGGGTCTAACCGTTGGAGTCGTCGACGTAGAGGACCTCTACGACGAGTTCAGCTTTGGACTGCACTCGCCCCAGGCCATTCATGACTTCCTGCAGTCGGCGGTAAATAACTGGAAGCGCACGCCGCGTTATGTGCTGCTGGCCGGCGATGCCAGTTACGACCCGAAGAACTATCTGGGTCAGGGCTCGACGGATTTCGTGCCGACGAAGTTGTTCGACAGCGCACTGATGGAGACGGCGAGCGATGATTGGCTGGCCGACTTTGACGGTGACGGCATCGCGGACATCGCAATTGGCCGGCTGCCGCTGCGCACGACGGCAGATGCCGACCTGATGGTAAACAAGATCGTCAGCTATGAGGCCATGGCGCCCGATCCGACGCGCAACGTGGTGCTGGTGGCGGACTACAGCTTTGAACGCGCGAGCAGTGCCCTCCAGAGCCTGGTGCCGGCGGCTGTACCCGTGCAGGTAATCAACCGCAGCAGCAGCGACGACGGCACTATTCACACACAGATCGTCAACGGGATCAACCAGGGGCCGCGGTTGGTGAACTATGTCGGTCACGGCTCGATCGGCGTGTGGACAGGAGCGCCGGTGTTATCGAATGACGATGCGCCCTCGTTGACGAACACCAACCGGTTGTCGGTGTTTGTGACGATGACCTGTCTGAACGGTTACTTCCAGAACGCCTATGACGACAGTTTGTCCGAAGCGTTGCTGCGGACCCAAGGGGGCGCGGTGGCAGTGTGGGCCTCGACGGGTCTAACTGATCCGCCGGGCCAGGATCTGATCGACCAGGAGTTGTACCGGCAACTGTTCGGTGGGACGCAGCCCACGCTGGGCGACGCGGTGCTGAACGCGAAACATGCCACCGCCGACTCAGATGTTCGACGCACCTGGATCTTGTTCGGTGATCCGGCGATGAAGTTGAGGTAAACGAAGAACTTGATCCAGTGGAACCAGTAATCCCTCCGAGTGCTTAACCGCTCGAATACGGGCGCGAGATTCTGGGCCGACATGCGCCCAGGCTCTCTTGCTCAGCGTTGTGAACCCGGCGCAATCGGTTTTCTCTCGAAACAACGCAACCCTCTCAGATCGAATCCAGCTCCCGGCATCACGCATGCCTAAAACCGCAGCCGTCGTGAAACAAAAGGTCCGCAGGGTCATGGGCCAGTTGCCCTGGCTGGCGCGCGGGTTGCTGCTCGCCTGGCAAGCCTCGCGGCCATGGACGATCACCTGGGTGGTGCTGCTGGTGTTTGAGGGAGTCATTCCCGTGGGGCTCGTCTATCTTGCAAAGCTGCTGGTCGACGCCCTGGTGGTGGCGGTGAAAAGCGGCTCGACGTGGCCGCAGGTGCGCAGCGTTCTGATCGTAGTTGTAGCACTCGCCGGCCTTACTTTGTTGGGCGAGGTGGTGCGAAGAGCTATCGTCTGGATCCGCGCGGTGCAGGCGGAACTCGTCCAGGATCACATTAACGATTTGATCCATACGAAGTCGATCGATGCCGATCTGGCCTTCTATGAATTTCCCGACTACTACGATCATCTGCACCGGGCGCGCTCAGAAGCGACTTTCAGACCCGTCGCGTTGCTGGAAAATGTGGGGAGCTTGCTGCAAAACAGCGTCACGTTGCTGGCCATGGGTGCGTTGCTGGTCCTGCTCGGGCCGTGGCTGGCCGCAGCTCTATTCGTCAGCGTAATTCCGGCGTTGTGGGTGGTGGTGCATTTCAACATCGTGAATTATCAGTGGCGGCAGCGGATCACTGAGGACGAGCGCCGCGCATGGTATTACGATTCATTGTTAACGCAGGGACAGAGCGCTGCGGAACTGCGCTTATTTGCGCTCGGCGATCATTTTCGCGCAACCTATCGAGCGTTGCGCGCGCGCCTGCGCAACGAACGGGCGGCGCTCTTACGCCGTGAAAGCATTGCAGAGCTGGGCGCCACCATCCTGGCGATGGTGATTACCGGAGCAGCGCTCACCTGGATCGTTTGGCGCGCGGCCCGCGGTTTGGTCACGCTGGGCGAGTTGGCGTTGATCTATGGGGCCTTCAACCAGGGCCAGCGCCTGCTGCGATCATTGTTGGAAAGCGTGGGACAGCTCTATTCGAACAGCTTGTTCCTGGGAAATCTGTTTGAGTTTCTCGCCCTTGAGCCGAAGGTCGTCGAGCCTGCGGCGGCACAAGCCCGGGTCGTTGACGATCTGCGGCGCGAAATTAGTTTCGCCGCGGTCACGTTCCGCTATCCCGAGGGCGAGCGCAAAGCGTTGGATAACTTTGATCTGAAGATTCGCGCGGGCCAGATCGCCGCAATCGTCGGCCCAAACGGCGCCGGCAAGACCACTCTAATCAAGTTGCTCTGTCGCTTCTATGATCCTGAGAGCGGGCGGATCGAAATCGACGGCGTTGATCTCAAACACATTGAGACCCAAAAGCTTCGGCGTCTGATCACGGTGCTGTTCCAGGAGCCTGTTCATTACAACGTGAGTATCAGCGAGAATGTCGCATACGGCGATCTCGACAGCGATCCGACGAGTAGTGCAATTCGGGCCGCGGTTGAAGCAGCCGGCGCCGAAGAGATCGTGGAGCGTCTTCCCAAAGGCTACCGCAGTTTGTTGGGCAGATGGTTTGTCGGGGGCAGCGAGCTAAGCGTGGGTGAATGGCAGCGCATCGCGCTGGCCAGAGCGTTTTTACGACGGGCGCCGATCATTATTCTCGACGAACCCACCAGTGCGCTCGATCCCTGGGCCGAAGCTGACTGGTTGCGGCGATTCCGAGGACTTGCCGCCGGTCGTACCGCGATTATTATCACGCACCGTTTTACTACCGCGATGCATGCCGACATAATACATGTGTTGGAACATGGACACATCGTTGAATCGGGAAATCATTATGAATTGTTGCAGCGAAACGGCCGTTACGCTGAATCCTGGTCTACGCAAATAGACGTGGCCGAGACTTTCAATCCTATTGGCGCCTGATGCTGCGCGCGCGCTCGCGGAGAAGCAATTTCTGACAGAGTTCGAGAATGCTGAAGTGCTAATCGTGAGAAAGCTCTTGCAACTGTCGAAGCTGGAAGCATGGCTGCTGTTTCAGGCGGTGGTGTTGCTGCCGACAGTTCGTCTGGCCCTCAATTTTATTACGGTGTCGCGATTGAAAGACCTCGGAACTAGGACGGTCCGTGAACTTCGAGATCCTCGTTTGCTACCGCAAACCACCGCACGCATGGTGCGCGTCGCGGCGCAGCGCGGTTTGTACCGGGCTAAATGCCTCGACCAATCGTTAGTGCTGTGTTGGCTTTTACGGCGGCAGGGAATTGATGCTCAGATCGTTTTCGGAGCGCGAAAGGAAGATGAGCAAATGGAGGCCCACGCCTGGATCGAAGTGGATGGTATCTCACTCGATGAGGACGACAATCCGCATCGCCGGTTCTCAACTTTCGAAGGTCTGGCCGTCGCTCAGTTTCCCAATCGCTTCGCGGATCACGACGATGCCAAAACGACAGTAGCTGACATCTCAGAGAAGTATAGTGAATAAATGGGTCTGATTCGGATTGGAAAATCAGGGGCTGCTTTCCGCGGTCTGGATGAGGGTCTGGAGGATTTACGCACACAGTTCGACCGCGAGCACTATGTAAGATTACCGGAGCTTTTCGAGCCCGAGCTTTTGCGTTTCCTTCAAACGGAGATTGAACGCGGTGAATTCTACGAAAGGATTCACCAGGGCATTAAGTCGAACAAAGAACTCTGTATGAAACAGAACGGCGCCTTTGGGGCCTTGCTCCTCTCCATGAACGACGAAAAACTGTTCCGGATGATTGAGATCATAACCCGGTGCGATCGGATCGGTTGCTTTGAAGGCCGGGTATATCGGTTCGTTCCTGGTCAAGGGCATCACGATGCCTGGCACAGCGACATGACGGAGGACCGCCTGGTTGCCCTGAGCATTAATCTAGGCAGAGAGGTCTATGAAGGCGGCACCCTTCAGATCCGAGACTCTGTGTCGGAAAGGATTATCAGCGAAGTGCGTAATGTAGGCAGCGGAGACGGCATAATTTTCGGCCTCTCGCCGAGGTTGCAGCACCGAATCACTGAAGTAAGAGGAACAGCGCTGAAGACGGCCTTCGCTGGCTGGTTCCGAGCCCGGCCGGACTTTCTCTCCTTGCTCGAGGGTGTTAGTGAGCCAAACGAACGAGTCAATTGAAAGGAAGGTGCGGAAGCCTCATTGCGGCAACAACAACAACGTTCGTCCAGGTCTTCCGAGACGATTGATCCGACCGGGCAAGAAGGGGAAAGACAAATCGTCCTGGCATAGAGGTGGTATTCCGCATTTCATAAGGTTATCCGTTGAGTCCAATGTATGTTTTCGGCTCGAATAGCGTCAGAGGAAATGGCTAAAACGTCGTTGTTCGCTTATTTATGAATCCTACGACAGAGACCCTTGTTGGGTGGTGAGGCTAAAGAGTCTCCGGGGCATTAGCCCGACCGTCAGGGAGGGCTCCGATACGCATTAATTGAGCCCTCCCTGACGGTCGGGCTAGTGCCCCGCTTCACGACCCGATTGGTAGCAACACACAATTACCCCGGCACCTTTTGTTGATAAGTCTCGCCAGTCGTAACAGCTTTTTGATACACTGCACCAGCTCCACGATTCCCTTATGTCCATTAAATCGAAGCGCCCCCAACCCTTGTTGTCAGCGAAACCGAACCCGAATGTAATCTTCCGGCGGCTCGGCGACGAAATGGTGCTGTTCCACCTGGAGACTGATCGCTTCTATGAGTTGAACGGCACGGCCGCCAGATTCTGGGAATTGCTCTGTGAGCCCGAGGGCGCCGCCGGAATTCACGAGCAGTTGATCGCAGAGTTCGCGGTGGATCCGGAAGAACTCGCCAACGAAACCGAAGCCTTGCTTACTTCTTTAAGAAAAGAGGACCTCGTCAGTCTCGATGAATAGACAGGTTCACGAAGAGAGGCAAAATGAAGTGCTTCGCGAACCGGGTGCGCGTTGGTTTGCCGCGCTCAGTACTGCCGTGCCTGCTGAATTGCCTGGCTATGATTGCCGGAGCGTCGCAGGGAACGGGCGGCAGCGACATTTGTACTTAAGTGGCGAAATTGGATCTGCCCTGCCGATTGTCGCTGAGCATGCAGGCCGCGGAGTCATCTTTGATGGGGCTTTATACAATCGCCTGGACCTGCAAACCGAGCTGCGGGACTTCATGGCGCCGGCCGGCCGCAATGATGCGGAAACGATTCTCGCCGGTTATTTGCGGTGGGGTGAGGATCTTTTTGGGCGTTTGCGAGGCTCGTTCGCGCTGATCATCTGGGACACCGTGCGCGAGGTCTTTCTGTGCCTGCGCGATCCACTGGGAAGCTGTCCGATGTTCTATGCGAAGCTTGACGACGCCTTGCTGGTCTCTACTTCGATTGACGTACTCCTCGCACAACCCCGCGTCTCAAGTAGTTTGAATCGCGCCGCGCTGGCTGACTTTTTGCTGGATCGTTTCCCAATAAACGAAGAGACATATTTTAACGCTATCAAGCGGGTGACGCGTGGTGACGTGCTACGCATTAACGGCGCTCGACAGGACAGCTACTGTTATTGGGATCCCGCACCGGATGGAACTGTGAATTGGATCAAGCCCGAGGAACTCGATCGGTTTGACGAATTATTCGATCGAGCCGTTAGCCGATGCCTAAGCTTCGGCCCCGCGGCGATCTTCCTCAGTGGCGGGCTTGATTCGGGATCGGTGGCGGCCATCGCTGCTGAGCGAAGCCGAGCTGAAGGGTTGCCGAAACCTGTGGCTCTGTCGCTTGTTTTTCCCGATCCTAAAATCAGCGAAGAGGTTGTTCAGCGCAGCGTGGCGACGCAACTTGGACTGCCCCTGATCGTGAAACCGTTCTATGAAGCCGTTGGCACGAAGGGATTACTGCAGCCGGCGCTGGAGCTGAGCGCTTCTTTGCCGTCTCCACTCCTGAACACCTGGTGGCCGGCTTATTATGGATTGGCGCAAGAGGGCGCCAAGCGTGGATGCCGCGTCATTCTTACCGGAAATGGCGGAGATGAGTGGCTCACGACCTCACCCTTACTCGCGGCCGATTACTTGCACGATTTTGACTTCGCGGCTGTGTACAGACTGTGGAAGAGCATCCGGCGATCCTATCACGAGCCGACGTTCGCGCTCTTTCGTAATCTGATTTGGCGATGGGGGATACAACCGCTGCTGCTCCCGCCCGCTCACAGAATCGTCAAGCGGGTTGCGCCGTGGGCAATCACGCTTCGTCATCGCGTCGTGCAAACCGTGCCGAAATGGCTGGCGCCCGACCCCGCACTGCGAAAGGAACTTGAACAGCGACGTCACAGACCAGTTCCCGATAAACGGCAGGCGCCGGACAGTTTCTACCTTCGATCGGCGCGCACCGCGCTTGATATCCCGCTGATATCCATGGTGGCTGAGGAAGCCTTTAATGTGGGTCAGCGACTCGGAGCGCGCGAACTTCATCCGTTTTGGGATGCCGATCTCGTTGATCTATTATATCGAACGCCGCCTGTTCTGCTGAACAACGGCGGGCGCAATAAGGGTTTGGTGCGTTCCACTCTGGCCCGAAGGTTTCCCCAAGTAGGTTTTAATGAACAGCGGAAGATGGGAGCCAGCAGTTTTTACGCGTCTTCAATTTATCGCGAGGGCGCGGAGGCCTTGCGACAATTGGGCGAAATTCGGATACTTGCTGACTTGGGAGTTGTAGACAGGCCTGGTTTGCGCACCATGCTTGAGGGGATCCTGGCGCGACAACCTGAAGGACAGGCATATCACATTTGGAAAGTCCTGAATCTGGAATCGTGGGCTCGAGCCCATGCTTCATGACAAGGAGGATCGATCAGTGAAGACAGATAATAATGAGGCCTCGAAGCCGGCGGAATCGAAACGCTCGAAAAAACGCTGGCAGCCCATGAAACTGACTCACGTCGGAGAAGCAAAGGACGTGGTGCGAGCGGGCGGCGGAAAGACCAGCCCAAATCCCGCTGACCCTGGCGAAGTATTTAAGCCACCCGGTACAAAGGCATAGCCGCGCCGGTAGACCTCGTCTTGAACTGTGTCAGATGATCTATTGACAGGCGAGATGCTGAAACTGAGCATCAGGCGGGTCGGCGCGCTAGCGCTGCCTCGCGATCCATTGCAAAACCCTGACGTCGAGGTTTGGCGGGATACTCACGGGGGCGTCTCTGCGTATGCAGAGATACTCGGGGATGAGTACCGGATGCATCTGCCGGGACTCGCGAGTTTCAGCTTCTCGGCCTGCGGGAAAGAGGTCGCTGCCGCGGTACCACTTTCCGTCAGAGAAGACCAGGTTGTTGATGCATACCGCCGAAAGGTTTTGCCGATGGCGCTGCAGGTGTGTGGCCGCGAGGTCCTGCACTCCAGCGCGGTTCGTTCGCCGGCTGGTGTCACAGCCCTGTGCGGAGTGTCGGAGGTTGGAAAATCCACGATAGCCTACGGCCTCAGTCGCCGTGGCTATTTTTTGTGGGCTGATGACAACGTCGCTTTTGAAATTTCCGAGAGCGGCGGTTCTTCCATTTTGCTTCCTTTCAATGTGCGGCTGCGCCCGGCCTCTGCCGCACATTTCGACGTCGACGAATCGCGCCCCGCGGATGGCCTAGCCCATTATGATTTCCCGATCGCGCGGGAAACTGCTCCCCTGACAACAGTGTGTATATTGCGGCGGGCCGATAGCACACAGTCCCCCGTGGCAGTACGCCGGCTTTCGTTGGCTGAAGCTTTTTCTGCCGCGCTGGACCACGCATGCTGTTTTATCCCGCAAAGCGACGAGCGCAAGCGGCGCATGATTCATAATTATTTGGACCTTGCGGCGCAGACGCCATTCTTCGACATTTGCTTCCAACCGGGTTTAGAGAACGTGCCTGCTGTCCTTGACGCAATCGAACAGGTGCTCAAAGAAACGGCTGCTCAAGCCTAGTTCATTCCCCGTATTGCTACCCGCCTCCCGGCGATCGGCGTTCCCAAAGAGAATCATGGAACAGTTTGCGAAACTCGGCGCACTCATAGGGGGCCGTTGGCGTGACGAAAACTACGACGAGAATCTGTTTCCGGGAATTGCGGCTCGAGCTCTTTCCGAGTTCAACTTACTCGAACGCATTGATCCCTGGCAGATCGTTCGCTGGCTTTTCACCACAGCTAATGTGCCCGAGCAGATGGATCCAGATGCTGTCTTTGGCGATCCTCCGATTACTCTCTACGTAGGGTCCAGGTTTTACATCGACGCGTATTACTGGCTGGACGGCACCACCAGCATTCATCAACACTCGTTTTCGGGCGCGTTTCAACTCTTGCTGGGAAGCAGCGTCCATTCTAGGTATCGTTTCGAAAACCCGCAGGAGATCAATCCTCGCTTTCTGGTGGGCGACATTCTGTTCGACGATGTGTCGTTGTTGAGGAAGGGCGACATTCGAGAGATTGTAGCCGGCCCCCAGCTGATCCATTCGCTCTTTCATCTCGAGCGACCGTCGGTGACCATTACAGTTCGAACCCACAAGGCGCCGAGCGCGCCGGTGCAATACACGTACAGGAAACCCTTCATTGCCTACGATCCTTTCTTCAAGGATCAGTTAGTGGCGAGACAAGTTCAGACGGTGGGATTGCTTCTGGGCATGAAGCATCCTGAGGCCGATGACATCATAGGTTCGCTACTCGATACTGCGGACTTTCAGACTACATATGCAATTCTCGAAATCGCATTCGCGTCTCTGTGCCACCGTGACTTGGAAACTCTCTTTGGCCTCTCAAGGAGCAATGAAAGATTTCAGGCTTTGCTTGACCGCGCACGCGCCCGGCATGGCGAGCTTGCGGATCGGCTGTTGCCGGTGTTGGAAGAAAAATGGCGGCAGAACGACGTCGCTCGGCGGCGCGACCAGATAAAAGGCGAAGACCATCGATTCTTTCTGGCTCTGCTTTTGAACGTCCCCGAAAGACAAGCAATCCTGAAACTAATCAGGGAAAGATTTCCCGACCGTGATGCGATCGAACTGGTGGTTGGTTGGGTCAGCGAACTGGCCGCGACTAAGATTTTTGGCTCTCACGAGCCGAACGTTCTCGGGATTGGTGAATTTGACGAGCGCCATTTGTTTGTTTTGAAGGAACTCCTGACGGGAAACACCTCAGAACAGATAGAGGCTCGGCTGGCGACGGAACCGTCTCGGGCGGCAAAATTTCAGCCGAGTGTGTCCGCCTTAGCAAACCACATCAAGGCTATGACGCTATTCAAGTCCATCCTTAACTAGCGGCGCCGGAGGCTCTCTGCCCAAGCTTCCTAGTTAATGTTCGGTCGGTCGTCATACCAATTTCCGCGATCATTCAAACGGAATTGACTTCGTATCCTGGGGGCGGTTGAATGGAATCCGGGGGCGCTTATCGTATTTCCACTCCGCGCACGGACCGTTCTGATCGACATAGTGCAGGAACGCCTGCGCCGCCCGCTCACCGTCCATAGGCTCCCGCCAATGTGTGCATTCAATCCCCCGATAAAACAAGGCGTCACCGGGAGTTAATTCGATGGACGACACTCCGTCGGGACCGTCGAGTAGAATCGGCCAGGGACGCTCTGCGTCGTACCCCAAACACAACGACACACTAATCTCGCAGGACGGTCGATCGGTGTGTCTCACTAAAATATCCCCGCGTTTGTAAACTCGAAAATAAGAGTAAGTCGGAAACAGTTTCAAGTGCGTAACATCTTCGGCGAGGGGCAGCAGGTCCATCAGCAGGCCATCTGTAAAAAAGTCTCCAGGCGCGGCCCACGCCCCCGGTGAGCGGGCATCATGACCCATAGTCCCGCTGTCAGCTCGCTTGCATGCGTACCTGTAAAGCAGCGACAACTGAGGATCCTGAAGGCACGATCGCCAAAGGACGTATTTTTGTCGCGCGAATAACTCACCTGGGTCGCTCATGAACGCTAAGCTATCACCGTCTCGCGCCTTGATTCAAATGATAACAACGGGACAGACTCTGCCTTGCTTTAGTAAGATTCCAGCAGGCGGTCTTCAGGTTTCGAGATGACGTCAGTCGCCCGTCCCGAGGAGCAAATTCTAATCTGCGTGGCGCGCCGATCGCTTGACGCAGCCACGGCAGAGCGGCTGCGCAAATTGCTCAAGGATGATCTGGACTGGAAATATCTGGTGGCCACCGCGCACCATCATTGCCTTATCCCGCTCTTGGATTCGCACCTGAAGGCGGCGGCCCCGGAGTTGATTCCGCCGGAGGTCACAGGCCGGTTGGAGCAGGACAATCGCGAGAACACCAGGCGTAATCTTTTTCTTACCGCGGAATTACTCAAAGTGCTGGAACTTCTCGAAGCGCATGACATTCCGGCAGTCTCCTTCAAAGGACCAACACTCGCCTTGCGGGCCTATGGAGATGTTGGGCTGAGACAGTTTGGAGATCTTGATATCCTGGTGCACCGGAAAGACATTTTGAAGGTCAAAGAGTTGCTCATTAGCCGCGCTTACCAGACGACGCTGAAACTAACCAGGGCGCAGCAAGCGGCCTTACTGCGGTGGGACGCTGCTTACAATTTTGATAACGAGCGCGGTGTGATGCTGGACGTGCATTGGGATTTTGTCGAGCGCCACTGCTCGTTTGATATCGACATTAATCGTTTGTGGGAGAGGCTTGAGCCGGTGACGATCAGCGGCAAACAATTGCTTACTCTTTCAGCGGAAGATCTGCTCTTGATCCTCTGCCTCCACGGCTTCACTCATCTCTGGGAAAGGTTGGGATGGATTTGCGATGTGGCCAGCCTGATTGATAGTCGCAAAGACATTGACTGGGAAGTCGTAGGAAAAAACACAACCAGGCTTGGCGTCCGGCGAATTGTTTCGCTGGGGCTGCTTTTGGCCGGCGATTTGCTCGGCGCCTCAGTCCCGTCGTCGGTTTCGAAATCAGTGCAGCCGGATTCTGGAGTGAAGGAACTTGCCGAGCAGATCAAAGAGCATCTCTTCACCGGACGAGGCGCGACAGCGGGCGTGTTGGCCGAGGCCGTCACGCTCGTGACCTTGAGAGACCGAAGGAGTGACCGAATCAAAGCTGGTCTCCGTCTGGCTACGGCCCCCAGAAGCTATGATTGGATGTTCCTCTCTGTGCCCGATTCGCTCTTCTTTCTTTACTATCTGGTGCGCCCTTTGCGAATCGCGGGAAGATATGGCGCGAAGCTTGTGAAAGGTCCCTGGAGTCGAACGGATTCAATTGAGAGCCAGTAGCACAACTTCTGCCATCCGCTGGCCTCCCCGTTGTCTGCACCACAATCAGATAAAAGTTCCAGTACCAAACCACACCGGGCCTCTCTCATTGTTCAGATCCACGTGCCAGCGAAACTGCTCGACCCTCACAGTTGACTGCCTGAATTCACGCTTTAGCTTTTCGTGCGTTGGCTCGACTTCTCGCGAGCGAACCATTTCGCAAATTTACGTTTGATAGCTAATAAATGTTCGAATCCTGCCGGGCTCAAGAAGCTCACGCACCACAAGAACAGCGCACGAGCTGAGTAAACCCTTCCGAGAGTTCGTCTAAATAAGGCGCGGGCCTCGCGCATCCGTCCTTCGGCCAAAAGGTTTCGACCGGCAGAAATTAGTCCAACTGAGAAGGTCCGGTTATATGCGCCCCCCGCCCCGGGCGGGTATTTGTGCGGATAGGCAAGCAGCCAGTCGAGTATTTGATAATAGGACGCGGTGACCAATTCAGGATTATTAAGAGAACTGTTTTGACCGTGTATCCGGCGCTGAACAAGCGACTTTTTCACGTTTGCCAGCGGGCACTGCGCGATCACCCTGAGAAAACATTCAAGGTCCTCGTTTTGGGTGAGGTCCTCATTGAACATTCCGACAGACAAGAGCAAATCGCGGCGGATCAAAACACTCGATACATAATCGCTCATTCGACTAAAGGGAAGTTCGTCTTTTACTCGATGAAAATACCTGACGCTCCCATCATCATGTTCCTTCGGGTTAAGAGCATCGCGGAGATCAAGTTCAAGTGAACAGCCACTTTCGCTGTCGTGCTCAAACCAACTCATATGACAGGAAACGATACCGACGTCGGGGTAGAGTTGGATCGCGGCCCACTGAGATTCGATCTTCTCAGGGGCCCAAAGATCATCCTGATCGATAAAAGCCACCCATTCGTTCAGAGCGGCCCGAATACCAACGTTTCGAGCCGCCGAAACGCCTCGGTTTGGTTGTCGAATGACTCTAGCGCCAAGACTCCTGGCAATTTCGGACGTTCGATCCGAAGAGCCGTCATCGACAACGATAATCTCCGAGACTGGGAGGCTCTGGCCCAGCACGCTCTCTATCGCATCTCGTATGTAATTCTCTGAGTTGTAAGCGGGAATAACTACTGAGACAGGTGCAGGCTCTTTCATAATCGTCTCCGATGCCATTGCCTCATTTGCTTTCTCGAACGGTGACCTCAGCAACAACCCAACGGCAGCCACCCCTGGTCAAGGCTGCGGAAACTCGTGACGCGAGATTACCGTCTGCTGCGACCCTTCGCTGCGCAGTTCACTCCTCACTAGCGCTAAAGCTGAAGCTCTGACAGTTTCAGCTTCAAATCCAAACTCTTTATGCAGTTCCGCCGATTGCCGCGAGCCCTGCGGCTTGCGGAGGCGGGCGATTGTCAGGTGTGGATGAAAAGGACGCGTCTCGCGAGCGAAACCTTCCTTGTCGCATTCATCTTCCAGTGCCTGTTGCAGCTTGCCCAATTGTCCCGAAGTGTCCGCAATCCCAATCCAAAGCACGCGCGGCTGTCCGACGGGAGGAAACGCGCCGGCGCCTGTGACGATCAGCTCGAAGGGTATGGCCTTGCTCGCGGCTCGTTTCGCAGCCTGCGACAGAGTTTCGATTTGTGAGACGGGCGTATCACCAAGGAACTTCAAGGTGAGATGGAGATTTTCTTCGCGACTCCAACTGGCGCGCGCGTCGGGGAGAGCATCGCGCAAACGATCAATGTGATCCTTGAGTCGTTGGCGCGCGCTTGCCGGGAGTTCGATAGCAATAAAGACACGCCACGATTGGTCAGGAGTCCCTCGGCCGGGAGCGCAGACATCTTGTCTGCTGATTTTGAGTGTGTGAAACTCGGAAGCCAAGAAATCTAAGATCCTCCGGAGGATTTTGCAGGCTGGATGTTAGCGCTTCCGGCTGAGGCAATCCCACGCTTACGAAACCATGCACTGCTATAAGGCCAATCCTCAGGTCTCTTGCATAAGCGGGCTTTGACCGGATTGTTTTCGATATAACGGCAAACACTGACAAAATGTTCGTGGGTACGAATGTAACGGTCGAACGACTCTTGCTGCCAGAATTTTCCTTGGCGGGAGAGAATCTTGTTTGCTTCATTAGCTGAGTATGACTTGAGCGACTGTAAGATTTTCGATAGGTCATGACCGGCGCCCGGAGTCATTAAAGCGTGTACGTGGTTTGGCATGACGGCCCACGCCGAAAGCTTGTATCGGTGGCCATCAAAAAATAGTAGTGAGCGTTGAACGACTTCAGCCACTTCAGGAGTTCTTAGATAACATTGTCCATGTCCATGATCGAGATAGATTTCAATTCGTCGCCGCAATGTCACGTGGATATCGATTCCGGCCTCGTTCCTAAGTTCTGATCGCCATGCGTTAAGCAGGGTTTGAGGCAGGGAATCGGCTAGTCGAAAGGTAACAAACTGTGTGAGACGTTCTCCATCAAAGTGCGGTAGGTAACCTCTACTGTGCCATCCGTCTGTTGCTTCGTGCTTGCGCATATCGATTAGTTCGCGCTACGCGCTCATTGCAGACAGGATGTCTGCGCTCCCGGCTTTTGCTTCTCGTTATTTGGCCGGCTCCAAAATAAGCTGTTCCTTGGCGGCGCTTGCCACGGCAGCCTTGCTGAAAGGAAAAGCGCGCGGCGTGACGTTGCGCCAATCCTCGAGCTGATCCTTCCAGTGAGGGCTGGAAGGAAGCCCGGATTCGCCCAGCGGTATCCCTTGCTGAGTTTTGTCCCAATCGCTCGGATCGGCGATCAAACGCATTGAGACAGCACTGCCTACATTGACGGTCGCGCTCAGCACCGAGCCGGTCCCGTTTTGTGGAAGTGGCGGAATCGAAAACTGCGCGCCGATGAATGGCAC
>Ga0207646_10002579_pt1 | contig 21392 bp, 20 predicted proteins | sample KBSK5502metaG_FD_184343 | JGI IMG/M metagenome (GOLD analysis project Ga0207646, IMG submission 184343) | Corn, switchgrass and miscanthus rhizosphere microbial communities from Kellogg Biological Station, Michigan, USA - KBS K5-50-2 metaG... | ecosystem: Host-associated > Plants > Roots >... | reverse complement strand
CGCCTCCACAGCTCCATCGGCGATGTGCCACCAGCCGAGTTCGAGTCGACCTACTATCGAACGCACACGGCGTCAGCCGTGGCGTGAAACCAAACGGGGAAGTCTCCAAGAAACTCAGGGCGATTCATCGTGCGCTTTGGTGCGGTCAATTCGTATTCAAAGCCGGGTTCGGCTTGGTGGAGGCGGCGGGAGTTGAACCCGCGTCCGAAGCAGCTTCCTCCAGGACCTCTACGAGCGTGTCCGGGATTTTGGTTCTCGCCTGGCGGCTCCTCCCGACAGGATCCGCTTCCGCCAGCCGCGGTGACGGTCCCACCCCAGGGCCGTGGCGCCCCTGGAGTGCTGATCCGGTCTATGTGACGTCGCTCCCCGGTCCGCCGGAAAAACCGGGGGCGGCGCCCGGGCTCAACGGCCCGGGGCTTTAGTCCTTACTGCTTACGCAGCGAGGGCGAAAGCGTTGGTCTTGTTGGCGTTTGTGAAACGCTGCGCTGTAACGCTCGCGGCTCTCGGCTCGCAGTCCCGAAGCTCAACTGCCCCGTCGAGACCGGACGCCCCCACGAAGCTGAGCCTGGTTGCGCTCTGATTCTACCCAGCGGGCCGTCGAATCAAGCGCAGGTGCCGGCCGGCGTCGCGGGCTGATCGGTCATCAGCACGGCACCGGTCCGGGCGGTCCACAGGTACACGCCCTCGTCGCTGCCCACCCAGACCCCGGCCGCGTCAGCCGTGAAGCCTCGCTCCGAAGGGTTCTGGTCGGAGTCGAATGGGAAGTCCATCTTCTGCGCCTGGTTCGGAGCGTTCACGATCCAGTAGGTCGTCACGACACCGTCGTAGATAAACAGGATCGGCTTCCCGCCGGCCGTACCCACCACGAACATATTTGTCCCTGGCCTGTAGAGCCAGACGGTGGTCTTGCCCGTGACCAGGTCGCGTCTCAGAACCTCGTTCGTCGCCCCGCCCATCGCCGAGACGTCCGGCAGCTTGTCGGCCGGGTTGCGATCGCCGAGCCATGCCGTATCTCCGTCGACATAGGTGACGCGACCGTCCGTAAACACCGACTTGAAGGCGCCAGTGTCGGCGTTGAGCAGCCACAACCCGGGGCCAACGCCTTCGTACGCCTGGTGCAGGTAGATTCCCTGCTGCGTGTAGCCGACCGGCCACCAGAAGCCGGGCGTGATGCGCCACACCTTCTCGGCTCCGGTCCTGACGTCGACCACACGCACCTCGGTTCGTTGAATCGGCTGCAGCGTCAGGTAGACGTAGTGCGAGCCGTCCGGCGACACCTGCGTCGCGTCGGACACCGGCAACCAGCGGCGGAACGGTCGGTCGTAGTAACCCGCCGAGACTCCCTGCAGGCCTTCGGACGTGGTGCGCACGCCGGACGCCGCACCGATGTTCTCGAAGCCGCCAGAGGTGTCGTTGAAGATCTGCGCACTCGACACGTCGAGCGTCTGGCCCTGCGGCGGCGTGTTGGAGCTCCCGGCGACCATGACCGGCAGCCCGCATTGCGGCACCTGAGCGATGAGTGACAACCGCTGTGGCGACGCCGTGGCGTTGTCCGTGATCTCGAGCAGCGCGGACTGGATGCCGGAGGGACCGCCGCCGCCGTGGCTGAGCTGGATGTGGCAGGTCGCGTCCGGTGCCAGCGACGTGCCGGCGCAGCCGTCACGGCCCTTGTTGAACAGCGCGGCGTCGACGCCGGCGACGCGGACCCTCGAGATCACCAGCGGCGCATTACCGATGTTGCGTACGCCGATGGTCTTCGAAGATGAGTCGGAGAACACCAGCGGACGGGTGCTCATCAAGACCTCCGGCACCTTGACGCCTGTGCTCGCGATCAGCCCGTAGTTGCCTTCGCCGAACCAGATTCGCCCGTCGGCGCCGACCGCCAGACCGCCGGGGATCGAACCACGTCGCGGAAGAGGGTATGCGTGCGTTACGCCCGTCACGCCTAGGCGCACCAGCGCGTTCCTGCCTGCATCGCCGTACCAGAGGTTGCCGTCGGGCGCGACAACGATCTGCACGGGGCGCGATCCCTGGGGAAGCGAGACCTGCGTGATGACTCCATCGGTCGAGATGTTGCCCACCGCCGACATCTCCGTGAACCACAGATTTCCGTCCGGCCCTCTGACGATGTCGTACGGCGCGATGTCGCTGGGCCCCACGCCGATGGGAAATTCCACGATCTCGCCTGACGTCGAGATGCGCGCGATCGCCGGCCGCGAGCGCCCCGATTCGACGAACCAGAGATTGCCGTCGGGGCCGGCCACGATGCCCCGCGGCCCGCTGTCCGGAGTGGGAATGGCGAACTCGGTGAGAGCTCCTGTTGGTGTCAGCCGCCCGATGCGGTTCGTCCAGAACTCGGTGAACCACATGTTGCCGTCGGGACCGGCGGTGATGCTCTCCGGCCCGGTGCCAAACCCGCCGCCCGGGTTCTGCCCCGCGGTCAGCTTCGTGATCGCGCCGGCCGGCGTGACCCGAAGGATCCAGTCGGGCTTGTTGCCGCCGCCGCCGCTGGCGTTCACGTAGAGGTTTCCGTCAGGCCCGGTGGCGATCGTCTGCGCGCCGCCTACGAGCTCGAGCCCGACGCTGAACTGCTTCAACTGGCCCGCGGGCGAGATCCGGCCGATGACCTTGCGGTTGTTGTCGACAAACCAGATGTTTCCGTCCGCGCCGAGGGCGAGGCTGCCGACATTGGCCTGACAGGCCCCGAAGCAGTCCGCCGGCTTGACAGGCGGCGCCGGCAGCTCGTACTCGACGATCCCCCCGGTGGAGAGCGCGCCCGGAAGCGAGGAGGCGGTGCTGGTGGGCCGGGTCGAAGCCGTGGGAGCGGGCTTGCCCGACGTGCCGGAACAGGCCACGGTCACCATCAGCACGAGGAGCGCTGCCCGGCGCATGCCCGTTGAACGGTTGGCGCCCGCCGTTGATTACGAGCCGTCTGCTGTAATTGACCCCCCGACATGGCCGCCATCGACCTCGACCGCATCGGCCGCGCCACGCTCAAGGAGCTGGGCGACATCCGGATCGACGACGTCCTCTCCTTCATCGACCGCGGGATCGAGAACATGCCGAGCTACATGGACCTGTACCGGCGCTGGGAGGCACAGCAGTGGTCGGTCGCGGACATCGACTTCAGCCGCGACCGCCAGGACTGGATCGAGTCCACCGAGCTGGAGAAGAAGGCGACGCTGTGGTCGCACCGGCTTTTCTTCAACGGCGAGGAGCGCGTGACATCGACGCTGGCGCCCTTCGTCTGGGCGGCGCCGACGCCGGAGATCGAGGTCTTCCTGTCGACGCAGATGGTCGACGAGGCGCGGCACACGGTCTTTTTCGAGAAGTGGTGGCGCGAGGTCTGCGGCACCTCCGCCCGCGACATGACCCAGCTGCTGAGAGAGATCCGGCCCGAGGCCAACGAGGGCTACAACACGCTCTTCTACGACCGCCTGCCCGCCACCGCGCAGAGGCTGGCGAGCAACCCGAAGGACTTCGACGCCTTCGTCGAAGGGGTGACGCTGTATCACATCGTCGTCGAGGCGACCATCGCCCTCACCGGGCAGCGGTTCGAGCTCGAGTCGATGCGCGAGCAGGGTCTGACGGACCGCGGCTTCTACCGCGGGTTCACCGCGGTCGCGCGCGACGAGTCGCGACACGTCAACTTCGGCATCAAGGTGCTGCAGGAAGCGGTGCGCCAGGACGCGGACCGCTACGCCCCGATCATCCAGCAGACCCTCGTCGAGTGCCTGCCGTTGATCACGGGCACGCTCGATCCTCCCGACCCGGCCTACATCACGGAGTTCGGGCACACCGAGAGCGAGATCGTGCAGTTCGCGTTCGACTCGTTGAACAAGCGTCTGCGGGCGATCGGGATCAACCTCGCGGCCTGAGCTTCGTGGAAAGCGCGTCGTGCTTCGCCCGGTCGACAGGGGCGACGAGCCGAAGCTCATCGAGATCTTCCGCGATCCAGGTGTCTCGCGCTGGTGGGGCGATCCTGGCAAAGCTGTCGAGGACACGACCCACCCCGACGACGGCGAATCGCATTATCTGATCGAGCTCGAGGGCGAGACGATCGGGCTGATCCAGAGCTATGAGGAAGACGACCCCATGTACCGGCACGCGGGGATAGACATCGCGATCCGCTCGCAGTGGCAGGGCGAGGGTTTCGGACCGGAGGCGATCAAGACTCTGGCCCGATATCTCATCGATATTCAGGGCCATCACCGGTTGACGATCGACCCCGCGGCGGACAACGTCAACGCGATCAAGGCTTATGAACGCGTCGGCTTCAGGCCGGTTGGGCGGATGCGGAGCTACGAGCGCGGCGCGGACGGCACCTGGCACGACGGGCTGCTTATGGACATGCTCGGAGAGGAGCTGCGCGACTAGCTCAGCCACCCGCCGGTCCTTTTGTATCCAAACGCACCAATTCCGCCGGCGTAATCGGGCCTTTTGGATCCAAACAGACCGGTGATGGCCTATCTGCGCACCGCCCTCTCGATCTCCCGCTTTGCGTCCCTCGCCGCGATCGCCTCGCGCTTGTCGAACTGCCGTTTTCCGCGCGCGAGCCCAACCTCCACTTTCGCATGGTTGCGCGAGAAGTACAGCCGCAGCGGGATGAGCGTGTAACCCTTCTGCTTCACCTTGCCGATCAGGCTCGAGATCTCCTTGCGGTGCAGCAGCAGCTTGCGCGAGCGCAGCGGCTCGTGGTTCATCAGGTTGCCCTGCGCGTAAGGCGAGATGTGCACGTTCTCGAGCCACGCTTCGCGGCCGTCGATGCGCACGAACCCGTCGCGCAGGTTGGCGCGGCCGTTGCGCACCGACTTGACCTCGGTGCCCGTGAGCATGATCCCGGCCTCGTACTTCTCGTCGATGAAATAGTCGTGGTACGCGCGGCGGTTGACCGCGACGTCGCGTTCTTTAACGTCAGGCATCTCCGAGCACCTGCTTCGCCGGCGCCGGCTTCTTGCCGGGCACCTGCACGACGTCGGGCACGTAGCGATCTCCCTCGACGTGCCCGCGCAGGATCTTCACCCGCCCACGCGCCGTCGGCAGCATGGCCCCCGGCCACGGCTGCAGCCCGCGCACGCGGCGGTCGATCTCCTCCGCCCCCATCCCCCAGTCGAGCTCGCCTTCCTCACGGCGAAGCTTGGCCGCGACAGTCGCCTGCGTGTGGTCCTGGCCGGCGACCTGCAGCTCGTCGAAGTGCGCCAGCGTCTCGACCAGCAGCTCCGCGCCCGTTTCCGCGAGCCGCGACGTCAGCGCGACCGCGTCCTCGTCCGAGGCGATCGGCGTGGCCCGCACGCCCAGCACCGGCCCGTGGTCGAGCTGCTCGTCCATCTTCATGATCGTGACGCCTGTCTCGCGGTCGCCGGCGAGGATGGCCCGCGCGACGGGCGCCGCACCTCGCCAGCGCGGCAGCAGCGACGCGTGCACGTTGATCGCGGCCAGACGCGGGATCGACAGCACCGGCGCGGGCAGGATCTGGCCGTAAGCGACCACGACGAGGAAGTCCGGCGCGAGCGCGTGCAGCCGCTCGACCGCGTCGGGGTCGCGGATCTTCTCCGGCTGGTAGGTCGGCAGGCCGAGCTCATCGGCGGCGACCTTGACCGGCGGTGGCGTCAGCTTCATGCCTCGGTGCGCGGGGCGGTCTGGCTGCGTGACCACGAGCGCGACGTCGTGGCCCGCCGAATGCAGCGCCCGCATTGAGGGCACGGCGAACGCGGCCGTGCCGGCGAACACGATCCTGAAGGTCGCCGTTACCCCGCGGAGGCGGCGACCGCCTCTTCCTTCTCCTCGCCCACCAGCTCCTCCACGCGCCTAAGCGTGTCCAGGCTGGTCAGCTTGTCGGTGAAGAGGACGCCGTCGAGGTGGTCGAGCTCATGCTGAAACGCGCGAGCCGTGAAGCCCGATGACTTGATGCGGATCTCCTTGCCGCGGCGGTTGCGGCCTTTGACGACGACGGTCTCAGCACGCTCGACCTCACCTACCCAGCCTGGGTAGCTCAGGCAGCCCTCGTAGCCGAGCTGCGAGCCTTCCTTCTTGACGACCTCGGGATTGATCAGGCCCCAGATCTGCTTGTCCTCGCCCTTGACGACGCAGACCCGCAGAGCGACCCCGATCTGGTTGGCCGCCAGGCCGGCTCCAGGCGCGTCGAGCATGGTCTCGGTCAGGTCGTCGAGCAGGCGCTGGATGGACGCGTCGATGCGCGTCACCTTCTTGGACTTCTCCCGCAATACAGGCTGCTCGAACGTCAGGATCTGCCGGACCATGCTCCGGATTTTACCCCTGGGGTGTGAAAACCCAACCTCAAACGACCCAGCGCGACCGGATCATGACGTCCCTGCCTCCGATCTCCTCGTAGCCCCGAAACGCCTTGATCCCGGTCGGCCGGAGGCGGAAGAACATCCAGCCCTCCATCTCGCGGGGATCCCACCCCATCGCTTTCTTGAACCCGTCCGCGAGGTCGTGGGCGTCCTCGGCCGCCCTGCTGTCGATCATCTGGGCCTGGATCACGATCGCGTCCGACGGGCTGCCGTGCGCCAGCGAGACGATGGGATTCATAGCCATGTTCCTGGCGGTCACGCTGGTGCCCAGCGTGGCGACCACGATCTCATCGTCCCCGTCCCACCACCCTGAGACGGCGATGATGTGCGGCCGCCCGTTGATCGGCGAGGTCGCGAGCCAGTAGTGGCCCTGGGATTCGAGCGCCGCCAGCACGTCCTTCTTGCGCGTTGCGGCGTCACGTTGAGGGGTCGACGTCATAGCTCCAGTCCTTGCCTTTGGGCGCGAGGTGGCGAGCGCGCTCGAGGCGGTCGCCCTTGAGCGTCACCTGCCAACGGTACTCGCCCCGCAATCGGTGGATGAACCCCGGCGACGGACCCATGACGCGGATGCCGTCGATCCCGTCTTTTAAGAGGCCGGTCGCGATCGACTCCGCGGCCTCGCGTGCGGAGGCGGCTGCGCGCCCGTCGTCGCGGTCCGTCCGAGTCAGCACCGCCAGCTCGGCGAACGGCGGAAACACAAACGCCTTCCGCGCGGGAAGCTCGGCCGCGTAGAAGCCCTCATAATCCCCGCTCGCCGCGCAGCGGAGCGCGTAGTGCTCGGGGTTGCTCGTCTGGACGATGACGCGCGAGGGGCGGCCGTCGCGGCCCGCGCGACCAGCGACCTGCGCGACCAGCGCGAACGTGTTCTCGGCCGACCGGTAGTCGGGGAAGTGGAGGGGAAGATCCGCGTCGACGACGCCGACGCAGGTCACCGCGGGCAGGTCGAGACCGCGCGTCACCAGCTGCGTGCCGACCAGGATGTCGGCGTGGCGCTCGCTGAACGCCTCCCACACGCGGAAGTAGGAGTCGGGACCTCGCGCGACGTCGCTGTCGAGGCGCAGCACCCGCGCGGCGGGCCACAGGCGCTTGACCATCCCCTCGAGGCGCTGCGTGCCCATTCCCAGGGCGCGGATATTGCGGCTGCCGCAGAAGTCACAGACCGCCGGCATAGCGCGCGCGTAGCCGCAGTAGTGGCAGACCAGCCCTCCGATTTCGGCGTGCTGCACGAGCGCGACCGAGCAACCGAGGCAGTTCACCGAGCGCCCGCAGTCGTGGCACATCACGTAGGTGGCGAGCCCGCGCCGGTTCAGGTAGAGGATCGTCTGCTCTTCGTTCTCGAGCGTTTGCGTCACGGCCTCGACCAGGCGGCGCGACAGCGGTTGCCGGTTGCCTTCGGCCGCTTCGTCACGCATGTCGACGAGCTCGACCGCTGCGTCATGTCCGCGTACGCGGCGCGACATCGTGGCCAGGGCGACGGTGCCCTGTTCGGCGGCGTGGAAGGTGGCGACCGCGGGCGTGGCCGAGCCCATGACAAGGCGCGCGCCGGTGACCGCTGCGAGCCGCCGCGCGACCCAACCGGCCTCGTAGCGCGGCGTGCGGTCCTGCTTGTAGGCCGCCGATCCCTCCTCGTCCAGGCAGATGAGGCCCAGTCGCGGAATTGGCGCGAACACGGCCGACCTGCTGCCGAGGACGACGCGCGCCTCCCCACGACGCGTCCGCCACCACTGCTGCGCGCGCTCCAGCTCGGTCAGCTGGGTGTGCAGCACGGCGACCGGCGCCTCGAGGCGTGCACGAACCCGCTGGACGAGCTGCGGAGTGAGCGAGATCTCGGGCACGAGCAGCAGCACCCGAAGTCCGTCCGCCAGCGCGCGCTCCGCGGCCGCGAGGTAGACCTCGGTCTTGCCGCTCGCGATGACCCCGTGCAGAAGCGTCACCGGGTTGCCGGCGATGACCTCGAGCGCCGCGTCCTGCTCCGCGGTTAGCGCCGGGCGCGCGCAGGGCGCACCCAAACCAGAGCCATGCTCGGCGGCGGGGGCGGGGCCGGTCGCCAGCTCGAGCAGCCGCGTATGCCGGGTCTGGCGGCTGGACGGCCCAGAGCCCGCCGAGCCGGTCGTCCGCACGCGCGGAGGCAGCATCGCTCGGATGACCTCGATGAGCGGCACCCAGTAGTGGTCGGCCACCAGGCGCGCCAGCTCGACCTGGTGCGGAAGGAGCAGCGGCTCCGAGCCGGCCGAGGCGATGGGCTTGGTCTCGACGCCGGGGTCGTCGGTCGCGAGCGAGACGACGAACCCGTACGTGCTGCGCCGGCCGAAAGGCACGGTCACGCGATGCCCGGGGACGAGGTCGACGCCGTCCGGAACCGAGTAGGTGTAGGTCTGGCGGCCGAGCGAGCGCGCCGCCTCGACCGCGACCTCCGCGTAAAGGGCCACTAGTGGTTCAGCTTTGGCAGCACCAAATCGAGGATCCGATCCGCCATCTCTCTCTTCGTCGCCTTCTGGAGCTCGTGCCGCGATCCGTCCGAGAAAAAGAGCACGCCCGCGTTGTACTCGCTGCCGAAACCGATGTCCCGGCGCGAGATGTCGTTCGCGACGATCGCGTGCAGTCCCTTGCGCTTCAACTTCTCGACCCCCTTGATGTCGAGGTCAGAGTCTTCCGCCGCAAAGCCCACTCGAAACACGCCCGCGAGCGACTCATCGCCGGCCAGCGACGCGACGATGTCGGGTATCGGCTCGAGCTGAAGGTCCAGGCTCGGCGTGTCCTCGCGGCGGATCTTGTGCCTGGCGGCGCGCGCGGGACGGAAGTCGCCCACCGCCGCGGCCATGAGAAGCAGGTCCGCGCCGCGCAGCCGCGAGCGAAGCTCCGCGAGCATCTCCTCCGCGGTGTCGACGTGCTGGACCTCGACGCCATGGTGCGCCGGGTGGGACGCCGCGGACACCAGGGTCACGCGCGCACCGCGGTCGGCGGCGGCCGCCGCCAGCGCGAAGCCCATCTTGCCGCTCGAGTAGTTGCTGATGAAGCGCACGGGGTCGATCGGCTCGCGCGTCCCTCCGGCGGTCACCACCACCCGCCTCCCCGCGAGGTCATATCGCGAGCGGACGGCGTGGACCATTGCGTTGAACATCGCCTCGGCGCCGGCGAGGCGGCCCGTGCCGACGTGCCCGCTCGCCAGATGACCGGACTCGGGCTCGACGATGGTCACACCGCGATGCCGCAGCATCTCGAGGTTGTCCCGGACGGCGGGCTTCGACCACATCGCGTCGTTCATCGCCGGCGCGACGACCACAGGACAGCGCGCGGCGAGGATCGTCGCGGTGACGATGTCGTCGGAGCGTCCGCTTGCGATCCGGCCGATGACGTTCGCGGTCGCCGGCGCAACAAGGATCAGCTGCGCCCAATCGCCCAGCGCGACATGCGGCTCCGGCGAGTCGCCGCCCGAGAACAGCCCGGTCAAGGTCGGGTTGCCCGTGACGCCCTGGAACGTGGCCGCGCCCACGAAACGTGTCGCGGTCGGCGTCATCGCCACCCGCACCTCTGAGCCGGCCTGGGTGAGGGCCGACGCGAGGTCGGCCACCTTGTACGCCGCGATCCCGCCCGAAACCAGCAGCGCGATGCGGAGGCCGCGCAGCTCGTCGGGTACCGGCGTGGGGTCCAGGGGCATCGGAGTGACCTAAGTTTGCGACGCCCGCGCGCGGCGGATCAGGTCGAGGACCTCGCCCGCCGCGCGGTCGACGTCGTCGTTGGTGACGACATGGTCGTAGTGCGACGCGTAGGTCATCTCTTTCTCGGCGATCTTCCGCCGCGACGCGAGGTCCTGCGCCGACTCGCTGCCTCGCCGCTCCTGGCGGTGCTTGAGCTCCTCCTCCGACGGCGCGACGACGAAGATCAGGATCGCGTCGGGGAGGAGCTTCCGGACCTGCTCGGCGCCCTGGACGTCGATCTTGAGGACCATGTCGCGCCCGGCGTCGCGCGTCCGTTCGACCCGGTCGCGGAAGGTGCCGTACATGTTTCCGTTGTAGCTCGCGTGCTCCAGGAACGCGCCCTTGGCGACCAGGTCCTCGAACTCCTCGCGTGTCAGGAAGGTGTAGTTCTCGTCCGGCGTTTCGCCGGGCCTCGGCTTGCGGGTGGTGCCGGACACCGAGTACTTGAGGTTGGAGTCGAGCTCGAGGAGGCGGCGGATCACCGTGTCCTTGCCGACGCCCGAAGGGCCCGAGATGACGATCAGGAGACCGCGCTTCACTCCGCCGACTCCCAGAAGCGCTCGAAGTCGGCAGGCGGCGGCGCTTCGAAGCTCATCTCGGCCCCGGTCCGCGGGTGGCGCAGGCGCAGCCGCCACGCGTGGAGCATGGGCCGGTCAGCGCCCGCTTCGCGGCCGCCGTACTCGGCGTCGCCGGCGATCGGGTGCCCGAACGCGGCGAGGTGGACGCGTATCTGGTGCGTGCGGCCGGTGTCGAGGTCACAGCGCAACAGCGTATGGGTTCGTCTCCGCTCGACGACCCGGTAGCGGGTGAGCGCATGCCGGCCGCCTGCAACCACGGCCATGCGCTTGCGCTCGCGCGGATGGCGCCCGATGGGCCCTTCCAGCACTCCCGCTTCCGTCTCGACGCGCCCGCGGACGATGGCGAGGTAGGTGCGGCTGAGCGTGCGGTCGCCGAGCTGCGCCGCCAGTGCTCTGTGACTCACGTCGTTGCGCGCGACAACGATCAGCCCAGACGTCCCCTTGTCCAGGCGGTGGACGATGCCTGGCCGAGCGGCGCCGCCGGAGGTCGACCACACGCCCCCACGGCCAAGCAGCGCGTGGACCAGGGTGCCCGTGTAGTGGCCGGGCGCCGGGTGCACGACCATGCCCGCCGGCTTGTTGATCACGGCGAGGTCGCCGTCCTCGAACAGGACCTCCAGCGGGATTTCCTCGGCCTGGGCTTCGATAACGAAAGCCTCCGGGAACTCGACCTCGATGGCATCGCCCGCTGAAACGCGGTCCGCGGGCTGCGCCGGCTGTCCGTTCACCAGGACGAGGTGGCTCTTGATGAGCCTCGCCGCCGCGGCGCGGCTCAGGCCGGTCGCGTGGTCGGCGAGGAAGCGGTCCAGCCGAGGCGCCGCGGCAGCCGCGGTCAGGCGTTCTCTTGGGGCTATCGGCGTAGCGCGTAGGTGGCGATGAGCAGCACCACCCCGGTCGAGACCGCCGAGTCCGCGACGTTGAACACCGGCCAGAAGTGGAAGTTGATGAAGTCCGTGACGGTGCCGTTGAGCAGCCGCTCGTAGCCGTTGCCGACGGTTCCACCCATGATCAGGCCGAGCAGGCCGAAGGTCCACTCGCTGCCGGGGTTGCGAAAGACGTAGACGGCGAGACCGATCGAGACGACGATCGAGGCGACGAGGAAGATGCCGGTGAACGCGGGAGCGATCCCAAACGCCGCGCCGGAGTTGTGCACGTTCGTGATCCCCACCACGTGGTCGACGACCGGAACTTCGGTGCCGAAGGGTACAGACCCCACGACCAACGTCTTGGTCAGGCGGTCGGCGACGAAGACGAGCACCGCGGCCACCACGAAAACGATCCGCGGGGTGTTGATCAGTTTCGCTTGAGCCCGATCCAGAGCTGCTCTCCTTCGAGCATCATCTGCTCACCGTCGAATCCGTCTTCCCGTCCTTTGGCGAGCGTAACCGACAGGGTCTCGTTCTTCACGTAGCCGGCGTGGCGCTCAAGGGCGCGCGCGGTAAGCCCGTCCGCCTCGTACCTCGTGTCGATCCTGTCCTCGACGTTCAGCCCCAGCTTCTTGCGCCGGTCCTGGATGATGCGCACCACCTCGCGCGCCAGGCCCTCGAGCTTGAGCTCCTCGGTGATCACCGTGTCGAGCTGCACTTTCTCGGCGCCGAACGTGATGCTCTTGACGTTGAGCTCATCGCGGACGATGGCCGCGATGTCCTCGGGCAGTGGGTCGCCGGGGATGGCGATCGACGCGAGGGGCTGGCGGACCTTCAGCCGTGCGGCGTCGCGCGCGGCCAGCCCCGCCTCCACCGCCTGCCGCGCGCGCGCCATGTCGGCCTCCACCCGCGCGTCCTCGGCGCCGACGCTCTCGGGGAAGTCCGCCAGGTGGACCGAGCGGTCATCGGAAAGGTTCCGGTAGATCGCGTCGGCGGTGAAGGGCGCGAACGGAGCCATCAGCGCCGAAACCGTGCCCAGCGTCTCGTACAGGGTCTGGTAGGCGGCGAGCTTGTCCCGGTCGGACTGCGACTTCCAGAAGCGCCGCCGCGAGCGCCGGATGTACCAGTTCGACAGGTCGTCGACGAAACGCTGGATGCGGCGCGCGGGCTCGACGGCGTCGTACGCGTCGAGGCCCGTGTTGACGCTGGCGACCAGGTTGTACAGCCTCGACATCAGCCAGCGGTCGAGGACATGGCGCTCCGCAAGCGGGACCGCGGGCTGCGATGGGTCGAACTTGTCGAGCCGCGCGTAGGTGACGAAGAACGAGTAGCAGTTCCACAGCGGGATGAAGAACTGCTGCACCGTCTCCTTGAGGGCGGCGTCGCCGGTGCGGTAGTTCTCCCCCACCTGGGTCGACGTGTAGAAGTACCAGCGGACCGCGTCCGAGCCGAACGTGTCGAAGAGGTAGTTCGGGTCGAGCACGTTGCCGCGCGACTTCGACGCCTTCTTGCCCTTCGGGTCGACGACGAGCCCGAGGCAGATCACGTTGCGGTACGAGTTCTGCTTGAAGAGCAGGGTCGAGATGGCGAGCAGCGTGTAGAACCAACCGCGCGTCTGGTCGACGGCCTCGGAGATGAAATCCGCGGGGAAGGTTTCCTCGAACAGGTCCTTACCCTGCCGGGGATACCCGCGCTGCGCGAAGGGCATCGCGCCGGAGTCGAACCACGTGTCGAGAACCTCGGGCACGCGCTTCATGACCCCGCCGCACTTCTCGCACGGCAGCGTGACCGCATCGATGTACGGCCGGTGCAGGTCGGCGTCGTCCTTCAACCCGATCTCCGCGGCCGAGCTGACGATGCGTTTCTCGTCGCACGCCTCGCACACCCAGATCGGCAGCGGCGTACCCCAGTAGCGGCTGCGCGAGAACTGCCAGTCGACGTTGTTCTCGAGCCAGTCGCCCATGCGGCCCGTCTTGATGTGCGCCGGCACCCAGTTCGTCGCGTTGTTGTTGGCGATCAGCTCCGCCTTGCGCTCGGTCGTGCGGATGTACCAGGAGTCGAGCGCGTAGTAGATCAGCGGCGTCTTGCAGCGCCAGCACTCCGGATACGTGTGCAGGATGGTCTCGGCCTTGTAGAGCAGGCCGCGCGCCTTGAGGTCGTCGATGATCAGCGGGTCTGCCTCCTTGACGTGAAGGCCGGCGAACTTGTCGACGTAAGGCAGGAACTTGCCGTCGAGCCCAACCGTGTGCTTGAACGGGATCCCTTCCTCCTGGCAAAGGCGCAGGTCGTCGACGCCGTACAGCGCCGAGGTGTGAACCACGCCGGTGCCTTCGTCGGTGGACACGAAGTCCGCGTGGACGACGTACTGAGCGCGCCCGTGCTCGGGCACCGAGTACTGAAAGAGGGGCTCGTAGTCCAGGCCGACCAGGTCGCGTCCCTTCATGCGCTCGACCACCTGCGGCTCTTCCTTGAGGACGGTGAGCCGCGCCTCGGCAAGGATCAGGTACTCGTCCCCTTCTTTGACCTTGATGTAATCGACGTCGTTGTCGACCGCGAGGGCGACGTTGCCGGGCAATGTCCACGGGGTCGTCGTCCAGGCGAGGATCGACGTATTTTCGTGGTGCGCCCTGCGCGCGCCCGGCGGGTCCTTCTTCAGCCGGAACTTGATGAAGACGCTGGGGTCGGGGACGTTGTCGCGGTAGCCCTGCGCCAGCTCGTGGCTGGACAGGGGCGTGGCGCAGCGCGAGCAGTACGGCGCGACCCGGAAGCCCTTGTAGATCAGGTCCTGCTTCCACATCTCGCTCAGCGCCCACCAGACGGACTGGATGTAGTCGGAGGTCAGCGTCCAGTACGCGTGGTCGTAGTCCTGCCAGAAGGCCATGCGCTCGCTGAAGATGCGCCAATCGTCGACGTACTCGAAGACGCTCTGCCGGCAGAGCTCGTTGAACCGCTCGACGCCGATCTCGTTCTCGATCTCGAATTTGCCGGAGATGCCGAGCTTCTTCTCGACCTCGATCTCGACCGGCAGGCCGTGTGTGTCCCATCCGGCCTTGCGCTCGACGTAGAAGCCCTTCATCGTCTTGTAGCGGCCGAACAGGTCCTTGAACGCGCGGGCGAGGATGTGGTGGGTCGCGGGCTTGCCGTTGGCCGTCGGCGGGCCCTCGTAGAAGACAAAGCGCGGACGGCCCTCGCGCATCTCGAGCGAGCGCTCGAACGTGCCCTCGTCCTTCCACCGCTGCATCAGGTGCACTTCCAGGGCGGGAAAGCTGACCTTCTGATCGACCTTCTCGAACACTCTCACTCCACAAGCACGCGTACTGACTGCGCCTGGGACGAGTCTTCGGACCCGCGGTACCACCCAGATTCCCAGGGCCAACACCCTGGGCCCTTCGTTGGGCTGCGGCTCGGGAGTGATCTCGGTCCGCCATCGGCCGCCGGGCTCTCAGCTCGTGCCAGGCTCTCTGTCGACCGCTCAAACGGGCCTAACTGTCTCCGTCAGCGCCGAGTAGAAGCGATTTTAGGCGATACCATCGATGACTCATCGATGGCCACCGAAGTCGACGACTTTCTCCGCGAAGGCGCCCTGATGCCGTATGGCTCGGAGCGGGTCCGCCTGCACGCCGAGGCGGTCCGGGTCGCCGACCTGCACCAGGACCTGGAAGCCGGCTTCAAGGCCCGGCAGCAGCTGATCCAGAGCGCCAACCTCGGCGGAGACCCGAACCTCGCCCTGGTCGCCTTCGCCTGGTGCCTCGGCCAGCACGACGCCGATCCGAAGAGATTTCCCGCGAACGGCGGCGGCTACTTCACGAACCTCCTGTGGATGTACAAGTGGGTGGTCGAGCGGGCCATCGAACACCCGGCGATCAGCCGGGCGAAGGTCGACGAGCTGCTCGCCGACATGGCGCGCCGCTACACGGCCGGCGGATTCAGCCTGCGACCCGTGCGCAAGCTCGAGCTGCAGTCCGCCGTGACCGCCCAGGAAGCCGAGCGAATCCCGGCCGCGATGGCCGAGTGGCTGCGGCTGCGTCGCGACTCCCTCAGCGACTGCATGGCATGCGATGTCGACATGACGTCCGCGGCGCATCTCGCCACGCACGACCTCAAGCTGGCGCGGGAAGCGGCAAAGCCGATATTCGAGCTCCGCATGACCTGCGCCGAGGTTCCCACCGTCACCTACGGCCGGTTCCTGCTCCCGCTCAGCCGCTCCGGCGATGACGAGGAAGCGCAGCGCCTCGCGCATCTGCTGCCGCGGAAGATCGGCATCAACCGCGACTACGTGACGCCGGCGGGTGCGCTCGTCGTCTACCTGGTCGAACGCCGCTCGCGGCCGGCGCTGCCAACCGCGCAGAGACACGCGACATGGGCGCTGGTGGGTGAGACGCCGCTGCGCCGCGTCACCCTCATGATCGGCCTGGCGAAGGCGTCCCGGCTCGCCCGTGATATGGGCCGCGGCGAAGATTCGCTCGGCATCCTGCTGCCGAATGAACCTGCCACGTCCTTCGCGGAGGCCGAGGAGCGCATGACCCAGGAAGCCATGAAGGTGGCCGCGGCGTTTGACGCCAGGAACGGCCACGACAGGTTTTCGAGCACAGTGAGCAAGCACCTGGCCGGTGACGGCGAATGGTGGTGGCCGCTGTGAGCGACCGCGAGCTGTTCAAGGTCGACCTGCGCGGCATCGTCGACGTCCTTTCCAACCACCTCTACTCGACGCCGACCGTGTTCGTGCGCGAGCTGCTCCAGAACGCGGTCGACGCGATCACGGCCCGGCGCATCGTCGAGCCGGCCCATCGCGGTGAGATCGCCATCCGCGTCGTCGGTTCGGGCGGCGGCGCCACCGTCACGTTCGAGGACGACGGGATCGGCCTCGACGAAAACGACGTGCGCGTGTTTCTGAGCACTATCGGGCAGAGCTCGAAGGGGGACGCGCCGACCGACTTCCTCGGCCAGTTCGGCATCGGCATCCTTTCCTGCTTCGTCGTCTCGGACGAGGTGACGCTCGTGACCCGCAAGGCCGGCGCCGACCGCTCCATCAGGTGGGTCGGCCACAGCGACGGGACGTACGAGCTCGGCGTGATGAAGGCCACGGCTCCGGTGGGAACCGCTGTCTACCTCCGTCCGAAACCGGAGGGCGAGCCTCTCTTCAACGCCGAGACGATCCTGGATCTCGCCCGCAAGTACGGCGAGCTGCTGCCCATCGAGATCACGTTCTCCGACGAGCGCGGCAGCGAGTCGTTCGCCGGCGAGCCGCTCCCCTGGGACGGCATGAACCTGGCGAACGCATCCCACCTGGCGCGGATCCTCGAGTACGGCGAGACGATCTTCGCCCAGCCGATGATGGCCGCCATCCCGATCAGGTCGGAGGACGCCGATGCGACCGGCGTGGCCTTCCTGCTGGCGGAGCCGAAGGCCGCGCACGTGCCGGACGACCACCGCGCCTACCTGCGCCGCATGCTCGTTTCGAGCAACCTCTCCGGCCTAACGCCCGACTGGGCTTACTTCGTCCGCTGCGTCGTCAACGCGAACAACCTCCGCCCGACAGCCGGACGCGAGGCCTTCTACGAGGACTCACGGCTCGAAAGCTTCCGCGAGGAGATTGGGGCGACGATCCGCCGGTGGCTCGACGCCACCGCGCGCGAGGATCCCGACCTCATGGCGCAGTTCATCGGCATCCACTACATGCCGCTCAAGGCTCTCGCCTCGCAGGACGCCGAGTTCTACGAGATGTTCGCGCGCTGGCTGCCCTTCGAAGGCACGAGGGGTCGCTCTCCGCTGGGCGACTACCTGGAGTCCGGCCGCCCTCTCCACTATGTCTCCGACCACGACGCATACCGCCAGCTGGCGGGCGTCGCGCGGTCGCTGGGCATCGAGCTTCTGGACGGTGGCTACAGCTACGACTCGCAGCTCCTGTCCATGGCCGGCCAGCTCATCGGGCGAGAGATCAAGCCGCTCGACGACGACTTCCTGCTCAAGCGCCTGGCGGACCCGGCGCCCGAAGACGCCGATCACGCCGCGACGTTCATGGCCGACGCGACGCGAGTGCTGGCGTCATTTCGGGCACGGCCGGTGCTGAAGGAGTTCGAGCCCGCGGCCGTGCCGGCGCTGCTCTCTCTTTCGGCGGAGATCGCGTACGGCCGCCACATGCGGGCAAGCCGCGAAGTCGCTCTACCGTTGTTCGCCGACGTCCTCGACGCCGTGGCCACGGACCTTCCCGATTCGGTGCCCCTGCTCGTCTTCAACACGCGGAACGCGCTCGTGCGCGCGCTGTTCCGAGACCTGGGCAAGAAGCGCGAGCTGGCGATCAAGCTCCTCTATGTACACGCGCTGATGCTCGCGCACCAACCTCTCTCGGTCTCCGAGCTCGAGCTTCTTCAGGACGCGACGCTCGAGCTGCTGATGCAAGGGGTCACCGTCCGCCCGCCTGCCGACTAGCGGCGGGGCGCAAGCATCGAGTAGATGCCCGTCTTGGCGGCCGACCACTCGGGGTCGTATGCGACCTCGCTGGTCGCCTGCCACGGTTGCAGCTGCTGCCGCCACGCGTCGACCGCGGCCGCCGCAGCCGTCGGGTCGCGGACGAACAGGTGGATCTCGCGCCGGCCGGCCCACGTGGCGCGGCCGATGTGCACTGCGTTGTCGCCCAGCGCCGTCTCGAGCTGGTCCTCGAACGCGTTCAGACGACCGGACTCTTCCTCGGCCGGAAAACCATTCGCATCGGGCGAGCGCAAAGCGATTCCGATCTTCAGGTGAAAGACGTGGTCGAGATGGTCGATCTGCTTCAGCGCTTCGTTGGTCGCGATGATCACCCTCTTGCCGTCTCGTGACGTGCCCTCGCCGAGGACGAAATGGTCGCCCGTGGCCTTCGCACGTGCCTCGGCGACCGCGCGCTTGAACTGATCGAGGCTTGCAGCGCCAGGCGGCGGTGACTTCGAGGCGTCGATGGTGCCGATCCAGCGCTCGACGTCGTCTTCCCCCAACAGCTCGTCCAGGGTGAGAAAGGCCGTCTGAAGGGCAAGCCGGTCGTCCGCCTTGCTGAACTCGGGATGGAAGAGGACGATGGCGAAGCGTTCGCGGTTCTCGTCGTAGACGGAGCTGACCCTGAACTCCTCGGGTGCGAACCTGTGGCCTGCGATCTCCAGGTGGAGATGGCTCGACGGCTGGCGGCTGTCGTGGTATTCCCAGGTCGGGTCCGCCGGCGGCGCCGCCGCGAGCCACTGGGCGGCGAGGCGGCGAACGAGCAGGTTGCCCTCTGCGGTCACGGTCAGGTTGTGCTGCGAAGAGCGCCCTGGTCCCAGCTCCCACGCGAGGTCGGGGCTGAGGTTGTGAACGGCCGTGGTGATGTACCCGACGAGCGGCGACTGGCCGAGCGCGCGGTTGGCGATCGCGGCCGCGACGTGGTCCTTCACCGACGACCACCACTGCCAGAAGGCCGCAAGCGCGTCGGCGCGCAGCCCTCCGGGCTGAGGCGGCGGCATAGCCGCGCTACGCGGCCACGTTGCTCAGGACGTCGATCACGATGATCGCGGCGATGCCGACGACCATCGGCGACAGGTCCCAGCCTGCCATCGGCGGAAGCAGGCGCCGCACGGGCGCGAGTACTGGTTCGGTGAGCTGCCACGCCAGCCTGGAAAACGGGTTGGTCGGGATCGGGCTCACGAAAGAGAAGACGACCCGGATGAGGATGATGACCAGGAAGACCTGGAGGATGAAGATCAGGCCGTGGATGAGGACGCTCATCCTTGGGGCCGCGGACCGAATAGAACCGTGCCCAGCCGCACCATCGTGCTGCCGGCCGCGACCGCGACCTCGAAGTCCCCGCTCATGCCCATGGAAAGGATAGGGAGCGACCTTCCAAGCCGTTCCTGAGCGGCATCTCGGATCTGGCGCAGCTCTTCGAAGGCCGGCTTCGGGTCGCCCTCGGCCGGGCCCATTGCCATCACGCCTTGCAGGTCGAGCATCTCGGCGACCGATGCCACGAGCTCCGCGGCCGTAGCCGGGTCCACACCCGTCTTTCTCGGCTCGCGGGCGATGTTCACCTCGACGAGCACCTTCTGCTCGACGTTGATCCGCGCCAGGGCCGCGGCGACGTGTGCCGAGTCGATGGACTGGATGAGCGCGAACCGACCTACGGCCTGCTTGACCTTGTTCGTCTGCAGGTGGCCGATCAGGTGCCAGGTCGCCCCGTCGACCTGGTCCATCTTCTCCAGCGCCTCCTGGACGCGGTTCTCACCGAGGACCTTGAGCCCCGCGTCGAGCGCCTGCCGGCATACCTCGGGGCCGAAACCCTTGGTGACGGCGACGATCGCGACCTCGTCCGGGTTGCGGCCCGCGCGCACGATGCGCTCGCGAACGGTCTGGAGATTCTCTTCGACCCTCACCGCAGCGCGACGATGCCGCCGAACCTGGTCCCGTCGGGGTGGCGGCGGTGCGATGGGAAGAGGTAGCTCTCCTTGGTGCACATCCCGATCTCGTACACGGCCTTCACACCGGCGCCCTCGAGCTGCGCGACGTTGGCGCCGCTGAGGTCGAGCAGCCATTTCCCGTTTTCGCCGGGTTTGACGAAGCGGGCGTCGAACTTGCCCGCGACGTCGTCGCCGACCTCGTAGCACCGGCCGCAGATGCCGGGTCCGATGCCCGCCCGGATGTGCCGGCATCCGTATTCCTCTCGCATGAAGTTGACGGCCGCCGCGGCCACGCCGGCCTGCGTGCCGCGCCAGCCGGCATGGACCAGCCCGGCCACCCGCTTCTCCGGGTCCCAGAGCACGATCGGGTAGCAGTCGGCGAAAGTCGCGAAGATCGCCACGCCGCGCTGGTCGGTGACGAGCGCGTCGACGTCGTCGACCGAGCCGCCGAGCTTGTCGACGCGCGCCACGGCCGCGCCGTGCACGGCGCCGATCGTTGTCAGCTCGGCCCCGTCGAGGTCGAGGGCGCGGATGAACGCGCGCCGCGCATCGAGCACCGGCGCTGGGTCAGGCGCGTGCTTCAGGCCGACCGACCCGACGGCGAGGGTCGAGAAGCCGTGAACGAAGCCCGGCTCGTCGGCCAGCTCGGGGATGTGCAGCGCCGCGGGCGTCGTCCTCACCGCTTCTGAGCTTAGTCGGCGCGCGATTTGATCAAATCGCGCGCGGTCGGGTCACGAAACAGTGACGACTTGATCAAATCGCTGGGGTCTACGAACGGCGCGAGCTGAGTACCTGCTCGATCTCCCGCTTGACCTGCTGGAGGTCCATGAACTCCCGGTACACGGACGCGAAGCGGATGTACGCGACCTCGTCCAGGTCGCGCAGCCGCTCCATCACCATCTCGCCGATCTCCCCGCTCGGGATTTCGACCCGGCCTGAGCGCCGCAGCTCCGCCTCGATGTCGTCGACGATCGCGCGCAGCCGCTCCGGCGAGATGTCGCGCTTCTCGGTCGCCTTCTTCAGCCCGTTGAAGAGCTTCTGCGGGTCGAAGTCCTCGCGCCGCCCGTCCTTCTTGGTGACGAAGAACGGCACCGTCTCGATGCGCTCGTAGGTCGTGAACCGCTGCCCGCACTGCAGGCATTCGCGCCTCCGGCGGATCGCCTCGCCGACCTCCGAGTCGCGCGAGTCGACCACCTTCAGGTCGTGGTGACCGCAGTACGGGCAACGCAATGAAAACCTCTTGCCGGCTACATCCTGTTGCGCAGGAACGCCGGGATGTTGATGTCTCCGAGCTCTTCGAGCCCGAGCTCGGGCCGCTCGATCGTACGACGAGCCGTCTCCTGCCTTGCTTCCTGCTGCGTCTTGCCGCCGAAGCCGGTGGCGATGACCGTGATCTTGATCTCGCCGGCCATGGTGTCGTCGCGGACGACGCCGAAGATGATGTTGGCCCCCGGGTCGGCCGCCTGGCGCACGATCTCCGCCGCCTTCTGGACCTCCTGGAGGGTGATGTCCTTGCCCGCGGTGATGTTGAAGAGGATGC
>Ga0207646_10002577_pt1 | contig 21400 bp, 17 predicted proteins | sample KBSK5502metaG_FD_184343 | JGI IMG/M metagenome (GOLD analysis project Ga0207646, IMG submission 184343) | Corn, switchgrass and miscanthus rhizosphere microbial communities from Kellogg Biological Station, Michigan, USA - KBS K5-50-2 metaG... | ecosystem: Host-associated > Plants > Roots >... | reverse complement strand
GCGGCCAGGAACACGGCGCCGCGGAGCCGGGCGGCGGGGCGGGACGGCCGCCACGCCAGCCACAGCGCGGCCAGCGGCGCGAAGTACAGGACGGTCTCGCGGGTGAGGGCCGTGAGCCCGAAGAGGACTCCGGCCAGCACCGCGGGGAGGGCGCGTCCGGCCGCGTCCGCCTCCAGCAGCCTCTCGAAGGCCCACCACAGCAGGAACAGCATCACCGTCTCCGACCAGAAGTGCGGGGCGAACCACACGAGCTCCGGGAAAGCGGCGGTGATGGCGGCGGCGACGAGTCCCGTCCGCTCGCCGAACGCGCGGGCACCCACCCGGCCTACGGCCGGGACGAGGAGCGCCGACAGCGCGACCTGGACCCACTGCACGACGGCGAGGCCGCCGGGAAGGGACTGGAGGCCGGCGATGAAATAGGGGTACAGCGGCGGATGGAAGATGAGGTGCATGCGGAAGGGAGAGAATCCCACGCGCCCCGAGGGCAGGTACTGCGTGCCCCAGGTCAGGTAGGTCCGCTCGTCCCCCACCGGGAACGTGGGCGGCTCGAACACGAGGAAGGCGGCGCGCAGCGCGAGGCCCCCGAGGAAGATCAGCCATAGGGTGCGCGCGAACGGCTGGCCCGCGCCGGGCGGAGCGGGCGGCGGCTCGGTGAGGACGGGCAAGCGCGCAGGATAACACGCCCCCCGCGGCGCCCTGGCGCGTGGTTTGGTCGCCGGCGCGACCCCATGCTACAAGTGACGTTTTCGCCGTGCGGCCGCGGGCGCGGCCGGGAAGGGCCTATTGCGATCCTCGACGTCGATACTCGCCGCCGCCGGTCTGCTCGCCACCCTCGCCGCCTGCGCGCCCGCGGGCCCGCCCGTGGACCTGGTGGAGGCGGCGCGCGTGCGGATGAGTGACGGATCGGTGGCCGGCCGTGACCGGGGCTGGGTGATGGCCCAGACCGGGAAGCAGATCCGCATCAACGACGTCGTGCGCCGGACGCTCCCCGCCTCTCCCCCCGGGCGCCTGATCTTCACCGTCGACGTGCCGCGGGGGGCGCGCCTGTCCTTCGCGTGCGGCATCCCCCCCGAGCGGCACGACCAGCCGGGCGTCGAGTTCGCGGTCAAGGTCCTCCGGCGCGGCAAGGAGGAGACGCTGTGGACGATGCTCCTCGATCCGCTCCAGCACAAGGAGCACCGGAGATGGGTGCCGGCGGAGGTGGACCTCTCGCGTTACGCGGGACGGGACGTGCAGCTCGTCCTCGAGACGCGCGGCTTCGACCGCGAAGACGACCCGCGCCGAGCGTTCTGGGGCACGCCCGCCGTCCTCACCCCCCGCGAGAAGGCACCGCTGGTGATCGTCTACCTGGTCGACACGCTGCGGGCGGATCACACGCTGCCGTATGGCTACGGCCGGGACACGACGCCCGAGCTGGCGAAGTTCGCGGGCGACGCCGTGGTCTTCGAGCAGGCCATCGCCCAGGCGTCCTGGACGAAACCGTCGGTGGCCTCGCTCTTCACCTCGCTCCTGCCCGGCAAGCACCGCGCCGTGCAGCTGCGGGACACGCTGGACTCCGGCCACGTGACGCTGGCCGAGATGCTCCAGGCCAAGGGCTTCGCCACCGGGGCCGTGATCGCCAACTCGGTGATCTACTCGGCGGGGTCGAACTTCGAGCAGGGCTTCGACCTCTTCGCGGGGATGCACGGCGCGGGCAACCGGGTCTCCAAGGTCGTGGAGGCGGCGCCGGTCGTGGATGGGGCCCTGTCCTGGCTCGACGAGCGCCGCGGCCTCCCCACCTTTCTCTACGTCCACACGATGGACCCCCACGTCCCGTACACGCCCCCGGAGCCCTTCAACATGAAGTACGAGCCGCACCCCACGCCCGAGCATCCGGCCGTGGATCCCCGCGGCGACTACAAGGAGCCGGCCGACCTCGATCGGCTCATCGCCCAGTACGACGGGGAGATCGCGTACGGGGACCGCGAGTTTGGACGGTTCGTCTCCGAGCTGAAGCGCCGGGGTCTCTACGACCGCGCGCTGATGGTCTTCCTCGGCGACCACGGCGAGGAATTCCTCGACCACGGCCAGTTCACCCACGGCAAGACGGTGTTCGACGAGCTCATCCACATCCCGATGATCGTGAAGTTCCCGGACCGGCGCGACGGCGGCCAGCGGGTCAGGCAGCAGGTGCAGGAGGTGGACGTGCTCCCCACGGTGCTCCAGGAGATGGGCCTGCCCGTCCCGCATCCGCCCGCGATCGCCGGCCACCCGCTGCAGCCCGTGGTCGCGGGGGGCGCCCCCGAGCCGCCGGCGGTGTCGGAGATCAGCCACCGCGGCTACGTGGCCCACGGCATGCGCACCAGCCGCGACAAGTACGTCCAGCGCTTCAGCCCCGAGGAGGACGAGCTGTACTTCGACCTCAAGAAGGACCCGAAGGAGAAGGCCAGCAAGCTCGCCGAGAACCGGGAGCGGGCCGACACGCTCAAGGCGGCGGTGGAGGCCGCGATGGTGGCGGATCCGTTCCGCCACAACCTGCGCGCGGAAGGCGGCGGCGAGTACGTCCTCAAGCTCCGCACCGGAGGATGGATCGAGGGCGTGGAACCGAAGGGGTTCGGCGCCGACGACCACTACGAGATACAGGGCAACGGGCGCAAGCTCGCCCTGCGCCTCCGCCCGCGGCCCGGCCAGCCGCGGGAGGTGGCCTTCAGCATCCGTCCCATGGGCGCTCCCGTGTATCTCGAGGGGTCGCGCGACGGCCGGCCTCTGCGCGCCGCCGACGTCACGATCGCGGAGGAGGCCGAGCACCCGCCCGCGGTGCCGTTCCGCCTGCCCGAGGTGGAGCCGCGCGGCGACACCGACGACGAGCGCTTCGACAACGTCTTCGCCCGGCCTCGCGGCAACCCCGCGGGCCTCCAGCTGTGGCTGACGATGGCCCCGAGCGTGAAGGTGCTGGCGATGGACAAGGAGACCCGCGAGCGGCTGTGCGCCCTGGGCTACATCAACTGCGGCCAACGCTAACGAAACGGATCAACGCAGAGGCCGCAGAGGAACGCGCAGAGGCCGCAGAGAACGGCAACAGCCATGACCGCGAGCGGAGCGCGATTCAGTCGCGCGGAGCGAGGGGGGTCCAAGGGGGTGCGGCGCTAGCACCCCCTTGACTCAGCGGAACTGGCCGAACACCGCGCGTCCCGGCGCGACGGACGGCTCAGCGCTCGACGCGCGGTGTTAGCATGAGCAAGTGGACGAGAAGCTCAGGGTAGCCGTAGAACTCTTCAACGACGGGCGCTTCTCGGACTTCCAGGACGCGATGGAGGCCCTCACCTCCACGACGCGGGCCGCCTCCGAGCGCCAGTTCTACGCGCTGCTCAACAACCTGGCCGAGGCGCTCCTGCAGCTGAGCGACGGCGACGTGCAGGACGCCGAGGAGATGGTGGCGGCCTCGCTGCGCAAGCTGGACGACTTCGTGCCCCGCTTCCGCGGCCTCAACGTCGAGGCGCTGCGCGAGGACTTCCGCCGCGTCGTCGTCGAGCTGCGCGACGTGCGGGCCGGCCGCAAGGCGGACGCCGCGCCCTCGCGCATGCCCCGCCTGCGCATCCTGCCCGAGTGAGGCGGGTCGATCTCGTCGTCTTCGACCTCGACGGCACCCTCATCGACTCCGCGGGCGACCTGGCCCGCTCCGTCAACGCCGCGCTCGAGCGCCTCGCCCCGGGGACGGCACCGGTGCCCCTCGACCGGGTGCGCACGTTCATCGGGGACGGGGCGGCGATGCTGGTGGCCCGGACGCTGCGCGCGGCGGGGATGAGCGTGTCGACGGAGGAGGCCCTTCCCGTCTTCCTCGACTGCTACCGGGCGCGACTGCTCGACACGACGGTGCTCTATCCGGGCGTCCTGGAGTCGCTCGACGCTCTTCGCGACCGCACGCTCGTCGTCCTCACCAACAAGCCGGGGGAGATGAGCCGCCGCATCCTGGACGGGCTGGGTGTGGCCGGCCGGTTCGCGCGGATCTGCGGCGCCGGCGACGTCCCCGCCAAGAAGCCCGACCCGGCGGGCCTGCGTTCGATCCTCGACCAGGCCGGGCTTCCTCCCGAGGCCGCGGTGCTGGTCGGCGACTCGGCCATCGACGTCCGCACCGGACGCGCGGCGGGTGTCCGCACGGTCGGCGTCACCTACGGGCTCGATCCGGCCAGCCTCGAGGCCACGCCGCCGGACCTGCTCATCGCCGACCTGCGCGAGCTCGCGCCCCGGCTGTCTCCGCCCTTCGCCGGTTGACTGTGCTACCCTGACGGGGCGCAGCAGGCCATGTCCAGCATCCTCGTCTGGGGCAAGACACGGGAGATCGTCGCCGGGGCCCTGCCCCCGGGGATCAGCACCGAGGAGGTGTCGACGTTCTCCGAGCTGAAGGCCGAGCTGCGCGCCAAGGGCTCGATCCTCGTCCTCGCCGACGCCTCGCACCTCGAGGCCGAGCGGGACGCGGTGGCGGCGTGGATCAAGTCGGGCGAGAGCCGGCTGAGCCTGCTCGTGGGCGTGGCCCCGATGGAGGAGGCCGACGAGCTGGTGCGGCGCCACCCGTACCTGGACGACGTCATGGTGCGGCCGGTGACGGCGATGCGGCTCCGCCTGCGTCTCGACCGCGCCCTCGACGGCCTCAACTCCCGCCGGGTGATCCAGCAGCTCGACGCCGCCCTCGCCCGCAAGAGCCAGGACCTGCACGAGCTGAACAACATCGGGGTCGCCCTCTCCGCGCAGCGCGACATCAACAAGCTCCTCGAGCTGATCCTGGCCAAGTGCCGGGCCATCACGGCCTCCGACGCGGGGACGCTGTACCTCGTCGTGCGCGGCAAGGACCAGGCCGCGCAGACCGGGGACCGCCTCAAGTTCGTGCTGGCCCAGAACGAGTCCGTGCCCGTCTCCTTCGAGGAGCGCACCGTGCCCCTCGACGAGACCTCCATCGCGGGCTACGCCGCCTTGTCCGGTCAGATCGTGAACGTGGCCGACGCCTATCAGCTCCCTCCGGGCACCCCCTACACGATCAGCCGCACGTGGGACCAGCGGTCGGGATATCGCACCAAGTCGATGCTGGTGGTGCCGATGCGCGACCATCAGGACACGGTCATCGGCGTCGTCCAGCTCATCAACAAGAAGCGGGACGCCCGGACCGTGCTGCGGCCGGTGGCCCTCGTCGAGGAAGCGGTCATCCCCTTCACGTCGGTGGACGAGGAGCTGGTCAGCTCGCTGGCGAGCCAGGCCGCGGTCGCGTTCGAGAACACGCGCCTCATCCAGGACATCCGGAACCTGTTCGACTCGTTCGTGCGCGCCTCGGTGACCGCGATCGAGAGTCGGGACCCCACCACGTCGGGCCACTCGGACCGGGTGGCCACCCTCACCGTGGCCCTGGCCGAGAAGGTCGACGCGCTCGACGCCCCTCCCTTCCGCGACGTGAGCTTCACGCGCGACCAGCTCCAGGAGATCCGCTACGCGAGCCTGCTCCACGACTTCGGCAAGGTCGGGGTCCGCGAGAAGGTCCTCATCAAGGGGAAGAAGCTGTATGTCGGCGAGCTGTTGCTGCTCCGCCAGCGCTTCTCCTACATCAAGCGCACGCTGGAGGCCGAGCACCTGCGGGCCAAGCTCGACCAGGTGACGGCCGGCCAGGCCTCGCCCGAGCTGCTGTTGCAGATGGACCGCGCCCACGAGAAGGGCCTGGAGGAGATCGAGCAGATCCTGCGCATGGTCCTGCAGGCGAACGAGCCGACCATCCTCGAGGAGGAGAGCTTCCGCGCCCTCATGGACCTGCCCAACCGCACGTACACCGACGGCGAGGGCAACCGTCAGCCCTTCCTCAGCATGGACGAGGTCTCGGCCCTTTCCATCCGCAAGGGCAGCCTCTCCGAGAAGGAGCGCCGCGAGATCGAGAGCCACGTGACGCACACGTACCGCTTCCTCTCCCAGATTCCCTGGACGGGGGAATTCCGCCGGGTGCCCGAGATCGCCTACGCGCACCACGAGAAGATGGACGGCACCGGCTATCCGCGGAAGCTGGCCGCCACCGAGATCCCCGTGCAGTCCCGGATGATGACGATCTCCGACATCTTCGACGCGCTGGTGGCGTGGGACCGGCCCTACAAGAAGTCGGTGCCGGTGGAGCGGGCCCTGGACATCCTTCGCGACGAGGCCCGGGGCGGCAAGCTCGACCTGCAGCTCCTCGACGTCTTCGTCGACGCCAAGGTCTACGAAAGAACCCTTCCCCGCGCCGGAGCGCCCGCGGAGCTGGCCCGGTAACCTTTCGCCCCATGCCTCCGCTCATCATCGCCCACCGCGGTGACTCCGCCCATGTTCCCGAGAACACGCTCGCCTCCTTCGCGGCGGCCCTCGAGGTGGGCGCGGACCTCGTGGAGTTCGACGTGCAGCTCACCAAGGACGGCCACCTGGTCGTCATCCACGACGCGACCGTGGACCGGACGACCACCGGCCGCGGCCGCGTGCGCGAGATGACGCTGGCGGAGATCCGGGCCCTCTCCGCGGGCTATCCCTCTCGCTTCGGCGATGCCCGTCGCGGCGAGCGCGTCCCGACCGTCGGCGAGGCGCTGGCCCTGCTCAAGGACCGGGCGCGGGTGATGGTGGAGATCAAGCCGGAGTCCGTGACCGACGACGCCGAGGGAGGAATCGAGGCGCGCGCGATCGCGGAGGTGCGCAAGGCGGGCATGGAGAAGGACGTGGCCCTCCTGTCCTTCTCCCGCCGGGCGCTGCTCCGCTGCCGCAAGCTGGCCCCCGAGATCGTGCGCGGGCACCTCTTCCAGAAGGCGGAGCCGGGTGAGATGCTGGCGGGCGCCCGCGAGGTCGCGAGCGAGCTGGTCATGCCCGAGAAGCGCATCCTCACCGACGAGATGCGCGATCGCGCGCGCGAGGCCGGCCTCAGGCTCGCCACCTGGGTCGTGGACGACCCGGAGGAGCTGCGCCGCCTGGCCCGGTTCGACCTGTACGGCGTGGCCTCGAACCGCCCCGGCGTCATGCTCGACGCCATCCGCGAAGAGGAATAGCCCCCCGTACCCGTTCGTGGAGCGGGTACACAGGATCCTGTTCCCGGTGCCCCCGAGCCTCCAAATCTTGGTTACCCTCGAAGAGGAGGGTCTACGTGCCGCCCAAGCGGCCCGCGCCGGATCGAGACACCGTGCGACGCACCCTTCTGGAAAGGGCCTGCGCAACCGCCGGCCGGGCGTGCGAGCCGCCCGGGGCGAACCGCCGAGGAGACCCGGCCGACTCCTATCGACTGACCGATCCTCAGTACGCCATGGTCGCGGACAGCCTCAACAACCCCGGGCACGGCCTCTGGAACCTGCAGCTCACGTTCACGATCCGCGAGCCGCTCGACGTCCCCCGATTCAAGTCGGCGTGGCAGCAGGTGGTCGCGCGGCATCCGGCGCTCCGAACGAGGATCGACTACGAAGAGTGCCCGCCCGTCCAGCACGTCGAGGACGACGTTGCGGTGCCGGTCGAGGAGCTGGACTGGACCGGCCGGCCTCCGGACCGGATCGAGGAAGAGATCGCCGCGCTCCGGAAGGAAGCGGTCCTCGCGGACCTCGACTTCGCTACCGCCCCGGTGATGCGCGTCATCCTCGTCAAGGCGAACGACGGCCTCTTCTTCTGCGTCTGGGTGGGACACCACGCGCTGGTCGATGGGCGCTCGATGTACAACCTGGCTTACGAGCTCGCGACCATCTACCACGCGGGCGACGGTCGATCGCTGCCGGCGGTGAGGCCGTTCCGGGAATACGTCGACTGGCTCGACGGCCATTCGCCGGACGGCGCGACACGGTTCTGGCGGGAGCAGCTGGAGGGCGTCACCCGTGCGACGTCGCTGGGGTGGCCGCGGGCGGGGACGGAGCCGGGGCACCTGGGGAGTGACTCCCTCCGGCTGAGCCGCTCGCAGACGGCGGCGCTCGAGGCCTTCTGCGCGCGGCACGCGGTGACGATGAACGCGGTCGTCCAGGGCGCGTGGGCGATCCTGCTCCAGCGCTACAGCGGCGACGACGACGTGGTGTTCGGCTCGACCCGGGCGTGCCGCCGCAGCGCGCTCGGCGGGGCCGACGGCGCCGAGATCATCGTCGGCCAGTTCGTGCACGCCGTCCCCGTGCGCGTGGGGTTCACGTCGAGGATGACCGTGCTCGATCTCGTGCGCGACATCCTCCGGCAGCACCTCGCCGTGCGGCCGTTCGAGCACACCTCCCCCCTCGTCATCCGCAAGGCCACCGGCGTCCCCGCCGGCTCTCGCCTGTTCGAAACGATCGTGACGTTCGAGCACTCTTCGACGGCGGCCGCGCTCAAGTCGCTCGGCGGCTTCTGGCCGAACTGGGATGTGCTCGACCGCGGACGGAACGGCTACGCGGTCACGGTCTTCGCGTACCAGGAGCCCGAGCTTCTCCTGCGCATGGAGTGGCACGGCGCCTGGATCGCCGACGCGGTCGCCTCGCGCCTTCTCCGCCAGCTGGCGCGCCTGCTCGGGGCCATGGTCGAGATGCCCGACCGGCCGGCCCTCGAGATGGAATCCCTGCCCGAGGAGGACCGCGAGCGGCTCCTGCACGAGTGGAACCGCACCGACATCCCCTATCCGCGCGGCGCCACGCTGCACGGGCTCGTCGAGGCCCAGGCCGAGCGTACGCCGCGACGGCCCGCGGTCTCCTTCGGCGACCAGACCCTCACCTACGATGAGCTGAGCCGCCGGGCGAACCGGCGGGCGGCGGAGCTGCGGGCGCATGGAGTCGGGAGCCGCTCGATCGTGGGCGTCTGCCTGGAGCGATCGCTCGAGCTGGTGATCAGCCTGCTGGCCGTGCTCAAGGCCGGAGGGGCCTATCTGCCCGTCGATCCCGAGCAGCCCTCCGAGCGCAAGCGGTTCGTCCTCGACGACGCGAAGGCGCAGATCCTCATCACGACACCGGAGCTCTCGCAGGGTTGGCCGCCCGCCGGGGTGGCGCGAGTGCTCGTCGGCACCGACGGCCCGGACGGGCCCGCGCCGCCGCCGCTCACCGACGCCGGCGTCACCGAAGCCGACGCGGCGTACGTCATCTACACGTCGGGCTCCACCGGCGCGCCGAAGGGCGTGATCAACAGCCATCGGGGGATCGTGAATCGCCTCCGGTGGATGCAGGACACGTATCGGCTCTCGGATCGAGATCGCGTGCTGCAGAAGACGCCCATGGGGTTCGACGTGTCCGTCTGGGAGTTCTTCTGGCCGCTCCTCGCCGGCGCGGAGCTGGTGGTGGCCCGCCCCGGGGGCCACCGGGATCCGCGCTACCTCGTCGAAACGATCGTACGCTCCGGGATCACCGTGATGCACTTCGTCCCGAGCATGCTGACCGAGTTCCTCGCGCGGCCGGACGCGGCGACGTGTCGCACGCTGCGCCTCGTGGTCTGCAGCGGCGAGGCGCTGCCGGTCGACGTCCAGAACCGGTTCCTCTCGACCCTGGCCGCCCGCCTCGACAACCTCTACGGCCCGACGGAGGCGGCGGTGGACGTCACGTACTGGCAATGTCGGCCGGACGCAGCCCCGACCACGGTGCCCATCGGGCGGCCGGTCGCGAACACGAGGCTGTACGTGCTGGACCGCCGCCGGCGCCTGGCGCCGGTCGGCATGCCCGGCGAGCTCTACATCGGCGGGGTGCAGGTGGCGGACGGCTACGTCAACCGGGACGACCTCACCGCGAGCCGGTTCGTGCCGGACTCCTTTACCGCCGATCCGTCGGCGCGCCTCTATCGCACGGGCGATCTGGTGCGCTACCGGGAGGACGGCGTCCTGGAGTTCCTCGGCCGGAACGACGATCAGGTGAAGTTGCGTGGGTTCCGCATCGAGCCCGAGGAGATCGAATCGGCGATTCGGCGGCACGAGTCGGTCCGGGACGCCGCCGTCGTCGTGCGGGAGGCGGAAGGTGAGCCGGCCCGGCTCATCGCCTTCGTTGCCTTCGAGGCATCCGCGGTTCCCACCACGAGCGAGGTGCGCCGGTTCCTCCGTCGATGGCTGCCCGACCCGATGATCCCGGGGCTGGTCCTCGAGATCGAGGAGCTGCCCCGCCTGCCCAGCGGGAAGACCGACCGCGGCGCGCTGCGCGCGCTCGCGGAGGCGACCCTGCGTCCCCGGGGGGCCAGCAACGAGCTTCGCACGCCGGTCGAACGCACGGTGGCATCGGTATGGAAGGGTCTCTTGAAGGTGCCGCGGGTCGGGCCGCAGGACAACTTCTACGAGCTCGGAGGCGATTCCCTGCTCGCCGTCGAGGCGGCGCTCGCGCTCGAGGAAGCCTTCGGCCGCCGCATCGACCCCCGACTGTTCTTCTTCCAGACCCTCGAACAGGTCGCCGCGAACGTGGAAGCCCTGTCGGGCGGCCTGGCGCCCGCCCCATAGGGAAGGCGCTCGGATGTCAGGCGCGGTCCAGGAGCGCGTGCTGACCGCGGCGGACATCCTCGAGAACGCGAAGGCCGTCGCCACCGCGATTCGGCCGCGATCGGACGAGATCGAGCAGGCGCGGCGGCTGCCCCCGGACGTCGTCCAGATGCTGCGGGAGGCGGGTGTTTTCCGCATGAACATGCCGCGAAGCTGGGGCGGGCCCGAGATGACCCCCACCGAGCAGAACGTGGTCATCGAGGAGCTGTCCAAAGCGGACGCTTCGGTGGGATGGTGCGCGATGATCGGGTCGGACTCCGGCCTGTACTCCGCCTTCCTCGATCAGGGCGTCGCCCGCGAGATGTTCCCGCGGCTGGACATGATCATGGCCGGGCTCGTGTACCCCACGGGGCGCGCCGAGCGCGTCGCGGGCGGCTATCGGGTCACGGGGCGCTGGACGTTCGGGAGCGGGTGCACCCACTGCGACTGGCTGGCCGGAGGATGCCTCGTCTACGACAACGGCCGGCCCGTGTCGGTCGACGGCAACCTGCCGGAGTGGCGGATCGTGATCGCTCCGCCGTCCAGCTACACGATCCACGACACCTGGGTCACCACGGGCCTGAGAGGGAGCGGCAGCCACGACTACGAAGCCCGGAACCTGTTCGTCCCCGCGGAGCGGACCTTCACGTTCCGGGACGAGAGCCGCCGCCCCGGTCCCCTCTACCGCCGGCCCGACACGTTCCTGCGCAAGATGCCGGGCATTCCCCTGGGAGTGGCGCGGGCGGCCATCGACTACGTGACGAGCGCCGCCCGAAAGATGTTCGACATGCCGTCCATGGTGCCGTACACCGAAGTACCCCGGATCCAGGCCGCGGTGGCCGAGGCCGAAGCCATGCTGGGGGCGGCTCGCGCGTACGTGTTCGAGTCGTTCGCGACGCAGTGGGCCAAGCTGGAAGCGGGGGGTGAGCCGAACGCGCAGGAGCGGTCGTCGGTGATGCTCGCCCGCATGAACGCGTTCCAGGCGAGCCGGGACGTCGTCTCGCTGATGTACGACACGGTGGGGGGAACGGCGGTCTACGCCGAGAAGACGCCCCTCGATCGCCACCTGCGCGATGTCTCGACGATGTGCCAGCACACCATGGGTCAGCGCAAGGTCCGCGAGTGGGTGGGCCAGCTGCTGCTGACCGGGACGTCCGACGCCCCGTTCCTCTGAGGCAAGCGCGGAAACCGGGTCGTGAGCCAGTCGCGGATGAGGGCGATGACCTCGTGTCGCGCCGACCGGCGGTGGAACGTGTGGTCGGCGGAGGGCAGGAACTCCACCTGGATCTCGGGCTTGCCCCTGAAGCCGGGGAACAGCTCCCAGAACTGCTTCCGGTCGTTGTAGGCCTCGTGGCCTCCGGTATAGACGTTCAGGAGCTGGACGCCGCGCCCGGCGAGCTCGGCGATGCCCTCCTCCATCTCCGGCCTCGGGATCACGGTGGGAGGCGAGACCAGGCCGTCCCCCGGAGGGGGCGGTGCCTCGTATCCCGCCCTCGAATCGCGGTCTCCCGGCCATTGCCCTCCTCGCCCCGTCAGGACGTTGCGCCAGCTCTGCCACCGGAGCACGCGCCGGCGATAGTGGCGCAGGTAGTATCCCGGCGTCTTGTACGAGTGGGGATCGAGCAGGACGGCGCCGACCACGCCGGCATGGAGGCGGGCGTAGCGGAGGCTCGCGTTGGCCCCCGAGCACAGCCCGACGAGGACGAAGCGTGTCGCCTTGACCGACGCCTGGAGATACGACAGCGCATCGTTCAGGTCCTGGCGCACGCCGTCGGGCACGATCCGCTCCGGCCGCGGCTCGCTGTCGCCGATCCCCGAGAAGTCGAACCGCAGCGTGACGAAGCCGTCGCTCGCGAGACGGCGAGCGAGCTGCACGTGAAGCCGGCTCGGTCCCACGCGGTGGATCACCCCGACGTTGACGATCACGACGGTCTGATCGCGTGTCGCTTCCCGGGACGGCGGCAAGGTCGTCACCCCGACGAGTGTCTTGGGACGCCCGAAGTGAGCGATCCGCTCCTGGATGGCGTCACCGACCGGACCGCTCACCCGAGCCAATCCACGATTCGGTGCAGGGCTCGCACCGGAAGGCCGCCGGGGCCGAGCTCCCCTTCCACCCAGACGCAGGGCCCCGGGACGCGCTCGACGTCGGCTCGAATCCCGGCCGCTTCCCCCTGGGTGAGGATGACCAGCATCGGCCGCCGAACCCGCGCGTACGCCTCGGGCGTGACGGCGGCGAACTGAGCCCGCGTCTCGTCGGTCAGGGCGAAGCCCTGGTCCTCGAGCGTGTCCCCGTCACGGGCGGCGGACTGCTCGAGGGCCTCGAGGTACGCTCGACCGTCCATTACGGGGTCCCAGGCCACGACGCGGGCGACGTCCGATCGCTCCGCGGCCACCTGCGCCGCCCAGGCCGCCCCCAGGCGCAAGCCGCAGAGGCTGACCTGGTCGGTGCCGGCCGTGTCCTTCAGCTCGTCGATCGCCGTCGACACGTCCGCACACCACGTCGCCGGGGTCCCCCCATCGAGGTCACCCCCCGAGTCGCCCGTGCCGTGATAGTCGAAGCGGAGCACGTCGTGCCCCGCGTCGGCCAGGAGCGACGAAAGGAACCGGAAGGCCTTGTGCGCGGGGACGTACTCCTGTCCGCACGGGTAGCACAACACGACGCCGCTGCGTCCGGCGTCGCGCCGGGAAGGCCGGTAGACGCCGAAGAGCCGGTGATCAGTGGTGCCGAAGAACAGCGGGGGCATCTGGCGCGGGGTGACTGGGCCGTTTCACGGAATCGACGCGGAGATCTTGAGGATCAGATAGGGGCGAACTCGATGCCGACGATCTCCCGAAAGGGATAATCCGACGCGAGCAGCAGCGCCTTGCCCTTGCCCGAGCCGTAGTCGACGAACGTGAACTGCCGGAGATCGCAGGGTATCGCCTCGATCGCCTGGCGGAACGGGTACGTCCAGACCGGCCGGTAGTATCCGTCCCCGCGCATGGCTCCAGACTCACACGGAGCCCTCCTGAGGTTAAGCAAGCGGGGTGCCATGGGCGGAGCGAGGCGGCGCGAGGCCTCAGACGACGAGCGGGTGTATCACCAGCCCCGAGGGCAGCTTCGGGTGGAAGAACGTGCTCTTCGCCGGCATCGACTCGCCCGCCTCCGCAACGTCCACGATCTGCCGAGCCGGCGTGGCGCGCATCAGCGCCGCCAGGCGACATGCGCCGGACGCCACCGCCTCTTCCGCCTCCGCGAGGGAATGGACGTAGCGAACGGCGGCGTCGGCCACCCCCAGCAGCTTCGGCAGGACCGCCTGGTGGAGGAAGTAGGTGTCGAGGGCGCGCAGGCTCGGCGGAGCGCCGGCCGGGAGCAGCTTCTCGGCCGAAGGCAGCGCCTCCGCGGCCAGGCCGCCCGTTCCGCGCTCGGCGAGGCCGAACGCATAGGGCGCGGCGGAGGTGCCGGCCTCCCGCGCCGCCTCCCGCGCGTCGGGCGCCGCGGTCACCCGGAAGTGCGCCTGCAGCGCGCGCCGAGCCTCCTCCAGGCTCGGCCCCTCCTCCAGAATGCGGTGGTACGGCAGCACCACGAGCCCCGGTGCGTCGAGCGGCGTGAAATATCCGAGCGTCCACGCGCCGTCGGGGCCGCGCTCGTCCCGGTAGCGCAGCGCGGTCGCGTAGCGGTGGTGGCCGTCCGCGATGTAGGCCTTCGGCCTGGCCAGGGCGCCGGCGAAGGCTCCCATCGCCGCCGGTTCGGTGATGCGCCACATCCGATGGGCCACGCCGCCGTCGTCGGTGAAGGCGGCCTCCGGCCGGGAAGCCATGGCGGCAGCGGCGAGCGAAGCGAAGGCGCCCCCTTCGTCGGGGAACATCATGAAGATCGGGCTGAAGTTCGCGCGGGTGGCCAGCAGCACGCGCCAGCGGTCCTCGCGCGGGCCCTTCCGGGTCTGCTCGTGGGGCAGGATCCTCCGCGTCCCGGGGTCCTCGGCGCGGAAGCGCGCGAGCAGGCCCACCCGGGCGAGGCGCCGGTCGTCCGCGGTGAACGACTGCTCGAGCAGATACAACGACGGCTCGGGATCGCGTGCGAGGACGCCTTCGGCCAGCCAGTGCCGGTACGTGGCCCCCGCCTCTTCATAGGCCGCCTCCCCCACCCCGCGGTTGAGGATCACGCGCACGATGTTCCGAGGGTCGCGCGCGTAGAGCGCTTCCTGGTACGCGGAGGGGATGACGTCGTAGGGCGGCGCGAGGACGCGCGGCAGCTCGGAGTCGGGGACGCGGTAGCGCACGCCGGCGAACGGCCGGATCTCGGCCAAGGGAAGCCTCCGTCTCGTCAGCTCGAGCTGATGTAGTCGACCTTGTAGGCGATGAGGGCCGGGCCCAGGCGCACCTCGTCCCCCGTGTTGAGCTGGGCGCTCTCGATGCGCTCGCCGTTGACGTAGCTGCCGTTGCGGCTCTTGAGGTCCACGAGCAGGAAGCCCTCCGGGGAGCGGTCCAGGCGCGCGTGGAAGGACGACACCTTCGGGTCGGAGATCACGATGTCGTTGTTGCGGTGCCGGCCCAGCGTGTACGTGTCGCGCGTCAGCGGGAAGGAGGTTTCCTTGCCGGCGACCACGAGGGTGAGGCGGCTGACCGTCACCTTACCGACGTGTCCCAGGTACTGGACGGCCTTGGGGGTCACGATCTCCCGCGTGTCGTCTTCGGGCCGGGGACGCACCACCGCCGCGAACTCCACGGCCACCGGGGGCGCGGGCACGACGGGCTTGCCGTCGTGCAGCTTGTGGGTGCCTCGGGGGTCCGCGGCCACGGCCGTCTCCGCCGCGGGGACGGGGACGGGGGGCGCGACGGCGACGAACTTGGCCAGCACCAGGTTGTGGAGGATCTGCAGCGTGGCCAGATCGTCGGGGTTGGCGACGAGGCGGCAGATGTCGGCCAGGCTGCGCCGCCCGTCGACGAGGAAGAACACCTTCCACTCGTCCGGCGTGAGGGTGACGCTGTGCTTCACCCGCTCCGGATTGGCGACCGCCTCCACCGCCATCTCGAGGTCGGGGAACACCTCCGAGAGGCGATCGCGCTCGTCGATCCGCCGCACGCCTTCCATCAAGAGGTTCTGGAGGTCCATGTCCAGGGTGACCGCGGTCGAGGGGGGCGGCACGCCGTCCCAGAAGCTGAACACGCCCGCGCGCCACGCGAAGGTGTCGAAGATGACCTCCGACACCTGCACCTTGAGCAAGGAGGCCAGCTCCGCCTCGCTGAGGACGTTCTCGGCGAGGAGCGCGTGACCGATCCGGCCCGGCTTCCTCGGCCCGGAGAGGACCTTCTCCAGGACGTCCGCCTGCACCTTCCCCATCCGCACCAGCATCGATCCCAGCCGCAGGTCGTCCCGGGTGGAGGTCGCGTAGACGGGCCGCCCGTCGCGAAAGAACAGCTTGGTCTCCTGCTCCGACCGCTCGAGGGCGAGAACGCCCGTGCGGTGCCCCATGTTCAGGAAGGTGAGCAGGTCGGGCACCTCGATCTTGGAGAGGTCGCCCTCCAGTATCTTCTGCATCGCCCAGGCCCATGCTATACTGCCTCCCGGCCCGCCGCACGGGACGCGTCGACGCGAAGCTTGCCTGCCCTGGCGTACCCTCCCCGGCTCCCCCGGGAGGAACCATGACCACCTTCAAGGATCTGATCCGCCGCGTGAAATCCGAAGTCCACGAGGTGTCTCCCGAGGAGGCCCGGGAGATGGCGGGGCGCGGCGCGGTGATCGTGGACGTTCGCGAGGCCGACGAGTGGGTACAGGGCCACATCCCGGGGGCGCTCTTCATCCCCCGGGGCTTCCTCGAGCTGCGCGTCGAGGAGAAGCTGCCGGACAAGTCCCGCGAGGTCGTCCTCCAGTGCGCCGGGGGCACCCGGAGCGCGCTGGCCGCCAAGGCGCTCCAGGAGCTGGGCTACACGCGCGTCTCCTCGATGGCGGGGGGCTTCGGCAAGTGGAAGGAAGCCGGCCTTCCGATCGAGGTGCCCCGCACGCTCAGCGCGGAGCAGAAGAGCCGCTACAGCCGCCACCTCCTGGTGCCGGAGGTCGGGGAGGCCGGGCAGGCGAAGCTGCTCGCCTCGAAGGTGCTGCTGGTGGGCGCCGGGGGGCTCGGCTCGCCGGCGGGCTTGTACCTGGCCGCGGCCGGCGTGGGCACGATCGGGCTCGTGGACTCCGACGTCGTGGACCTGTCGAACCTGCAGCGCCAGATCCTCCACACCAACGCGTCGGTCGGCAAGCCGAAGACCGAGTCGGCGGCGGCCACCATCCGCGCCTTGAACCCCGACGTCCAGGTGGTCCGCCACGACCTGCGCCTCGACGCGAGCAACGTCATGGACGTGATCGCGCCCTACGACGTGATCCTGGACGGCTCGGACAACTTCTCCACCAAGTACCTCGTCAACGACGCCTCCGTGCTCTCGAACAAGCCGAGCATCTACGGCAGCATCTTCCGCTTCGACGGGCAGGCCTCGGTGTTCGTGCCCCGCAAGGGCCCGTGCTACCGGTGCCTCTTCCCCGAGCCGACGCCGACCGACATGGCTCCCTCCTGCGACGAGGCGGGCGTGCTCGGCGTGCTGCCCGGCGTCGTCGGCCTCGTCCAGGCCACCGAGGCGATCAAGCTCCTGCTCGGGCGCGGCGAGCTGCTCGTGGGACGGCTGCTGACGTACGACGCGCTGACCATGAGGTTCCAGGAGTACCGGGTGCGCCGCGATCCGAAGTGCGCGGTCTGCGGCGACGCGCCCACGATCCGGCAGGTCTCCGACCTCGCCTGGTCGTGCCACTTCGAGCCGAGGCAGCCGGCGCCGGTATGAGCCTGACGCTGGCCCCGGCGCCGGTCCTCGCGAACATACTGGAAGCGATCGGCCACACGCCGCTCCTGCGCCTGCGCCTCCGAGGCGTGCCCGACGGCGTGGAGCTGTGGGGCAAGTGCGAGTGGTTCAACCCGGGGGGATCGGTCAAGGACCGCACCGCGCTCTCCATCGTCGTGGAGGGCGAGCGCAGCGGCGCGCTCCGGCCGGGCCGGACGATCATCGACTCCTCCTCGGGAAACACCGCCGTGGGCCTGGCCCTGGTCGGACGGGCCAAGGGCCATCCGGTGGAGCTGGTGATGCCGGAGAGCGTCGGCGAGGAGCGGCAGCGCCTGTGCCGCGCGTACGGAGCGAAGATCGTCTTCACCGATCCGCTCCTGGGCTCCGACGGCGCGATCGTCAAGGTCCGCGAGCGCGTGGCCGCCGATCCCGACCGCTACTTCTATGCCGATCAGTATCGCAACCCGGCCAATCCCCTCGCGCACTACCGGACGACCGGCCCCGAGATCTGGGAGCAGACCGGAGGGCGGATCACCCATTTCGTGGCCGGCCTCGGCACGAGCGGCACCGTCGTCGGCACCGCGCGCTACCTGCGCGAGCGCAACCCGCGCGTGCGGGTGGTGGCCGCGGAGCCCGACCACGGGATGCACGGCCTGGAGGGCCTGAAGCACATGGCGAGCGCCATCGTGCCCGAGATCTACGACCCGCGCGCTCACGACGAAAAGATCTCCGTCGTCACCGAGGACGCCTACGCGGTCTGCGCGGAGGTCCTCGGCGAGGACGGCCTGCTCGTGGGGCACTCCGCGGGGGCGGCGCTCTGGGCCGCGCGCCAGGTGGCGCGTCCTCTACGGTCGGGGGTGGTGGTGGCGCTGCTGCCCGACGGCGGCGAGCGCTATCTCGGCGCGGACGGGAAGGCGAATTCGCGGTGAAGATCTCGCGTGGCCTCATGGATCAGATCCTCGGCCATGCCCGTTCCGGCTATCCCTTCGAGGTGTGCGGCGTGCTGCTCGGGCGTAACGGCGAGGGCGCGCGGAGAGTGGACCGCGTCGTGCCCGCCGTGAACCGCGAGCGGGACTCGCCCCGCGTCCGCTACGAGATCGCCCCCGAGGACCTGGTGCGCATCCAACGCGAAGGGCGCGACGAAGGGCGGGAGATCCTCGGCTACTACCACAGCCACCCCGACCATCCGGCCCGGCCGTCGGAGACGGACCGGCGCATCGCCGCCGAGGGCCTCTCGGACGGCGTGGTCCACATGGTCGTGGGCGTGGAGCACGGACAGCACGCGCTCCCCTCGGCCTGGGTCTTCCGGGACCGCACCACCGCTTTCGAACAAGAGCCGCTCGAGATCGAATAGGAGGAAAGCACGATGGCAGTCAAGGTGCAGATCCCCGCCCCCCTGCGCTCACTGACGGGAGGGCAGGCAGAGGTGGAATTGGATGCGGCGGATGTCGGCGGGCTGATCGAGGGCCTGGACCGCCGCCACCGGGGACTCAAGGAGCGGCTCTGCGACGCGGACGGCAACCTGCGGAGCTACGTCCGTCTCTTCGTGAACGACGAGGACGTCCGCTTCCTCAAGGACAAGGCCACTCCCCTCAAGACCGGGGACACCGTGGCCATCGTGCCGGCCATCGCCGGGGGCGCATCGGTCTAGTTACAGGCGGACAACCCAGGCTCAACCCGTCGCTCGGTCATTCACCAGTCTCTCCTGCAAGAGCACGAGTGCCCTCGGGGAGTTGGGGATCCGACGCACAAGGGCTGCGCCCGCCATCGAAGAAGTCGGAGCGCGTGCAGTCAGTCGTGCCGCGAGAGCGTGTGCCAGCCAAGCAGAAGCACCCAGGCCGCAGATCGATATCCACCCGCCCCAGGCCGTAAAGTTGGTCCGGCTCGTGCCCTGGCCGAAACCGATGGCGGAGAAACCAGCAACGATCAGGAAGAGTAAGCCGCCGGTGCACCACACACCCGTTGCCGCCATGCCCCAGATCCAAGGTGACGTCCCTGGGCGTGCTTTCAACTGCAGAGAAAGCGATGTGGCCAATGTAAACAGGATGACGAGCACCGCGAACACGTTGAACGGGGCGAGCAGGGGGTGATAGCCGCTGTTATCGTGACCGAACGCACCTTGAAAGGGTTGGGAGAAGATCGCCGCTAGCCAAAAGGGGGCGCTAATCATGACGGTCAGGCCAAAAAGGCGTCCCCAGGTATGGGAATTACCGGCCCCGTTGGGCTGCCCGTTGGAAGTGCTCACTTGCTCACTCCAGCCATATCCCCTGCGCTACGGTCGGGCCAACACCCCTGCCCCTCCGTCCCCGTCCGTCCTTCAGCCAATACTCATCCCCCGCTCATCGGCCCCTCATTTCTTTTCCGCCGCGCGGCCGATCCTTCGACGCAACAGGAGGACGGTCCATGCCCGCCAGGCTTCTCCCGTGGATGGTCGTGCTGGGGGCCTTCGGCGCTTGCGGCGGCGGGCCGCCGACGCCGCTCACCCGCGCCGCCGGAGCGGGCGACGCGCGGGAGGTGCAGGCGCTCCTCGCACAGGGGGCGGACCCCAACGAGATGGACGGGGCCGGGGGGTCGCCGCTCATCGCCGCCGCGCGCGGCGGACGCGTCGACGTCATGCGCGTCCTCATCAAGGGCGGGGCCGACGTCAACCGGCGCGACGTCCGCTTCAGCCACTGGACGCCGCTCGTCCACGCCATCCACAAGCGGCAGGACGCGGCCGCGCGGCTGCTCCTCGACTCCGGTGCGGACGTGGATGCGGCGATGGACGGGGGAGCGACGCCCCTGATCTTCGCGGCCGCTTACGGGGAGACGGCCATCGTCGAGGATCTGCTGGCGCGCGGCGCCGACCCTCACCGCCAGACCGCGGACGGCGTCACCGCCCTCACCAACGCCGCCGGAGGAGGCCCGGTCTTCGACATCACCGACGGCCCGCGGATCGGCTCGTGCCACCTCGACACGGTGAGGGCCCTGATTCGGCGCGCCCCGGACCTGCAGTTGCCGGCCAATCTCTGGAGTCGCGCCGCCCGCCTCCTGGGGAGGTCGAAGGACTGTGAAGAGGCGTTCGCGCTGATTCAAGCGCGCCGCTCAGGAGCGAGCGGGCGCCGCCCAGACGAGGGCGAAGGCCAGGGCGGCGATGGCCAGCTCCCAGCCCGCGATCCACAGGCCGCCCGCGAAGCCGCGCCGCCAGGCCACGGTGCCCAGCACCACTAGCGCGAGCAGCGGCATGACCGCGATCGCGACTCCCCCGCGCTTTCGCGGGAGGCCGCCCACGACGTTCGGCAGCATGAAGATCCACAGGGCCGGCACCGGGTGGCGCCAGAAGAACACACCGAACAGAGCGGCCTGGAAGAGGCGCAGACCGAACGCGCCGTCACGGCGGGACGAGGCGGTCGCGAACCCCGGGATCACGGAGAGGAGGGCGAGGGCGATGAGGAACGGCGCGCCGAAGGCGTGGCCGAAGGCGGCGAACCATTGCGCGTCCGTCGCGGGACCCCGCTTCGCGCGCGACAGCTCGTCCACGATGCCGAGGACGGCCTGCCCCATCCGAGCGAGCGCCGGCGCCTCGATGCGTTCCGGCGTGTCCGTGGGCTGGTGGTACCAGGGATAGAACGCGGTGAAGGACGAGTCGGAGAGAAAGAGGGCGGGCAGGCCCGCCTGCACGAACGAGAGATCGTCGCCGTAGAGCTTCACCCGAAGCGTGCGCACCGCGGGCTGGTAGAGCCAGGACAAGAGCGGATCACCGACCGCCAGCGGCGCTCCCGCGGACCGTGCCCCGCGTATCGCCGCTCCCACCGCCCATCCGGGCACGACGTGATACCTCCCCGGTCGCAGCGGGTCGGCATAGGGAACGGGATGTACCGCCGGCGTGCCCCCTTTCCATCCGCACATCTCCACGTCCACCGCCGCCACCATGTCTCGCACGCTCGCGCCGAGCTGTTTGATGAAAGCGCGCGAGCCCGTCGTGGTTGCGCCTCCGGTCGACCGCGCCTCCTCTCCGTCCCACGTCACGAAGACGATGGTCCGGCCACGCGATCGCGGCCGCGCGAGGACGCGCGCGGCCTCGATCACCACCCCCACTCCCCCGCCGTCGTCGTAGGCGCCGGGAGCGCCCGGCGCGCTGTCGTGGTGAGCGCCGACCACTACGAACTCGGAGCCGGGCCCCGGAAGCCTCCCCACCACGTTGACGCCGTGGATGCCCTCGGTGTCGAAGTCCTG
>Ga0207646_10002576_pt1 | contig 21402 bp, 19 predicted proteins | sample KBSK5502metaG_FD_184343 | JGI IMG/M metagenome (GOLD analysis project Ga0207646, IMG submission 184343) | Corn, switchgrass and miscanthus rhizosphere microbial communities from Kellogg Biological Station, Michigan, USA - KBS K5-50-2 metaG... | ecosystem: Host-associated > Plants > Roots >... | reverse complement strand
AACGGCTCTGAGCGAGGTTTACGAAGTGGCGGCGCCGGGATTCGGACCGCGGGGTGGAGATGTCGACAACAACGGCGTGTACTGGACGTCGCTTGCCAGCGGACACCTCGGGAGCTTCGACCGCCGGAAATGCAAAGTCCTTCGAGGGCCGAGCGCGACCGGAACACATTGCCCCGAAGGTTGGACGTTCTATCAGTTTCCTGGACCGCAATTGCGAGACGTGAAGGATCCCGGAAGCGCCGAGGCGAGCTACTACACCTGGATTGATCGCTTCGATACGTTTGGGCTCGGCCGGAACGTCCCGATTGCGATGGGTAATCTCAACGACGCGATCTTCGCGCTCGTCGATGGGAAGCTGATCACGTTCCGGATTCCTTATCCAAGCGGATTCTTCCCGAAGAACGTGGATGGGCGCATCGACGATCCGAACGCGGGATGGAAAGGCAAAGCGCTGTGGTCGACCTCCGGCACGAGAACGATGTTCCATCTCGAAGGCGGGAAGGAAAATAGACCGAAGGCCGCGCGCTTCCAGCTTCGTCCGGACCCGCTGGCGCGGTAACAAACACAAAGAGAATTAGCCACAAAAAGGCACAAAATTCTCAAAAGGGTTTTGTGAATTTTGTGCCTTTTTGTGGCTAAATTCTTTTGACTCTCACATCCAGTAGGGCGGCTTCGGTTCAGGCTCTATATCAATTTCGACGTCAATGGTCCGCGTGCTGGTGATGTCGACCGCCGTCGAGAAGTGTTCGTACCCGAGCTTCCACACGGTGAGACTGCGCTCGCCCGAGGTTACTTCAAGTGCGGCACGACCTTGATCATCGCTCGTCGCGCGATAAACACCTAAACGAACTTCAGCATCTCGAACTGGTGCCTGGGTTGTCTTATCGCGAATCCGGATACTGACGCTGTGATCCGGAGGTGGAACCGTGATGAAGCTGAAGTACGACAATGCATCGCCATGCGCACACGCAACCGCCCACGTATGCGTGCCGACCTGCACAGGCGCCAGAAAGTCCGGCTCGGCCCAGTACAAACCGGTCGTGCCCGGTAAAGGTTCAGGGCCGAGACGGACGCGGGCGATCGTCTCGCCGCTTTGATCCTGAATTTCGATCTCGTGATTCGCCAGCCGGCAGCCGGCCGAGCACTTCGCACCGACTTTTATTCGTGCCGAACGATTGACCACGAGCGGCGATGCAAGATCCCAAACGGCGAGACTCGTCTCGTGCTTGTCAGCCTCTGTCAATTTGCCTGTCTTCCCATGATCTGGACGAACTGGTCATTCGACCCGGGCGTCCCGTGGATCGGAACGTGTTGGGCCACATCGAGCTTCAATCGCTGGATGTTCTGCCGGAGCGTTCTCATGTTCGCGTTCACTGCCGGAGCGGGCGCCCCTTGAGCCGGCGGCGAATACAGATCGGCGTTCACGAGAATCTTCTCCTTCGGGAAATACACTAACAACATCGTCGAAGCGTGATTCAGCCCCTGCACAGGATAAAGGTCAACGGTTCGCGTGCCGTCGCTGATGACATATTTCTGATTCACCGTCTCGATCGGCAGCGGCCGCCGGCCACCCGAGAAGTATGGATAGAACGTCGAGAACCGGTCCGCCTGCATCGTGCGCGGAGCGGGGTTGAACAGAACGTTCTCATAGTATTCGCGATTCGCCTGATGGGTGATGATCGTCGCGCCCTGCGCAAGATACGTTCGAAGACCGCCGGAGTGATCGAAATGGTGATGCGTATTCACGACATACTTTATCGGTTTGTTCGGAATCAGTTTGGTCACTTCGCCGATCACTGCGAGTGAACGCTCTTCGTTGAGCGGCGCTTCGATGACCGCAACGTAATCGCGGAAGTCGACGGCAAGGCTGTTGTGAGATCCGCCGGCGATCAGCCAGACACCATCCGCCAGCTTTTGGGACTCTGCGCGCTCACGTGGTGCCGCGGCTCGTTGGACCGCGTCCGGCACGGTCATGGCCGGAACTGTCACGTTCGGCTGAACGTTGTTGACCGTGATCTCCATCGAGTTGTGAGCCACGCTCAATCGCGGATCGCCCTGATGGATATGGAGCGTTGTGGGGAATTTCACGCCGTTGAAGTCTTTGTAGTTCGTGTAGCGCAGCTCATACAGCATGTCGCCGTACACTGGATTCGCAACCCACGTCTGCACCAGCTCCAGCATGTTCTGGTCGTTGAAGGTTCCGTTCACCCTGTACTTGCCCATCGCCGTGAACGAAACGAGTTTCGCTTTCCCGTTTTGCGTAATGCCGCCGGGCGAGTTCGGCAAGGTCAAAGAAATCGCCGTCGGATTGCCGGCGAGCGCGGCTTTCAGAAATCCATAGGGCGTGAGCAGGATGTCGAGTTGTCTGAACTCGGCAACGGAAACGCCCGCGAGATACTCCCCGGGCTGAGGTTGGGCATTTTGACCGTTCATGTTCCACGCGTAGTTACCGCTCACGACGGCAACCTGCTGCTGGTCGCCCTGGAGCGGCGTGCCACCGCCTCCGCGGGGAGGGTTGTTCCCCTGTCTGCGGGTCAGTTCCTCACGCGAGGTCTTTTTGTCGAAGTCGATGGTGCGCGCGTAGGACGTTACTTCGAAACGCGGCCAGTCGTCCTGAGGACTGTAGCTCTGACCCACGGCGGCATTCCAGCCGGTCCCGGAGTACTGAATTGTTTTCACATTGGCAGCACCCATTGCCCTCACAGCGGCCTGCAAAATCTCGCGCGCGTCCTGTGCGGGCGCGGTTTGTTGCATGACCACGATGAGCGCCAGTACCGCAACGACAAAGCAAAGCTTTCGTGCCATAGGCCTCCTTGTTGTTCAGTTTGACTCTAACGGCGGTACATGACCGCCGGGAAATGAGAACGAATTGGAATCAAGCATTATTCCCCTCCTTGCATCACCGCAAGGAGGGGTGGCCGAGCGATTAAAAAGATTTCGCAAAGCCTCCGCTGATCGCGAGGCCGGGGTGGTTTTCCGATTGAGAACAAAAAGGAAAACCACCCCGTCTGCGCGGAACAAGGTAGCTTCGCGACTTCTTATTCGATCGCGCAGCCACCCCTCCTTGCGGTGATGCAAGGAGGGGAATAATGCGCCACTGCAATTCATTCACACCTTCTAAAGCCGGCGCCTACACCTCAGCAAGCGCGGCTTCGCGGCCGGCGATCCTGCCGAAAACAATGACTCTCGGCAGCCCGTGCAGCGCGAATCCTCCCGCGGATTCCCCGCAGGCATATAGTCCGGCGATGGCCTGGTTGTTGCGATCGATGACCTGACACTTCGTACTGATTTTCAAGCCGGTCAAGGTGTCGTGAAGGATCGGCGTCGACCATGCCGCATAGAACGGCGGCTTCTGGATTTTGTACATCGGAGTCGGCTTGCCGAATTCCGCGTCTTTTCCTGCATCCACGTAGGAGTTGTACTTTCTGACGGTGTCTTCCAGAACGCCCGCCGCGATCGGTTGAAGCTGATACGGATTTTTGATCTTGCCGGCCAGCTCGGCAATGGTGTCCGCGCTGAAGAACCATCCGTTCAGATCGACATTCGGCTGACGCGGATCCCACTGCTCCCGCGCGGCGGCATCCGCATCGAAGATGGCCCAGATTGGACCTCCGCCATTCGCTTTCCCTCGTCCGACGCTACCGTTGGTTCCAAGGCACGCGGAAAGGAACGCGTATGTGTTGTCCATCTCATTCCAGAATCTCCGGCCCGCTTGATTCACGAGAATCAGATCCTGAAAACTGCGAACCGTGAGCCCGGAACCGCCGGCCTTTTCGAACATCGGGCTGTTGGGCTCCCATCTCAAATTCTCGTACCCGTAGCGCGCGCCAATGTGACGGGTTTTCGTGACGCCGCGGCCGGACTCGTTACTTTGATTGGAGGTCGCCCACAGCGAGGCGCCGATATCCATCGCAAGGATCTCACCGTCGGCGTTTTGCTTCGTCCAGGGCTCGCCGGCGACCTGGTATTCCTCGGTCAGACGCGGATCGAACATCCGCCGGAATGCGACATTGCCCGTATGACCTCCAGTCGCGATGATGACTCCTCGTGTGGCGCGGATATTCACATCTTTCTCTTCGAACCTTGCCGTGATGCCGAGCACTCTTCCCGAAGTGGGTTTCTCGCGAATGATCTTCGTCAGCCGATGGTTCAAGAGAATCTGGACACCCTTGGCTCTCGCGCTTTTCTCGAGCGCCCGGACAATGCCCGATCCGGGACGTCCGTTGATGGTCTCGTTGAGATCCGGTGAATACACCTGCGCGACGAACAGGCGGGGCACCGTGCCGCCATTGACGAAATCCGGTTTCTCGTCGACGAACTTGACGCCATTGTCGATAAGGAAGTCGAAGCTCGCGGCATTTTCATCGGCCCAGACGCGTACGAGATCCCGGTCGGCAAAGCGGAACTCGCTGTTGCGATGGTTCGTGTGGTCCAGATAGACCTGGTCGGCAGAGTCGGTAATGCCCCATTTCTTTTGCAGGCTCGTGCCGCCGCCGAGAGGCACTCTTCCCCCGCTTAGCATGGCATGCCCTCCAATATCGTGATTGGCATCGATCACGATGACGGATACGCGCCGGTCGCGGGCCATAATCGCTGCCGGCAGACCGGACGCTCCGGCGCCCACAACGACGACATCCGCCGTCCTGTCCCATCGGGTTTGAGCTTGTGCGTTGACGCCGGCTAAGGCAGTCGCGCCGACACCGATTGCTGTGCCTTCTTTGATGAATCTTCTTCGACTGACCGACATAATGTTCTCTCCATTTATTTCTGGGGGTGTTGGTGAGCAGCAATGTAGTATAAGGCGTTAAGAGAATCACTCGAAAAAGACTGGAAACGACTGAATAAGGGCTGTCCCAGGAGGCCGTCATGAGAGCAGGTTTCTTCCTTTCTCTGTCCATTGTCGTTCTGACGTTGATCGCCGCGCCGGCTATGGCGCAAACCCAGGTGACGTTCACCAAAGATGTCGCGCCGATTTTTCAGGAGCGGTGTCAGATTTGCCATCGCCCGGGCACATTCGCCCCGATGTCCCTGCTGACTTATGAGGACGCGAGGCCGTGGGCCAAATCGATCAAAGAGAAGGTCCTGATGCGCGAGATGCCGCCGTGGCACATCGATAAGAACGTCGGCGTGCAGCGATTCAGCAATGACATTTCCTTATCGGATGAGGAGATCGCCGTCGTCGTGAAATGGGTCGATGCCGGCGCCCCGAAGGGAAATCCTGCGGACATGCCACCGGCCCACAAGTTCGAAGAGAAGGAGACGTTCCAGGTCGGCCAGCCGGACATCATTATCAATTTGCCAAAGGACGTCGTCGTTAAGGCCAAAGCTCCGGATCAATGGCCGGACATCCTGGTCGACCCCGGTCTCACGGAGGATCGCTATATCAAAGCTGTACAGATCATCCCGACCAAAGGATTCCCGGTGATCCATCACATCCGGACATCGATCGTCGAGCCCAACGACGAGACGCGCCACAGCGGCAAACTTGACGACACCGACGGATCGCTCGAAGTAGGCGAGCAGGGCGTTTTTCTGAATGAGTACGCGATCGGCAAAAAGGGAGATGTGTTCCCTGATGGATCCGGCCGCCTGATCAAGGCCGGGACGAAGATCAACTTCCAGCTGCACCTTCATTCAACGGGCACGGAGACTCCGACCAACGTCGCTCTTGGTCTCAAGTTCTATCCCAAGGGTTACGTACCCAATCATGTGATCTCCTCCACAACCGTCAGTGTCAACGAGATCGATTTACGGCCCAACACATCTAATGTTCGGTCGGACGGCTACCTCACGCTCGCGAAGCCCGCGCGGCTCCTGTCATTCCAGCCGCACATGCACAACCGCGGAAAAGCGGAATGCCTCGAAGCGATTTACCCGACGGGTAAAACCGAGATGCTGTCCTGCGCAAGGTTCTATTTCAACTGGCACATCAACTACGTCTACCACGATGATGCGGCGCCGCTGCTGCCGGCTGGAACCGTTCTGCACTCGATCTCATGGCATGACAACACGGCCGCGAACAAGTTCAATCCGGATCCCGATGCGCAGATCACATGGGGACAGCGCACCGTTGATGAAATGGGATCGGCGTGGCTGAGCTGGTACTACATGTCCGAGCAGGACTACAAAAAAGAAGTGGAAAAGCGGAAATCGCTGCAGCAGATCATGACCACCTCTCGTGATTAATTTATGAGAGCTTTGTGTCTTAGTGTCTTTGTGGTTTTGATCGTCTCACTGGCTTCAGACACAAGCGGGGCTCAAATCAAGTACGCCCGCGGGCAGGATGTGAGCCCCACGTTCGACGGATGGCAACAGAATAAGGACGGCTCGTACACGCTCTATTTCGGATACTTCAACCGCAATTCCGAAGAGGAAGTCGATATCCCCATCGGCCCCGACAATAACTTCGATCTGAACGGCAAAATCGACCAGGGCCAGCCCACCCATTTCTATCCGAATCCACGCTGGTGGGTTTTCAGTGTGGTTGTGCCGAAGGACTGGCCCAAAGACAAAAGAGTCGTCTGGACTTTGACCTCACGCGGGATCACCAGTCAGGCCAAGGGTTGGCTCGAGCCGGAGTGGGAAGTCGATCAAGGAATCATTTCAAAGAATTCTCCGCGCGACTCCATGCTGATGACGGTAAGCATCGGCGACATCGATTTTGAAAATGCGCCGCCGGCGGTTACAGGAAGCCCTGCTCAAACGATCAAATTGGGAGATCCGCTGACGCTGACCGTCACGGCCACAGACGATGGGCGTCCGAAACCCCTCGAGAATGCCGGCGCCCGGCAACAAGGTGTGCGGATCCGATGGATCGTGTATCGCGGTTCGGGCAAAGTTCGTTTTGATCCCGACATCATGCCCGGGCGCGTGTACGGAAAACCCGCGACACTGGAAACCAAAGTGACCTTCAGCGCTCCCGGCGATTACCGGCTGCGGGCCATTGCGAGTGATGGTCAGGTCACGTCACCATTCGACGTGGATGTGAAAGTGAATCCGAGCGCTTCGGCGCGATGAATATGATGGAGGAATGAAATGAAGCGCCTGGTTTCCCTGTTTTCATTATCCGCGTGCGTGCTTGTCGTTGCTTTCTCTGTGGGTGGCTACGCGGGTCAGTCGCGATCGATCACCGAACGTGTGTATTCCGCAGGCCAGGCTGGACGCGGCCAGCAGTTGTATACGGCTCAATGTGTGGATTGTCATGGTAAAGCACTCGAAGGCGGCGAAGGACCGGAGTTGACCGGAGACAGTTTCCTCTCGAACTGGAGCGCGCGTCCCCTCACGACCCTCGTCGACAAAATCCAAAAGACGATGCCGTTCAATCGAGCCGGAAGTCTTTCGCGGCAGCAATCGATCGATCTCACCGCGTACATTCTGCAGGCCGGCAAATTCCCGGCGGGCTCCGGCGACCTGACGGACAGCGCGCTGTCGCAAATTGTATTTCCTTCGGCTCCGGCAAAACCGGCGAGCGCGCCGACTGGAGGAGCGACTGCGAGTTTGGGAGCGCCCGAAGGAAATCTCGCGGAGGTGATGCGAGCGATCGCGTTTCCGAATGCGAACATCATCTTTAATACGCAGCTCAAGGATCCCGGCGCACAGGCGAAAAAAGAATTGGCGAAATCGCCGTTTGATTACGTCGAGTGGGGATCCACGGTTTACCCTGGCTGGCTCGCGGTCGATCAGGCTGCAGTGGCGCTCGTGGAATCTGCGCCGCTTCTGCTGACGCCTGGACGCAAATGCCAGAACGGCCGGCCCGTGCCCAACGATCGCGCCGACTGGAAGCAATACGTCAATGATCTGATTCAAGTCGGAAAGCTCGCGCATCAAAAATCGAAAGCGAGAAACTACGACGACTTCATCGAAATCAGCGAAAAACTCAATGACGCCTGCGCCAACTGCCACAAGGTTTACCGCGATAAGGGCGGCACCGAGGGCAGTGGCGCGCAGCGGTGTCAGGTCGAGGGAAAATAACCACCACAAAGACACAAACATGAACGTCGGTTTCATCGGTTTAGGCCGTATGGGTAAAGGGATGGCGCGATGCATCCTGGAAGGCGAACATGATCTGGCTGTCTACGATGTCGTGCGAGAGGCGACGGCCGAATTCGCGACTGCGGGCGCGCGCGTGGCATCGTCGGTTGCCGAGGTCTGCAAAGAAAGTGATGTTGTCATCACGATGCTTGTCGAGGATGCAACTGTCCTTGATGTGGCGCTCGGCGCCGGGGGCATGCGCGACTCCCTGCCGCCCGGCGCGATCCATCTTGCGATGGGAACGTATGGCGTCGGGACAATCCGGACGCTGGCGGATGCGCATGCCAAGGCGAAGCAAACTCTCGTCGCGGCACCCGTCCTCGGCCGGCCGGATCTCGCGGCGTCAGGACAACTTGGAATCGTCGCTGCCGGCCCCATCGACGGGTTGCGGCGCTGCCGGCCGCTGTTCGAAGTCATTGGCCGCCGGACCTTTGAAGCCGGCGAAAAGCCCGAAGCGGCCACCGCCATTAAATTGGCCAACAACCTCGTGCTCGGTGCTGCTATTGTGGCGCAGGGAGAGGCGTTTTCTCTGGTGCGCAAATATGGAGTCGCGCCGCAGGTGTTGTACGACGTCATGACAGACGGCCTTTTCGCAGGCGCGCCCGCCTACAAAGGCTATGGCAAGACGATGGTGGACGAAACGTACGACAAAGTCGGCTCGCCGGTTCTGGTCGGCATCAAGGACGCCAACCTTATATTAGCGGCGGCGGATCTCGCTCGCGTTCCGTTGCCGATGCTCGACATTTATCGCGAACGCCTTCTGGGCGCGATCGCTCACGGCGATGGCGACAAAGACCAGGCGGTTCTGGCGCGCGAGCAGGCGCGCGCGTGTGGTTTGGAATGAAGGAGTAAGAAATCATGGATCTCGGTAAAGGCCTCGGTCATCTCACATACTCGACGCTGGTTCATCCCGGCGATAACTGGAATGAAATATGGAACAGCCTCACGACGTACGTTCCGAAAGTGAAAGAGCGGATCGCGCCCAACACTCGATTTGGCGTATCGCTCCGGCTGGCCGCGGAATCGGCGCAGACGCTGGTGAGCAACCGGGCAGAGCGCGACAAGCTGAAGAAGTTTCTCGACGACAACGACATGTATCTCTACACGGTGAATGCGTTTCCTTACGGCCCATTCAAGGGGCGCATCGTGAAGGAGCAGGTCTACGAGCCCGATTGGCGCACCGAAGAGCGGACGCAGTACACCATCAATGTCGCCGAGGTCCTGGCGGATGTGTGTCCTGAAGGTTCGACGCCGTCGATTCAGAGCCCGCCACTCGGCTTCAAGCCTCGCGTGACCGGCCCTGAAGTGGTTGCGCAATTCACCGAACACATCCTGCGCGTCGCCGCACATCTCGTCGAGTTGAAGGATCGCACGGGACGCACGGTTGGTCTCGCGCTCGAGCCCGAGCCGTACTGCTTCCTTGAAACGACGGACGAAGTCCTGGACTACTTTAAGAACCACCTGTATTCCGGAGCCGCAGCGTCCCGGCTCGCGAAGCTCGCCGGCATTCCGATCTCGGAAGCGCATTCGGCATTACGGCGTCACGTTGGCACCGTGTTCGATATCTGCCATCAGGCGGTGGAGTACGAGGACATTTCCGTTTCGCTGCAGAAACTGGTCGACGCCGGAATCCCTGTATTCAAACTTCAGGAGGCTGCCGCGATCCAGGTGCCGCAGGTCAATGAACGCGCGATCGATACCCTGCATCGCTTTGCTCAAACGATCTATCTCACCCAGACAAATGAAAAGAAAGACGGCGAGTTCAAGATGTTCCTCAATCTTGAAGATGCTTTCGAGGCGTGGAAGAAGAATCCCGGCTCGCGCGAATGGCGGACTCACATTCACGTGCCCGTCTTTCTCGACGACCTCGGGCCGTTCCGCACAACGCGTTTCGCCATCGAAGACGCTCTCAAATTCCACAAAGCCAATCCGGTTTCGCGACAGCTCGAAATCGAGACCTATACATGGGACGTGCTCCCCGACAGCATGAAGACCGGCGATATTGTCGACTACGTTTGCAAAGAGCTGGAATGGGTGCAGGGCCAGTTGTTGTAAACGGATAGGAGGGGTTTATGCGTTTGGTCGCCACAGTTGTATTGATGCTCGCAATCGCGTTGGGCGCCTCAGCGCAAAGTGCTGTCGAGCGAGGAAAGTATCTGGTCTCCGTGATGGATTGTCATGGGTGCCATACGCCGTTCAAGAACGGCGCGCCCGACATGACCCGCATGCTCATGGGCCATCCTCAGGACATCAAAATTACCACCGCGCCGGTGACTCCAGCGGGATGGGGCATGGTTGTGGCCGATACGAATACGGCGTGGTCGGGACCGTGGGGCGTGTCATTCACGACCAACCTGACGCCGGATGCGACCGGCATCGGGAGCTGGAGTGAAGAGGCGTTCGTGAACACGATCCGCAAAGGAAAACACCTCGGCACCGGCCGCGATATTTTGCCGCCGATGCCGTGGGCTTCGTATAACAACCTTACCGATGCGGACCTGAAAGCGATTTACGCGTATTTGAAGACGATCCCGAAGATCGCGAATCGAGTGCCTGCGCCGCTCCCACCAGCGAAGAAATAATTAGCCACAAAAAGGCACAAAAAGCACAAAAATCTCTGTGCCTTTTGTGCCTTTTTGTGGCTATTCCCTATGCCATTCGAATGAAAGAATACCTCGGGTCAGCCGCCAGGCACTCCGCTTCCGGCGCACCCAGTTCCTTCCGCACGAGATTCGTCCCGCGAACCAGCGAGACCATTTTGTAGTAGGCGTGGCGGCGGCTCATGCCTTCGCGTCCCATTCCGCAGTCGGTGCAGACCACGAGTCGTTCAGGCGGGAGGAATTTGAGCGCCTGGCGAAGAAGATCGGCAACTTCCTCCGGGCTTTCAACCTGAAGCGTGTGGTGATCGATCACGCCGATTGCGATTTTTTTCCCGGTGATCTGTTTGCAAACGGGCTCGAGGTCCAGGGCGTTCGAGCTTTTCATTTCGAATGTGATGACGTCGGCGTCCACCTGGTTCAGCACCTCGAGCGCGGGCTTATAGGACTGTACCTGCGCAAACATCCGTTGCTGCGATGGATTTCCCCAACAGGTATGGCACCACACTTCAGTCTTGTCGCGCAGTCCCTTCACCGTGTTGTTGAAGACTTTCAACATGAAATCCAGCGTGATGTCTTTGTTCGGCACGGGCCGGGCGGCGAGTAAATGAAGCTGCGGATCTTCGATCTGAATCACGGAGCAGCCGGCATCGGCGAGATCATGCAGTTCCTTGTTGAAGGCATCGCTGACGGCCATGATGCGTGATGGCAGATCCTTATAGTGTTCATCCTGCACTGCATAGGCAACCAGCTCCGGCGCGACGGTTCCAAACTTGACGGGTCGCGGAGTCAGCCGCTGCGCCGCCTTCCAGATTTCTGCGTACTGCATTTCACCGGGCCCAACAGGGCCGGTGATCTTCGGCATGACCCGTGCTTCGAGATAATCATGCAGGATGTGCCCGCGCGGAAACCCGATGCCGCCGGCGCCGGCGCGCGCGAGCTGCGGGTGGGTCGCTTCGAATCCGGCCATGTGACGGGGCGGATAGCTGGTCCATGTTTGACCGCCGACATCCTGATCGAACCGGCAGTCGCCATCGGTGACGATGTCGAGTCCTGCCACTTCCTGCTCGCGCAGATAGACCGACAGCGCATCCGTATATTGTTCGCGAAATTTGTTGTTCGCCATCGCATCGACGAACGCTTTCGTTCCGAGATTTTCCGTGTACCAGCTCGGCCGCGGCAGCGAGCCGATGATTGTTGTAGGTAAGATTTTTCCCTTGCTAGCCTTTAACATTTATTGCTTATCTTTCCGGCTTAAGAATAGCCAAACGAGAGTTCCAACCACCGGGCACAGCGCGACGATCCACCATGCCTCGGTATATCGATGTTGCTGGAACAGGACGCCAAGTCCCAGTACCGGCGCCTGCAGCAGGATGTAGTTTACCAGCGCGAACGACCCGGATGCGATGCCGGTCATCATTGCGGCCTGCTCGCGTGGGAACGAATATGACGCGGCCTTCAGAGCAACCATTTGAAAACCGCCGCCGATGAACATAGCCCAGCACATGATAGCCATCGTAATGGCAATCGAACTTGTCCAGCCTGTTGCGCCGAGAGCAAGGGCACAGACCGTCAGGAGAACGAATAACCCGATAGGGCGCCGGTTATCCTGGGCATAACGATCCGCGATCCAGCCCCAGAAGAAATAGCCGATTCCCCATGCCAATGCCGGCATCCATACAAGAAAATTCACGCCTCTCTGCGAAACAGCAAGTCCCTGGCTGAGATACACCCCAAGCAGCGTGACAATGGGGCCTGGAGCAATGGCGGGCAATCCGTAACTGAACACGAGAGCCCACAGGCGCCGTTCCCCCAGATTCGGCCAGGAGAGTTTGTGGGTCTTCTTCTCCGTACTCGGCAGAAACGGAGGCCGCGAGACTGCTATCCACAACGCAAGCCAGGCCAATCCAAACAAGCCGGAAATCAGGAATGCCGTGCGCCAGCCATACACCACGGCGAGCGGCCCGGCGATTAATGCCGCGGCGACACCACCAAGCGTTCCACCGCTGAAGGACAGCGCGGCCGCACGCCCTCGCCTGTTTGCCGGCAGGGATTCGACGGCTGTTCGAAAACTACCTGGAAATGTGACGCCTTCACCCAGGCCGAGAGCTGCACGGGCAGCGGCGAAACCGATAAAGGCCGTCATCCAGCCGTGCGAAACACTCGCGGCAGTCCATAGCGTAACGCCGAGGATCATGCCGATGCGCAATCCCACATAATCGAGTACGGATCCCCAGATGGGGTTTCCAAGCGTATACGCGACGAAGAAATACGCATTGATGCTGGCGAATTCCTGCGCTGACATCCCGGTCTCTCTGAGAATCGTCGGCGCCAGCACGCCCAGCATGGCGCGGTGGAAGAACGAAAGCCAGGAACATGCGGCCATCGCCAGGCACGGCACCCACATTTGCCAGGTGACTGCGGAATCCGTCGCGATCGTGGCGGCGGTCGTCTTTACCCTCGTGGTCGTAGACATAAACTCCTCCCTCTACGAAATCTTTTCGACTTTCCCCGAAGCGGCGGAGCGCACAACGCCTTCGGTCACAGCAGCGCCATGGATCATCTGATCGACGGGAATCGGAAACGGGGGCCCACCGCTGGCGGCTTTCGCGAAAGCCTCCAATGCCACGCGGCCGACATCGAGTGTTTCGGCCTGCCACACTTCGGCATCGCCTTTGGCCGGTTGAAACTTGCAAGTGCCGAACAGTCGCGTGCGCCGTTCTTCGGACGAGGCGCCGGCGACATGCGTCATGCCTTCGAGCCGGACCCAGCCTTTCGAACCGAACACCTGGAAACTGAAACCCGGACCGGTTGCCGTCAGCGTTCCGAGATATCCGGACATGCCTTCTTTCATTCGGAAAAGAATCGAGGTCGTGTCGTCGCTGTCGATTTCGACAGCGCGCCGGAAGCTCTGGCAGTAAACGTGGTCGATCGGACCGCACAGATCGATCATGCCGTCGATCGCGTGAACACCCATCGGAGTCAACCCGCCGCACGGCGTTTCTTCGCGGTTGGCGCGCCACTGCGCGGGCTTCAGCAGTAGTGCGTTCGCGAACGTCATCGTCGCCTCGACGTGCATGACCGTGCCCAGAGCACCGGAACGGATGCGGTCGCGGAGTTTCGTCATTTCCGGATGAAAACGACGGTTATAACCGAGGCCGAGAGCGACACCGGTCTTGCGCGTCGCGTCGACCGCTTGTTCGGCATCAGCCTTCGTGAGTGCGAAGGGCTTTTCGCAAAAGACGTGTTTGCCGGCCTGCGCTGCAGCCATCACCTGTTTGGTATGCATCGAGTGCGGAGTGCAGAGCACCACAGCATGAATGTTCGAGTCCTTTAATAATGCTTCATAATTTTCGGCGAGCCGCAGCTTGTGAGTGTCGGCGAAAGTCTTCACTTCCGGAGACACCGTTCGCGTCGCTCCTGCAACAAAACGTATGACATCGCTTCCCTGCGCGGACTCCACCAGAGTCCTGCCCCACCATCCGAGGCCGACAATGGCCGTATTGATCATGATTACCCCCGTAAGAACGTCTGTGGCGCGTAGTGTAAAATCAGCCACAAAAAGGCACAAGAGGCTCATAAATTCCTTTTGAGACTTTTGTGCCTTCTTGTGGCTAATTCTTTTTTAGTTTCTCTTCGATCTCTGCCTCACGAGCCGCAGACAACTGCCTGAATATATCGCGATTCACAAACAGCTTGTTATCCGCCTTCAGGTTGGCCAACCGCGCGCTGATATTCAGATTCGGCGCCTGGTTCAGCGTTCCCGACCATCCGTACGCTCCGGTCTCCAGGTAAATATCAACCGGCATGACCTTCCGAAAGGTTTCGAGATTATGGCGCACCGACGCTTCGGTGATGTACGCGCCGCGGCTAAGATCTTCGGGATATTCCCAGCAACACATTTCAAAAACGCGGTAATCGCGATTCCCTTCGCGGACGGTGTAGATAAAGCTTGTCGACGATGGACTGTGCCCCGGCAGTAAATATGCCGTCACGCTCAGTGGTCCCACTTTGATGACATCGCCATCAAACAACGCGCGATCGATCTTCACCGGCGGATACTGATTCGCGCCAGCCGGCTGAAACTGATTGGGATTCGGCGCGTTCTGACCGCGTGGCGGTGCGGGTGGAATGTTCGGCACTGCCGCTCCCGGAGGCAGGGCGCCTCCGTGTTCAAGGAACGGAATCTCTCCAAAGCCCGCCATGACGGCCGCCCCGGTCTTTTTCTTGAAGTACGACGCTGCGCCGGATTGGTCGCCATGATTGTGGTTCAGCAGAATGACTTTGATGTCGGTCAGTTTGAATCCAAGCTTTTCGATGTTCTTCTCGACGGATTCCGCCGCGACCGCATAACCCGCGCCGAACATGATGTGGCCCTGAGGTGACGTAAGCAGGTAGACCTCGCCATTGTTGACGCCGGCGAAATACAGGTTGCCCATGATCTTGAATGGCTCTGTCGGTCCGCTGGGATTCGTGATTTGTGCGCGGATCTCCAGCGACTTCGCGACGAGTTGCTTTCCTGCGGCGACATCATTCGCGTTTTGCGCCTGCATGGACACGCACGAGATACATAGCAGGATGAGACTACGAAAGAGGCTGCGACTCATTGGGTAACCAGCTCCCCTGCCGGAACACGGTCATCGCGTCGCTTACGCGCGCGGCTCAGGACGTGGTCAAGACTCCAGGGGCCGCCCCCGATTGCCGACATTAAGAGGTAAGCAAAGCAGAAATAGATCGATGCTTCTCCCACGATCAGGCTGCGCCAGAAGCCGCGCGGCGCCCATCGCGCCCAGTACGCGACGGCCATCTGGCCCGAAAGAATGAAGCTTGCCGGGCGCGTGAACAAACCGAGCATCATCAGAATTCCGCCGGGCAGTTCGAGCAGGCCGGCGAATCCATGAAGCGACAAAAAGTTGTGGTCGATGCGCCCCGCAGGATATCCCCACAGTTTCTCAGTGCCATGCTGGATGTACATGTAGCCGATCATGAATCGCATCAGGCTGAGGGTGTAAGGCGTCCATTTGGCCGAACGAAACGGATACGGCTCGCCATCCTTTTTCCAGATCAAGTGATCCAGGCTGAGCACGCCCGCGCCGGCAGCCGACATGAATAGAAACGCGAAGCAGTAGAAGAAGGCCGGTTCGCCATCGCGAAGCGTCCAGAGATTTCCGTTCTTCGCGACGGAGTCTGCGAAGAATGCGACGGCCATCATGCCGGATAGAAAGAATGTCACAGGCCGCGTGAAGAGGCCCAGAATCACGAGGATTCCGCCAACTATAGTCAATGGGCCGGCGACTCCCGCGAGTGTCGTGAAGTCGTGATTCATCCCACCGAATGGAAAACCAAAGACCAGTTGCATGCCATGCCGGATGAAAACGATGCCGGCCGTGATTCGCAACAGGCTGAGCAGATACGGCGACAGCTTCGCTGCGCGCGTGCTTGATTGCATATATTTGATTTCGTCTCCTACTTTTTGTTCAGCCCACCTGCCGGATTCCGCGTTCTCTGATTGAACGATTCCTCATCGACTGGCGCGCAGAACTCTTCGCGAAGTTCACGCTTGGGCTGGAGTCGCCACATCTTCTTCTCGCTGGTCCACGGCTGCATATAGAACTTCGGATCCTCGAGCACCATGGTGACTTCGAGGTTGTCCTGATCCAGGCGGTGCCAGCGTTCGGTCAGATGCATCGCTTCGCTGTGGACGTCGCCGAAATGATCGACCCAGGTGCGCTCGTCGACTCCGACGGTTTCTACGACGAGGGTGTCGCCATCCCATCGGCCCACCGAGTAACCGTACCAGGTTGGATCGGGATCCTTGGGCAGCGGGCGGCCGTCTGTCCAGATCGTCCGCCACACGTGCGTCCATTCCCAGAACTGGATCACTCTGTCGGGAAGCTGAACGATCTCGACCGGGCGGCCGAAAAAAAACAGACGCGGCCAGCCCAGTGGATTGCATTCACCGATCGGATCGTTTCCCAACGCGGGTGGGACGCCCCTGCGCCGGCTGATGTGTTCCTCCGGATGAGCCGCAGCATCCGCGCTTCCGAGTTCCCGGCCATAAGACGGTTTGTTGGCGTCGAACCTTTTCTGTCCTTCGGGAGTCAGTGGAGGAGGCGTGCGGCTTAGCGAGAGATCGGTTCCACCGGCCAGATTCCAGACACCGGCGAGATCATGCGGATCGTGCGGAGGAGATGGTGCAGCGTTGCCGCGTCCGGCTCGCTGTCCACCTCTTTGCCCACTGGCAGCGACGGCGAGAAGCATCAAGACCATGGATATAGGTAGGAAGGCGATGCGGGTTCTCATATCAATCGACGTTGCGCCCCGCAGGCACAACTTCTTTGCCGTTGGACATGATCGGCTTTGATCGATCGACGACGCCGACAGGTGTGCCCGCCTTCGATGGAAAAACGCTCAGCGTGACTTCATCTCCAGGCACAAACATCTTTCGCGTCCAGCCCTGGCCCGACAACACGCCGGGACTGTTCAATTCGCCTGCCCAATGAACGACATTGCCGCTCTGATCCTTCACGTCGAAGTAGAGCTGCGCATGAGGATTCTTCCAGACGAACTCCGTTACCGTGCCCTTTAATGTCGTGGGCTTATTGTGGTCGTACGAGATATTCGTCCCGTGGTGTGCAACGAGCGGCATCGAAATGACGAGTATGATCAGCAATGCAACATAAAGTTTCATCGCATATCTCCCAATAGATTCAGTTCAAACGTCGATTGGCCGCAACGTTAACTCTGGCCCCAGACTATGTCAACGGCTAGACGAGTAATTCCAGGTCAGAGGTGTAAATACCCTAATTAGGCCGGAAAAGATCTTTGAACCTAATTAGGGTATTTACACCTCTGACGTGGAATTACTCAATTACTCGTGGGGGCGGAAGCGGCGGACGCCGTCTCCATTCATCAGAACAAATTTCTGAACGCGCTTACCGGTATCCACTTCGCCGGTGTAGATGTTTCCCAATGAGTCCATCGCAACCGCATCGATCCAGTGGAAGAGACCAGCCATGCGGCCATTGTCTCCAATAGAACCAACGAGTTTGCCCGTCTTGCGCTCGTGGATCCAGATCTTGTCGTTGGTGCCGTCGGCGACGAGGACGAACTTCTGTTCGGCATCGTGCGAAAACGTGAGGTTATACGTCGTGCCGCACATGCCGTACATCGTGCTTCCCGGGCCGCCGCACGCGGCCCCGCGCGAGGGCGTGGTCGGATGCACAAAGAAGCTCATGACGAACTTGCCCTGCTTCGTGAACACCTGAATACGGTTACTTCCGCGCTCGCACACATATGCGAGGCTGTCGACGGAAAAATGAATGCAGTGCAGCGCTGGTGCAAACTGTGTCTGGTCCGGCGGCAGACCGGCGGTGTCGTACGGCGGAGTGGGGTTGTTATCGATCTCATTCAGCGGGATGCCGTGACCTCCCCACCCGCGCTTGAATTTACCGTCGTAATCGTAAACGAGCACGCGCTTCGCATCGACGATGTAAATCTCTCTCGCGTCCTCATCGAGGTCGAAAAAGAAAATGCCGCCTGGAAAGATTTCAGTCTGCTGATTGTTCTCAGCCGGACGCGGAGCCGGCGGGCGCGGCGCGCGATGGCCGAAGTCCCAAAGAAATTTGCCGTCCGCGGAATATTTCTGAATGCCGTCACCCTGGCTGCTTCCGGAAATCCAGACATTGCCCTCTCGATCGACGACGATGTTGTGCTCGGCGCCCGCGCCCGGACGCGCGACACCCACAGCCGGCCAATCGGGATGATAGCCAGGTCCGCCCCACGCTCGAAGAAGGTTTCCTTCGGTATCGAACTCGAGCACTGCCGGCGCTGCGATGCAGCAATCCGTCCGTGGCGGGTTGGTTGATGCGCCCGACTCATCGGGATTGATGTCACGCGGGCGATTGAGAACCCAGATGTGATCGTCCTTGTCCGTCACCATTGTCGGCACTCCCTGCATGATCCATTTGTTCGGCAACGGGTGCTTCGGCCAGAACGGTTCGACCTTGTAAGCCGGAGCGTCCTGTGCAAACAGGAACGGGACGGCAATACACATCAGCAGAGAACAGACACCAATCGCTATTTTCATTTTGGGAACCTCGAGTGGCGCGATTATATAGCGGGCAGTCATGGATCCCGAGAACCGTCCCGAGCAACCTCCATTGATCGTGCGCAATCTCCACAAGGAATACCGCATCCCTGGCGGATCGCCGCTGCGCGCGGTCGACGGGATCTCCTTCGAGATTCAAAAAGGAGAATGCTTCGGCCTGCTCGGCCCGAACGGGGCAGGCAAATCCACTTCGATGAATTGCATCACGGGATTTTATCCAGCGACAGCGGGAGAAATTCGTTTGTTGGGCTATGACGTTTTCAGGGAGCCTCGCAAAGCGCGTCAATCGCTCGGCGTATGTGCGCAGGAGGACACGCTCGATTCCGACTTTACGGTTCTCGATCAGATGATCCGCTACGGAACATACTTCGGACGCAGAGTCGAAGTCGTCAGGCCTCACGCCGAGTCGCTGCTGGAACGATTCGGATTGAAAGAGAAAAGCCACGATCTCGTTGAGTCGCTTTCCGGTGGAATGCGCCGCCGCCTTCAGGTTGCCCGCGCGTTGATCTCGGATCCTCAAGTCCTGGTTCTCGATGAACCCACGACCGGCATGGATCCCGAAGTCCGGCGGGTGCTGTGGGACATCATCGTCGAGTGCCGCGGTCGCGGGCTCGCCATCCTGCTTTCCACGCACTACATGGAAGAAGCGCAGCGCCTGTGCGATCGTGTTGCAATTCTTCATCGCGGCAAGATTCTCGACTGCGCTCCCCCACAGGAACTGATCTCTCGTCACATCGGCGAGGAAATGGTCGAAGAAGAAATCCGTCCCGGTGTGAAATGGAGGCGTCCTTCCAATCTCGAAGATGTGTATCTCAAACTCACCGGGAAACATCTCGAAAGCGGAGGCGGCGAGTGACGGCCTGGTGGGGCGTCCGCTGCGTGTGGCTGCGGCACTTCGACGTCTATCGGAAGAGCATTGTTTATGGGCTCGTCACAACGTTCATTGAGCCTTTGCTGTACCTGTTCTCATTCGGTTTCGGACTCGGTTCCATGATCGGAAAGGTGAACCTTCTCGGTGTCGAATTGACCTATCGTCAGTTCATCCTCGCGGGCATCGTGGCGCAGACGCTCATGTTCCAGGGATTCTTTGAAGCGGCATACGGAAGCTTTATCCGGATGTATTACCAAAGAATTTTCCAGGCGATCGCGGTGACTCCGATCACACTCTCGGAAGTCCTCTGGGCGGAAATCATATGGGATGCATCGAAGGCGACTTTTTCCGCATCGGTCGTCATATTGATCGGATCCGTTATGGGCGATTTCAGCCGATGGGGCGCGCTCGCTGCTCTACCGTTGTGTTTTGCCGGCGCCACCTTATTCGCGGCTCTCGGGCTTCTTGTTGCGGCCAAATCCAAAACGATCGAGGAAATTTCATATCCGCAATACCTGCTCGTCTTTCCAATGTTCCTGTTTTGCGGAGTATTCTTTCCCCTGGCTACACTGCCATCGTACCTGCAGTGGCTGGCGTGGGGATTGCCGCTCACTTCGATCGTATCGCTCACGCGCACGTTGACGCTCGGGACACCGCTTCAGCCGCAGGTCTTCATCGTGATCGCTGCGTGGCTCGCCGCGCTTGTCCCGTGGTCCAGACAGGCCATGAGCCGGAGGTTAATCAAATGAAGAGCGGCAGAAGTCAATCTGCCGCTTTTGGCAGTCGGATCGCGATTTGCTGGCTTTCCCCCGGCGCCCGTGTAATTCAGGAAGAAGACGTCTTTCCGGGATAACCTCCTGTCGTCTATGCCTTTACCCGAAAAACGACGCGCCGGAATCTCTACAAGATTCCAGTACATTAATTAACCAACCGGTCTTGTCCCACCATTATCATGACTCCGAAATCCACCAAGGGAGGGTCTCTGCATGGCAACCACGGCTGTCGGCGAATTCAAACTAGGCCTCGCCTTAAAGGCCTACGGAATTGAGCTCCGGCTATGGAAGGAACCAGGCGAACGCGAATGGGGTGCAACCCTTCGTCACGATGACCACATCGTTGACTGTCATTTTGAAGAAGACAATCTCACATTGGCTAAGCTTCATGTCCTGGGGGAAGCCAGAATCCGCGTCATGAGCCGATCAGGCAGTGCGGAGTTGCCGGGTTGTGACACGTTTCTTGATTCCTGGAAGCCGGTCAAAATGGCGAAACCCTAGAATGGCCGTCCCGCAGTCTTGCAAGGAAATGCTACCGTCTGACCTCGTTCTGCGGGAGAATAGCCCCTTGCTGGTGGCGCTGGTTCCGTAGCACGCCAGACGGGAGGTATGTCGATGCGTACTCGGCGAGTTTCCGTCATATTGGTTACGGTCACCCTTGTCATGGTTGTCGCGTACTGGTCGCCTGGGCTCCTCGCGCAAGCTCCTTCCGGCACCAGGTTCGATCCGACTGTGGTCGATCCGAAAGCGGCGATCGCTGCGGCGGTGGCGGCCTTCAAGCAGGCGCAGGCTGTCCAGAACTTCACCCCGTCCAAGACGCCGTGGGGCGATCCCGATCTCAGCGGCTACTACCTGGATGCGACGTACACGCCGTTGCAGCGTCCGGACCGACTGAAGAACAAGGCGTTCTTCACCGAGGAGGAAGCGATCGCCGAGCTCACGCGAGTAATCATCGCTGACGCCAAAGTCGATCCGAAGGACGTCCACTACGACTGGAAAGAGTACGGCATGGATGGGTGG
>Ga0207646_10002575_pt1 | contig 21405 bp, 9 predicted proteins | sample KBSK5502metaG_FD_184343 | JGI IMG/M metagenome (GOLD analysis project Ga0207646, IMG submission 184343) | Corn, switchgrass and miscanthus rhizosphere microbial communities from Kellogg Biological Station, Michigan, USA - KBS K5-50-2 metaG... | ecosystem: Host-associated > Plants > Roots >... | reverse complement strand
CCAAGAGCCGGAAAAAGGCTGCCAATGTGTCAAAGAACGAATGATCGCTGGTACTGAAGTGGAAAATCGAGCGACAAGTCAGCCTGTTCTCGAACAGGTCTTGTCCTCACTTTTGTCTAAAGTCGAAGTAATGGAAAGGGCACGAGAATAAATAGTCACCAAATCGACCTGACTTGATGGCACGTTTATAATAGGCGGTAGTGTTGTAACATTCAGAGCCCGATTCGCAATAACAACTCCTCCGCCAGTAGTGTCATGAGGAGTCCCAACCTGTGCAGGGACGACCACCGAGGTAGATTTTGTAAATGTTGTACCAGAACTGTGCCTAGCAGTTATGGTTGAATCTCCCCTAGAGTCACTCTTAGTAGCCCCAACAACATCAAAGGTTATAATACCGCCCGACGTACTTACATTCGAAAGCTGCAATTTGCTGCTGACAGAAATCGTTATATTTGCTGCCTCCGAGCTTGGGTCAACGACGGCCCTCAGATGCTGTTTTCTGTCATGCCCATTAGCAGTGATCCCAACCCGAAGCGTGGACGGTAAAGCCGAGCCGTCACTTTTTTGAAACGCCAAATCTATAACCACAGTACTGCCAGGGGCTACAAAATTTACGTCTCTAGCATAGCAATCCATCCCGTCATTGTCGTAGACAGTGTCGTAAGCACTTGCACTGAAATTTGATGACCCCGTGCTAAGGCCATTGCACGTGTATTGGTTGGAGCTTCCTGAAAATGAGATTCTACTTGTGTATTGGCACCACCAAGACACCGAATAGGAATAGTGCCCGCTCCAGGTCGTATGGCCCGAGCAATCGACATAGACCCCGTCAATATACACGCCAGTCGACCCATTGATGATGACAGAGAAGGAGCTAGGGTTGGCGATAAGGTCGCCTAATTGATCAGGACAGCAGACCGGGCAACTGAAACTGCTGCTCACGTTATGTGTTGGGCTCACCACTTCCGTGCGTCCGATCAGCCGAGAGGCGCCATGCCCTCCGATCACACTCCAGCGAAATTGGCCGCTCTGGAGGGTGTGAGGAAGAACATGACCGTCTTTATCTGGTATTTGCTGATCTCGGAGCTGGTTCAAGCTGAAGACCGCCGTCTCACCTACGACCAACTCCCTGACATCGAAGCGGTATGTCCCTCCATCATAATTGATGCTCCCAACGAATTTGGCAGGCTCAGAACCCACATTGGTGATGAAAATGGTTGAAGTATAATCCCCATCTATTCGCCATGGATAGCTGCCGGTCGAATTACGGACTGGACCTGAGTCACGTAGCGGGACATCATACGTCTTATTGGCGGATCCATTAGCGCTGCATAGCCCTCCGATCAGGCTGCCTGCTGGGCCGTCGTTCAAAACCTGAACACTGACGATGTGCATATCTGACCTTGTCGCCGCCGCTGCGGTTAAAGGATTAAGATCAACTTCAATCGCTTGCCGCGGGGCCAGCGTGACTGGGGCAAGTTCCAATGGGCTATTCGATCCCCCGGCCGGCGGTAAAAACCTCGGCCTGGCTGTGACTATAATATCACTTGTATTCTTCAGTGTCAGGTGCGGTGTGGCATTTTGAACCCGAAGATCGGTGGCAAACAAATGCGGCTGGCGAACAGTTTGAGGGTCGTAAAAGTGAATGCCGCTGGTAAAGCTCTTATCATCCGTTCTCACGAAGCCAGTCACCCTCAGGCTGCCGACCGGTCCTACAGCTTCGAACCGCAGCGAGTCTGCAAACCCATCTGAAGGAGAGGGTGAATTATGTTGGCCATTGCTGCGATGATCAAGCACCACAGTGGCGTGCGGATCAAGCTGGACCGTTTGCGAGTCTCCCGACGCGTACTGAAAGTGCGCAGAGATCGGCGTCTCTCCCCCATTGCCCAGGATGATGGTCGCGACTCCGTGATTGGGCATCCACCAGACAGCCTCTTGCACCAGGGAATGGTAATCCATCGTGGCCGAGAAAGGAATATCAACGCTTCCAGCCCGACCCTGTCCGAAGAGCGTAATCTGCGCCACCACCTCCATCATTCCCCCAAAATAGCTGAGTGATAACCCGCCCAGCTTATTTTGCCCGCGCAGATTCGGAGGGAACAGATCACTCATAGCAAAATGTCGAACTTCGCTGGGATTGAGTGTCAACGTCTGACCGGCAACGGCGGTGCCATCCGACTTGTAGAAAGTCGGCGTTACATCCATGTTGTGGGCACTATTGCTATTGAGCACCAACTCTGCTCCTGACGAATCTGGAAGCCCTGTAATGGGAGCATACATCGTTTGTGTGCTAGGGCCGGGGTGGCTAGTCTTGGTATTTCCTGGTGTCGGCCTTGGAATTGGATTGGGGGTGGGGTTGGAATTCCCTTGGGCGCGCACCTGCTGTTTGGGCGAAACCGTGATGAAGAGGAAAGGGAACATAACAGATAAGGATAGAAATCCAATTAGCACAAACTGGAAACGAGATGACGTGATTATGCGGATCATAAACTTAACTCCTTTAAGGTTAGGCCTCTCCACCATTAGAGCTAGAATGCGTGCGATCAAGGCAGTGCATTCAAAACCGTATGGCGGCAAAGATTGTGTTATTGGTCAAGGGCCTATTGTCACTTGGTAGTTTGATAGGGCCTTTAATCGCTCCTTTTGATACCTCACAGAAGATCATCTAATGCAACCAGTGATGGCACATGTCTTGAACCATCGATGTGGTTATTGACCACAAAAATGAGCCACGATTGAGAGACATCCGTGTTTTCCTGTCTGTTCCTTATAAGCCTGATGCCTTCACACCCTTCTGCTCTTTCAATTGTTTCAGTTCATCTTCAGTGATCACCCGCGGCGAGCCAGTAGGTAAGACCTGTAGTTGCTTGAGAAACTCAATGATTTCGCCTTGCTGCTCGGCCGACAGTGAGGCGAAGCGCTGACGCTGCGTTCGGGCTTCGCCTGAATGGTGGAGGACCGCCTCCGTAATTGTGGTGAGATCGCCCCGGTGTCCGTAAGGCGCGGTGTTACCGACATCCCACAGCTTCCGCGTGATGAATTGATCAACCGGCACTCCGCTCTGGACCCTTTTCTCATTGCAGAAAAATGGGTCCATAGCATCGCAGATTACGTGGCGCTTGAGGTCCGTGTAAGCGCGGACCAAGGCCCCGCCACCTCCTTCAGGTTCCAGTTGCGGCTTGGGAATGTCGCGGGTTAAATCAAAAGTGAAGGGTCTTTTGACCTCTACCAAGCGCAAATTACCTGGCGGGTTGAATGGGTTCGGCTCGCTAAAGTAGCGTGAGTTGAGCGTGAGGGCCGACTTATGACAATCAGTGCAGCCGATCACAGCAAATAGTTCCTCCCCGCGCTCGGCAGCCTGGCGGCGAGTCGGGTTATTTGAGAGCACCCGACCAGGAATGTTCATTGTCACTTGAAAGATGGTGGCCGCAGTAATATCGCCGACGGTCAATTCGTCAGGTACGCCGTCTTGGTCAAAATCGTGAGTCGTAATTGGGCTGCCTTTGCTGTCGAGTTGACCCACCCCAAACCGCTCGACCGCTTGCATGCCGTGGTGGTGGTTATACGCATTGACCGTGAAGACGCGCACGGAGTTGACGACGCCTTTCTGGTGAAAGGGTTTAATGATGAGATCGGCGTCCACCCCTTCTATTCCAGAGGTGTCAACGCTGCCGTTGGGGTTGGCTATGATTTGCCCAAAGCTTATACCTTTGGTGGTCAAGGGGAGCGTTACTTGCTGGTGCAGACTTATCGCTTTATCTATCGCTGCTTTGCGGGCGGCTTGGAGGTCAACGGTCATCTCGCGGGCGAGCATCTCAATCGCGCCTGAGCCGTTCATCCCGAGCGTATTGCGCTCGTTGGAGAACTCGGCAGAGACCGAATCCGTCACCGGGTCGAGCGTCTGGGCGAGCACAAACACGTTGGCAACAAACCCGCCGGCACCACCAATGGCCGGTTGATTATGGCAATCAGCACAGGAGGTGGCATCAGGCCCGGAGGTGCGCAGAAAGCCTGCGTCATTTCCGGGATCACGCCTGGTCGGCGTTCCTGCGCCAGTGGCGGCAGGCCGCCCTTGACCGTCGAGTTTATTCCACCGTGCGGCAAAGATGAACTCGCCAATCTCCAGCAAGTCCTTGAAATTGATCTTCCCACTCTCAATGTCGGCTTGGTCAATGTGCTCTTCAAGAGCCGGTCGCTCACCGATCCGTTGGTCATCCTGCCTGTTAGCGGTCCCTCCCTTAGCGTTAAAAAAGAATGCCAGTAAAACGTAGATGGTAATAACCCCTGTTTTCAATAGCTTCATAGAAGTGGCTCCTCATCAAGGACAGTAACCTCCTACCAGTGCTGTACCTGTGCCCCACTGGGGTAAAGACACATGCTGTTGCAGCCGTGTCCTCTTACTCGCTCACGGAGGTATAGCTTGCCAAAGCTCTGTCACCGCCGACCGGTAGTAACAGCCCTTGGCTCGATAACGTTGTCGGAATGGGCCAAAGAGTAGGGCTGATTCGATGTCCTCTTGGAATTCCAGCCCAGTTATATGAGTGTGCGTCTCAAAAGAGAGGCAGGGCAAAATTCGTTGTTGATTTGATCGACGGGTTACACCTTACTCCCAAGCTACCCCTAGTGCAATAGGCGGATCCTGCTATTTCTTGGCGGATCCTGCTGTTTTAGATTGTAGCTGCTCTTTTTTTCCGCGATCACGATCGAGATACCGCTCTCGGTACCGTAGTGGTGAAGCTCCGAATGCCTTCTTGAAATCCCGAGAGAAATGGCTTTCGTCAGCAATTCCCACCTTGCGCATAATTTCTTTCACGCTGAGAAAAGTTGATTCGAGGAGTTGCTTCGCCTTCTGCCTTCTCAGCGATCTCAAGCACTGCATTGGAGGACTTCCGGTCTCAGCTTTGAACAAGTGACTGAGGTGAGAGGCTGAAAGCTTCACGAACCGCGCCACTTCGTCAACCGAAACCTCTTGGTCTAGGTGCTCCTCCAAGTACTTCATGGCTGCTTGCACTCTGGGGTTCATATTTCGATTTCCCGCAGAAACATATACGATTGTGCTGCTGTGAAGATGTGCGCCGGGCACAACGAGACCTGGGCAAAGAGATTTGTGTGAGGCTAAGGTGAAGGGAAGGGAGTGGAGGCAGAGATTAACTGCTACTCCATTCGCACCTCTTTCACGAACGACGGTGTCGGTAGGGGCAAATCGATAGGTTTAAAGAATGGTGGGACAGGGCAAATTCAAAGGGACACAGTTTCTCGACTGTAAGAGCAGTGTTCAATAAATTATTCGACCGGCATAGCTCATACCTTCAGAGTTCAAGAACAATCAATCGGGCTAGCAATATTAATTGAATTCTTCTTTGACGGCGATTCAATGCCAGGCAGTCGCGCGCTTCATTGAGGTAGCGCTGCGGGAAAAGGCTCTCGCGGCTCTACCCTCATTTATTTTATCGCTCATGTATATAGGTCGCAATTTAGAGGTGGAATCGGCTCTGCTGAAAAATTAAAATTTCGGGTGGTCTGGGCACAGCCGAATAACCAAACTCCGAGCTCACCGCCCCGGCTGCGGGCGAAAATCAGGTTGACTGATTCCAGCTCTGTGCCCTACACTCCTCGCCGCTAGTGAGCTTTCCTCACACCGGCACGCAAGCTCAATGAAGGCTCTCTATCTCAACTGTCTCGATCCAGGGCTGAGGTTGTAGACCCAGCGAACAGATTTCTTTGGTGCGGATCACTCGATTCGCACTGTTAATAGTTCGCCACCAAGTTCTGCGGTGGCCTGGTCTTTATTTATTGATCCTCGCTCTAGGGCGGCTGGTTTGGGATGAGGGAGCCTCTTCGCCATGAAGGCAGGCCATCACCATCGGCTCTGATTGGACCCCACCGACCCCGAGCCATTGAAATGAGAACCACACACACGCGCGTAATTCTGGGGCTGGCGGTGCTTCTGTGCTTGACGGGCTGGGTTGCCTTAAGAGTGCCCGGCCCGACGCGATCGGTTGTCCGCGCCGAAGCAGTGAAAGCCAAACGCGCGGCCTTGGCTCGGGCGTCCGCGAGTAAGAAAACCCATCCCGCTCCAGCCACTCCCCGCGCCGTTACTGCCGCCTCATCCGCTTCCGCCGTAGCCGCTACCGGGCCAGCCGCCGGGCTCACCCCGGAGGTATACCCGGCAGTCAAGTTCGCCGAGTCCGCCCCGGTCAGGAGCTTCCCGCCGGCGGCGCCCGAGCCCGGCAAATCGAGCAAGCGGCAGCGCAGTGTCGAGGAGCGCGAGGTGCCGAATAAACCCATCCGGCAGGCGGACCCGCAGCAGCCCGGCTCACGCGACCCGCTCGTCCACCCGTCGCCCGCCGGGCCGAACCTCATCCCGTCGCCCGCGCTGACCTTCGAAGGGCTCAACAACGATGACAACTTCGCCGCCTTCGGCTTCAGAATCATTCCGCCGGATACCAACATGGACGTCGGCCCGAGTCACATCGTTCAGGCGGTGAACCTGCTGGTGCGCGTTTATGATAAGGCGGGCAACCCATTAACTGCCCCATTCAAGATCAGCAGCTTGTTTGCGCCGTTGGGCGGCGTGGCCGCCATGTTTGATGACGGCGACCCGATCGTGCTCTACGACCCGCTGGCCAATCGCTGGCTGATCAGCCAATTCGTGCTCCCGAATTTTCCGTCGCCTCCTTACCACCAAGTCATCGCCATCTCCAAAACGGGCGACCCGGCCGGCGCCTATTATCTTTACGATTTCGTCATGCCCGGCAACAATCTGAACGATTACCCGCACTTCGGCGTCTGGCCGGATGGCTACTACATGACGGACAACCAGTTCCTCAACGGATTCATCTTCAACGGCTCGGGCGCTTTTGCCTTCGACCGGGCCAAGATGTTGGTCGGCGATCCGACGGCCAGCTTCATCTACTTCAATCTCGCTCTGCTGGATGCGGGCATTGCCGGAGGGCTGCCCTCGGACTTCGACGGATTGACTCCGCCTCCGATGGGAGCGCCCAACGTCTTCGCTTATTTGACGGCCGACGAGTTCGGGGACGCCATGGACGGGCTGCGGCTCTTCAATTTCCATGCCGACTTCAACAACCCGTCCGCTTCATCCTTTACTGAGAGGCCCGAGAGCCCGCTGGCCGTCGCCCCTTTCAACCCCATCGCGCCCGGCGGGCAGGACAACATCCCCCAGCCACCCCCGGCGACCGATGACGCGAAGCTGGACGCGATCACCGACCGGCTGATGCACCGGCTGCAATACCGCAACCGGGGCGCCTTCGAATCCTTGGTCGTGAATCACACCGTGGACGCAGACCCGTCATCAGGATTCAAGGCTGGGGTCCGGTACTACGAATTACGCCGCCCCCTGCCCGTGGGCAACTACACCGTCAGCGAGCAATCAACTTTCTCCCCCGACGCCGATAATCGTTGGATGGGCAGCGCGGCCGTAGATAACCAGGGCAATCTGGCGGTGGGTTACAGCGTCTCAAGCCTCACCACTTTCCCTTCGATCCGCTACGCCGGCCGCTTGGTCTCGGACCCGCCGGGCGGGCTGTTCCAGGGTGAGGCGACGCTCGTCGGCGGCACCGGGGTGCAGACGAGCCCCACCTCGCGCTGGGGTGATTACAGTATGCTGGCCGTGGATCCGGAGGACGACTGCACTTTCTGGTACACCAACGAGTACTACACCGCCGCCAGCCAGGCGACCAGTTCCAGGGGATGGGTGACCAGGGTCGGTAAATTTAAATTCCCGAGTTGTCTCCCGCCGCTCGCGGGGACGCTGCAAGGCGTGATTACCAATTGCGCGACCGCGGGCCCGATTGCGGGCGCCCTGGTCCAAGTCTCCAACGGATTTTCGACCGTCACGCTCGCGACCGGCGCCTATTCGATCAAGTTGCCGCCGGGCGTCTACACCGTGACGGCCTCCGCTTCCGGCTATCAATCGGCCTCGACCACCGTGGTCATTACCAACGGCGGGACGACCGTCGCCAACCTCTGTCTGGTCGCGATGCCGATCATCATGGCTGCCGGCGCTGAGATCACGGCGGAGAGTTGCAAGCCGGCTAACGGCGCCATCGATCCGGGCGAGACCGTGACCGTCAACCTCTCGCTGAAAAATACCGGGGCGGCCGATACGAACAACTTGGTGGCAACCTTGCAGCCGACGGGCGGTGTCCTCTCGCCCAGCGGCCCGCAGAACTATGGGATGCTGATTGCTGGCGGACCTGCGGTCTCAAAGCCCTTCAGCTTCACGGCTGATCCCGCTCTGGGTTGCGGCGCGACGCTGACCGTTACGCTCAGCTTGAAGGATGGGGCGACCGATCTGGGCACAGTCACCTTCGTCTTCCAAACCGGAACGGTGAGGGTCATCTTGTCAGAAAACTTCGATGCCGTCGCTCCACCAAGCTTGCCTACGGGTTGGACAGCGACGTTGATCAATGGAGGAATCGGTACCTGCGGCGCCGACGGGACGCCGTTCCCGGCCGCATGGGTGACGACGAATACGGTCGCCGATACGCCGCCCAACTCTGCCTTCGCCCCGGACGTCACCTGCGTCACCGACAACCGGCTCGACTCGCCGCCGATTGCCGTCGCCACCGCGACCGCCCGGCTGACCTTCCGCAACCGGTACAACCTTGAATTGGGCTTCGACGGGGCGGTGCTGGAAATCTCCATCGCGGGCGGGCCGTTCATCGACATCATCGCGGCGGGCGGCAGCTTCGTAACCGGCGGCTATACCGGGACGATCAGTAGCGGTTTCAGCAGCCCGATTGTGGGCCGCATGGCCTGGACCGGGCTGAGCGCCGGCACCAGCAATGCTCCCGGCTTCATCACGACGACGGTCAACTTGCCGGCGATTGCGGCGGGACAGACCGTCCGCCTGCGTTGGCGCGTGGCCACCGACGACAGTGTCGTGGCCCAAGGGAGCGCGGGCCAGTGGATCGATACCGTCTCGGTCGCCGACGGATTCATGTGCACGTGCGTCGCCCCGATTGACCTCCAGCTCACCAAGGTTGGGGATAAGAGCGTCGCCGCCGCCGGCAGCAATTTGACCTACACGCTGAAATCTACCAACCTCGGCCCCGGCATCGCACAGAACGTCAACATCACCGACCCGCTGCCGACCACGACGCGCTTCGCGAGCGCCACCGCGAGCGCCGGCGCCTCCTGCACCCTACCGCCAGCCGGCGGGTCGGGGGTCGTCTCCTGCACCTGGAACGGGCCTTCGCCGCCATCCACTGAGCGGACCCTGGTGATCGTCGTCCGAGTCTGCTCGGAGGTCGCGTGCGGGACGAAGATCTCGAATACGGCAACGACCAGCTCCAGCACGACGGAGCCGAACACGGGCAATAACTCGGCCACTGCCACGACCACGGTCGATGCCGTCTCCGACCTGGCGATCACCAGTACGGCGCCCATGCCCAACCCGGTCGCGCCGGGCGGCAGCTTCCTCTTCACACTCACCGTCAACAACCTTGGGCCGTCGGGCAGCGTCAACACGCAAGTCGTCAACACGCTGCCGGCGGGCTTCACGCTCGTGAGCGCGACCCCGTCGGTGGGGAGTTGCACCGGCGTGGGCACCGGCACCGCGACGTGCAACCTCGGGACCCTCGGCGCCGCAGGGCAGTGCGCCACCCTCTTTCCGACTTCGGCCGCGATCACCATCGTCGCGGTCGTGCCGGTCAACTACCCGAACATAGACGTCATCAACACCGCGACCGTCACCTCGGGCAACTGCCCGGCGCCGCTTTCGAGCCCAGCCCTTAAGGCATCGGCTGAGAGTAGAACACCCGACGCCCCGCAATCGCCCGACCCGAATCCGGCGAATAACACCGTCTCCTTCGTCATCTCGGTGAGGTCCCAGACGAATGAGCCGGGCAGCCCATTCCTGGCCGATACTCCGGTCAGCGACCAGAAGGCCGGCTCGGTGCTGGTCTATAACTTCTACAGCTCGAGCGCGTCCAACCCGAATGCGGAGAATACGCGTCTCAATCTGACGAACACTCACACGCGTCTGACGGCTTATGTCCACCTCTTCTTCATCGACGGGAGCAACTGCTCGGTGGCCGACGCGAGCATCTGTTTGTCACCTAATCAGACGGCGAGCTTCCTCGCTTCGGACATCGATCCGGGCGTGAGTGGCTATTTGGTCGCAGTGGCCGTCAACGGGGTGACGGGGCTGCCGGCTGCCTTCAACTCCCTGATCGGTGACGAATACGTCAAGCTGACTTCGGGGCATGCCGCCAACCTCGGCGCCGAAGCCTTCGCAGCCTTGACCTCCAGCCCGGCCGGGACAGACACCTCGGCCGTCACCGCGACCATTGCCTTCGACGGCGTGGGCTACAACCATGCGCCGCGCGTGCTGGCCGCCGACAACCTGGCGAGCCCGGTTGACGGCAACTCGACCTTGTTGGTCGTCAACCGCATCGGCGGCAATTTAGCGGGGGGGGCGAGCGCCATCATCGGCCCGATCTCCGGACTGCTGTTGGATGACAATGAGGCAGCTTTCAGCTTCGGCTCGAGCGTCGGGAGTTGTCAACTCAGGCAACTGCTCTCTGACAATTTCCCGCGCACGACGCCGCGCCTCTCGGTGGTGATCTCCGCGGGGCGCACCGGGTGGATGAAGTTGTGGGGGGCGAGTGAGGTCGGGTTATTGGGCGCCGTAATCAATCGCCACCCGAACGCGGCGACGAGCCCGGCGGCCTTCAATCAGGGACGCAATCTGCACAAGCTGACGCTGACGAACGCGGCGAGCTACATCATTCCGGTGTTGGCGCCATCCTGCTGAGCGAATGAGAGAGACACGCCGCCTGGGTACAGTCCGGGGAGCGTCAGCGACCTGGCGCCTGCGTCGAGCGCTTTTCGCGAGGCCCTCAGGTCGCTGACGCTCCCCGGACTGTACCCAGCCGCTACGACAACCTCTTCATTGAATATTGAGCTTGACCGTATTGGCTGCCTTGCCGTCCACGGTCAGCACCAGAGTGACCTCACCCCGTCCAGCCAGGGCCCGCGGCAGGCGAACGTTGACTTGGTCAAGGCCGACGAACCCCCCCTGTGGGTCAGCATAGTCCACTTGTGCGTTGACCCCGCCGATCGTCAGGGTCACTCCGGCCAGCGAACTGCGATGGCGGATGCTGGTGCCGTACAGGATCAGGAAGACCAGGTCGGTGTCCGGGCCGAGGTCGATCGGGCGAGGCACGATCTGGTTCTGTGCATTGAGCTGATAGACCTGCTCGTCGGGCTGCTGCTGGCCGTTGCGGAAGCGTAGCAGGTAGCCGGCGGGCACGCCTTGGCCGTCGCCGGTGAAGGTGAACAGCCCCGGTGCGACGGTCTCGATTTGGAGATTGCCACCAGAGACGGTGCCATTGCCGCTGGTCACGGTGACAGTGGCCGTGCCATTCACCGTTCCTGGCGGGACGAGGTAGTTGACTTGGCCGGCCGAGACAAAGAAGAGTGGCGCGAGACGTGTGGCTCCGGCGCTGTCCTTGACTTCGACTCTCGTCCCAGCCAGATCGGTCGGCAAGGGAAGCGCGGAGGCTAACTGAGTAGTGGTCGCCAAGCCGGTGCCGAAGGCCGCGACGATCGATTCGCTGGCGATACCCGTCCCGCTAAAGCTAGCGGCCGAGACGGTCGCGACCGGGTTGGTGCGCGGGGCGATGGTGATCGTCCCGCTTTGACTGCAAGCGGCATCATCAAGGGTGACATTCATACTCCAAGTGTACGTCCCAGCCGCCGTGTAGGTGTAGGTCGGGCTTGGTTGCGACGAACCAGCGGAGCCTTGGCCGAAACTCCAACTGAAGGAAGGCGCTCCCGTACAATAAGACCCGCTCGCCGACCCGCTCATCGCGATGGGTTCGCCCACCCTCCCCGTCGTCGGCACTGTCGCCGTGCAGTGGAGACTACACCCGTATTGAGCATAGACGTGCCTGCCACAGGGATTAACCCAACCCAGCAGACTCACCAGCCCGGTCAGGAGCAGCATTGAAGACTTGATTTTCATAGGGGCCTCCCAGTGTAGAGCATGTTGTTTGAGGACAATTGCGTAATGATGAACCGATGATCACCAGCCCCCGTTCTTAATCCTCTGGGCAATCTTCGGGCCACACATCGGCTGCCGATGGATGAGTGAAAGAAGGAGATTTAGATGGTGTGTGGAGACGTGTTCAGGAGATGGCCCGCCCCTAAAGGTGACGTGAGGTGAGGCAGTGTGGCACGTTTTGTTTCGCCTGGCTAAGCCAGAACTTAGTTTGGCCGTAGCTGTACATCCTGGCCTGGGCGTTGTAGAACCCAGTCGGGCTGTCCTTCTCATAGCCGGTGAAGCGCTGGCTGATGCTCGTGCCTCCTGACGGGATGTACTCCAGCACCTGTTGCCCGTAGGGGTCGTACTGCGCTTTGTAGGCCACGCTCCCATCCACCTTCGTCAGCAGGCTGGTGCTGCCGAGGTGGTCCTTGTGGATCCAGACGAAGGTCCCATCCCAGTTCTGCAAGGCCACCGGGCTGCCGCCCATATAGACATATGCCCTGACGACGGTCTGGGGTCTGACCTCCATTGCCACGTTCCCCAACACACTTGACCAGACGTAGAACAATGGCGCCACGCCGGGGAAGTCCCTCCGCACCAGGTGCCCGTCCCCGTCGTAGTAGTAGAGGCTCTGCCCGCCGTTGGAAGTCTTCATCCGATTGGCCGCATCATACGTGTAGCTGATTGTCCCGTCACTCGTCAGATTGCCCGCCGCGTCGTAGCTGTAAGGCACTCCGTTGACATCGGTGAGGCGGTTGGTCGCGGGCGCTCCCGTCCCGTTCACCGCATAGTTGTAAGTGGTGCTGAACTGCGTCGCTGCTGTCCCATCGCTGTCGCCTGAGACACTCCGTAGGTTGCCCCACTCGTCGTAGCTATAGGTCCGATCATATCCCTTGACCGTGTCAAATGACCCGGCCTGGGCGCTGGAGAGCCGGTTGACCCCGTCGTAGGCATAGGTCACTGAATAGGCCGGGTCGAGGTGATCGGTCTGCTTCATCAGCCGCCCGGTGTTGGCCTGGTTCGAGTCGTAGTACTCATAGCTCTTGTCCACGATCCGGTCGCTGCCGTCATTCTTCTGCACGATCATACTCGTCAGTTGGTGGCGCTGCTCGCTGTAGCCCATTGAGAGCGTCCGGCCATTGCCATAGGTCGCGCTGGTAGTCGCCCCAAAGGCCAGGTAGCCGGTCACGCTCACCACGTTGCTCGTCGCGTTCGGGTCCGTCCCGATGAGGTTGGTGCCCACGCCACTGAGCGCGCCCGCCGCGTTGTAGGCATAGTTGATGTTCTTGCTGAAGTTGGTCGCGGTGTAAGCCACCTTCGTTAACTGATCAGCCAGATTGTAGCTGTAGTTTAGGCTAAAGTTCTTGCCAGGCAGGCATGGAGATCTTTTATGTATATTCATCCCCGCATGTTTACAATATGGTGGAGGTTAACCTTTTAATGCGACGAGCTATAATGGGGCTCCTTGATCGGAACACCAAGGAATTCGTGCAGTTTGTGCCAATCTTCCGGGGAAATAATTATATAGCGATTATCCTTCCCATCTTGATCTCCGTTTCGCCCCCCGATCCAAGGGACGAACCCAATCCAAATGATAAATAGCACGTGTCCGTTATGTTCAAACGTCACAGTATAAGGCCCAACGGGATCGGCAGTCTCTGGCTTTTGCCAGCCCCTATTATGCGCCTTAAGGAAGCCAATCACTTGGGCAATTTGATCTGGATCATTGATGATCTTTTTACTTACGACGGGTATATCAAGTGAGTCTTGCCAACTCACGACGATGCGATCTACTTGATCGGGTGCAGGAATCGTTAAAGGCGCAGCCCGGAGGAAGTAGGAGGTACAGCTATAGCTGAAAATTAAAACAAGGATGATAGCAACGATGAATGGGTTACGGGTAAAACAATTTCCTTGCATTCGGTATTTAATCATTTGTTATTTATAGCGTTTTCGGCTTATAAGTTGGCCGGTGAAATCAATCCGGTATTTTGATCGCGCGATTATTTTTACTGAGGGACTTTCAGGTTCGAAGCCCCGTAAACATCGAGCTAAATCGCCATCGGCACTGAACACACGAGCCGAAAACGCTGTAAGCTATTATATTGAGATTGAAAATAATCTACTTCATATATTGACGCAAATCCACTCCCCAGCCTGGCATAGCTGTGACATCTTTGTTGTATCTTTCCATAAACTGCTTCTGGAGATTGGGCCCTATTTTGTCAATATCTAGCGCCGCAAGCGCCACCGGGTAATTTTCTTTAAGTGCTTTTAGCAATGTGTATACAAAAGCATTACTATTCAAGGCAACCAATTTGTCTCCAGCAATCGGGCTATATGGAATGCCTGCCTTACCAATTTGAGCCACCAAACTACTAAAAAGCGCATTGACTCGCCTACAAGATCCAGGAACATCAAAACTGACGTTTGGTGGTTTACTTGGAATATCTGATTCCCAGTCTTTGGCCCCTGGTCTATATGGTTCAGATATTGTCTCAATCGCACCAAAAAGAGGTCCTACGGGAGGCCCTACCGGTCCTGCACGAAATTCAGTTCTAGTATTTTGACCAGACTGTTGCGTTACTATATATGTGTGAATTCCTTGTTTCCCAACAATAGGCTTTGCCCTAACTTCAATAGTGCAGGTAACGTCTGGGTCCCCTTCATCATCATCGCCGCCCAGATTAATGCCAATGCCAATACCAATAGTACCCAAGCCTTCTGGATAGCAGTCTGCGGCACTGAACTGTGCCGGGCAAACTCCCATTGCAAGAAGTCCCCTCGGATCGACGAGGTTGATCGGATCATTGAGTGCATAACTATAGCGGTTGAAGCTCTGTGGCTTAGCCAGATTCGCTGCCCCCACTCCGAGCGGGTCAGGCTGCAAGAATCTCGCCTGGCCGTAGCTGTACATCCGGGCCTGGGCGTTATAGAGCCCGGTCGGATTGTCCTTCTCGTAGCCAGTGAACCCCTGGCTGATGCTGGTGCCTCCGACTGGGTTGACCCACAGCATGACCTGCTGCCCGTAGGGATCAAATTGGGTTTTGCAGGCCACGCTCCCATCGGTCTTGGTCAGCAAGCTGGTGCTGCCGAGGTGGTCCTTGTGAATCCAGACGAAGGTCCCGTCCCAGTTCTGCAAGGCGACGGGGCTGCTGCCCGCATAGACGTAGGCCCGGACCACTGTCTGCGGTCTCACCTCCATTGCCACCTGCCCGAGCACTGAAGACCAGACGTAGAAGAGCGGGCTGGTGCCGGGGAAGTCTCTCCGCACCCGATGCCCGTCCCCGTCGTAGTAATACAGACTCTGCCCGCCGTTGGAGGTCTTCATCCGATTGGCTGCGTCATAGGTGTAGCTGATCAATCCGTCACCGGTCAGGTTGCCCGCTGCATCATAGCTGTAGGGCACTCCGTTGACATCGGCGAGGCGGTTGGTCGCGGGCGCACCTGTCCCGTTCACTGCATAGTTGTAGGTATAACTGAACTGCGTGGCCGTTGTCCCATCGCTATCACCGCTGACACTGCGCAGGTTGCCCCACTCGTCGTAGCTGTAGACCCGGTCATAGCCCTTGACCGTGTCGAAGGAGCCGGCCTGCGCACTGTAGAGCCGGTTCACCCCGTCGTAGTAATAGGTCACTGAATAGGCCGGGTCGAGGTGGTCGGTCAGCTTCATCAGCCGCCCGGTGTTGGCCTGATTCGTGTCGTAGTACTCGTAGCTCTTGTCCACGATCCGGTCACTGCCATCACTCTTCTGGACGATCATGCTGGTGAGCTGATGGCGTTGCTCGCTGTAGCCCATCGCGAGCGTGCGGCCGTTGCCGTAGGTCGCGCTGGTGGTCGCCCCAAAGGCCCGGTAGCCGGTCAGGCTCACCACATTGGTGGTGGCGTTCGGGTCAGTCCCGATCAAGTTGCTGCCCACCCCACTGAGCGCCCCCGCCGAGGTGTAGGCATAGTTGATGTTCTTGCTGAAGTTCGTCGCGGTATAGCTTACTTGCTTGACCTGCCCGGCCAGGTTGTAACTGTAGCCGAGCGTGTAGCTCTCCCCAGGTAAGCCCGTCAGCGTCCGCGTCTCACTCTGCACCTGCCGCATCCCATTATAACTGTAGCTGGTGCTCCCCTGCCCGTCCACCATCTGGCTGCGCGCCCCCCACTCGTCGTAGCTGTAGCTCACCCCCGGCGTCGCACCCCCGTCGTTGTAGCTCACCCCGGTCACCAGCCTCCGCGTATTGTAGCTGTAAGTCGCCACCATCCCCCGCGCATCGGTCACACTCTGCACCTGGTCGTTGTCAGAGTAGGTGTAGCTCACCGTCCCGCCCTCCGGCGTCGTCTGTGATTGTACCCTCCCGTAGCCGTCATAGACAAAGCTCCGCGTCTGCGCCTGGCCCGGCGCCCCGGCGCTGCTCACCGTGATCGCTGTCTTACGGTCCAACTCGTCATAGCTGTAATTGGCCTTCGCGTAGATCACCGTGCTGTTGCTCAAGTACTCGCGCGACTCAGAGAGCCGCCCCAGGAAGTCCGCCACCGTCTCGGTCTTCTGTCCTCTCTCGTCCGTCACGCTCGCTGTCAGCCCGCCCGAGCACCCGCAGTTGGTGAACGTGTAGCGCCGCGTGTTGTTGTCCGGCCGCGTGATCACCTGCGGCCGGCTGAATTCGTCAAAGGTCTCGGTCGTGTAGAGCCAGCCCAAAGGATTCTCCGGCATGGGCGTCCAGTCGCCGTAGATCGCGATCACGTTGGAGCTCTGGCTGCGGCGCCCCAGCCCGTCGTAGACGAAGCGCTGTCCCGTGTACTTGCCGATAGTCCCGTCCGGGCGACGGCCACGCTGCTCCTCGAAGCCGGCGTGGACATCATCAAGGTTAAGGACCTGCTCGGCCACCGGCACGTGACCACCACGCAGATCTACGACAAGCGCCGGCGCTCAACTTCAGAGAGCGCCTCGCATGGTGTGCCGATTTGATTTTTCTCTGAGTAGTATCGCTTCCAATGATATTCATCCCCGCCGCCCCTAACCGATCAAGTTATGCTGGGAGGAATTAAGATGATTTCTTTAAGATCGTAAGGGGGTATTATTTCCAACCAACCGCCCGCTTTAAGCCGGTCCCCGCGATTGCCAGGAAGAGACACTTCGAGATACCAAACACCGTCCGGCAAAGCTATCGTGATCGTAGACTCTACAGGATTTACTGCCTTACTTATCTCATAAATAGATATCCCGCTTTCGGCTACTACCTTACCTTCTTTAGCTCGTATTCTAAAATATAACAACCTCCATTTTTCCTCGTCAGTCAACAGCGGCTCATTATTTTTATTGCTGATCCGTATTTTTATCAGGCCGTAATATATTTGGACAGGGATATCGCCAATATTTATTTCCTCGTCAGGTTTGAATACTATTGACTTCCCCTGAAAGATGGAACCGTTGAGTCTAGGTAATAAATTAAACGGAGGGCAAATTAAACATGGCACACCATCTGGAGTTGGCGCGGTAACATACAATTTCCTTTTTAATTGGACCCCTAAGTCTTCTTTCAGATAAAACTTCCCCTCGCTATCTGAAGTCGAACCAAAAATTTGGTGAGCACCGGCAGGGGGGTCTAGATAAACAGCCGCTTTGGACACGGGGTTCTGGTGTGAGTCAATTACTCTACCCCGAATTGAATAATGATATGTTTGTTGAAACCCGCCCGAAGGAAAAGACAGGGATCCAGACATTACAATAATAAAGGGGATGTGTCCCAAGAGGTTTCTTCTTTTCATAACACCTCATTATAGCCAGCCACTGCTCCCCAGAGCGAATTGGGCAGGTCGCTGGTCATGTTTCGTATCAATATCATCGTCAGCAGCCGTTGCCTACGGCGGCTCGATTCTTTCAACCCTTATTGCGCCACAGGTTTGAGTGTCCAGAGAAAGTTGAACTTATCGCCTGGCAGCAACTGCTCAAGACGCGCCACCCGCGATTCAAGCTGAGCCGTTAGTAAAAATGGCATTGATGACACTGAGCAGCAAAAGACTTCGGCTTCAGGCACGGAAGCCAATATGCTATTGGGGAAAATATATCCTTTCTCTTCTGATTGCTTACTCTCAACTACTTCTGGGAGCAAGAGGGATCTCCTCTCACGCAAAAATGGCCTCCACGTAAAGAGTAACTAACGTATTTTGGAGGCTTGAAATATTTGATCCTTGCAATGACTCGTAACTGTTTCTGTGTTTTGGGGGCTAGTTGCTGGAGTGTCATCTGGGATCAGATGCTTGCTGGGGTCATTAGGGTCAACTATATCGTGAGCTATTTCATGTAGCAGTGCCACTATCTGAGCCCCATTTGTTCCTGGACCATAACCGCCTATAGACCCTTTACCGGACATAGTAAAAGGTCCGTTCGAGTACAATACCGCGCTGCCTGGAATGCGGTATATATTATTGCCGTCTTTGTCCTGAACTATGGTCCCATTTCTAAAATCCTGGCTGATTCCAGTGCTCGTCGCCATGCCGGCGTCATAATTAGGCTTTATTGTAATCACCCTTCTTAAATCATCGAGCGCTTTCTCGGCATTAGGCCCTAACCAATCACTGCAGGAATTTTTATCATCCAATATGGTTTTGACTCGCCTTATAGCATCATCGAGCGCTTTGGCCCACATGGACTGTCCATGTCCACCAGGCCCCGGTTTGGGGTCTGGGTCCTCCGGATACAAGTCATCTTCAGGATCATCTTTGATTTCGCAAAACCATATCGAACCTCCCTCTGCAAGTGGCCTAAAGCCGCAGTCCAGAATTGGTTTTAGCCCCGTCGGGTCAGTAAAGTTGACCGGATCATTCTGGACATAGCTGTAGCGATTGAAACTCTGCGGCTTGGCTGGATTCGCTGCTCCCACCCCCAGCGGGTCCGGCTGGAGGAACCTCGCCTGGCCGTAGCTGTACATCCGGGCCCTGGCGTTGTAGAGACCGGTCGGATTGTCCTTCTCATAGCCAGTGAACCCCTGGCTGATGCTGGTGCCTCCGACTGGGTTGACCCACAGCATGACCTGCTGCCCGTAGGGATCAAATTGGGTTTTGCAGGCCACGCTCCCATCAGTCTTGGTCAGCAGGCTGGTGCTCCCGAGATGGTCTTTGTGAATCCAGACGAAGGTGCCGTCATAGTTCTGCAAGGCCACCGGGCTCCCGCCCGCGTAGACGTAGGCCCTCACGACCGTCTGCGGCCTGACCTCCATCGCGACGTTCCCTAACACCGAGGACCAGACGTAGAAGAGCGGCGTCACGCCGGGGAAGTCCCGCCGCACGCGATGCCCATCCCCGTCGTAGTAGTAGAGGCTCTGCCCGCCGTTGGAGGTCTTCATCCGGTTGGCCGCGTCGTAGGTGTAGCTGATCACTCCGTCACCGGTCAGGTTGCCCGCCGCGTCATAAGTGTAGCCCACCCCATTGACATCGGTGAGGCGGTTGGTCGCGGGCGCACCTGTCCCGTTCACCGCATAGTGGTAGGCGGTCTCGAAATGGGTCGCTTGAGTCCCATCGCTGTCGCCACTGACACTGCGTACGTTACCTCACTCGTCGTAGCTGTAGGTCCGATCATAGCCCTTGACCGTGTCGAAGGAGCCGGCCTGCGCACTGTAGAGCCGGTTCACCCCGTCGTAGTAATAGGTCACCGAGTAGGCCGGGTCGAGGTGGTCGGTCTGCTTCATCAGCCGCCCGGTGTTGGCCTGGTTGGTGTCGTAGTACTCGTAGCTCTTGTCCACGATCCGGTCGCTGCCGTCGCTCTTCTGAACGATCATGCTGGTGAGCTGATGGCGTTGCTCGCTGTAGCCCATCGCGAGCGTCCGGCCGTTGCCGTAGGTCGCGCCGGTGATCGCCCCGAAGGCCCGGTAGCCGGTCAGGCTCAGCACGTTGGTGGTATTATTGGGGTCAGTGCCGAGCAGATTGGTGCCGATGCTTGAGAGGGTCGAGGCAAACGTCCGGGCGTAGTTGATCTGCTGGCTGAAGTTGGTCGCGGTGTAGCTCACCTGCTTGAGCTGATCCACCAGGTTGTAGCCATAGCTCAAGCTGTAGCTCTCCCCAGGTAATCCAGTGAAAGTCCGCGTCTCACTCTGCAATTGCCGGTAAGAGTTGTAGCTGTAAGTGGTCGCTCCCATCCCGTCACTCATCTGGCTGCGCGCTCCAAACTCGTCGTAGCTATAGCTCACTCCCGGCGTCGCCCCGCCGTCATTGTAGCTGACATTCGTCACCAGCCTCCGCGTGTTGTAGCTGTAAGTCGTCACCATTCCCCGCGCGTCACTCACACTCTGCACCTGGTCGTTGTCGTAATGGGCGTAAGTCACGGTCCCACCTTCAGGGGTCGTCTGCGATTGTACTCTCCCGTAGCCGTCGTAGACAAAGCTCCGCGTCTGGGATTGGCCTGGCGCCGCCCCACTGATGACCGTGATCGCCGTCTGGCGGTCCAGCTCGTCATAGCTGTAAGCGGCCTTGGAATAGATCACCGTGCTGTTGGCCAGGTACTCGCGCGACTCCTGAAGCCGGCCGAGGAAGTCCGCCACCGTCTCCGTCTTCTGCCCCTTCTCGTCCGTCACACTCGCCGTCAGACCCCCCGAGCAGCCGCAGTTGGTGAAGGTGTAACGCCGCGTGTTGTTGTCCGGCCGCGTGATGACTTGCGGCCGGCTGAATTCGTCGAAGGTCTCGGTCGTGTAGAGCCAGCCCAGCGGATTCTCCCCTGTCGGCGTCCAGTCGCCGTAGACTGCGATCACATTGGAACTCTGGCTGCGGCGCCCGAGCCCGTCATAGACGAAGCGCTGCCCCGTGTACTTGCCGATCGTCCCATCCGGGTGCGGATTGCTCTGGCGCTCGACCCTCCCGGCCCCGTCAAACACCTGGGTGGTGCCGCGGGCGATGTCCTGGCCGCCGACCGAGTCGTGCTTCTGGATCAGGGTGAGGGAGTTGTAGTTGTCCCAGTAGTAGTAATAGTCGTAGCCCCCATCCGGCCGGTAAGCGACCAGCGGCCGGTCGGCGAAGTCGTAGGTCAGCGTCACCCCCTGCTCTTCGGCCGCCGAATTCGGCCGCAGGTTGAAGCGCCTGACCGCCAGGCCCGTGTAGTAATCATACTGCGCCCCGGCGCGGAAGCCGGTCGGGTCGGCCGCTGTGTAGGGATAAGCCGCTGTCTGGCCCACCCCCGCCGGCTGGTTGCTGAAGTAGTCGGTATAAGTGAATTGTTGGCGATTGCCGAGGGCGTCGGTCACCGACCGCACATTGCCGTTGGTGTCGTAACTGAGGCGACTGAGCCAGCGGGACTGGCTGCCGATTTGGTTGTTGGCTACCCACCACTGCTTGACGCTGGTCAGGTTCCCGCGCTGCACCAGGCTCGCCCCGTAGCTGTAGTTGTCGTGCTGGATGGCGCCGTCCGCCGTCGC
>Ga0207646_10002574_pt1 | contig 21405 bp, 16 predicted proteins | sample KBSK5502metaG_FD_184343 | JGI IMG/M metagenome (GOLD analysis project Ga0207646, IMG submission 184343) | Corn, switchgrass and miscanthus rhizosphere microbial communities from Kellogg Biological Station, Michigan, USA - KBS K5-50-2 metaG... | ecosystem: Host-associated > Plants > Roots >... | reverse complement strand
AACCGGTCGCGACGTCGACCCAGGGGAGGATCGGCGTGGGATGACCTTCGAGGCGAGAGCCGAGCTTCCGGAACGTCATGAGCTCCGCGTCGTCGATCGCGCCCGCCGCGCGGAACATCGCGTACACGAGTGGCGACGCGTGCCCTTTGGAGAAGATGAGGTGATCGTTCGCGAGCAGGTCCGGCCGTTCGAAGTCATAGCGAAGATGACCCGCGAGCAGGACCGCCATGAGATCGGCCGCCGACAGCGATGACGTCGGATGGCCGGAACCGGCAGCGGTCGAGCACCGGATGCTGTCCGCGCGCAGCTGACGCGCCAGCGAACGGTACACATCGAGGCGCGTGGTCGCCTCGCTCACGGTCGCCACGACCACACGGTACCGCAGGAAGAGGGTCCGGACCGAATATCCTCGGTCGCACCACGGGGGTGACGGCATGGAGATCGGGCTGTACGGCCTGGGCCGGATGGGCGGCAACATGGTCACGCGTCTGGTACGCGGCGGGCACCGCGTCGTCGCGGGAAATCGCAGCCCCGGCCCCGTCGATGAGGCCAAAGCCGAGGGCGCTGTCGGCGCCTACACCATCGAGGAGATGGCGAAGCAACTGCGCCAGCCGCGCGTCCTGTGGTCGATGGTGCCCGCGGGCGAAGCCACCGATCAGACGCTCGATGAGTTCGCGCGGTACGCGAGCAAAGGCGACGTGCTCGTCGATGGAGGCAATTCGTACTTCCGCGACTCGATGCGACGCTCCGAGAAATACACGGCGCTGGGATTCGACTACCTCGACGTGGGCGTCTCTGGCGGGGTGTGGGGACTCGACAACGGTTACTGCATGATGGTCGGCGGTGAGGCACGCGCGGTCGAGCGCGCGAGGCCGGTGCTCGACACGCTCGCGCCGCCGAACGGCTGGGCGCACTTCGGAAAGAGCGGCGCGGGCCACTTCATCAAGATGGTCCACAACGGCATCGAGTACGGGATGATGCAGGCCTACGGCGAGGGCTTCGAGCTCATCCACGCGAGCGAATTCGAGATCGACATGCGGCGAGTCGCGAGCGTCTGGATGCAGGGAAGCGTGGTGCGCTCGTGGCTCCTCGAGCTGGCCGAGCGCGCGTTCGAGCAGGAGGGGCCCGACCTCGCGAACATCAAAGGCTGGGTCGCCGACTCCGGCGAAGGTCGCTGGACGATCCAGGAGGCGATCGCGCATGACGTCCCGGCCACGGTCCTCGCGCATTCGCTCTTCGCGCGCTTCACCTCGCGCCAGGACGACTCGTACGCCATGAAGGTCGCGGCGGCGCTGCGCAACCAGTTCGGGGGCCACGCGGTCAAGAAGTGAGCCAATCATCGCTGACCCGCCCCGAGGCGGGCGCGGGTCCTGCCGCGGCTCGGGGTCCTCGCTCGCTCGAAACTCGCCCGCTCGGCCCTCTTCTAAGTCGTCCCCTCGTACCGCGGGCTCAACTCTCGCTCGCGAGGACCCGACTCGCCCCGTCACCCGCGCCCACGCGGGGCGGCACGCTCTAGCGATGACCGTCACACTTCCTAATCCGCTTAGGGAAGGACTCAGACTCGCGCGCACGCCGGAACCTGCCTGTCTGGTCATCTTCGGCGCTTCGGGCGATCTCACTGCGCGCAAGCTCATGCCCGCTCTCTACAACCTCGCATTGCAGCATCTCTTGCCCGCGAGCTTCGCGGTGATCGGTTCGGCTCGCCGCGCCATGACCGAGGACGCGTTCCGCACGGAGCTCCACGACGCGATCGCGGAGTTCAGCCGCACCCGGCCGATCAACGAAGAGGTCTGGACGACCTTCGCGCGCTCCATTTACTACGTCCCCACCCCGGACGACAGAGGCTACGACGAGCTCGGCCGCGTTCTCACCCGCGTCGACGGCGAGATCGGCGCGAACGGCAATCGTCTCTTCTACCTCGCGACGCCGCCCGCGGGTTACGAGCCGATCATCCGCGCGATCGGCGCGCACGGCCTGCGGGGCGCGACCGGCTGGTCGCGGGTCGTCGTGGAGAAGCCCTACGGACACGACCTGGACAGCGCGATGCACCTGACGAGCGTCGTCCAGGAGGTCTTCCGCGAGGACGAGGTCTTCCGCATCGATCACTACCTCGGCAAAGAGACGGTCCAGAACATCCTCGTGCTGCGCTTCGCGAACAGCATCTTCGAGCCGATCTGGACACGTCAGTACGTCGATCACGTTCAGATCACGGCCGCCGAATCGATCGGCATCGAAGAGCGAGCCGGCTACTACGACAGCGCGGGCGCGATGCGCGACATCGTGCAGAACCATCTCTTGCAACTGCTCGCGCTCGTCGGCATGGAACCTCCGTCCGCCTTCGACGATCGCTCCGTGCGCGACGAGAAGGTCAAGGTGCTGCGCGCGCTTCGGCGGATCGCGCCAGAAGAGGTCGGTGAGTTCACGGTGCGCGGTCAGTACGGTCCGGGCTTCATCGGCGGCGAGCGTGTCGTGGGCTACCGCGAGGAGCCCGGCGTCGCGCCGAACTCGCAGACCGAGACGTACGTTGCGCTCAAGTGCTTCATCGACAACTGGCGCTGGGAGGGCACGCCGTTCTACATCCGCACGGGAAAGCGGTCGCCGAAGCGCTCCACCGAGATCGCGATCCGCTTCCGTGTCGCGCCGCACCGCATCTTCACCCGCGAGGCGTCGGAGGGACTCGACGCCAACGAGCTCGTGATTCGCATTCAGCCCGACGAAGGCATCTCCCTCACGTTCGGGGCCAAGGTGCCCGTCCAGGGACTGCGGATCCGCTCGGTGAACATGGACTTCGGGTACGGGGAATCCTTCATGGTCGATGCGCCCGATTCGTACGAGACGCTGATCCTCGACGCACTTCGCGGCGACGCGACCCTGTTCACGCGCCGCGACGAGGTCGAGCAGCAATGGGCGTTCGTCGACCCGATCCTCGCGGGGTGGCACGCGGGACGGCAGGAGCTTGCGAGCTACGCCGCCGGCACGTGGGGACCGGAGCAGGCCGACGCGCTCATCGCACGCGACAGCCGCGCCTGGCGACGGTCATGACCGTGATGGACGAAGCGTTCTGGGGCGCGCGGGCGGGGAGCATCGACGCGCTCGAACGCGAGCTGGGTCGGCTCCGCCGCGCCGCCGTCGCGCACGCCAAAGAGCGCGGCCAGGCGCTCGCGCGAGCCTCGGTGCTCAACCTCGTTGTCTATGCCGAGCGCGAGATACACGCGCGGCGAGCCGCGCGGGCGGTCGCGGACCTCGCGCTGCGGCATCCTTCGCGCGCGATCATCGTGCTCGGCGACCGCGGCCGCGAGGGCGTGGCCGCATCGTTACAGCTCCACTGTCATGTTCCGCAGTCCGATGGCGCGCAGCCGGTGCTGTACGAGCAGGTCCTCGCGCGCGTGCGTGGCGATTTCGACGAACGCATCGCGAGCGTCGTCATACCGCTCCTCGTTCCGGACCTGCCGGTGTTCCTGTGGTGGACCGGGACGCCGCCGAGCGACGCGCGGCGCGTCGACGATCTGGTGACGCTCGCGGATCGTCTCATCGTCGATTCCGCTGACTTCGCGCGTGCCGACCTGACGCTGCCCGAAGTCGCGCGCCTTGCGCGTCACCGCGTCGGCATCACCGATCTCAACTGGGCTCGGCTCACGCCTTGGCGCGAGCTCGTCGCGCAGTTCTTCGATGTGCCCGCATGGCGTCCGTTCCTGAATGGGATCACTGGGATACGTGCGGGCTTCGCTGTCGACATGGACGGCCGTGATATCCACCCGTCGCAGGCGCTGCTGTTGCTCGGATGGATGGCCTCGCGTCTCGGCTGGCGCCCGGTGGAAGCCCTCGCACCCTCAGAGGCCGGCGGCGTGCTCTTCAAGATGGCGCGCGCGGACAACGCCGCGATCATGGTCCGCCTGCGGCCGCGTTTCGAGCGCGGCCTCGACGCCGGTGATGTGTCGGGCGTGCGCATCCAGGCCGCGCTGGGCCGCGACACCGCGGAGTTCGTGATCAAGCGCGCGCCGGACCAGCGTCACGCGACGGCCACCGCGGTCGTGGGCGGCGTGGTGCGCGCCGAGCGCGTCGTGCCGCTTCCGGCGCTCGGCATCCGCGACCTGCTCAGCGAGGAGCTCGCTATCGCCGGGAGTGACCATGTCTACGAAGCCGCGCTCGCCACGCTGATGGCGCTGGCCTGAGCCTTGCGGCCGTGAGCGATATGTCATCGGAAGAGCGCAGCCCGGCAGCACCGCCGCTGCCGGACGTGGAGGAGGGCCGTCTCCTCGCGGGCCGGTACCGCCTGACCAAGCGCATCGACGAGGGCGGCGCGGGCGAGGTCTGGCAGGCTCGCGACGAGCGGCTCGATCGCGACGTCGCGATCAAGATCCTGGGCCCGAGCGCCGACGAAGCGTTCCGCGAGCGTTTCGCGGACGAGGCGCGCCGCGCCGCCGCCGTGATACATCCGAGCGTCGTCACGGTGTTCGACGAGGGCCGCGACGGCCCCGACGCGTTCATGGTCATGGAGCTCGTGCGCGGACGCACGCTGCGTGACGTGGTCGCCGACCGCGGACCGCTGCGTCCGCATGAGGCGGCGCGCCTCGTCGCGCAGATCGCGGCCGCGCTCGACGCGGCGCACGAAGCCGGCGTCATCCACTGCGACGTGAAGCCCGCGAACGTCATCGTCGACCAGCAGGGCACCGCGAAGCTGACCGACTTCGGCATCGCCCGCGCGGCGCGCGGTCCGCGCGAGCATGAGCTGATCGGCACCGCGAGATACATCGCGCCGGAGCGGATCGAGGGCCGTGCGCCGACGGAGCGCAGCGATGTGTACAGCCTCGGCCTCGTCGCGTACGAGCTCATCGCCGGCCGACCGCCCAACGCGGAAATGGAAACAGAGGATCTGCTGCGCGTGCGACTGGACGGGCGGACTCCCTCGCTGCGCTCGGCGCGCGTCGGCATCGGCGAGGAGATCGACCGCGTCATCGCGAAGGCGCTCGCGCGAAATCCGCAGGATCGTTACGCGAGCGCCGGAGCGTTCGCACGCGATCTGCTCGCGGCTTCGCAGCGCGACGACGCGACGGGCGTCCTGCCACCGGTGACCCGGCCCCTGCGCGGCGGCGGGCGCCGTGAGTTCCACGTCGACACCACGATGGCCCTCGTCGCGATCGTCGCCGTGCTCGTCGCGACGCTCGCGATCTTCGCGTCGTTCCAGGGCCGCGCGGTCGATGCGCGTCCCACGGCCAGTCCTTCGGTCTCGGCTCCAGCGCGCGTCACGCCGAACGTGGTCGGCAAGAGTGTCGACGAGGCAGCGCGGCTTCTCATCGCGGCGGGGTACCGGTCTCCGGTGCCGTGGCAGGTCGATCCGGCCGCGCAGGGCCAGGCCTGCAGCGTCGCGCGGCAGGAGCCGCAGCCCGGGACGGCCGTCCAGCAAGGCGCGACCGCGCGTCTGTTCCTCGTCAGCGGCAAGGACTGCGGCGGGAAGTCGGGCTGACTCGCGTGACCACCGGGGTGAGGACCGATACGGGCCACGTGCGCGAGGGGAACGAGGACCGCTACCTCGTGCGCGAGGAGCGCGGCGTCACGCTGCTCGCCGTCGCGGATGGCGTCGGCGGGTCGAGCGGTGGCGAGATCGCGGCCGACGCGGCGCTCGTCGAGCTCGGGCTCCGTTTCTTCGCCGCGCCGCCGGACCGCGCGACAAGCGAGGCGCTCGCGGAGGCGCTGCGTGGTGCGAACGCCGCCGTCCTGCGCGCGGCGCGCGACACCGGCCACCGCGACGCGGCGACCACGATCGTGGCGGCGGCCGTGCGCGGCGAGAGCGCCGTGATCGCCAACCTCGGCGACAGCCGCGCGTACCTGATCCGCGACGGCGCCAGCCGGCAGCTCACCGAAGACCATTCCGGCGAGATGCAGCACGCGATCACGCGCTTCGCCGGCGACGTGCGCGGCATCCAGCCCGATATCTTCGTCGAGACGTTGCGCCCGACAGACCGCCTCCTGCTCTGCAGCGACGGTCTCACGCGACACGTCACGCCAGAGGAGATCGCGAAGGTCGCGAGCGGTGAGGATGTGCGCAGCGCGGCGAACGCGCTCGTCGACCTCGCGAACGCGCGCGGCGGTCAGGACAACATCACCGTCCTGCTGCATGCGCCCACTCGCCCGGCTACGGTCACGAGCGCCGCGGGCCGCGCGGCCGCGTTCGTCGTGTTCGCGCTCCTGATCCTCGTCACGGTCGGCGGCGCCGTCGCGGTCCTTTTCGCGGCGAGCTCCGTGCCTCCCGCCACTTCGGCGCGGCCAAGTCCCGTGACCGCTTCGCCAACGGCGACCGAGACCGCGACGCCGTCTCCGATACCATCGCCGTCGCCGACACTGGAACGGTCGCCGACACCAGAACCGTCGCCGAGCGCGAGCCCCTAAAGCCCCAGCCGCTCGAGCAGCCGCCGCGCGACCGGCAGGCCGAGCGCGACCGCGACCGCAAAGAGGAGCACGGCGGCCTCGATGATCCACGCTCCCGCCACCGTCGCCGAGGTCAGCGCGCTGGCGCTCACCGGCGTCGGACACGAGTCGGTCGGATAGAACGTCGGGTCGTACTGCCAGGTCGGCAGGATCGCGTAGAGGCTCCCGAGCTCGCCGGGGACCGGCAGGCCGGAGATGTACGGATAAAAAATGACGAACGCCGCGGCGGCCACACCGAGGAACACGAGCACGGCCTTGCGCCGACGCTCCCACAGCACGGCGAGCATTGCCGCAAGGCACAGCAGATAGAAGGGCAACACCGTGAAGAAGTGGTAGAAGAACAGCACGCGTGAGATCGGGATCCAAGCCAGGTACTGCGCCAGCATCGCGAGCGATAGCACCCCGAGGGGCCACGAGCGCGCGCGGATCGCGAGCGCGATGGTAAGTGCGGCCGCCGGAAGCGCCGCCCAGAACAGCACGATGTTGCCGGCGTCGTAGATGTAGCCGTTGTTGCCACCGGTGCTCGCGCCGAAGTACCAGTAGACCGGTTTGAGATCGAGCGGCCAGCTCCACCATGGCGAGCCCGCGCAGTGCGGCGCTGTGAGCGAGCTGTGGTACCAGTACATCTGTTGCGTGAGCTCCCACAGGTTCCAGCCGTACGGCGCCGTCGGGCCACCGAACCAGCTGACGTAGCTCCCGAGGTAGACGACCAGCGGGATCACGGCGAACGACGCGAACAGCAGCGCGGCGTTGCGCCCGCGGCCCGCGAGAAGGTCCAGCGGACCGCCGGTCCCAGGCCGACCGCGTTCGTACGCGAACGCGGTGACGCCGACGGCGAGGACGAAGACGCCACCCAGCGTGTAGGCGGCGGCCCATTTCGAGGCGAGGCCTAGGCCGAGCAGCACTCCCGCGATCACGATGTCGAGCGCGGCGGAACGCCGGGGCGCTTGCGCGGCGACGATGAAGTACCACGCGGCGACGATGAACGTCGCCACGTAAATGTCGTTCATGCCGATGCGCGCCTGCGCGAACATCGATCCGCAGAGCAGCACCGCCGCACCGGCGAGCCACGCGACGACCGGTGAGGCGAACAGGCGGCGCGCAAGCAGTACGAGGAAGAACGCGAGGATCGCGCCGAGCACCACGCCGGGCAGGCGCCAGGCAAGTGCATGACGTCCGGTCTCGATCAGGTCGACTCCGCCGGAGCCCGCGACGAGCAGCTTGTCCTCGTCGTTGTCGAGCGCGAGGAGCGAGCCCGGCACGGGTATCGCCGCGAACGGCGACGCGCCGTGCACCTCGACGACCACGACGCGACCCTCCGCGAGCGCGTAGAGGAACTGCGTCCGCGGCACGAGTGTCAGTGCGGTCGCGCTCGACGAGAACGCGCCGGTGCGTGCGTTCCCGAGCGGCACCGTCTCGCGCTGGCCGTTGGGTAGCTCGTACACGTCGAGCGCCGGTGTGTCCGAGCGCGCGACGAAGAGCCGGTTCGGCGCCTGCGCGTACGCGATCGCGCGACCCGGCCCGCCGCCCTGAAGCTGACGTGTCTCCTTTGCTGTCGCCGGATCGACCACGTGGACCTCGCCACGCGCGTCGAGGGCGTAGAGCTCGGTCCCGTCCGCGTTCGACGTGAGGGCCACAGCGCCCAGAGGCAACACGACCGGCGCCGCATCGAGCGTGGTGTAGACCGCGATGCCCGCACCGGCGGAGATCACGATGCGGCCGCCGGACACGATCAGCCCCGTGACGGGCCCGCTCAGCGGAAGCGTCGCGCGCGGGATACGGGAGTTGCTCGGCGGCTCCCTCACAGGGCTCTGGAAGAGCTCGGTGTCCGTGACCCAGAGGATCCGCGCCCCGTCGATGACGAGCGCGCGAATGCCGGTCGCTCCCTTCACCAGATCGCGGCTCGCGCTGGCGTCGCGAGCGCGAAGCGCGATGTCGCCGTCGGACGTCGCATACGCGCGCGTGCCGTCGGGGCCGACAGCGAACGCGACGACATTCAGGCGCGGCGCGTCCTCGTGACCGACGACCCGATCGTCGCCGAAGGCGAGGATGCCGAGCGCCATGATTTCCTTCGCGAGATGCGGGTGCGTCCACTCGTACGGATCGCGCTGCGCGAGGAGCTCGAACGCGGTGCGCGCGTGATAGACCTCATCGAAGTACATGTCTCGCGGGTGATCGAGCCGGTAGCCCCGCGTGATCAGGACCGCGATCGCGACGAGCAGGGCGATCGAAAGATCGCGACGGGTCGGCGCATGTCCCGTCGCGAGCGCCGCCGGTAATCGCCACGCCCCGTGTGGCCCGGCGGCAGGCACCGGCGCTGGCGGAAGCGATACGTCCAGGGACGGCTCGAGACGCGCCTCGCCGCGCACGAGCCGCCACGCGACCAGGCCGGCGGTGCCGAGCATGAAGACCGCGAGAACGATCTGTCCGTTGCGCGAGAAGAGCGATGCCTCGAGCCACGGCGGCGACTTCAGGTCGTTCTGCGCGTAGCGCGTGAACGCGAAGTACAGCGTCACCGCGAAGCCCAGCGAGAGCACGATGTACGGCCAGAGCAGGCGCGCGCGCACGGCGGCCAGGGGGAGCAGCAGGACGAACGCGGGGAACAGATATCGCTCGTGGGCGCGGGTAGGCAGGAAATAGAAAGCGCAGGCGGCGAGCGTGCCCGCCGCGAGGAGCGTCGCGGTGTCGCGGCGCTGCCACAGCGGCACCAACGAGCCGAACGCGCCGGCGGCGAAGAGCAGCACCCCGATCCACAAGAAGGCGTCGTCCGGCCGCCAGAAATCGCCGACGATCGACCACACGTTGAACGCGAAGAGCGAGGTGTAGGGGTAGGTCTCGGCCGCTTTCTTCACCAGGTCGTAGAGCTCCGCGGGTCCGGCGCGGAACGGCGCTCCCAGCGCGAGCGTCACGACGATCCCGGCGAGCGCCGCACGGCCCAGCGGCTGCCAGCGCCGGGTCTGGATCAGCTCGATGAGGACCGCGCCGCCGATCACGAGGGGGCCGATGCCGAACTGCGGCTTCACCATCGCGGCGAGCGCGGCGAGCGCACCGGCCGTCGCCCAACGGCCGCGTCCCGCGGCCACGAGCGCCGCGAACAGAGGCAGGGAGCCGACGGCGTCGATCTGACCCCAGTACGGGCCGGCGAAGATCGCCGCCGGCGAGAGCGACCAGAGACCCGCTGCGAGGACGGCGCTGCCGCGACCGGCGTGACGCCACGCGAGGGCGGCCGCTCCGATCGCGATCGCGATATCGGCCGGGATGCTCGCGGCCTTCACCGCGAGACGGAGGAGCTCACCGTCGAACACCGCGCCGAGGAACCAGAGGACGTAGAGGTACGCCGGCGGGTAATCGCTGAAGTAGTCGGGCGCGTAGAAGCCGCCGGGTCCGACCTGCACCAGATGCTCGGCCCACGCCTGGAAGGTGCCGACGTCGCTCGGAAAGCCGGGCGACCGGAGGGTCAGCAGGCGCAGCGCGACGCCGACGGTGATGACGCCCGCTATCGCGAGGTGCGCGCGCCGATCGTCGCGCACCGAGAGCTCGGTCTGCGTCATTGCCAGTAGTCGAACCGCGTGATCGCGATCATCGCGTAGACGTTGATCGCGATCGACAGGATCACGATCGCCACGAAGAGCCACGATGGGCGCGACCGCCACATGGCGACGCCGCGCCCATCACCCACGAGCGCGAGCGCGACGAGGAAGGGCTGCGCGTCCATCGAGAATCGATAGCCGAACTGCTGGAAGCCGACGGTCCCGTGAAAGACGTCCGGCACGAGCGCGAGCAGTGCCGCGAGCGCCACGGCCGCGGCGCCCACATCACGACGCAGGCCGCGGAGACCCGCGAACAGCCAGATGAGCGCCGGCGTCGTCAGGAAGAGGGCCGTGCCGATGCCACGCGGCCGCAGAAAGAACGGTGTCCCCTCCACCAGATCCGGCGGCTCGAGGAAGATCGCATAGATGTGTCGCGGCAGATAGAACGGCGAGAAGAGTCCGCGCGTGAAAAAGACGTCGCCCTGCGTGAGCTGCACATAGCCCACGTCGAACACCGATCCCCAACGGAGCAGGTTCCAGCCGACGTACGCGAGCGCGAACGGAGCGCCGCCGATCACGACGCCTCCGAGCGCTCGCAGATACGGCGCGCCCGCCCGACGCGCGAGCAGCAGCGCGAGCGCCGGAGCCGCGGCGGCGACCGGCAGGCGGGCCAGCGCCGCAAGACCGATGCACACGCCGACCAGCCACGGGCGCTCGCCGCGAGCCGCGAACAGCAGCGCCGCGGCGAGGAACGGCATCGCGACGGCGTGCGCCGCGAACCACGCACGTCCGTCGACGCTCGAGAAGAACAGCGTGGTGCCGAAGGTCGAGAGCAGCGCGCCGGTGATGGCGACGAGACGCGGCGCTCCGAACGCGCGCAGCGCCAGATACAGGATCCCCGCGGAGACGCCGCCCGCGATGCGCGAGACGAGGACCTGCGCGAGCGCGGTCGGCAGCAGCGTCGCAAATGGCATCGCGAGGATCGCCGGGAGCGGTGGATACACCACGCACCAGCGCTCCACCCCGCACGGCACGAGCTCGTTGAGCCACGGCGGCGCCTCGCTCGCCCACCACTGCCCCTGCAAGAGGGCCTGCGCGAGGCGTCCGTAGTAGTCATAGTCGGTGAGGAGCCCGAGCCCGGCGACGACGTACGCCACGGCACCCGCGGCCGCGAGCGCGATCGCGATCCTGCGGTCGCTCCAGGTCATCCCGACGCAACACGCTAACCTTGCGCTGCGTTGTCCGCACGACTTCCCAGCCGCGCTTTCTGATGACGCGGGATCCTGTCACGTCGTCCCTCCCGCTCGACAATTGGGCCGACCGACCCGACCCGCTCGTCGACGTCGTCATCCCCGTCTACAACGAGGAGCGCGATCTCGGGCCGAGCGTGCGGCGCCTGCACGAGTTCCTCACCTCGCGCTTTCCGTTCTCGGCGGCCATCACCATCGCCGACAACGCGAGCAACGACGGAACCCTGGCCGTCGCCCAGGGTCTCGTGAAGGAGCTTCCGCGGGTCCGCGTGCTGCACCTCGACGCGAAGGGACGCGGGCGCGCACTGCGCGCGGCCTGGCTCCAGAGCGATGCCCCGGTCGTCGCGTACATGGACGTGGACCTCTCGACCGACCTGAACGCGCTGCTCCCACTCGTCGCGCCGCTGCTATCCGGTCACAGCGACCTCGCGATCGGCAGCCGTCTCGCGCATGGCGCTCGCGTCACGCGTGGTCCGAAACGCGAGTTCATCTCGCGCGCCTACATGCTCGTGCTGCGCCTTGCCCTCGGCGCGCACTTCAGCGACGCACAGTGCGGCTTCAAGGCCGTACGCACCTCTGTCGCAAAGCAGCTCGTGCCGAGCATACGAGACGAGTCCTGGTTCTTCGACACCGAGCTCCTCATCCTCGCGCAGCGCGCCGGCCTTCGAGTCCACGAGGTTCCGGTGGATTGGACCGACGACCCTGACTCCCGCGTTGCCATCGTTCGCACGGCCATCGATGACCTGCGCGGCGTTCTGCGTCTGCGGTTCGGCTCAGGCTCCGGCGGGGAGCGCCGATCTAGCTAGAGCTCGGACCCGGCGGCTCGTCGGGGAGCGTCTGGATGAACTCCTTGAACACCGCGATGTTCTCGTCGTCCTCGCTCTCCGCGGAGATCGCGGAGCGGTCCAGCACGGTGTCCGACACGAGGATGCGCGCGTCGCAGCGCACCGCGAGCGCGATCGCGTCGGACGGCCGGCAGTCGATCTCGATCTCGCGCTCGCCGAACTGCAGGAACAGGCTGCCGTGGAAGACTCCGCCGCCGTTGTCGTCGGCGACGAGATCCTTCACGACGATCCGCGTGATCTCGACGCCGAGCTTCGCGAGCACATCCATCATCAGATCGTGGGTGAGGGGGCGCTCGCTCGCGATGCCGGCGATGCGCGTCGCGATGCTGTGCGCCTGGTCCGGTCCGATCCAGATCGGAAGAAGACGGTTGGTCTCCTTCGCCTGAAGGAGGACGACGTGCTGGCCCGTGAGGACGTGCACGCGGACCGACTCGACCGTGCAGGGGACGAGCATCGCCCTAGGCTAACCCCACCCCGCCCGCGCCCGCCTGTTTGCGCGTCAACCGAAACGCACGCGGCGTGCCGCGTCGCCGCGCCGGAAGAAGACGAGCAGCACCAACCCCGCGACGAAGCCAAAGATGTGCGCGAAATACGCGACCTGCTGCGTGGCGGCGTGCCCGGCGAGTCGCAGCTCGGCGACGCCCTCGATGACCTGGAGCACGATGAACATCCCGATGACGATCAGTGCGGGCAGCTCGACGATGGTGATGAAGAAACCGAGGAACACCAGCGTCGACACCCGCGCGGTCGGGTACATGACCAGATAGGCGGCGAGCACGCCTGCGATGGCGCCCGAGGCGCCGACCATCGGCGACGGCGAGACGAGTCCCTGCCCGATCGCCGCGACGATGCCGCACAGCAGGTAGAAGACGAGGTATTGCGCGCTGCCGAACCGATCTTCGACGTTGTCGCCGAAGATCCAGAGGTAAAGCATGTTCCCCAGCACGTGCAGCCAACCGCCGTGCAGGAACATGTGGGACACGAGGGGCACGAACGTCGCGACTCCGAGATCGCCTGATGAGATGCGCCTCGTGAACTCGAGCCAGTCGAACGAGTAGCGGTCGAAGAACGCCTCCATCGCTCCGGGCTGGCGGGTGAGATAGACGATGTAGATCCAGACCGCGAGGTTCACGGCGAGGAGAAGGCGATTGACGATCGGCGTGCTGCGTACGGGATTCGCATCCCGCAGCGGGATCAACGCACGACGCTCGTCGCGACGATCTTCGTGCCGTGAAGCGTGTAGGCGATCTTCAGCGATTCGGAGACGTAGAAGCTCGCGGCGGGCGGCAGTCCGGGCGGCAGCGCGAACCGCGCCAGCTCGCGGCCGTCGCGCGTGAGCTGGACGATGAGCCTGCCGCCCGAGTCGAGCAGGTAGATCGATCCCTGCGTGTCGATGGCCTGGATGGCGTTCGCGCGCGGCGCGGTCCCCACCCAGCGCGGGACGAAGTCGATGCGCGCGGCGGTCGTGACGAGCGGGCTGCGGCGGTAGCGCTGCAGGTCGCCCGCCGACGTCACGATCCAGACGTCCCCGTCGATCGCCAGAGAGCGCGCGGTGTTGGGCGCGAGCGGGGTCGTGAGGTATCCGATGGCCGGTCCGAAACGAGCGCCGTCGCCCGACTCGTGCTTCCACAGCTGCCCGGTCTCGCTGTCGAGAACGTAGAGGTTGCTCGCGAAGACCGCGATGGCGGCGGGCGTCTTCCACTTGTCGTGCTCGGCCGGCGTCACCTCGGCGACCTGATCGCCCTCGGCCCGCCAGAGCTTGCCGGCGTCGTCGAGCGAGTAGATCGCGAAGTCCTGGACGGCGATCTGCACCGGTGAGCCAACGCCCTTGACCCCACGCTCGAGCACCGGGCCCTGCTGGATCGGATCGCCGAAGACGCGCCAGAGCCGTCCGGCGCCGGGATCCGTGACGTACAGGCCATTCACATTCCCGACGACCTGGGCGAGCTTGGTCCCCGTTCCGAACCGTGCGAGATCGAGGATCACGCCGTCCAGACGGTCGGCGAGCGCCGCGATGTCCGCGCGGAGCGCCGCGATCTTTGCAGTGTCGGCGAAGGTCGAGCGACTCGCCTCGTCAAGCTTCGCGGTCGCGCTCGCAAGCCGCTCGCGTGCGCCATCCGGGTCCGGAGGCTTGCGGTCGGCCAGGCGGTGCGCCGACGCGATGAAGTCCTCCGCGTTCACGATGACGAGCTGGTACTCGCGACCCGCTCGAGTCGACTCGTAGTCGCGATAGGCGAGCGCGGCCACGCCCGTCGCGGCGACAAGGAGCAACACCGCGAGCGCGGTCACCGCGCGCCGCTGCCGGCGTGACCGGGAACGCGCCGTGTCGGGGTGTCGCGGCAACGCGGCACCACGCCGCGGCATGAGCTCGAGACCGGCGGCGACGCTCTTCGTCGCGGCCGAGGTGACCGGCGTCGTGGCCCCGCGCAGCAGCCGCGTCACGTTCTGTCCGAACCGGGCCACCGGGCCCAGCCGCGACCGGATGCTGTCCGCCATGGCGATCTCGCCCGGCCGCACGATCGGGGTCGGCTCCGGTGCGAGTCGAGCGGCCGCGCTGCTGGATTGCGCCACTTCGATGAAGATCACCGCGTCGCTGCCGACCACGCCGTCCGCGACCGCGCGATTGTGGATGTGCTCGGCGGCCGATCGCGGATGCAAGGTGACCGCGGCGCTCTTGAGCGCCTCGGCGCCGAGTCCGTCGACGAGCGCAGCGCTCGCGAGGATGACCGTGTCGCCAGCCTCGACCGACTGGCGCCACACCTTCGGCAGCACGTCGGCGTCCACCCCGAGCGACGCGGCTTCGCGCGGCGTGGTCCGGTGGACGAAATCGGCGAGCTCGCCGGGCTCATCGCCGGGGAGAAAGAGCCGGGCGCGGCGCACGAGGAAGACCTGCGCGCCGCCGACACGCGACGTGTACAGCTCGTTGTTCACGATCACGGCGCACGCGCACTGCAGGGTGATCGACTCGCGGTTCTCCCGGAGCCGCTGCGTCGCGCGCCGGTTCGCTTGCCGCAGCGCGCGTCGGAGCGAGACCTCGATCCCCGCGGAAAGGTCGTAGTAGTACTCCTGACGCGTGAGCTCGGCGACCTCGCGGGCGATCTTCTCGGCGGGTCCGGGCGGCGACACCTCGAACAGCAGATAGAGCCGGCCTTTGGTGCGAAGGGTCGCGCCGGTCTCGGGCTCGCTCACGAGGATCACGTCGGCGCGGCTTGCTCGCACGTCCGCGGTGCTGCCGACCGTCGTTACGAAGCTCAGCTGTGGCATCGCTCGCGAGTGTCCCAGACCCGCGGCTTCACGGCGAGGGAACGCACCGAAGGCGCGCGATGCGGCTCGCGGGGGCACGGTCCGCAAGTGCCCGCAGCAGCTCGCGTTCGCGGAGCCTGATCTCCCCGGCCCACTGCGCGGTCGGCACCAGCACGACGAGCGTGTCGCCATCGGTGCGCAGCGCCCGCGTGGTCACGGCATCCGCGCCCAGCACCGTCGTCGCGGCCGCGGGCCACACGCGTACCGCGTCCGCACGCGCCACCCCCTGGTCGATCCCGAGCGTTCGCAGCGCGTTCTGGATCGCGCGCGCGATCGGTCTCATCCGACCTCGCCGCGCCGCACCGGCACCAGGGTCGATCGCTCCCGGAGCACGTCCGGCAAGGCCGTGACGATCGCCGCGGTGAGCAGCGTCTGCGCATCCTCGGGGATGGCCCGCGCCAGCGCTTCGCGCCGCGCCGGATCGAGCTCCGAGAGCACGTCATCGAGTAGGAAGACCGGCTGCTCGCCGACGCGCGACGCGAGCCACGCCGCCTCCGCGATCTTCAGCGAGAGCACCGCGCTCCGATGCTCGCCGCGTGACGCGAACGCCGGTAACACACGGCCACCCGAGGTCACCACGAGATCGTCACGCTGTGGCCCGACGAGCGACGCGCCCTGCCAGCGCTCGCGTTCGCGTTTCTCGCGTACCACACGCTCGTACGCGATGGCCCGCTCCTCCAGCGTCGCGCCCTCCACCTGTCCCGCGTACGCGATCGCCAGCCCCTCGGCGCCGGTGAACAGCTCGGTCGCACTGACGAACGGCGCGGACAGCTCGGTGGCGAGCCGCGCTCGCCGCAGCGAGATCGCGGCCGAGAGTCGGATGAGCTCACCATCCCAGAAGGCCATCTCCGCCTCGGGTAGCTCGAGTTCCTCACGTGCGACGCGAAGGAGCGCGTTGCGTTGCTCGAGCACGTGCTGGAGTTCGCGCATCTCGCGACGATGCGCGCGGTCGATCTGCCCGAGCATCGCGTCAAGGAAGCGGCGCCGCGCGCTCGGCGCGGCTCCGAACAGCTCGACGTCCTCGGGAAAGAACGCGACCACGACGAGCTCGCCGATCGCCTCTTCCGATCGCTTTCCGGCGCCGTCGAGCATGTAGCGCCGCGGCCGCCGGCGTTCGCCCTCGGGGGGTGCGAACAGCAACGTTTCGATGCGGCGGTGGTCCTCGGCGCGGTCGACCTCGGTGCGGACGCGCGCGGTGGTCGCGCCCCAACGGACCATCTCGGTGTCGTCGCGGGCGCGCGGCGAGTCGCCGCGCGCGATGAGGTGGATCGCCTCGAGGAGGTTGGTCTTGCCGGCGCCGTTCGGTCCGACGAAGGCGGTTGCGCCGCGCGCGAGCGGCAGTTCCACCTGCGCGTAGCTGCGGAAGTCCTCGAGCGCGAGGGCGGTGACGCGCACCGCTAGGCGGGGATGCGGAGCGGCATCACCACGTGGAGGTAGTCGGGGTCGCCCACGATCTTGATGACCCCGGGCGCGAGCGGTCCGCCGAGCTCGAGCGCGACCTCGGACGCGGTGAGGCTGCCGAGTGCGTCGTAAATGAACCGCGAATTGAAGGCGATGGTGGTGTTCTGTCCCTCCACCGTCGCCTCCACCTTCGCCGTCTGGTCACCGACCTCGGCGGCGTTCGCGCTGATGACGAGCGGCGGGTGATCTGATGGGTTCACTTGAAAGCGAAGCATGTTCGCTGAGTCGCGTGCGAAGAGCGACGCGAGGCGCGTCGCCTGCAGCAGCTCTTCTCGCTGCGCCACCAGCCGCGTCGCGGGCTTTCCCTGCGGGATGACCTGACGGTAGTTCGGGAACTGGCCCTCGATGACTCGTGAGACGAGATCCACCTCCGGCGTGTGAAAGATGACCTGGCTGCCGTTCGGCGTGACGAAGATGTCGACGGGGTCCTCGCTGTCGTCGAGGATGCGCTGCACTTCCTGCAGGCTCCGCGCGGGGATGATGACCTCGAGCTTGCTTTCGACCTTGTCCAAGAGTTTGGCGTTGCGCACGGACAGGCGATATGGGTCCGCCGCGGCCATCGTGATCTTGTCGCCCTCGAACGTGGTCAACACGCCGGTGAGGACGGGCCGGCTGTCATCGGTGGTCGCGACGAACGCGACCTCGCCGATCATGCGACGCAGCGTGGACTTGCTCACACGGGTCGTGGGCTTCTCCGGCGCGACAGGGATGATCGGGAACTCTTCCGCATCCATCCCTTTGAAGTTGGCTTCGTAGGGGTCGCGGCGCAGATGCACCGTCTTCGTACGGACGTTGAGCGAGAGCTCGGTCGGCCCGGCCGGTAAAGAGTTCACGAAGTCGGTGAAGAGCTTCGCCGGCACGGTGATCGCACCCTCATCGTCGACCTTCGCGGGGACCCAGCAGTTGATACCGACCTCCAGATTCGTCGCGGTGAGCTTCAGCCGTCCGCCCTCGGTGCGCAGCAGGACGTTGCCCAGGATCGGAAGGCTGCCCCGCGTCGAGACGGCCCGTCCCGCGATCTGGAGCCCGCGCGCGAGGTTCTCCTGCAGACAAGTGACCTTCAACGCGAATCCTCCGTACCTTCCCCGAGAGATCTAGAAAGACGCTGGTACCAGCAGTAGTGGTGTGGACTATGAGCGTTCCGAGATGCTGTTGTCGCGTGACGTGCAGGCCGGCGTGCCCGGATCGGATCTCCGTCTTCTGCCGCTGGGCTGTGGATTCAGGCCGGACGGCCTGCGGAGCGCGAAGCCGACCCGACGGCTCAATGTCACGTTACTCAACGGTCGTCGTTACATCAAACACGGTCTTGATGCACATGTCCACAAATGGGTGCGCTTATCCACACATTGTGTGGGCTTATCCACACCTGGACATCGGGGCGAAACGCGCGGAATTCCGGCGGATTTTGGCTGCCCGCGGCTAGTCTGAGTACAGCATCTCCCGGAGAGCGCCCACGTCACGTCGGAAGTCGTCGTTCTCCGCCATCTCGCGCTCGATCTTCTCGCAGCCGTGCAGGACGGTCGAGTGGTCGCGGCCGCCGAGGGCCTCCCCGATGCGCATGAGCGGCGCCTCGGTCTCCTCGCGCATGAGGTACATCGCGATCTGGCGCGGAAGGACGACCTGCTTGTCACGGGCCTTCCCGCGCAGCTGCTCTGACGGCACGCCGTAGTAGCGCGCGACGGTCTCGACGATGCGGTCGGGCGACAGCGTCTTCTGACGCGGGTTGTACAGGATGTTCTGGAGCATCTCCTGGGCAAGCTGCGTCGTGACCGGGACCGCGCTCAGCGTCGCGTACGCCACGATGCGCGTGAGCGCGCCCTCGAGCTCGCGGATGTTCGAGACGATCCGCTGCGCGAGGAAGTCGATGACCGGCGGCGGCACGGCCACGGACTGGGCCTCCGCTTTTGCGCGGAGGATCGCGATGCGCGTCTCGAGATCCGGGGTCGAGATGTCGGCGATGAGGCCCCACTCGAACCGGGAGCGCAGCCGGTCTTCGAGCCGCTCGATCGCCTTGGGCGGCCGGTCGCTCGACAGAACGATCTGCTTTCCCTCCTCATGGATGGCGTTGAAGGTGTGGAAGAACTCCTCCTGCGTGCCTTCCTTGCCGGTGAGGAACTGGATGTCGTCGATGAGCAGCACGTCGATGCGGCGATACCGCTCGCGGAACTCCTCGCTCTTCTGACCGCGGATCGAGTTGATGAACTCGTTCGTGAACTTCTCACTCGTCGCGTACGCGACGCGCTTCTTCGGGTGGCGGGAGATCACGGCGTGCCCGATCGCGTGCATGAGGTGCGTCTTGCCGAGGCCGGAGCCGCCATAGATGAAGAGCGGGTTGTAGCTGTGGCCGGGGCGCTCGGCGACCGAGAGCGCGGCGGCGTGCGCCAGCCGGTTGTTCGAGCCGACCACGAAAGTCGAGAACGTGTAACGCGCGTTGAGCAGCGCCGCCGCCGTCGCGTCGCGGCGGTCCTGCGCCGGCGGCGCCGACGAGGGGGCCGACGACCCGCTACCGGCGCCCGAGGCCGCGACCGGACGATCGGAGCGCACCGATGCGGCCGTGAGCGTCACGAAGCGCACGTCTACCGTGCGGCCGACGAGGTGTCGCAGCGCATCCCGAACCTGCTGCCGGTACTTGTTTTCGAGCCACTCGCGTGCGAAGGCATTGGGTACGCCGACGCAGTAGACGTCGTCTTCTTCGGAGACGATCGCGGTGTCTTTGAACCAGGTGTCGTAGTTGGCTTTAGTGAGTCCGAGCTGCAGCTCGCCGAGGGCCGCGTGCCAGAGCTGCTTGAGGTTCAACGGCTCCCCTTCTCTGCGCTCGACCACAACGACGCTCCCCACAACACGATCACGCGAGATGCCGCCACACCGAACGCGAAAACGAAGAAGATCCGCCCGCTGGAAGCCACGGAACAGTAGCACAGTCGCACTGCTAGACTTTCTCGCACACATAGAGGATCCGTTGATCGTTTGATGGTCCATTTTTTTCGGGGGAGAAGGGACAGTTCGTGAAGCGCACGTATCAGCCGAAGACGCGTCGCCGCGCGCGGGTGCACGGTTTTCGCGCGCGGATGAAGACGACGGGCGGCCGCAAGGTGTTGGCACAACGTCGCGCGCGTGGACGGAAGCGACTGACCGTCGCCTGAACGACCTCGCCGACATGAACGCCGCGCGCTTGCGGCGGTCCGCCGATATCGCGGCCGTGCGAAGGGTCGGGCGCGGCGTCCGCGATGTCGCTTTCACCGCGCGACTGCGCCCCAACGACCTGAGCGTGATGCGCCTCGCGGTGTCGGCGCCGCGCACGGTGGGCATCTCCACGGTCCGTAATCGCGCGCGGCGTCGCGTACGTGAGGCCTTTCGTCAGGCGTGCGCTGGAGCGAGCATCACGCCCGGGCTGGACATCGTCGTGACCGTGCGCCGAGATGCGATCGCCGTTGATTTCTTGTCACTCCGCGCCGCAGCCGAGGCCGCGCTCGGCACCGCGCGCCAGTCGACCCGATGAAGACGCTCGTTCTATCCGTGCTGCGCTTGTACAAGACGCGCGTCAGCCCGCTTCTGCCGCCGGCGTGCCGCTATACGCCCACCTGCTCGGAGTACGCCATGGAGGCGATCGAGAAGCACGGGGTGCTGCGGGGCGGCTGGCTCGCCACGCGCCGCGTGTTCTCGTGCAATCCGTTCAGCCATGGAGGCTATGACCCGGTGCCGGAGCACTGATGGACATCCTGACGCTGTGGAACGCGCTCCTCGTCCATCCGGTCATGAACCTGACCCTCTTCGCATTTTCGCTCGTCCGCGACTTCGGCCTCGCGATCGTGGTGGTCACGATCACGATCCGGCTCGCCCTCTATCCGCTCTACGTGACGCAGATCCGCTCGCAGCGTGCGATGCAAGAGGTGGCGCCGGCGATGGAGGAGCTCAAGAAGAAGTACGGCAAAGATCGCCAGCGCTTCAGCCAGGAACAGATGAAGCTCTACAGCGAGCGCGGCGTGAACCCCGCGGCTGGGTGCTTGCCACTGGTGCTGCAGATGCCGCTCCTCATCGCGCTGTACAACTCGCTGCTGCAGCTCGGCTGCGGGCTCGGCCCGCCGCCGGGCAATCTGTGTCCGGGCCTGACGCATGACATGGTCGAGAGCTTCCGTTACGCGTTCATCTCCAATCCGATCCAGCCCGACGGATCCCTCGACACGACCGCGCACTGGCTGCCGTGGATCACCGAAGGTCTGCAGCACCGCGATCCGTTCTTCATCCTGCCGGTGTTGGCCGGCGCGGTGCAGCTCATCGCCTCGGTCATGGCGATGCCCGTCAAGCAGGTCCAGAGCGACGACACGGCGCAGCGCATGACCCAGTCGATGGCCTACACGTTCCCGCTCATCACCGTGGTCATCGGCGCGCAGTTCCCCGCCGGCCTGACGCTCTACTGGATCACGACGACGCTGTTCCAGATCGTGCAGCAGTACTTCGTGAGCGGCTGGGGGCAGCTGCCGAAATACCTTCCATTCCTGCGCGGGATCCCCACGCCCGCGGACCGCGAGCTGCACCGTCGCGAGCAGGCCGCGATCTCCGAGGCGCGTAAGGATATGAAGGACAAAGACG
>Ga0207646_10002573_pt1 | contig 21410 bp, 21 predicted proteins | sample KBSK5502metaG_FD_184343 | JGI IMG/M metagenome (GOLD analysis project Ga0207646, IMG submission 184343) | Corn, switchgrass and miscanthus rhizosphere microbial communities from Kellogg Biological Station, Michigan, USA - KBS K5-50-2 metaG... | ecosystem: Host-associated > Plants > Roots >... | reverse complement strand
CTCCCACGCCCGGCGCACGTGGCGCTCCTCGGTCCGGAGGTTGCCCACCGCGAGGCGGAGCACGGTGCGGCCCTCGAGCCTGGTGTGCGAGAGATAGGCTTCGCCGGTCGCGTTGACCGCCTCCATCATCTCCGCGTTGCGGCGGTCCTCCTCCTCGGGGCTCGATCCCGGGAAGCGGGCCCGGAAGCAGACGACCGAGAGCGGTGAAGGGGCCGCGATCTCGAAGCCGGGATCGGCCTCGACCATGCCGCGAAACAGGCCGGCCAGCCGCACGTGCTCGCGGAGCCGCGCCGCGATGCCCTCCACGCCGAAGGCCCGGATCACCATCCACAGCTTCAGCGCGCGGAATCGGCGGCCGAGGCTCACGCCGTAATCCATCAGGTTGGGAGCGGCGACCTCCTCGGCCGTCTTGAGGTATTCCGGCAGGACGCTGAAGGCCTGCCGCACGACCTCCGGCCGTCGCGTGTAGAGAACGCTCAGGTCGACGGGCACGAACATCCACTTGTGAGGGTTCACGACGAGCGAGTCGGCTCGCTCGCATCCGGCCAGCACCCAGCGCAGCTCGGGCACGACCGCGGCGCTGCCGGCGTAGGCCGTGTCGACGTGGAGCCACAGCCCCTCGCGCACGCACACGTCGGCGATCGCCGGCACCGGATCGATGCTGGTCGTGGACGTGGTCCCCACCGTCGCGGTGACGGCGAACGGCGTGAAGCCCGCCGTCCGGTCTTCGGCGATGGCCCGGGCCAGCGCCGCGGGCTGCATCCGGTACTCCCCGTCGACGGGGATCGTGCGGAACCCCTCCTGCCCGATGCCGAGGACGATGCCGGCCTTCTCGACCGACGAGTGGGCCTGATCCGAGGCGTACATGCGCAGCCGCGCCTGGCCGACCAGGCCGCGCCGGCGCACGTCGAGGCCGGGCACGGCCTCCCGCGCCGCCGCCAGTGCCACCAGCGTCGAGGTCGACGCCGTGTCTTGGATGACGCCGAACAGGCCCGCGGGCAACCCCAGCATCTGGCGCAGCCAATCGAGTACGACCAGCTCCAGCTCCGTGGCCGCGGGCGCCGTCTTCCACAGCATGGCGTTGGCGTTGAACGCCGCGGCCAGCGCTTCGGCGAGAACGGCGGGGCCGGGAGACGAGTTCGCGAAGTACGCGAAGAATCCGGGGTGGTTCCAGTGGGTGAGGCCGGGGACGATGACCCGCTCCACGTCCGCCAGGATCGCCTCCAGCGGCTCGCCGCGGGGCGGGGGAGCCGGAGGCAGCGAGCGCCGGATCTCGCCGGGCCGGACCCGCGACAGAACGGGATAGCGCTCGGCTCCCTCGAGGTAGCGCGAGATCCAGTCGACGAGCCGGTGCGCCTCGGCGCGGAAGGCGCCGGGGTCGAGGTCCCCGAAAAACGTCATTCCACTTCGGTAACGATGAACATCAGGACGTGACTGCCGATCCGGAACTCCATGTGGTTGTTCAGGACGTGCTGCTGGATGCGGTCGAGCTCGATGAAGGTGCCGTTCGTCGACCCGAGGTCGCGGAGGATCGCGTTCTCTCCCAGGATCTCCACCGCCGCGTGCTGGCGGGAGGCCTCGGCATCGTCGAGGTTCAGGTCGGCTCCCGTGCGGCCGATGATGGTCCGGGTCTTGTTGATCTGGTGAATCTGCCCCGTCCCCGACCCTTGAATGACCGCGAGGGAGTAGCGCTTGTCCTTGGGCAGCTCCAGGACGCCCATCTTGTGCAGGTCCTTGCCGGTGATCGTCTGGCCGGCCTGCTCCTCGACCGAGGTGATGGCGCGCCGGGCGGTGTCGGTGCCGGGCGCCGATTCCGGAGGGGGCGCCGGGGGCGTGGGGGCCGGGACCGGCGGGCGCGTTCCCGGCGGCAGCGTCATCGCGGCCAGCAGCGGGTTCTCGATCTCGATCGTCGCCCCGCACTTTGCGCACCGCGTCTTGGCCTTGGGCCGCTCGCCGAGCTTGGACTCGTCGAACTTGTACCGGGACTGGCAAGCGGGACAAACGATGATCATACGACCGCTCCTCTCGTCGCCGACCGACGCACAGCATAATCCAAATGATGGCCGCGATGGGTTATCGTGGAGACTCAAAGGAGGCCGCGTGGACCGACAGCACGCTCTCTGGAGCAGAGAAGACGAAGAGGATGAGGTCGAGGACGTCGTAGACGACGAGGCCGGCCTCGACGCCGACGACGAGGACGAGAAGGACGAGGACGAGGACGAGGACGACGAAGAAGAGGACGACGAGGACGACGACTTCGAAGACGACGACGAGGAAGAGGACGACGACGAGGAGGATGAGGACGAGGACGACGACGAGGACGACGACCTCGAAGACGACGACGAGGACGACGACGAGGACGAGGAGGAAGAGGAGTCGTGACCGCCGTTCCCGTGCTCCCGCGCCCGGAATGGATCAAGGCGCGCGCCCCCATGGGCGAGGAGTACGAGCGCCTGCGGGGCGTCATGCGCGACCTCGGTCTCCACACGGTCTGCGAGGAGGCGCGCTGCCCCAACATCGGCGACTGCTGGAACCGGGGCACGGCGACCTTCATGATCCTCGGCGACGTCTGCACGCGGGCCTGCGGCTTCTGCGCGGTGAAGACCGGCATGCCCCGCCTGCCCCCCGACCCCCGGGAGGCCGCGCGGGTCGCGGAGGCGGCGGCCCGGATGGGCCTGCGCCACGCCGTCATCACCTCGGTCAACCGCGACGATCAGCGTGACGGAGGCGCGGGCGTCTTCGCCGCGTGCATCCGGCAGATCCGCGAGCGCGTTCGCGGCTGCACGGTCGAGGTGCTGATTCCGGATTTCAAGGGCGATGCGGCCGCGCTGCAGATCGTGATCGACGCTGCGCCCGACGTGCTCAACCACAACACGGAAACGGTGCCGCGGCTGTACCGCCAGGTGCGCCCCGGCGCCCGCTTCGAGCGCTCGCTGGAGCTGCTCCACCGCGCGAACGCGGCCGGCCTCCTCACCAAGAGCGGCATCATGGTGGGCCTCGGCGAGGAGCCGGAGGAGGTGCGGGAGACGGTGCGCCGCATCCGCGAGGCGGGCGCCGACATCCTGACCGTCGGTCAGTACCTGCGGCCCAGCGCCGACCACCTGCCGATCGTGCGCTACTACGAGCCGGCGGAGTTTGCCGAGATCAAGCGCTACGCCGTCGGGCTCGGCTACCGGCACGTCGAGTCGGGGCCGCTCGTGCGCTCCTCGTACCACGCCGAGGAACAGGTCGGCCGCTAGGACTTGGCGGCGTAGGCCCGGCTGGTCTTTCGCTGCTTGTCGACGGCTTCGGCGATGAGCTTCACGGCCCGGTCGACGTGATCGGCGGTCGTCCCCCGGCCCAGCGAGAAGCGCAGCGACGCCTGCACGCGCTCCAGGGGCAGGCCCATGGCCCGCAAGACATGGGAGGGTTCCACCGCCCCCGCCGCGCAGGCCGCCCCCGTCGAAACCGCGACCCCGGCCAGGTCGAGGGCCATGACGAGGCTCTCGGCCTCCGCGCCCGCGAACGACACGTTGGCGGTATTGGGAACCCGCGGCGCCTCGCCGTTGCGCTGTGCCCCGGGGATCGCGAGCAGCTGCGCCTCCAGGCGGTCGCGCAGTCCGGACAAGCGGGCGGACTCGGCGCCCATGTCCTCCCGCGCCAGCTCCGCCGCGCGCCCGAGGCCGACGATGCCGGCCACGTTCTCCGTCCCCGCCCGCCGGTTGCGCTCCTGCGATCCTCCTCGCACGAATGCCTTCAGCCGGGTCCCGCGCTTGACGTAGAGCGCGCCCACGCCCTTGGGCCCGTAGATCTTGTGGGCCGACAAGGCCAGGGTGTCGACGTCGAGGGTGCGGACGTCGACGGGGATCTTGCCCGCCGCCTGCACCGCGTCGCAATGGACGAGCGCGCCGTGCTCGCGAGCGATGCGCACCACCTCGTCCACCGGCTCCACCACTCCCGTCTCGTTGTTGGCGAGCATCACCGCGACGACCGCGGTGCGATCGTCCACTTTCGCCCGTAGATCGTCGAGGTCCACGCGCCCGTCGCCGCCGGCGCGCGCGGACTCGACCGGGAAGCCTTCCTCGGCGAGCGCCTTGGCCGTGTTCATCACGGCGTGGTGCTCGATCGTGGAGTACACGACCTTGCGCCGGGGCTCGCGCGCGGCGCCGGCCGCGCCCCGCAGCGCCGTGTTGTCCGCCTCGGTGCCGCTGCCCGTGAAGACGATCTCGCCCGGAGAGGCGCCGACGAGGGCGGCCACCCGCTCGCGCGCCGTGTCCACCGCCGCCCGCGCCTGCTGGCCGAACCAGTGCAGGCTGGACGGGTTGCCGAAGCCGTCCCGGAGGATCGGCAGCATCGCGTCGAGCACCCGGGGATCGAGGGGAGTGGTGGCGTTGTGATCGAGGTAGATGCGGCTCACGAGGCGATTGTACCTCGCTCACCGCGCACGGCGGCGAGATTCCGGGCCGGCCGCCTGAGTGTCGGGCCGGGCGGTCTCGTCGTAAGATCCTCCGGAACGACATGCGGCCCATCGTCGCGCTGCTCACCGACTTCGGCAGCCAGGACCATTACGTGGGCGCCGTGCGCGGCGCCGTGCTCGCGGCCTGTCGCGAGGCGGCGGTGGTGGACCTCACCCACGACCTGCCGGCGCACGACGTGATGGCGGCCGCCTTCTCTCTCGCGGCCGCCCGGAGCGCGTTCCCGGCCGGCACGACGTTCCTGGCCGTCGTCGACCCCGGCGTGGGCTCGGCCCGGCGCGCCCTGGCTCTGGACGCGCTCGGCCAGCGGTTCGTGGGGCCGGACAACGGCATCTTCACCTTCGTGCTCGCCGAGGAGCCCTCCGCGCGCATCCACGAGATCACCAATCAGGGCTTGTTCCGGGCGCGGGTCTCTGCGACCTTCCACGCCCGCGACATCTTCGGCCCCGTGGCCGGGCGCCTGGCGGCGGGGATGGACCTCGACGAGGTCGGCCCGCCGCTCTCCGATCCGGTGCGGCTCGCCCTGGAGCGGCCGCGGCAGGTCGGGCCGGGCGAGTGGGAGGCCGCGGTGCTCCACGTCGACCGCTTCGGCAACCTCATAACGAACTTCACGCAGGAGGACCTGGAGGGAGCGCTGGCCGCGGTGGACGGCGACCCCACCGAGCTGGTGGTGGTCGTGGAAGGGATGGTGCTACCGCTCGTGCGGACCTATTCGGACGTGTGCGAAGGCGAGGCGTGCGCCGTTGCCGGCAGCAGCGGGCGCCTCGAGGTGTCGGTGAACCGGGGCAGCGCGGCGCGGCAGCTGGGCGCGGCCCGGGGCGCGCCGGTACGCGTCCGAAAGGTCTCCGCGTCCGGGGGATAGACCGCCGGCCGTGCTATCATCGCCAGCCCCTCTGCGGGGGCGGGCGCGACAGGGGGTGCATGCGGGACGTCCTGGCCTGGCGACGCTCTGCGCGAGCGGCGGCAGGGGCATGGCGGCGGCGTTCGAAGCCGCCTGAGGGATCGGGAGGGGGCAGAGATGGCCGACGACGCGGAGAACACGCAGGACCTCGACAGCTACGCCCCGCGCCCCACCACGGCGCGATTCCTGCAGGTCGCCGGTGGCAAGGGGGTCGTGCGCATCACCCTGAACCGACCGCCCGCCAACGTGCTGTCGATCGACCTCATGGACGAGCTCAACGCCGCGCTGGAATCCCTGGACAACCAGCGCGACGTGAAGCTCCTCGTGCTGGCCGCCGCGGGCAAGTACTTCTCCGCCGGCTTCGAGCTGGGCGACCACCTCGGGGACCGCGCCTACCTGATGATGGAGTCGTTCAAGAAGCTGTTCGAGAACCTGGCCAAGCTGGACCGACCCGTCGTCGCCGTGGTCGCCGGACCCGCGCTGGGTGCGGGGAGCATCCTGGCCGCCGCCTGCGACATGGTCCTGGCCGGCGCGAGCGCGAAGTTCGGCCACCCGGAGATCAAGGGCGGCGTGTTCAACCCGATGGCGGCCGCGCTCCTGCCGCGGCTCGTCGGGCGAAAGCGCGCCTTCGAGATGATCCTCGGAGGCGTCACGATCACGGCGGCGGAGGCCGAGCGCATCGGCCTCGTCAGCCGCGCGGTCCCCGACGAGAAGCTCGAGGCCGAGGCCGCGGCCGTCGTCCAGCGTTACCAGGAGGGCAGCGCCCCCATCCTGCAGCTCACCCGGCGAGCGGTCGCCGCCGGCCTGGATCAGCCGCTGGCCGACGCGATCCGCAACGCCGAGGACATCTACCTCAACCACCTCATGTCCACCGAGGATGCCGAGGAAGGCCTGAAGGCGATCATGGAGAAGCGCAAGCCGGTCTGGAAGGACCGTTGATGGCGGCGTGGCGCTCCGACGGCTGGACGCAGGTGGCGGAGACGGGCCAGCCCTACGAAGGAGAGCTGATCGCGTTGCGCCTTCGTGAGGCGGGGATCGACGCCAAAGTGGTGGACCAGACGTTCCGGCAGGAGCCGCTGCCGAGCGTCCGCTCCTTCGCCGTCGTGCGCGTCCTGGTGCCGGAGGGCAAGGAGGCGCAGGCGCGCGAGCTGCTGGCCCGGCCCGCGCCGCTGCCCGCGGACGCGGAGGAAGGTAACGAGCAATGAACGCGGGGAGGGACAGGGTGGGGGGTCAAGAATGATCTCATTCGAGCTGTCCGAGGAACACCGCGCGGTCGAGCAGACCGTCCGCGACTGGGCGGGCCGCGAGGTGGCCCCCAAGATCCACGACCTCGACCGCGAGCACCGCTTCGAGCGGGGCTTCCTCAAGGGCATGGCCGACCTGCAGCTGCTCGGCATCTGCCTCCCCGAGGAGTGGGGCGGGGCGGGGATGGACTACCTGAGTCTCGGCATCGTGTGCGAGGAGCTCGAGTACGTCGACACCCACCTGCGCGTGATCATGTCCGTGCACGTAGGCCTCAACTGCATGACGCTGTGGTGCTGGGGCAGCGAGGACCAGAAGAAGAAGTACCTCGCCCCCCAGGCGCGCGGAGAGAAGATCGCCACCTACGGCCTCACCGAGCCCAACGCCGGGAGCGATGCGGTCGGCATCCAGTCGACCGCCGTGCGCAAGGGCGACCGCTACGTCCTCAACGGCGAGAAGGTGTGGATCAGCCTCGCCGACGTCGCCGACCACTTCATCGTCTTCGCCTGGACCGACCAGGAGAAGAAGAAGAACCGGGACCACAGCGGGCTCAGCGCCTTCATCGTGGAGCGCGCGTTCAAGGGCTTCGGCTCCTACACGATCAAGGAGAAGTGGGGGATCCTCGCCGGAAACACCGGCGGGTTCTCGATGGACAACATGGAGGTGCCCGCGGAGAACCGGCTGGGGCAGGAAGGCGAGGGCTTCCGGATCGCGATGTTCGCGCTCGAGAACGGCCGCTACACCGTGGCCGCGGGGGCCACCGGCCTCATCCGCGCCTGCCTGGACGCGTCGGTGCGGTACGCCAAGCAGCGCAAGACCTTCGGCCAACCCATCGGCGAGCACCAGCTCGTCAAGGAGATGATCGCCGAGATGGTCTCCGACTACGACGCGGCCCGCCTGCTCTGGCTGCGGGCCGGGTGGCTCAAGAACGAGGGCCGCCGCAACACGCGCGAGACGTCGCTCGCGAAGTGGTTCGCCACCGTGAAGAGCGAGCGGGCCGCCTCCGACTGCGTGCAGATCCACGGCGGCAACGGCTACTCCGACGAGTACCCGGCGGGCCGCTTCTACCGCAACTCCAAGGCCGCCGTCATCTATGAAGGGACCCGCGAGATCCACAAGATCATGCAGGCCGACTACGCCCTGGGCTTCCGCCAAGACAAACCACGCCGGGTCGAGCTCCCTCCCTATAAGCGCTGAGGCAACAGCATGCATCGAGACGACTTGTTCCTGGAGTTCGTGAGGGTGGTCGAGAGGGCGGCCATCGCCGCCGCCCGCACCATGGGCCAGGGGGACCGCAAGTACTCCGACCAGGTGGCGGTCGAGTCGATGCGCAAGGAGATGGAGAGCGTCGACATCGACGGCACCATCGTCATCGGCGAGGGCGAGCGGGACGAGGCGCCCATGCTCTACATCGGGGAGAAGGTCGGCCGCGGCGGATTTCCGGTGGACATCGCGGTCGATCCCCTCGAGGGGACGAACCTGTGCGCCACCGGCACCCCCAACGCCATCGCCGTCATCGCGGCCGCCGAGAAGGGGGGCCTGCTGAACGCCCCCGACATCTACATGGAGAAGCTGGTGGTCGGCCCCTCGTGCCGGGGCAAGGTCGACATCAACGCCGCCGTGGAGGACAACCTCAAGGCGATCGCCAAGGCGCTCGACCGCGAGGTCCACGACCTGGTGATCATCGTGCTCGACCGGCCGCGCCACGAGCGGCTCATCGCCGACATCCGCAAGGCGGGAGCGCGCATCCGCCTCATCAGCGACGGCGACCTCTCCGCGGGGATCTCGGCCGCGGTGGTGGGCACCGGAGTGCATGCGGTCATGGGGACGGGCGGCGCGCCGGAGGGCGTCCTGACGGCGGCGGCCATGCGATGCCTGAACGGCGAGATCCAGGGCCGGCTGGTCATGACGAAGCCCGCCGACCGCGAGCGCCTGAAGAAGATGGGGATCACCGACCTCGAGAGGGTGTACGGTACCGAAGACCTGGCCCCCGGCCCCAGCGTGATCTTCGCCGCCGCCGGCGTGACCGACGGCGCCCTGCTCAAGGGCGTCCGGTTCTTCGGAGATGGCCTGCGCACCCATACCCTGGTGATGACCACGGTTCCCCACCAGGTGCGCTTCATCGACACCATCCACGCCAAGGACGACCCGGACGTCAAGATCCGGTTCTGACGAGCCGGCCCTGTGAGGGGCCCCACAGACGCCCAGCGTTCAAATCGAGCACCATGGAACGTTTACTGGGCCGCCACGTCGAAGCTCCCTCATGGGTTTCCCCGGTTCCCCTCTCCGACCCCCCCGACAGACGGCGGAGTGTAGTCCCCTCCATGACTTACTCGCCGGAGCCTCATTTTCTGCTTGACATAGGGGGGGACGTCTGCTAGCTTCAGCCAGCACTTTAACTATTTTTTGTAAGTTAGTATCGCCTCGTACGTTTCGTTTTCGGGGGGCCAGTTGGCGCATCGTGGACGAGTGATCGGGGATAACCGCCGTCTGTAAAGAGAGAGGCTGGCTTGGCGCTCTTCGGTAAGAAAAAGGGCCTCGTGGGCGTTGATATAGGTTCATCGGCCATCAAAGTGGTTGAGCTGAAGCCGGGCGGGAAGGGTGGCAACGAGTACCAGCTCGCCAACCTGGGCCTGGAGCCGCTTCCGCCCGAGGCCATCGTCGACGGAGCCATCATGGACTCGGGGGCGGTCATCGACGCCATCCAGCGGCTCTTCACGGCCCAGAAGATCAAGACGAGCGAGGTCGCTACCAGCGTCTCCGGCAATGCCGTCATCGTCAAGAAGATCAGCCTTCCCCAGATGACCACCGAGGAGCTGGCCGAGTCGATCCACTGGGAGGCGGAGCAGTACATCCCTTTCGACATCCAGGACGTCTCGCTTGACTACGAGGTGGTGGAAGGCGGCGGCTCGGGCGGCAACATGGACGTGCTGCTCGTAGCGGTGAAGAAGGACAAGATCGGCGACTACACCTCGGCCATCAGCCAGGCCGGCAAGAACCCGTCGATCGTGGACGTGGACGTCTTCGCCCTCCAGAACTGCTACGAGGTGAACTACGGCATCGACGCCGGGCGCGTGGTCGCGCTGCTGAACGTGGGGGCCTCCATCATGAACATCAACATCACCAAGGGCGCCACGTCCATCTTCAACCGCGACATCGCCGTCGGCGGCAACCAGTACACCGACGCCATCCAGAAGGACCTGAACCTGTCGTTCGACCAGGCCGAGGCGCTGAAGAAGGGCGCGCGGGTGGAGGGAGCGAACCCCGACAACCTGCAGCCCATCCTGCAGGCCGTCTCCGAGAACATCGCCCTCGAGATCCAGAAGACCTTCGACTTCTTCAAGGCCACCAGCTCCGAGGACCGCATCGACCGCATCTTCCTCTCCGGGGGCACCGCCAAGGTGAAGGGGCTGCAAGAGCTGCTGGCCGACCGCTTCGACGCGGGGGTGGAGCTGCTCAACCCGTTCAACAGCGTCACCTACAACCCCCGCGACTTCGACCCGGACTTCATCAGCGACATTGGCCCCCAGGCCGCCATCGCCGTGGGGCTGGCGGCCCGAAAGGTGGGGGATCGATGATCCGCGTCAACCTCCTCGCGCCCGAGCGGCCGACCAAGACGAAGAAGGCGCGGTCGGCGGTGTCAGTGGCTCCCGGCGCGGTGCAGGTCTACCTCTTCCTCGCCCTCTTCGTGGGCGGCGCGCTCGTCCTGTGCGCCGCTCTCTGGTGGTACGAGTCCACCAAGATCAAGAAGCTCGACTCCGACATCGCCACCGCGGAGCAGCGGCAGCGCGAGCTGCAGGCGATCAAGGTCCAGGTCGACGCCCTGGAGGCCAAGCGCCGGACCTTCCAGCAGAAGGTGGACCTCATCGAGCGGCTGAAGGCCGCGCAGTCGGAGCCGGTCCACCTGCTCGACGAGATCTCCAAGAACCTTCCCGACTTCGTCTGGCTCACGGGCCTGGACCAGACCGGAGCGATCGTCAAGCTCTCGGGGCAGAGCAGCGGGTACACCTCCGTCGCCGACTTCATCAGCGCGTTGCAGCGGAGCGGCTGGTTCCCCCTCGTGGACCTCGTGTCGAGCGCGGAGAACAACAACATCGTGAGCTACACCCTGCAGGCTAACTTCAAGAGCCCGGAAGTGGCGGCCAAGGAAGCCGCCGCCGCCGCCCGGCCTCCCATCCCGGGGTCGACCCCGGCCAGGCCGTAGGCGGGGAGAGGAAACCATGGCGGACAACGCACTCACGAAGCTCTCGCTGGGCGGACAGCTCATGGTCTCCGCGGCCGCCGCCATCATCATCGGCGTGGCCTTCTACTACTTCTACTGGTCGGGCGCCGTGGAAGAGGAGAGAGGGAAGGCCGACCGGCTCGAGAACCTGCGCAAGGAGATCCGGGCCCTCGAAGTAACGGCGAACAAGCTCCAGGAGTTCCAGCGCGAGGTCGCCCAGCTCGAAGCCAAGCTCGAGACGCTGAAGCGGATCCTTCCCCCCGAGAAGGAAACCCCCGACCTCATGAGGAAGGTGCAGGCCCTGGCCTCCCAGTCCAACCTCACGATCAAGGTCTTCACGCCCAGCGCGGTCATCAACCGCGACTTCTACCAGGAATGGCCGATCAACATGGCCGTCGACGGCAGCTACCACAACCTGGGGATGTTCTTCGACCGCGTCAGCCGGCTGTCGCGGCTGGTGAACATCGGGAACCTCAAGATCAACGCGCGGAACGACCAGACCGTGAGCAACACGATCTCGGCCTCTTGCGTCGCGACCACGTTCGTCTACGTGGAGCCTTCTCCGCCGCCGGTGCGGCCTCCGGGCGCGCCGCCCGCCCCGGCCGGAGCCCGCTGATGAGGCGCCCGGCGACGCTGGCGCTCGCGAGCCTGTTCCTGGGAGCCGTCGCGGCCGCGCCCGCCCGCGCCCAGGCGCCCGCCGCGCCGCCGTCTCCGGCGGCGTCTCCCGCCGCCGACAGCCTGAAGTCGATCGGGACGGAGGGCTCCCCCGAGGGATACAACTACAACCCGATGGGGCGGCGGGATCCCTTCGTGAGCCTGTTGAAGCCGGTATCGCCCGACCAGGGCCCCAAGACGAGGCGGCCGGGCATGGAGGGCTTCCTGATCCAGGAAGTGGCGCTCAAGGGCATCGTGAAGACGCCCAAGGGATTCACCGCGATGCTCCTGGGCACCGACGGCAAGTCGTACTTCGTGGGCGTCGGCCAGCGCCTGTTCGACGGCTTGGTCACGGCCATCGACGCGACCACGGTGACCTTCCGGCAGGAGGTGACGGACCCCCTGTCGACCGTGAAGAGCCGCGACGTGAAGAAGACCCTGTATCCGTCCGAGGAGGCGAGGCAATGAGAGCCAAGCTGGCTTGGGCGCTCCTGCTGGCCGTGCTGTTGGCGGCCGGAACGGGCGCGCCCGCATGGGCCCAGGACCGTGGCCCCGCGGCGATCACCGAGATCAGGCAGGAGAGCAGCGATCGCTCGACCCGCCTCACGGTCGATTGCACGGGGCCCCTGGCCTACACCTACTACAGCCCCGACCCGCTCACGCTGGTGGTGGACATCCCGGAGATGGACGCCTCCCGGGTGCCGACGCGCGTGAACGTGGGCACTAAAGAGGTTGAGTCGGTGCGGGTCACCAGCATGGCGCGCGCCGACGGGCGCAGCCTGGCGAGGCTCGAAGTCCGCCTCGCGAGCCTCGTCCCCTATCAGATCTTCTCCAAGGACAAGAGCCTGAACCTCGTGTTCGAGCGGGCAGCGGAAGCCGCGGCCCGGCCCGTGGAAGCGCCGGCGTCGAAGCCCGAGGAGCCGGCGGCCAAGCCTCCGGCCGCGGCGTCCGCGCCCGAGCCCGCTCCCGCCGCCCCGGCGGCGACGGGGAAGGTGAAGTGGCAGCCGGTCTCCAAGACCGCCGATGCGCCGACTTCAGTGCCCGCAACCCGCTCCGCCCCCCCGACAGGCCCGCGCGCCCAGCGCATCCTGGGCGTCACGCAGGGGACCGACACGGGCCAGCTCTCCTTCACGATCAAGGCGGACGGGACCCTGCGCTATCAGGACTTCTTCCTGGGCAATCCGGACCGGCTGGTGGTCGATTTCGTCGACGTCGTCAGCCGCGCCGGCTTACGCAGCATGGAGGTGAACGAGGGGCCCGTGCGCAAGGTGCGCCTCGCCCAGTTCAGCGCCGCGTCGCCCAAGGTCGCCCGCCTGGTGCTGGACCTCTCCGCCCGCGCGCCCTACCGGATCGTCGAGGGCAGCGACGGCCTGAAGATCGTCTTCGGTGAAGGCGAAGCACCGCATCCGGCCGCCCTGGCCGCCCTACGCACGGACTCCGACGCCGCCGCCGAGGCGCCGCCGGGCGCGGTCGCGGAGGCCGCCCCCGCGCCCCAGGTCCTGCCCGCCCCCGCCCCCGCGCCCGTGCTTCCGGCGCCGCTCCCCGAACCGCAGGAGCCGGCCGCGCCCGTCACCCCCGAGGGCTTCCAGGCGCGCAACCCGGCGCCGGGAGAGAAGATCTACACCGGCCACCCGATCAGCCTCGACTTCAAGGACGGCGACCTCCAGGACATCTTCCGGCTCTTCGCCGACATCAGCGGCCTGAACATCGTCGTGAACCCGGGCGTCAGCGGAAAGGTGACGTTGAAGCTCAACGAGGTGCCGTGGGACCAGGCCCTCGACCTGATCCTGAAGGCCAACGGGCTCGGCTACACCCTCGAGGGCAACGTGATCCGGATCGCGCGCCTGTCCGACCTCCAGAAGGAGGAGCAGGACCGGCGCAAGCTCGAGGAAGAGAAGGCGCTCGCGGGCAACCTGGAAGTCTGGAACAAGACCCTGTCGTACGCCAAGGCCACCGAGCTGCAGGAAACCGTGAAGAAGGTGGCGCTCTCGGCCCGCGGGACGATCACCCTCGATCCGCGCACGAACACGATGATCATCACCGACCTGCCCGCGAACCTGGCCAAGGCGAGAGACCTCATCGCGGACCTGGACCGGGCCACCCCCCAGGTGGAGATCGAGGCGCGCATCGTCGTCACGAGCCGCAACTTCACGCGCGACCTCGGCATCCAGTGGGGATTCAACTCCCGCCAGACACCGCAGTTCGCCAACACCACGAACCTGACCTTCCCGAACGCCATCATCGTCAACGGGGGCGCCGTCCCGAGCACGGGCGGGATCAGCCCCGACGCCGGCCTCCAATCCTCGACGGCCGGGATCGGCCTCCCGGCCCGCGGCTACGCGGTCAACCTGCCCGCGGGCGGGTTCAACTCCGGGATCGGGATCTCGCTCGGCAACATCCTCGGCAGCTTCAACCTCGACCTGGCCCTCACCGCGCTCGAGCGTAGCGGCCGCGGGCGGCTGCTCTCGACGCCGAAGGTGACGACCCAGAACAACCACGCCGCGGAGATCAAGCAGGGTCTCCAGATCCCCATCCAGACCGTGGCCAACAACACGGTGACGGTGACGTTCAAGGACGCGGTCCTCACCCTCAAGGTCACGCCGCAGATCACCGAGGCGAACACGGTCATCCTGGACCTGAGCGTGGAGAACAACGCGGCCGACTTTTCGAGACTTGTTGGCGGTATCCCGCCGATCAACACACAATCCGCGCAGACGCAGGTTCTCGTCAAGGACGGATCGACCGCGGTCATTGGAGGCATTTTCCAGAGCAACGAGCAGACCTCCCAGCAGTCGACGCCGTTCCTGAGCCGGCTGCCGATCCTGGGCTACCTGTTCCGGAACCGTTTCGTGACGAACGACAACACTGAGCTGCTCCTCTTCATCACGCCCCGGATCATAAAGAGCTGAAGGAGGAGTGGCGACGATGCTGGCAGTCGAAACCAGGTTCCCGATGCGATCGGGGAGGAAACTCATGAACGCAAAGGTCCTCGTCACGGCGCTCGGCGCCCTGGCCATGGTCGGATGCACCCCCGACTTTGCCAAGAACGGCGACGCCCCCGTGGTGCTCCTGATGACCGGGATCAACGACGGCGCGCCGCTCGACTCCGACGTCGAGATCTCCAACGGCGCCGTGTGCCCGGACTTCGTCACTCTTCGGCTCGAGAACCACTTCAAGAACCCGAACGTGACGGCCACGGGCTTTCGGCACGACTTCACCGTCGAGCGGTACGAAGTGCGCTACTTCCGGTCCGACGGCCGGAACACGGAAGGCGTGGACGTGCCCTACCGCATCAGCGGCAACGTCGCCCAGGAGGTCCTCGAGGAGAGCGCGGCCACGCTGAGCCTGGAGGTCGTCCGGCGGCAGGCCAAGCTGGAGCCGCCGCTCATGAATCTCAGGCACAACGGAGGCGCCATCATCGTGACCACGTTCGCCGAGATCACGCTCCACGCGCGCACGACCACCGGCCAGACCACGAACCCGGTCACCGCGCGGCTCCAGATCGACTTCGCCGATTTCGGCGACACCTTGGTCGCCTGTCCCACCACCGCGAGGTAATGTGGGGCCCCTCACGTTCGCACGTCTGGCAATGACCGAGCGAGGAGACTATGACGCGGAAAGATAGCAGGGCCCGGCGGCCCGGTCGGCTCCGGACGATGGCAGGCGTGGGCCTGCTCGTGGCCTACGCCGGCTGCGGTTTCAACGGGGTCGAGGTTCCCGAGCTGGTCGGGCCGTCCGAGCTGGCCACGTCGGTCTCGCTGACCGCGACCCCCGACGTGATGGTGGCGGATGGCTTCAGCACGTCCCTCGTCACGGCGACCGTCCGCGATCAGAACGGGCAGGCGGCCGCGGGCCGCGACATCCTCTTCGCGATATCGGACTCGAAGGGAAACTTCGCCGATATCGGCTCGCTGCGCTCCCTGACCACGGGCGTGGACGTGGGGACGGGACTCCAGGTGCGGACCAACGCCCAGGGCGTGGCCGCGGTCGTCTACGAGGCGCCCGCGCGCACCGATGCCACCGCCAACCAGTTCGTGCGCGTGAGCGCCCGCCCGCTCGGCACCGACGCCCAGTCCGCGCTCTACCGCAGCGTGGAGATCGAGCTGCGCTCGGCCGAGTCGCGGCTGTTCCCGGAGGTTCCGGGAAACAGGCCGCCGACCTGCGGCTTCGCCGTGCAGGTCACGGGCAAGTCGTCCTGCGGCTCCACCTCCTGCACCGTCCCGATCAACACGTCGGTGCTCTTCCAGTCGACGGCCTCCGACCTGGACGGGTTCATCGTCCGGTACTTCTGGAGCTTCGGGAACGGCAAGACGGCGGATCACGCCGACGTCTCCACGTCCTACAGCATCGCGGGCACCTATCTAGTGACCCACGTCGTCACCGACAACAACGGAGGTCAGGCGGCCTGCTCGACGACGATCATCGCTCAATAGCGGTGAACGTAGAGGTGCGATAGCTTCTGGGATAGAGTGATGGGGCGGGCAGCGATGCCCGCCCCATTTCCATCATGAAGAGGAGGTAGCCGGGCCAGGCCGAACGCCTCTGGTTGGACCTGCCCGGCGCGGTTGTGGCCTCTAACCCGCGTATCGATGACCTTCGCAGGAGGCTCGACAAGGAGCCGGGCTCCCGCCTGTTCGCGCAGCTCGCCGAAGAGCTGCGCAAGGACGGCGATCTCGAGGAGGCCATCCGCGTCTCGCGCGAGGGCCTGCACCGGCATCCGGCCTACCCCTCGGCCCGAATGACCCTGGGCCGCGCCCTGCTCGACACCGGCGACGTCGCGGCGGCGCGGACCGAGTTCGAGATCGTCCTCAAGGGCGCCCCCGACAACATCCTGGCCAGCCGCTTCCTGGGGGAATGCCTCGAGGGGCTGGGCGATCTGGCCGGCGCGCGCGACCGCTTCAAGGCGACGCTGGCCCTGGCCCCGGGCGACAAGGTGGTCACCGCCCACCTTCAGGAGGTGGAGGCAAGGCTCAAGAAGGCGGCCCCCGCCGGCGCCACGCCGGCCGCGTCGGGGACCCCGCGGGGTCTCGAAGAGGCGGCGGCGCCGATCCCAGTGTCCCGGGTGGACGAGCCGATGGAGCTGGAGCGTTCGACCGAGGCCCGTAGCATCGCTTCCCGCCCCGAGCCCGCGCCTTCTCCCGAGTCGACGGTGGTGATACCCGCGACGCCGTCGCCGGCACCCCCCCCGGCGGCCAAGGAGCAGGCGGCGGAGCCGCCACCCATTCCGCTCGTCGCGGCCGAAGAGGACTTCGAGCTGGAACGGCCCTACGAACCACCGAGCGCGGCCGCGCCGGCACCGGTGGAGTCCGCGCCCGCTCCTCACGCCACCGCGCCCGCCGCCACCGGCGGCGCGTTCGAGTCATCGGGGCCGGCCGCGGAGTTCGAGTTCGACCTCGCGCCGGAAGCCGGCGCGACCGGCCCCGTGCCGGTGCCGGAGCCCTGGGCACCGACGCCCGCGCCCACCGTGCGCCTGTCCGAGCCCGCGCCGGAGCCGGAGCCCGAGGCGGAGCCGCCGATCCCGCCCCCGGCCATCGCGGCGCCCGTGCCGCCTCCGCCGATCCCGATACCTGCGCCCACGCCCGAGCCCGCCCGCGCGGCGCCGCCGCCCCTCCCGCCGCCCGTCTTCGCCCCCGCCCCGCCTCCGCCGCCGCCTCGGATGGAGGCCGCCCCGGCTCCGGAGGCCGACGAGCTGACGACTTCGACGCTGGCCGAGCTGTATTTCAACCAGGGCTTCACCGACAAGGCGATCGAGGTCTACCGCCAGCTCCTGCAGCGCGAGCCCGGCAACGAGCGCGGCCGCACGCGGCTCGTCGAGCTCGAAGCGCTGGAGCGGCGCCTCGAGGAAGAAGAGGCCCGCGCCGCCCCGCCCGCGGGCGGACCGGGGGATGCGGCCGCGGCGCGACGTCAGGCCATCGAGCGGACGATCGCGCGCCTGGAAGGCCTGTTGAGCGCGCTCCGGAAGGGATAGGACGGTGACCGCCTTCTCCGACACGCTCAAACAGGTCGCGGCCCGCGTGCCCGAGACGCAGCTCCTCATCGTGATGGGCATCGACGGCATCCCGATCGAGAAGCTCGTGGTCCGTCCGGCGGCCAACCTGGAGGCGGTGGCCGCCGAGTTCACGTCCCTGCTCAAGTCGGGGGTGGACGTGGCCGCGGACACCGGGCTCGGCCAATTGAAAGAGCTGTCCGTCGTCACCGAGAAGATGATCGCCCTTCTCGTCGCGATCACGCCGGAGTACTTCCTTTTCGCCGGGCTCGCGCCGGGCGCGCTGATGGGGCGGGCCCGCTTCGCGCTCCGGGTCGCCGGCATCGCGCTCGAGCGCGAGGTCGTGTAACCGGAATGCGGCGCGCTGCGCTTCGCGCGCCTCGTCGTCAAGCGTTTCGCGTCGGACTGAATCCGGCGCGAAACGGTGGAGGAAACGCTCCGCTGCGCGCGCCGGACGCTACCGCCGCCACTCGATTGACAAGCCGATGAACGGGGACAAATAATAAGTTTTTCTGCGAGCTCAGGACGCATCCCCCAGAGTAGAGGAGAGCCACTTGGACCTCAGGGAGCTCAAGGAGATCCTCCAGATCCTCGAAGAGAAGGAGATCACGGAGTTCGAGCTGGAGGAGGAGGGCATGAAGCTGCGGATCCGCAAGGCCGCGGCCTCCCCCAACCATTCGGCCGGCCCCACGGCACCCATCCCCCTCGTCCCCACCGTGATCCCCTCGTCCCTCGACGTGACGGGTCCCGTCCCGCGGGCGCCGGTTTCCGCGGCCGCGGCCGCCTCCCCCGTCCCCACGGCGGAGGAGCAGGGCCTCGTGACGGTGAAGAGCCCGATCGTGGGCACGTTCTATCGCGCGCCCGACCCCGGCTCGCCTCCGTTCGTCAACGTGAGCGACCACGTGCGGGTGGGCCAGGTCCTCTGCATCATCGAAGCGATGAAGCTCATGAACGAGATCGAGGCGGAGGTGGCGGGGGAGATCGTCAAGGTCCACCACGAGAGCGGCCAGCCCGTGCAGTACGGGGAACCGCTTTTTGACATTCGGCCGGATTGAGCAACTCGATGCCCCAGCGCGGGTGCTACCCCAGCGTTCGGCCGCCGAAGGCGGAGCGTTACCCTTGCCGCGAGCGCCGGATTGACTCCGGCGCGAGCGCATTGATGACGCTACGCGCGGAGACGAAGGCGGCCGCATCCCCGTAATGTTCAGGAAGATCCTGATCGCCAACCGGGGGGAGATCGCCCTCCGCGTGATGTGGGCGTGCAAGGAGCTGGGGATCAAGACGGTCGCCGTCTACTCCGAAGCGGACGCGGGCAGCCTCCACGTGCGCTTCGCGGACCAGGCGGTGTGCATCGGCCCCCCCCGCAACGTCGACTCCTACCTGAACATCCCCGCCATCATCAGCGCGGCGGAGATCACGGGCGCCGACGCCATCCACCCGGGCTACGGGTTCCTCTCCGAGTCGAGCTACCTGGCCGAGATCTGCGAGGCGTGCAACATCAAGTTCATCGGCCCCGGGCCGCAGGCCATCCGGCTGATGGGGGACAAGAGCCGCGCGAAGAAGACCATGGCCCGGGCGGGCGTGCCCGTCATCCCCGGCTCTCCAGGCGTGGTGGAGGACGAGGAAAAGGCGGTCAAGGTGGCCCGCGAGGTCGGCTATCCGGTCATCCTCAAGGCGTCGGCGGGCGGCGGCGGGCGGGGAATGCGCGTCGTCCGCAACGCGGCCGAGCTGGCGCCCGCGTTCCGGGCCGCGCAGGCGGAGGCGGCGGCCGCCTTCGGCGTGCCCGACGTCTACATCGAGAAGTACGTGGAGGCACCCCGGCACATCGAGATCCAGATCATGGCCGACACCAAGGGCAACGTCGTCCACCTCGGCGAGCGGGAGTGCTCGATCCAGCGCCGCCACCAGAAGCTGGTCGAGGAGGCGCCGTCCACGGTGGTCGGCGAGCGGCTGCGCCGGCGCATGGGCCAGGCGGCCGTGGACGCCGCCCGGGCCGTGCAGTACGTGAACGCGGGCACGATCGAGTTCCTGCTCGACGCCTCCGGGAACTACTACTTCATGGAGATGAACACGCGGATCCAGGTCGAGCACGGCGTGACCGAGCTCGTCACCGGGCGCGACCTCGTGAAGGAGCAGATCCACGTCGCGGCGGGGGAGCCGCTCTCGTTCGCGCAGAAGGACTTCCTCTTCAACGGTCACGCCATCGAGTGCCGGATCAACGCCGAGGACCCCGTCACGTTCGCGCCGTCGCCGGGCATCATCCGCCACCTCAATCTGCCCGGCGGCCCCGGGGTACGCGTCGACACCTTCATCCACAACGGCTGCGAGATCCCGCCCTACTACGACAGCCTGATCGCCAAGCTCATGGTCCACGGCCGGGACCGCGCGGAGGCGATCGCGCGCATGCGCCGCTGCCTGGACGTGATCGTGGTGGAAGGGATCAAGACCAACTGCGCTCTTCACCGCCGGATCATCGACGACCCCGATTTCCAGGCCGGGCGCATCGACACGCGCTTCCTGGAGCGATTCCAGCCTCCGAAGAAGGTCGCGGCCGCCGGTTCCTGAGGTGGCGCGCCCGCTGCCGCCGCGCCCGTTCCTCTATCCCATCGTCGACGTCGCGTCCCTGGGGAAGCGCGCCGTGGGCGGCGCGGTGGCCGCCCTCGTCGCGGGCGGCGCGCCGATCGTCCAGTTCCGGGCCAAGGGCCTCGCCGATCGCCGCTTCCTGGAGCTGGCCGCCGAGGCGCTGGCGGCGGCCCGCGCCGGCGGAGCGACGCTGATCGTCGACGACCGCCCGGACATCGCGATCATCCTCGGCGCGGACGGCGTGCACCTGGGCCAGGACGACCTCGAGCCCCGCCCGGTCCGCGCGCTCCTGCCCCCCGGTGCCCTTCTCGGCATCTCGACGCACGACCTCGCGCAGCTCGAGCGCGCGGCCGGCGAGCCCGTCGACTACGTCGCCGTCGGCCCCGTGTTCCCGACCCGCAGCAAGGCGGCGCCCGACCCCGTGGTGGGGTTGGAGATGGTGCGGAGGGCGCGGGCCCTGACCGCGCGGCCCCTCGTCGCGATCGGCGGGATCACCGAGGAGAACGCGCGCTCGGTCGTGGACGCGGGGGCGGACGGCGTGGCGGTGATCTCGGCCCTGCTGTCGCAGGCGGACCTGGCCGCCGCCGCCCGGCGCCTCGCCGCGGCGCTGGAGCGCCGATGACGGCGCGGGCGACGCTCCTGGCCGCGCTGGCCCTCGCCGCCGTGTGGGCCACGCAGTTCGCCCTGCTCGCGCCTACCAATTTCACCCGCACCGACGAGTGGCTGTACGTCTCCCTCACCTCGCGCGGCATCGTGGACTGCCCGCACATGCAGCGCCCGCTCGCGCTGCTGTGGGCGCTGCCGGGGGCGCTGCTGCCCCATCGCTTCATCGGCTTCCATCTCACCGACGGCGTCTACGTCCTTCTGTCGGGCTGGCTCGTCTTCCTGCTCGCCCGGCGCCTCTCCGGAGACGTCCTGCTCGCGCTGCTCGCCGGCGTGTTTGCGCTCGTCTGGTCGCCCCGAGACATGAACCGGCTCCTCACGGTGCAGGCCACGGTCGCCGCCGGCCCCACCTTCGCCACGCTTCTCGCCTTCGTCCTCCTCGTCGAATCGTGGGTGAGGGGCCGCGTGCTCCTCCTTGCCTTCGCCGGCGCCGTGGCCTTCGTGGCCGTGCGCTCCTACGAGGCGACGGCGGCGCTCATGCTCGGAGGCCCGCTGCTCGTTCTCTGGATGGCGGGCATCCGCTCGCGGCGGGCCTGGATATGGGCAGGGGCATTCGGCGCGGTCGTCGTCTTCGCGGTTGCGCTCACCGCCCTCTTTCTCCGGCGGCCGGAAGCCTCCTACCAGTTCGCCCTCGGCTTCGACCCGCGCCCCCGGGCGGTGATCGGGCGGCTCGCCCTTCAGTTCGGGTGGCACCTGCTGCCGCTG